>Ga0206982_1032_pt1 | contig 52455 bp, 41 predicted proteins | sample Alteio_BWMinCont_18_FD_153493 | JGI IMG/M metagenome (GOLD analysis project Ga0206982, IMG submission 153493) | Enriched cells from forest soil in Barre Woods Harvard Forest LTER site, Petersham, Massachusetts, United States -... | ecosystem: Environmental > Terrestrial > Soil > Temperate forest >... | reverse complement strand
ATATAAATCTATCCTGGAAAAAATATTCCACTTTGTATAAACCGGTTTTATTTTGCTCGCGGACATTCTTTTGTTTGAAGTAATGTGCAATGGAATGAATTGGTCCGCATGCAGGGAAATGAACAGGGTTACTATCAGCAAGAGGGAGGCCCCAATGGAAAGTTGTTTGAAATATTTGCCGCAAAAAAGGATGGCTGCAAATGAGGCAAAAGGTGCAGCGAAAAGAACTGAGCCGCCACCACCCAACTGAGCCATGGTAAAAATAATCGCAAGGCATCCCATTGCTCCACCTGCGAGATCAAATGCATATAGCCTGTGTATGCCGGATGGGAAACGGGTAAATAATAATGAGAGGGCAAGACCTGCAAAAAAGAATGGAATGGAAACAACGATATAGGTGAGCGGCATGTACAAAAGCTGCATCCTGTCTGCATACAAACTAAATGGATCAAACGGTATCTTTTGCAACAGCCAAAAGCAAATGATGATCGAAAAAGCCAGGCAGATACTTATCCATCCAAGGGTTTTATCCAGTTGATAATCCTCACGGAATTTTTTCCACAACGAAAGCAAAACGCCTGATACGCCAAATCCCAGGAGTGCCGTTGAAATAATCAGGAATCCGAAATGATACCAAAGCGTTACAGAAAAAACGCGTGTAAGGGAAAGCTCAAATAACAGTGTTGAGAAAGAAATGAAAAAGATACCAAAATTGTATTTCGAATTTGGTTTCATGAAGGGTTCTTATAATAAATGTACATCATTCGCAATTTCCCCTGTATCACAAGCGAACATACTAGTATCAAAACCGCTCGTCCGAAACAAAAGGTTTTGATTTAGATGGCTGATTAATAATCCTTTAGGAATCTGGCATTTTCTTAGTAATAAATGCCGGGACTGCTACATTTTCGATCCTAATACAAAATTCATGTTCAAAAACTATTTCAAAACTGCGTTCAGGAATCTTACACATAACAAAGTATATTCTCTCATCAATATTGTGGGGTTGAGCATCGGACTGGCATGCGCCATGCTCATCATATTATATGTGAAGGACGAAGTGAGTTATGATCGATTTCATAAAAACGCAAGTCAGATTTATTGTGTTGTAGCGAAGGGTCATTTTAGTCGTGGTCCAAATAACTTTGTGAACTATATGAGTGTTTCCGGCTATTTGCAGGGCCCGAAGTTTAAAGCTGCTATTCCCGAAATTCAGAGCTTCGTGCGTTACCAGGGTTATCACCTCGACATGAAGAATGGGACAGATATCATATCCCAGGGAATAACATATGTCGATTCGAATTTCTTTTCCATGTTTTCTTTTCCATTATTGCACGGCAATCCTAAGACGGCATTGCTTAACCTGCATTCCGTAGTTCTTTCTGAGGAGATGGCTAAAAAGCAATTTGGCAGTACAGATGTTTTAGGAAAGACGATGCTGATTAAAAATGATAGTGCATTTCAACCTTATACAATAACAGGCGTTTCAAAAAGATGCCCTCAGAATTCTTCTATAAAATTTGATATTTTATTACCTATCAATGTACCCGCCGAAGAAGAGGCAAAAACCGATAATTGGTCCAGTTTCTTTTTGGGCACATTTGTAATGCTCTCGCCAGATGCAAATGTAAAAGCTGTAGAGGCAAAGATGGAAAAAACCTATGAGGCGGATGCAGCAGAAATGATTAAGAAGAATAAGGACAATCCGTTATCAGATATTACATATATACTACAGCCGCTTACCGATATACATCTGAATAAAGAAATTCCCAATCAGCTTTCCGATGTCAGCAATCCTGTTTATTCCTATATCCTTTCCGGTATTGCCTTACTTATTTTATTAATTGCCTGCATCAATTTCATCAATCTGACTGTCGCGCGCTCGATAAGCCGTGCAAAGGAAATTGGCATTCGGAAAATCTCGGGAGGACAAAGAAATCAACTCGTGATGCAGTTTTTGGGCGAATCATTTCTTTTATGTTTTATAGCTTTTGTATTTGCAATAATACTTGTGAAGGGTTTATTGCCGATATTCAGTGACCTCTCAAATAAAGCGCTCAAACTTTCCTATTTGTTAGATGGCAAATTAATCGTCTCTTATATCGTTCTATTCTTCCTCACAGGACTCCTGGCAGGTTTTTATCCGGCGCTGGTTTTATCAAAATACAATCCTGCGCAAACACTTTATGGAAGATTTCATCTCGCAGGGAAAAATTATCTGCAGAAATCATTGGTTGTTCTTCAATTCTCCTTTGCCTCTTTTCTGATCATGGCTACAATTACCATTTTCTCGCAATTCAATTTTTTAACTACTGAAAAATTAGGCTATGATGACAGCAACTTGGTTTTAGTGGAAAAAATGAACTTAAAACAGGACGAAGCCAGGTTATTGAAGCATGAGCTTCTAAAGTATCCTGGGATTATTGATATGACAGCCAAGAACAAATGGTTTTCGGGCACATCAGGAAAAGTGAATGGGGACAAGGATATAGATTTTTCGTTTGAAACAGTTGATGAATCTTACCTGCCTTTACTTAAAATTCCCATTTTAAAAGGGCGAAATTTTTCTGCTAGTCTGTCTACCGATTCTGGTCACTCTGTATTAGTAAATGAAACATTTGTGAAAAAAGCTGGCTGGAAAAATCCATTGGGACAGCAAATTGAATTCTGGTCCAAAAAATATGAAGTCGTTGGAGTTGTAAAAGACTATCATTCCGAACCATTAAACAACGAAATAGGCCCGAAAGTCTTAACGATGTGGCCTCCTTTTGCAATGGGAGTTGCCTATATAAAAATTCAACCGGATCTCAAACAGGTGAGCCTAAAGCATATTGAAAAAGTATTTAAAACATTATTCCCAAACAATCCTTACAGTTACACTTTTAAGGATCTTGAAAACCAGAAAAATTATGAATCAGAAGCCAGGTGGAAACAGATCATGCTATTCGGTGCTCTGCTGACCATTTTAGTTTCCTGTGTAGGTCTCTTTGGACTTTCTGTATTGTCTGCTGAAAAGAGGACAAAAGAAATCGGAATCCGAAAAGTTTTGGGAGCTTCTGTTACGAGGATAGTATCCATTTTATCAAAAGATTTTTTGATCCTCGTAGTTATTGCACTGTTGATATCCATTCCATTGACCTGGATATCTGCAAATAAATGGTTGGAAAATTATCCATACAGAATTAAGTTGAGCTGGTCAATTTTTGCAACAGGTTCTATATTGGTTATACTCATTGCCATTGCAACGATAAGTTTCCAGGCAATAAAAGCGGCAGTCACAAATCCGGCGAATAGCCTTCGTTCGGAATGACCGCACGTGCGATGACGTTGATGCTGTCAATCCCTGATGCAGCGGACAGAATACCCAATTAGCTTAGTGGAAGCATACTTGCCGATGAGTCCACCATAGAAACCCAGATAGACGCTCCAGGCGTCAGTTACATCGGATTCAGTAGAGCTCCACCAATAACCATCATTTGTAATGAAACCGAATTCTCCACGGTTGTCACGACCCCCGCCGGGAAGCCCAGTGAATCCGCTGCTATTGGTGGCTCCGGTATTCGGGCTTATCCAATGCGTAGTGCCTGCTTCTTTCATTGTGCCCCCCGCTATTGACTCGCCTCCTAAAAAGTCAGATAGCGTTCCCCATTCGAGATCACTAGGAACATGCCACCCTGCTGGCGCTAATCCCCTGGAATCATTTACCGCATACCAATTGTATAGTTTTCCATAGGTAGCGGCATAGGTAGCTGAGTCGTTGTTATACCAGCACCATGCGCCAGTAGTTAATCCAACCCACAATGTCACATCGGTTACCTCTGGTATGAGTTCACCATTGCGGTAGGTGTTAACATTGAGATTTTTAAGCATCCAAACCTGATTGCCAATCGATACAGATTCGATTGGAGATATTGAAGACTTAGAGCATGATCCAACTATATTAATTATGGCTGCAAAACAGATTAATTTTTTCATTGTCTTTATTTTAAAAATTATGTGTTGTAAATGATTGGTTTTATGCCATTACAAAATTTTATCAATGGACCCTGATTCAAAATTATCGTTGGCGTCAGAGGCTTCCAAATTGGCTTTCGCAAACAATCTTTAATTGCTTGCAGGAATCGCAGATTATGATGTATTGCATTATAGCGCCAATCGGATATTACTAAAAACTGATTAATTGATACAACAATCCGTAATTGCTGCAAAAATCAAAAAATCAGTTAGTAATTTTTACGAATAAAAAGCGACACTTCCTTTGCTTTTATTTCTTAAAAAACTCAACCATTTTTTATTTTATGGAAGTTTGGAGTGTATGGAGTAAGTCTTGACAATGGACCAGCTACAGTCTGAGAAAGATATTTATATGCGCAAGGTTAAGACAATACCAAGACAGAATGATGAAAAATATTTTATTGAACAACTATATTTTCTGTTATCTCCATTCCTTCACTTGAGAAGTGAACAGTTCTAATATATACACCATCTTTTATTTTAATGTACAGTTCTTCCTTTTCCAGATTGGTAATCTCGGTAACCATCAGGATTTTACAGCCCGGGAATTTTTTAAACAGGATCGATTTCAGGTTCACGTTCAAATCATCGGCCAGATAATATTTAATACAACTTTCGAAATTGCCATTAAGCTTATAGTACACCTTGACAACCGAGTCTCCCTGATTGCAGAGGGCTACGAAACCATGCTTTTCCTGAATCCAGGTTACATCGGCCGAAGGCGAAAAATTTGTAAGAAGATGCTTTGCTGCATATGTATTCACTTCATTCAAAAGCAATTTTCGCGAACTATTCATATCCGACTGCTGACCCAGAACATGGATTGTTAGCAACAAAAGGAAAAAGTGCAATAAAAGCAGTCCTTTGGCAGGTAGGCGGCGACAGTATCTGGCAGGCTTCATGGCTTAATCGTATTAATTAATGATAAGTTAACATTAAATTAATAATTAAGACATGTTAAAGTCTGATTAAATTATAAACACCCGACTTATACTTACTTAGGTTCTTTTGCCTTTTCACCTAAAGAAAACCAATTCCCGGAGTCATCCAAAAACAATGCTTCGTAAGCATAAAATTCTTTTGTGGGTGGTTTTTTGAAGATAACACCTTTAGATTTTAATTCTTCATAAGTCGCATTCAGATCATTGCATTGGAAAACACCAAACCCAAAGGTACCCTGCTTAACCAGTTCTCTCATCTGCCTGGCAGCATCACCTTTGAACATCATGCCTTCTTCAATCGCCATTAAGGAAATTTCCAGGTCGGGTTGATCCGGAGGGCAAACGGTTAGCCAGCGCATGCCGGGTCCCATGGGTGCGTCTGTATGAACTTTAAATCCAAGTTTGTTAACGTAAAACTCATAAGCGCTGTCCTGATTCAGGACAAATACACAAACGTGATTCATTCTTGTGATCATCGTAGATTTTTTTAATGTTGAACAATGATACAAATATGAAAAAGGAGTTTCTATTAAACTTCTTGAAAATTGCTATTTATCAGCCAACCCTTTTGTTCAGCAAAACAATTTGGGATAAAGTCCAAAGGGTTCATTTTTATTTTTTCCTGCCGGATGAAGAATTGTCGCTGATATGCGGATGGTGTTAATCCGCTCATTCGTTTGAAAAGTCCGGTGAAAGAAGTCACACTGTCTAAACCAACTTTATAAATCGTGTCTGTTACGCTGAAACCTTGTCCCAAAAATTCTTTTGCTTTATTCATTCTAACCTGCATCAGATATTGATGTGGTGTTTTGCTATAAATATTTTTGAACAACCGGATAAAATGAAACTTTGAAAAATATGCTTCATCTGAAATATTATCCAGGTCAATTTGATCAGAATAATTATTATCAATAAACAATTTTGCTTTTACAATCCTGTTGTAAAGATAAAATTTAGGATATGTGTAGGTATTCTTTTTCAATGTTAAAGTAGGATGTTTGAATTGCTGCTAACATTCAAATTTAAGATATTAAGTGCAGCCGTCTTAATCCCACTTTTATCGGTTAATTTCGATAGTAATTAACTGCTGCTTTTAATGCTTAGACCGACAATATTTATTTTACATAGGATAATTGTTGATCTTATTTGCACTTCCATATTCCTGATTTCATCCTTGCAAGCAGTATCACAAAAAATTGAACTGAAAGGGAAAGTAATTGATTATGATACAAGGTCGCCGCTTGCCGGAGTATCCGTTTTTATACCCTCTGTACATAAAGGCACGATGACCGATACAGCAGGCATATTCAACTTCTCATTGGAAGTGGATAGTTACGATATGGTTTTGAGTTATGCCGGTTATAGAACCCTCACGCAGCCTCTCTATATCCTGGATTCGAATCATATCACCGTAGTGCTGAAGAAAAAACCTCCCGACGAATTACCTGAAGTAACCATAGAATCCAGGAAATTAGATGCCAACGTATCGGACGCAAGAATGAGCACGATAAATATCAATCCTGCTCTGTTAAAAAAGACCCCGCTCGTGCTGGGAGAAGCAGATATTCTGAAAGCGCTGACACTTCAAACAGGCATTACAACCATCGGAGAGGGTGCCGGCGGCTTCAGCGTAAGAGGAGGGAATGCCGATCAAAACCTCGTCCTCATAGACGGCGCTCCTCTTTTTAATACTTCACACCTGCTGGGATTCTATTCTACCCTGAGCCCCGAAGCCATCCAGGATTTCACCGTTTATAAAGGAGCCATTCCCGCATCCTACGGAGGCAGGTTGTCTTCACTTGTTGCCCTGAATATCAGGCCCGGTAATGAAGAAAGGATTAACTCGATGGTCAGCATCAATCCCATCAGCCTCCATGCTTTTTTCGAAGGACCCGTCAAAAACAGCAAGCTTACTTTCTCCGTGGGAGGAAGAATCGCTGACCCTACACCACTCATGAATCAATTGTCAAATCTGAATGGCAACAGTGCTTTTTATTATGATGTAGTAGGCAAGCTGGTCTACCATTTCAACAGCAATAACCAGATTGCCGCATCGATTTACCGAAGCTATGATCATTATAAATTTCAGGGCGATACCAGTTACGCCTGGCAAACCACGATCATTACAATTAACGGAAGATCCGACTTCAGCAAAAAACTGAGTTTTTATTATAATGCCAATAGCACTTACTATGCGTCGGATATTAATGGGCTGCAACCCAACTATGAATTCCGTTTGCGAAATACGATTCAAACGCAGGAAGCCAAAGCCAGCCTGCATTTCCAGGCTACTGAAAAAATTTACTTTGAAGGTGGATATGATTTCATCCGTTATACTGTAAACCCGGGAGAATTGAAACCGACCCAGGCTGGTTCAAATATTAACCCAATGAATCTTCAGAATGAATTGGGTGATGAAACTGCCGCTTATCTGCTCGGGCGCTTCGATATTACTAAATCCATTTCACTGGAGGCCGGCATCAGGCATTCTATTTTTCTGAACCGTGGACCACAAACGATTTATCAATATGCTCCCGGTGTGCCTTTATCAAAAGAAACGATTATCGACAGTACCCAACATCCGAAGGGCGCAACAGTACAACGTTACCAGGGCTGGGAACCGCGCGTCATGTTGAAGATCGGATTGAATGATGCTACTTCGATCAAAATGAGTTACAACAGAACGAACCAATACCTGCAGCTGATTTCAAACACGATCGCCATCACACCCGTGGATTATTGGAAACTCGCTGATCCACTTGTTAAACCAGCCATTGCGGATCAGGTGGCAGCAGGTGTATTTAGAAATTTCAGCAATGATGCCATCGAAACTTCTGTAGAAGGATTTTATAAAACCATGCAGAACCTCCTGGACTATAAAAACGGCGCACAGCTTTCCATGAACCCTTACCTGGATGCCGACCTGCTTTCGGCCAGTGGAAAATCTTATGGAGTGGAACTCAATGTCAGAAAACCCAGAGGGAAAACAACCTGGCAACTCGCATATACCTGGTCTCGTTCTTTAATCCGCGACAACACGACCTATGCCAGTGAACAGGTGAATGGAGGTTCATATTACCCTTCTGAATACGACAGACCTTTCGATCTTAGCCTGACCGGTGGAACGCAGATGGGGCAGGGATGGACCTTTGGATGGACTTTTGTTTATATTACCGGCAGACCGGATACTTATCCCGACGGAACCTATGTGATAAACAATTCGATTGTCGCCAATTATTCAACGCGCAATGCCGACAGGCTGCCGGATTATAACCGCATGGATATTTCTTTTTCACACGACTCCAGACGATCTGCTGATCAAAAAAAATATACCATCGTCAATTTCTCTTTGTACAATGTTTATGCAAGAAAAAATCCCTACTCTATTTATTTTCAAAATACCGACGGAGAGCTGAATGCTTATGAGTTATCTGTTTTGGGAAGCATCGTTCCATCAATTACCCTGACCTTTTATTTTTAGTGCGAATGAACAAATCTTTTATAAAATATATTTTAGGAATAAAGGTTTTACTATTTTGTTCCTGCATCAGAAGTGTAACGGTACCTATCAGGAATGTACAACCGACATTGGTAGTGGAAGGTTGGATCACAACCGACCCCCCGCCCTATAGCGTCAACCTGAGTTATTCAGGAAAATTTACAAGTGCTTATCAAACTGACCTGGATTCTCAACAATATATATATGATGCCAAAGTCACTATTGAAGATGACCTGGGAGATTCCACCAGCTGTGTCCAGTCGGTGAATGGAACATATCTGAGTTCCGACTCCAATTTTATTGGTACCATTGGAAGAACCTACACGCTTAAAATTTATTTATCCAATGGAATGGTCTACCAGTCGAAACCAGAAAAAATTACACCTGTTCCTCCCATTGACAGTGTGAACCTGGTTTATGACAGTAGTTATATTGCTGAAGTCAGACCTTCACATATTATTGTATCTATAAATACGCATGACCCGCCGGACACGACCAATTATTACCGCTGGACGGCTTCGGGTTATGTTACCCGCAAATCCTGGGGTGAGCCTTGTGGACCTGGAAGTCCGCCCTGTTACAATCCTTATGTGTGTGTCTGTTCTGCCTTCTGCGACCAACTCATAACAGATGATCAGATCAATATATTTTCTGATCAATTTTCCGACGGCCACGAAATCATTAGCCGACCGGTATTCTATGCTCCGATTTATTGGTATGGTTATGACTATATCGAGATAAAGCAAAATTCGATCAGCTTGGAGGCCTATCAGTTCTGGGAACAATACCAGGCCCAGATCAACCGAACTGGAAGCACTCTCGATCCGCTACCTGCATCGTTGATCGGGAATATTTACAACCTGGCAGATTCCAACAATTTAGCGCTGGGTCTTTTTTCAGCATCGGCAGCTTATACCAAAAAAATACTCATCAAGCCCGAATTCATTCAAACCTACTGGCTGGAAGTTTCCGCGAGCTTTTATATTGAACAGGGAAGTTGTCAGATGGTTTACCCCAACACGCTTCCTAACGATGCTGTTCCTACTGGATGGGAGGATGCGGAAGTGATTGAGATGAAATAGTGGTTGAAAAGAAAGTTAATCTAAAGTCATATGGAACGAATTTTGTATTTCGAAAATATCAAATTGAATCTATCCCCATTATTACAAATACCTTATTCGCTCGAGAATACCTTTCAGGCTACCGCAAATAATGAAATAGAAGATTTGCTTTCGTTCGCAGATCAACTTTCAATTTTGGGCACAGCCACCGCAAAGGCGAGAGCAGCATTTATCAGACTCCAAATTGGAGGAATAGATACTGAAGATTTATTTGAAGAATATCGGGAAAGCTGGGGAATCCCGAAATTTGAGGAAGATCTGGTTACAATTGATGATTTTAAGAATGGCTTTTTATGGACATTCAGGGATCATTCCTCATCCTGGGCTGAAGATAAGGAATCAAGGGAATGGTTCTATACAAACATTGAAGCCAGGTTTGCCCGGCGGTATGAATTTTGGTCCTGTGACCGGGGTCCCAAGGAAATGCTTTTACTTGAATCGGGGAGCTTTAAAAATATTTTACTTTCTATAATAAATAAGCACGAAGATTTTAGCCCTTTAATTAGCCCGGTATTTTCACGACAAGAACTTAAATCCTTCTATAATAATTTTAATGAAGACGATCACGATTTTGATAAAGAATCGCTCTTAGAAATTTTGGAGAAGAATGAAAACTGGTGAAATTGTAAGTTTTCAAAGCATTAAAGCGGTATTGATGAACCCAGTGAAGAGTTTAAGAACGGAGTATCAGCTAATTTTCAATTGCAACAATTTGTTTACAAATCAGGAATCCTCTCAAAATTATTTACTTTTCATTGCCTTTATAATTTCATTAGTTCGTCTGTCAGCCCTGGAATTCTGTAACGAGATGACTGCCCATATCGCTGCGGGGACCCAACCAATAATTGTGATCTGTAAAATCAAACAAATAATTCCGGTTAATATTTTCCCTCGAAGGAAAAATGAAAGAAATGGAAAAAATATTGCAATGAGGGTCATATAAATGATATAGTATCTATACCCGGGCCATTATTTGCCTGAACAAAGAATAGACTAAAAAGTCTACAATGAGAAGAATAATAGTAGTAAAACCCTGCTGGGTATATGCCTTTCCTAAGACCTTGAAAGGACGACCCAGCAGAATTTAATAACTGTTTATCTCTATTTATATTAATACCGCTGCACCACCCGGTATAGAAAACGTTCTGGTTCACCTACCACACCACTTTCAGCTCTTCTTTTTTTCAGCATATCTGATTTATAATAAGCAAAGGCTTTGGCAGTATCCATGATGGCCGTTACTAGCACGACCTTTTTATCATTATCGGAATTATGGCCATAAGCCCTGACGGCTATGCCATTATCTAATCTTTCCTGCTTAGCCTCTTCAAATGCTTTTTGCCAGGCTCCCCAGTCTTTAACCGTGAACGTTGTTCTGGACCGGAGATCTGAAGAAATCGTAGCGGTGTCCTCGAAGGTCATCGTGGTAAGGGTAAAAGTCGGCATGCCCATCACGCCTCCCTTTTGCATCGCTTTTTTCAATCCGGGATCTTTGGCGAATGCTTTTGCCTTGCTAGTATCATCTACTTTCAAAGCTACCAGTATCAGATTTGAATCCTTCAAACCGCGGCCAATAACATAGCTGTGAATGCCATTCGCCAACCGAACAGAATCATGTTCATCATAGGAGGTTTTCCACTTTGCATAATTGGACACTTTGTGGGTTACCACCATCATATTTTGCGGCGTGGTAATAGTGGTTATTTTCGGTGTAACCACGGCCGCGCTGGTGTCAACAGCGGTAGAGTCGGTGCTGGCTTTCTTTTCACTTTCGCTTCCGCCACAGGAGGCTAGTAAGAATGCCATGGAATAAAAAAGCAAGCCTGAAAATCTGGATTGTTTCATTGATTTTGCTTTAAATGATTAATAATTAAAAAGGGCCGGGAGAGTTTGTTACAAGAGGTAGGGACAATAAATGTAGCTTAAATCAAATTATCTGCCGAATTCAAATATATTGAAAAAAAACTTCGATTGATTGCCAACGCTGGATCACGGCGATTTCGGGTCAAAGATTATTGAAGTCGCAATATATACCCCTTAAACGTTCCGGCCCAACCGGTATTCATATCAAGCATATGGAGACCGGCAAATTGGTCGTTGGCGAGTTTACAACTCAGTGTCCAAGATGATCCGCCGTCGGTGGTTTTGAAAATTGTTGAATCCGCTATGCAGTAACCATTGTTCACATCGAAAAAATAAGGTATGATGTAATCCCTTCCGGTGGTCGGGAGAATAACAGTCCAGGAGACTCCGCCGTCCGTCGTCTTCGTTAATCCATTCGGTGAGGCTGAGTATCCATTCATTGAATCTAAAAACTGCATTTTGAGGAATGCCAAATTAGCAACAGGAAACACACCCGCAGAGATTTTCTGCCAGGTCATTCCACCATCCGAGGTTTTATTGAAGGTTTGGTATCCCATATAAAAACCCTTCAGGCTGTCGAGAAAATAGAAGCAATTAATATTATCAAATTGAATATTGCCCACGTTCTGCCAGTGAATGCCGGCGTCGGAAGTCTTGTAGATCTTAGAGCTCCGGTCGTAGAAAAATCCGGTATTAGCTGTGATAAATTGGAAATTCCACCCGCTGGTCGATGGAAGCGTACTGAATGTCCAGGTGGCACCCCCATCGCGGGTCACACCCAGTTTTGTATCTCCCTGAACAAACCCGTTCTGGTCGTCTACGAATTGAAAATTGAAAATATGCGGGAACGTTGTATTCGCAACCGGCGTCCACGTAACACCGTTATCGGTGGAGGTAAAGAGGGATGAATCATTTGTGATAAATCCGGTTTTATTTGTAGTGAACCAGATATCGAAAACACCACTGGTTACCGGTGAACTTGTCTTGGTCCAACTGAACAGAGAATCCGATGCTGTCACAGGCGGCCCCGTCGTCACGGGGGCGTTCGTTTTAGAGCATGCTATTGATAGCGAAACAATGAAAGATATAAATAGAATTTTCTTCATGCTGTTGGTTAGGGTAATATTGATAGGTCTTTTTATTGTTATTTCTTTAAACGCAATTGCTCAACAAAAAATTGCGAATGGGAGTAATGCAGTTAAATCAATAAATGCAATCTTAAAAGAGGTTTTAAAGACAATTTCAGGAGAAAAAGGGAAAAGCTTAATTGGGATGATTTCAGAAAATTAGCTGTCTTTTGGATTTAATTGGTTTTTATTTTCAATAAAATACTTTGTCCACATTATAAAAAAGTAAAGCCCTCCGCCAATTCCAACTGCTATTCTTAACGCTTTAGTTTCTATCATAAATGCAAGCAAATAAATAACAGTCGCAAAAACCAGGAAATACAGCATTCCCTTTGTTTTATAAATGGAGCCTTCGTGAATCAGAGCCAGGTTATATTTATTTCGGTATTTATCAAGTTGAGTAATTGTGTCATTGCAAAACACTTCAAAATCGTCTGTTTTACAGTAATAGTTATTGGATGAAATTTTGAAATTATCAATATTGTTATTTAAATATAATATCACTCCGTTTTTTCCTGAGTAATATTTATAAGAAGTCAAATCCTTAAAGTTTATAATCCTTTTGTTATTTTCAAATTCAAGGATTAAAGAAGTCTCGGCCAATTTTGCGGTACAATTATGAACTACTTTACCTTTTAACTTCTGAAATAATAAATATGTTAAACCAAGGCTGATAGCTGTTGCAAAAATAAAATTTAGTTTGAGGTACAAACACAAGAACATACTAATAATCATTGTCGCGATACTTAATAATATTACCACAAGAGTTTCCCTTATTATGGTGTATTTAAATTGATATTCTTTCATTGAAATTTATTGTCAATTACCGATTTTCAATTTTTTGCGTCAGGGACAAACCATCAATTCTGCTCACCAGAATCTGAAGTGTGATAAACATGCCCGAGAGAATCCGTTGCACACGGCAGTAGCATCAGTTTAAAGCCATCAGAAAAACGCCAGATATAATTGCCTGTCGAAGCATCAACGGCTTGAACTTCATCTACTGCGCCGACATAAATAGCTCCCTGAAAATATAAAGGGCTTTCATTTATCCAATTGCCGTCAGTTGTCGTCCATTTAACGGCACCCGTATTGGCATCCAAAGCATAGAGATATTGATTATTACATCCAAAGTATAAGACGCTGTTGAAAATCGTAGGACTTGATCTTACAGTATTTCCAACGTAAAAATTCCATACCTGCTGCCCGGTTTTTGCATCCAACGCATAAACAGTCCCTCCATCCCCGGTGTAGTAAACGATCCCATTTGTTACCGTGGGACTGTTTTGAACTGCATCACTCATTGTGAATTTCCACAAGGTGGCGCCAGTGTTTGCATCCAGTGCATAAAGATTGTGGTCAATGCATCCGACATATACGATTCCGTTGACAACAGATGGATTGGATATACTCATTGGTTCATTATTTGGTGAAGGATACACTTTCCACTTCTGAACGCCAGTATTCTCGTCCACGGCCTGTACGCCATCTGAAATGCAATAAACAACGCCATTGAGTACAGTCGGTGAACCCCATGCAAAATTATATTTCCATATCAGAGCCCCGCTTGATGCATTAATAGCGTATAAATTGGAATCAGCACCACATATATAAAGAATATTGTTGGAAACAGTGGGGTTGGATTCATAAAGATCTGATGGACTTGTGTAATAGTTCCAAACTACGTTGCCGGTATTTACATCCAGTGAAAATATATTGCCACCAGCATCGCTACTGTATAGCAGGCCATTGGCAACTGTCGGTTCTGAATAAATCACAACAGTATCAATAAATTTCCACTTCATTGTGCCAGTGGCTGCATCCAGGGCGTAAATCGTTCCATTACTCTTCGAGTAGGGATTCGGCGAACCTTCATTAAAACCCACTATAAAAACAGTTCCATTAATAGAGCGGGATCCGGCAGTTACTTTTACAATATAATTTTTGATCGTGCTATCCGTTGCTGTAACCGTATACTTGATGGGATTTGTGAAATTCTGCGGAAGAGAATTGGCAGGTGATAATGTTTTACCGGAGAATACGATGAAAGGTTTGAGATTAGTCAATGGAGTGGCCGCGGGTAGAATAATGAAAATAGAATCTGTACCAATAATGCCTGATACATCAGAACTCAAAATTGAGGAATTGTCCGCCGACCGGAAGGTGAATGAAAGAATTTTCTTATCACTCAAAAGAGGCGACGTGAAGGAGACAGAGGTAATATAGGTATGAGTGCTTCCGTCTTCTGCCGCTACCACATAGTGAAGAGGTTTACTGAAATCTTCAGCTATTTGGCTGGCAGGATCAATCGTTTTTCCTGAAATAATGATCGTTGATTTTAAGTTGGTAATGACCGTCGCACTATCAAAACGCAATTTTATAGTATCACCTGAAATGATGGCGACTACATCACTTGTGAGGATGCTTGAATTATCGCTTGCCTTAAGTACAAAGCTGGTAATATTTTTATCTGATTCCAGCGGAGGTGGCGTTGGGAGGCTCCTACTGCATGCCAGTAGCAGGATGGAGCATATGGCTACAAAAAAAACGACTTTGGACATTCGGGGTGGTTATCGTCTAAGTAATGTAGAAATTATTATTGAAAAGAGAGAATAGGCAGGGAAAGCAATCATTGATCTAAGGGTTTACCCTTATTCTAATATTTATGATCAAAGACCGGGAAAAATGATAATTCTCCTTCAATTCAATAATATCTACGGTAAGAATGTCTCCGCAACCTCATACATCCCCGATTCAAATTTTGCAATAGTAAGTGCCTGGCTCAAAAAAGGTGAAGCGTCAGGATTATTTCGCATTTTTTGATAGTCTTCGATGCTCTGCCACTGCGCATACATAGTAACTTTTGTTCCATCAATGCTTCGGTGAAGACTTGAGGAAATGAATCCTTTCATTTTTCTAACACTACTTTCAGTTGCTAATGTTAACAGCTCTACAAGCTGTTGTTGATTAACCGGGTCAACAGTGAATACGTTGATTAGTGTGAGTATTTTATTGTCTTTCGAAATAGTTGTCATAATGTATTGTTATTTATACATCTCCGGCGTTATCGATATTTTTAAAACAAACTCGCCATTTTTGTCCCGATAATTATAAGCGAGTGTAGAGTTGTTATTGCGATAAGTTTTAAGATCAGGATTGGATTTCACATTGTTAATCAAACCTGGCTCCATTCGATTTTTAATAGTATCCGCATTGAGCATCGATTTTTCGAAATTCACAAGAGTATAATTATATTGAAATATATTGTTTGGTAATGCTATGGCATTATCCAAACGAGTCTCTCTGTCTACCATGATCGGGCAACTTTTGTTTAATTCACTTGCGGCTTTCATCATTTCTTTATCAAAAGAAGGTTTAAGAAAAAGCTGCTGAACCAGCAGATAGACTGACAAAAAAGCGAATGAACCGATTAGCACGCTTAAAGGCCTGCGTTTTTTTGTCAGAGATACTTTTTGTGATCCAGGCTTGTCTATAATAGGTGACTCTATTTTTGGTAATTCATATCCGCATCTAAAACAATATTTGGAATTAGAATTATTTTCTGCGCCGCAGTGCGTACAGTTTACAGTATTCATTGATGAATTTTAATTTGCTTTATGTTGTCTGAATTCTAAATATTTCAAATATTGTTGGCTTGTTTCTGTAACCGAACATTGACTGTATCAATTACATACATACAATCCCTCAATGCGGCATTAAGATACTGATTCTTATATTGTTATCAAATAGGTACACTTTTTGACCAGATCCCTTGCTTCTCATTTATACTTCTCTTTTCAATTCAGCTCTTAAAATCAATCCATGTTCAGAAATTATTTGAAAATAGCTTTCCGCAATCTTGCTAAAAATAAATTATACAGCTTTGTAAATCTTGCCGGACTGACCTGCGGAATAACCTGCTGTATTCTGATTGGAATGTATATTTTTCATGAATTGACATATGACCGGTTTCAAAAGAATGCAAATAGTATCGTACGCATTACGACTGAATATAGTATCGGCGGAACTGTTGTAAAGACTCCAGGAACGCCTACAAAAGCCGGACCTCTCTTCACAAGGACCTTCCCACAGGTTGAAACCTACGTAAGAATGTCAGAATCCACGGATCCAATAGTCGTCCGTTTCGGAAACAAGACGTTTAATGAAAAAAGATTTCTGTTTGTAGATTCAACATTTTTTAAAGTATTCTCATTTAAACTGATTGAAGGTAATCCGGAAGATGTTCTGTCTGGACCTAACAAGATTGTCATTACTGAAGCAATGAAACAAAAATACTTTGGCAATGAGGAAGCGATTGGTAAAACCTTTACGATTTTCAGCCAAAATTTCAAAATCACCGGTGTTGCTGAGAACACACCTACCAATTCACAGATCAAATTTGACTTTTTAACCTATTCCAACCAAGGCGAGGAATGGATCCATTTGAGCAACTTCACTTATTTGTTATTAAGGGATAAAACCAATATACCGGCACTTGAAAAAAATATAATTAGTTTTATGAAAGTCCAGACGGATGTCCCTAACAACCAGACGGGTAATTATTTTATTTTTCATCTGGAACCACTGACCCGGGTTCATTTATATGCCTCTCAGGAAGGCCTTTCTTCAACTGTAGTGGGACTTGATCCCGATGGCAATATTGTTTACATATATGTATTGAGCCTTATCGCCATCCTAATACTTTGTATTGCCTGCGTAAATTATACTAATCTGGCTATCGCACAATCGAGCGGAAGAAGCGCCGAGATCGGCGTTCGAAAAGTGATGGGCGCCAGATACTGGCAACTTTTTTCACAATTCATTGGTGAATCCTGGCTAATGTCAATGATCGCCCTGACACTGGCGATAATAGCAGCCATCATGCTGTTGCCGGTATTTAATGAGGTCGCAGGTAAACAGTTAACAGCAGATATGCTGTTGAATCCAATTTCATTATTTGTGTTGATCCTGTCGGGATTATTAATAGGTCTTGCCGCCGGAGTATACCCGGCGATTGTTCTTTCGGGTTTTAAACTAATTAAAATATTGAAAGCAGGTTTTTCATTTACTAAAACCGGAGGTAATTTCAGAAAATCCCTGATTGTTTTTCAATTCATGATTTCTGTTTTTCTGATTGTTTCTACCATCATCATCTCACAGCAAATTGCGTACATGCAGCATAAAGATCTGGGGTATGATAAAGATCATGTATTGGTATTGCCTGCCGTTCATCAAAACTTTGAAGATCTTAAATCTGCTATAGAACGAATTCCAAATGTAAAAAAGATGAGTGCAGCTTACGAAGCTCCCTCTGTTGTTCATTGGGATGATAATGTAACAACAGGCAGCGGTCAGAATCTGGCTATACGTGCCATGCCGGTTGACCGTGATATCGTTCAAACATTGGGACTCCAAATTATTGCCGGGACTGATTATACTCTGACTGACTTTAAAGCGATGGATACGAATACTGTAAGAGGTGAAGACCAGCATACATTTTTCATGCTCAACGAAACCGCTGCAAAAGATTTAGGATGGACGCCCGAAGAAGCGATTGGTAAAATCATACATAGATCGAATGAACCAGGAACAATAAAAGCAGTTGTAAAGGATTTCCATATTGCTTCACTTCACGATCCCATTAGTCCGCTGATTATTTTCCTTGATCCGAAAAACATGTTTATGCAGACTATGTTTGTGAAAATATCAGGAAGCAATATTTCCGGTACACTGGCATCTCTTAAAAGCACCTGGAATGAACGCGTCACCGGAAGAACATTTGAATATCGTTTCCTGGATGATGATTATAATACGCTCTATATTTCAGAACAGCAAACCGGTCGCATATTTAGTATTTTTTCTTCCCTGGCGATACTACTGGCTTGTCTTGGGCTTTTTGCGCTGACTGCCTATTCTGTTGTGCAGCGAACTAAAGAAATAGGAATCAGAAAAGTGTTAGGAGCTTCCGTGAAGAGTATCACAGTACTGGTTTCTAAGGATTTCCTGAAACTGGTTCTTTTGGCTGTACTCATAGCATCGCCGGTTGGCTGGTTTGCCATGCATTCATGGTTACAGGATTTTGCTTATCGCATTAATATATCCTGGTGGGTATTTTTTACCGCAGGTATCATTGCAGTTTCCATCGCCATCGTTATATTATGTTTTCATTCCATCAAAGCAGCACTTGCAAATCCGATAACCAGCTTACGCTCTGAATGATTTAAAAATAATCCATGTTACAAAGCTTTCTGAAATTAGCATATAGAAATATTATCAAACGCAAGGGATATGCTTTGATGAATATTGCAGGTCTCGCCATCGGCATTACCTGCTGCCTCCTGATCTTTGAGTACGTCGCGCATGAGAGGAGCTACGACAAGTTCAATGAAAAGGCGGATAGAATTTTCCGCGTGCAGGATGAAGAATATCAGAATGGACAGTTAGTGGTTCCCTGCGCATCTGCCATGCCGGGCGTAGCGCCTGCAATGAAACGGGAGTTCCCGGAAGTTGAAGAAGCAGGCCGCTTGAAGAATGACGAATTTTTATTGGGAAATGATGCCCGAAATATTCGCTTTAAAGAGGCCACTGTTTATTATGCCGATGAATCCATGATAGATATTCTCCATGTACAATTGCTGGATGGCGATTCAAAGACTGCTTTGTCCCGTCCGGGAAAAGTTATTATATCTCAGGAAGAGGCACGGAAATATTTCGGAACAGAAAACCCTTTGGGTAAAACATTGTCCGTGCATTCTTCAGGGAATACCCGTCCGCTGGAAGTGACCGGCATCTTTAAAGACTATCCTTCTAATTCTCACCTGAAATTATCCATTCTTGTTTCATACCCCACATTCAGCCAGGTCATTGGAAGTTATGGTAATCCGAACGATGTGCTGGAGACAAATTTTGGCTGGACAGACTTCTATACTTATATCCTTTTGCGGGAGGGAACAGACCCGAAACGTCTGGAAGCCAAACTGCCCGCGTTCATCGACAAGCATTATAATAATTTGCCGGAAAACAAGAATGTGGGTGACCGTTATAGTCTAAGCCTGATGCCATTAAAAAACATTCATCTGTATTCACATTATACGGAAGAGGCGGAAGCTAACGGTGACGGACAGTCGGTAACTTTTTTATTCCTGATTGCCTTTTTCATTATCTGCATTGCCTGGATAAATTATATTAATCTGGCTACCGCTCGCTCCCTGGAACGTGCAAAGGAAGTAGGTGTGCGAAAAGTACTCGGTGCATTGAGAGGAGAACTTATACGACAATTTATGCTGGAAAGTCTCTTGCTGAACCTGATGGCCCTGCTGGTTGCTATCATCATTACGCTTATTGTCAATCCATTGTTTGCACGTCTCAGCGGCCGTTCTCTGACATCCATCATGAATATTCCGATAGCATATAAAGAATATTTTTTAGTACTGCTGTTAGCAGGTACTTTTCTTTCCGGTATCTATCCGGCCCTGGTTCTTTCGCGTTACCAGCCGGTAACTGTATTGAAAGGAATATTTAAAAATGCTGCCGGAGGAAAATGGTTACGTAAAGGACTGATCGTAGGACAGTTTGCAGCTTCCATCATTCTGATAGCAGGTACCATGATCGTTTACCGTCAGATGCAGTATATGCAAAGCCAGGATCTGGGTGCGAATATTAATGAGACACTGGTAATCAAAGGCGCGTTCGGAGGCCTGACAGATTCCGCTTACCACGAAGCGTTTGGAGCATTCAAAGAAGATATACTTAAATTACCAGGAGTGAAAAGTATGACTTCTTCTTCTGCTGTGATGGGACAGGAAATTCTATGGTCTACGAACTGGCTTAAGATTCGGGGTGGAAGCAAACAGACGGTCAATTTATTTCACCTGGGAGTGGACGAAGATTTTATAGGCAGCTATGGATTGAAAATTATTGCAGGCCATTCCTTTTCACGGGCTTCCGGTGGAAATCAAAGAAAAATAATATTGAATGAATCGGCAGTGCATGCACTAGGCATCGCGTCACCACAATCAGCCATCGGAGAATTAATATCCGGCGGACAGGGTAGCATGGATTCTATGGAAGTAACCGGAGTGATTTCCGACTTTCACAATGAAGGACTTCAAAAATCCATTCAGCCCCTGGTAATTTTTCCCAACCGTGGCACGCGGGCTAATTATTCCGTAAAAATAGAGGGTCAGCAGGCTGCGTCTGTGGTCCCTTCAATCAAAAAGATCTGGGACAGACATTTCACGACGGATCCTTTTGATTATTTTTTTCTGGATGAATTTTTCAATCGTCAGTATGACGAAAACCGCCGCTTTGGTGCAGTATTTGGTCTTTTTGCGATACTTGCTATCACGATCGCCTGTTTCGGATTACTTGGATTGTCGGCCTACAATGTGCTGGAGAGGACCAAAGAAATTGGTGTAAGAAAAGTATTGGGTGCTTCTGTCAACAACCTGGTATTTGGATTATCGAAAGATTTCCTGATACTTGTTATCATTGCTTTTGTAATCGCCATTCCCATCACGGCTATTGCGATGCACAGCTGGCTGCAGGGTTTTGCTTACCGGACTGGTTTGCCCTGGTGGATTTTTGCTGCGGCTGGTTTAGTCTCTATTGTAATTGCTCTGATTACTGTGGGATTTCAGGCATTAAAAGCTGCGCTTGCGAATCCAATTACCAGCCTGCGTTCAGAGTGAACTTAGGACCAGTTGGCCGACGTTATCAATTCCATTAAATCGGCGGTAAACTCAAAAGGTTTAATATTCTCATAGCCTATATGCAGCCGATCGCTCAGGATAGTCAGTTCTATCCTGCCCGAGAGCTTGTTTTGTTTTATTACCGGCTGCAGGACTTCTTTCACCCTGTGCATGATCGCAATTGCTCCCAGCTCCACCTCTGATATATCAGAATTCAGAATATCGCCTTCTTCGAAAACAAATGAGGGTTTAATATTTTCCATTTTTTTATACAAAGTAAAGGAGTATTTAAAGGCAAACGTAGGGTAAAATCACCCTATTGAAGAGTTTTTTAACGTTTCCCCTAATACAAACTCTGAAAGGTTAAGACTCCGGATACAGGTACAATGTTCGAACTGTAGTGAACTGAAATATTATTAAAAGTAAGTGTTATGATATGGTTGGAGAAATTTTCGTAAAGACTGTCACCGACTTTACCTGTAGAAGTATAAATTGCGCTATCACCGTCGTTTACCGATATGGTACATTCTATGCTGTCCTGCAAAACATCCGACACTCTGTAAGTAAAGCTGCGAACCACTGTTGTATCAAAATTGACGCTGATCGATTTTTGCTGATCATTCGTCAGACAAACAAAATTGATATTGTTTGCTGAAGAAACTGTATTGCTGCTATCTGTGACGCCATTGATTGTCCAATGACTCGTAGGGAGTGGGGCGGTCTGATTATTATTTTTTTTACAGCTGAAAATGAAGGCAAGCAAAATGGCAAATAATAAAATTAGATATCGTTTTTTCATATACACTATTTAATCAGGCAGCAAAGTGTAAGAAACTCTGCTTATAAGAAACGAAATCAATCTATGCTTATTGCAAAAATAACGAATGTTTGAGAGAAGCTTAAAGCTCGAAGCCTAAAGCCCAAAGCTTAAAGCCCAAAACTTCTTTTTAGAACTCTGAATTTTAAATATATATAATCACATTAGTTTTCAGCTTTCGGCCTAAAAAGTTTTAGGCTTTAGGCTTTAGGCTTTAAGCTTTAGGCTTCTTTACCACTTCTTTGTAAGCTGAAAGAAGAGCTTCCATGATTATTTCTTTTTTCAGTTTGCTGATCTCAAAAGTTGTAGCTCCCTTTTCACCCCATTTGTTTGGAACCGGATAGATATTAGCAGCGCTTATTTTACAAAATACGCGTTGTTCTTCCGGCGTAAGGAAAATATTAGCCGTATTATTTTCGGCTAAATAGGTGGCAAACATTCGTTTCCCGGTAATTTTAAATCCGATCCTATCGAAATGCGGTATTTGCTCTGTACCAGGAAAAGAAAGAGCCATTTCAACAAATATTTTTTCCGATATCATTTATCACTTTTCAATTCATTATCATCGTCAATGCCGGAATTAATGGAATTAAGAATGATAAAAAAATATATGACCATAGCTATCATTAATAAAATCAGAACAATTGTAGCTATTGAATTAACTCAAAATGGAAGAGTTTAAATTAGTGCTTCGATGTTAGATCTGCGAGGAATCTATTCTTAGTCCTTTTTATCGCTTTCTAATTCTTTTTCGTCATCAAACTTGAAATAGATAGCTTTTATGGGTACACTCAATTTTAATTCCTGATTTAATTTTTCGATCTAATCTTGAGAAGACGGTCATATTACACAATCATGTTTAGCTGGTAATTGATTTCTTAGGTTTGTTCTCATTTTCTAAATCTGCTTCGTCATCAATATCCGTATTGATAGAATTAAGAATAATTAGAAGGAATGCAGCCATTGCTATTAGTACGCCAATCAGGGCAAATATTTGAAAAGCATCCATTACCTTAGTTTTTTTATTCTCGAGATAATTTTACGATCTAACCTGTAGGCTATTATAGATAGACCAAAAATAATAATAAATCCAACAAGAATCAATATTCGCTCGCTAATTGTAAAGTGGCCATTCCTAATCAGTGAAAGCACGCCGGTAATATCTGCAAAAAAAATAATTGACAGAAATCTCAGTATTTCAGTCTGATATTTAATTAACCCCTTGTACCTCTCATTCATGTTCGCAGGATATAATCAAATTTATTTCGACCATTTCAGATCGGATACGGTAAACAACCATTTTTATTACCGTTTTTTTCGGTAAATCCCTGATGCTTTACTGTTAGTTTATTTCAATTTACAATAGTCTAAAGGCGGTAGGCTTTAAGCTTTCCCGGACCGTACCCAAAAAAACCGAACATTCATTGTATCATGACCGCACATACGCTTAAACAGCAGTTCAGTTAAATCTTTTAAAATCAAAAAGTTGTAAATCTGGCACCTTCTTAGGTAATGAAAGGGACGGGATATTCACCTGGCGGTTGGTCCCGCCATATGGCTGGAGTGGTTTTTACTTTTTACTTTTTAATTTTTAATTTTTACTTTTTAAATTATGCTTAAGAACTATTTCAAAATCGCCTGGAGAAATCTTCGGAAGAATAAGACTTCTTCGTTAATTAATATCAGCGGACTTGCTATAGGGATGTGTGTTGCGATCCTCATTGGTCTTTGGATTTGGGATGAACTTTCTTACAACAAGAGCTTCCCGAATTATGACCGTATCGCACAGGTAATGACAAATACAATTTATAACGGAGGAATAAATACGGACTACAATACAGCCCCGCCATATGGAGAAGAATTGAGAAAACAATATGGAGGTGATTTTGCACAAGTACTGATGACCTCTATGGTGCAGCAGATGGTAGTGTCATCCGGCGAAAAAAACTTAATGAAATCAGGTTATTACTTTGAACCCGGCATTACGGATATGCTGAGCCTGAAAATGTTGAAGGGCTCACGTGATGGGTTAAAAGACCCATCGAACATTTTATTGTCTTCATCGATGGCAAAAACATTCTTCGGCGACACTGACCCTATAGGAAAAAACATGAAACTTGATAATAAAGAGAATGTGATAGTATCCGGTGTGTATGAAGACCTCCCTTACAATACTGAATTTACCGACATGGAGTTCATTGCGCCCTGGCAATTGTTTGTGAGCAGCAGCCCCTGGTTTAAAAAAGATAACTGGGAGCAGGACGGGTTTCAAACCTATGTTCAGCTGGCAGACAAAGCAGATATGAACAAAACATCTTATAAAATACGCAATCTAAAATTGAACAGGATCGATCAGAATGCAGCGAAATCTCATCCGCAGGTATTCCTACTGCCAATGACCAAATTCCATTTGTATTCAGATTATGACCAGGGTGTGATAGTTGGAAGAAGTGCACAGATGGTGAGGATGTATGGTATTATTGGTGTATTCGTATTACTGCTGGCTTGTATAAATTTTATGAATCTGGCCACAGCAAGATCAGAGAAGCGCGCCAGGGAAGTAGGTATACGAAAAGCAATTGGTTCCCTGCGGAACCAACTGGTCAAACAGTTTTTAACGGAATCTTTACTGGTCGTTTCATTTTCATTCGTGATATCATTGATCTGTACCTTTCTGATGTTGCCATTTTTCAATCAAATAGCCGAAAAGAAAATGGTGATTCCCTTTTCAAATCCTATTTTCTGGTTATTAGGCATTGGGTTTACTTTGATAACGGGACTTATCGCAGGAAGCTACCCGGCATTCTATTTATCTTCTTTTAAACCCGTTAAAGTATTAAAAGGAACTTTCCGTGCAGGACGTTTTACTTCTATCCCAAGAAAGTTTTTGGTCGTACTACAGTTTACGGTATCAATCACGCTAATTATTGGAGTCATTGTCGTTTACAGGCAAATTCAACTCGGTAAAGAGCGGCCTGTCGGATACAATCGGAAAGGATTGATTACGGTCAGGACACCTACGGATGAAATACATGATCATATTGAAACGGTGCGCCAGGAGTTAAAAAGATCGGGGGCAGTAATAGAAATTGCAGAAACGGTCAATCCCGTTACGATGCTTGGTTTTGCTTCAAATGGATTTCAGTGGAATAACAGACCGGCTGATCCGAATTTCTGGATCGGTGTAGCATTAATAACTCCGGAGTATGGAAAAACGATCGGATGGCATATTATAGATGGCAGGGATCTCTCAAGAGAATTTGCAGCGGATTCTTCTGCAATGATCCTGAATGAGAGTATGGTAAAATATATGGGATTGAAAAATCCTGTTGGCACCGTCATTAAGCAAACAATATTTGGGAAAACCACTTCATATACTGTAGTGGGTGTTGTAAAAGATATGTTGCAGCAATCGCCTTACAGGCCGGTTAAAGAGACGGTGTATATGGCAGATAAAGAAAAAACATACAATGTTGGCATCAGGCTAAATCCCCAACTGAGCACAAGCACAGCACTTGGTAAAATCGAAAAGGTTTTTAAGGAATTTGCTCCGGGAACCCCGTTTGAATATAAGTTTATTGATAGCGAATATGCCAGGAAATTTGGTGATGAAGAGCAGGTAAGTAAACTGGCAGGTGCGTTTGCGATGCTGGCTATTTTCATCAGTTGTCTCGGCCTATTCGGCATGGCATCTTTTGTTGCTGAGCAGCGCACCAAAGAAATTGGTGTGAGGAAAGTGCTTGGCGCATCGGTGATTAATTTGTGGCGGTTATTGTCAAAAGATTTTGTGGCGCTCGTTATCATTTCACTGCTCATCTCAACACCATTGGCTTATTATTTTATGAATAGATGGCTTCAGAATTACCAGTTGCACACAGAAATTTCCTGGTGGATTTTTGCATCCGCAGGTGCGGGAGCCATATTAATCACCCTATTAACCGTAAGCTATCAAAGCATTAAAGCGGCATTGGTGAATCCGGTAACCAGCCTACGCTCAGAGTGAGCTTCGGCTGGCGATGCCTTTATTGAACTTTTATTTCTCCGACTCGTTATAATGATTATCCCACTTATCCATTTCAATGATCTCGAAGAAAATTACTATTGCAGGCAGGAGTAAGAATCCGTTGACGGTAAACCGCTTCGGTTATGGTACCATGCGACTCACTGGAGAAGGCATTTGGAGTGAACCGAAGAATCGTCCGGAGGCCTTGCGGATACTGAAGTCTTGTATCTCCAGCGGAATTCAATTTATTGATACGGCCGACTATTACGGAGATGATATTACGAACCGACTCATTGCAGAAGCTCTGTATCCCTATCCTTCGAACCTGGTTATTTGTACCAAGGTCGGTTGCACCAGGAAGCCGGATAAAAGTTGGATTCCATTTAATCGCCCTGAACAATTACGTAGCAGTATCGACAGGAACCTGCACACACTCAAACTGGAGCAGATCACACTGGTTCATTTCAGGGTGATCGCAGGCGGCGTTCCCTTCAAAGAGTCGATGGATGCGATGTTTCAATTACAAAAAGAAGGGAAAATATTACACCTCGGCGTGAGCAACGTAAACACTGATGAGTTGGATAAGGCCATGTCCATGGGTTCCATTGCCACAGTCGAAAATATGTATGGTCATGGTCAGCGAATTAGTTTCAATTTTCCTCATGGAGGTGAAAACAGAGGCGGCGAAGTACTGGATACCTGCGAGAAAAACGGCATTCCTTTCGTACCTTTTTTTTCGTTGGTTCAATCCATGCCAAAAAAGGATGATCGTATTTCAACGATCGCAAAAAAATACAAAGCCACAGAAGCGCAGATAAATCTAACCTGGTTGTTACACCGTTCCCCCTGGATTTTACCGATTCCCGGAACCTCTTCCCTGAAACATTTTGAAGAAAATCTACAGTCCGCCGAAATAGAGTTAACTAAAGAAGATATGATTTTTCTCGACTAATCTCTTCTTGCCATTTGATACAGTCACCAACCCAAACCGAACAGAAAATGTATCAAAACCGGTCAATGCAAAAACAGCTTCTGTTTTATGTTATTGATTAACAAGAATATAATTTTATGGAATATTATTGGTAGATGCATCGTACATAAACCAAAACGGCAATCCCATGCTGTATAATTATTTCAAAATTGCCTGGAAGAATATTTTAAAGTCCAGGGGACTCAGTGTAATAAATATTTTTGGATTGGCTATCGGAATCAGTGCCAGTTTGGCCATCTGGTTTATCCTTCAGCACGAATTGAGTTATGATACATTTCATCCCGACAGAAACCGGATCTACCGGCTGGTTTCAGATTTTGGTGGAACGGGGGATCATCGATACAGTCCTGCTGTCCCCATGCCTACTGCAGCCGAGGCGAAACGGAGGCTGACGGGTATAGAAACCATCACTTGTTTTCATAATTATAATGCCACGGTTACGATTCCTATAGGCGGCACTGAACCCAAACATTTTCCCAAAGTGACCGGCGCAGAAAATAACAACGAGCTTGTATTTGCGGCACCGGAGTATTTTAAACTGTTCAATTATCATTGGCTTGTTGGCAATCCGGTGGCTGCACTAACTCAACCTTACCGGGTGGTACTTTCTACCAGGGAGGCACTTAAATATTTTGGCAGTTCAGACTGGGAGAAACTCATCGGCAGACAGGTGATTTACGATGACACTATTAAAACAACCGTTGCAGGTATTGTAAAGGAACTGGAAGGCAACACCGATTTTACTTTTACCGATTTCATTTCTTATAGCACCATCGATGCAGGTTACCTGAGAGGAGTAATGCAGTCATTTAACTGGACCTCGTGGAATTCGCACGTACAAACATTTGTAAAACTGGAAAAGGGAAAATCTACGGCTCCCCTTGAGAAAGAACTGACATCACTTGTAGGTAGTCATTTTCCGTGGGATCCCGGTACCTATAGGGTTTATCTCCAGCCACTATCTGATCTGCATTATAGTCAGATATACGGTATGGATTATGGAAAGCAGGCCAATCTTTCTACCTTATATGGTCTCCTCGGAATCGCAGCTATTATTCTTATCATCGCGGCCATCAATTTTGTCAATCTCTCGCTGGCTCAGTCTCTGCAAAGGGTTAAAGAAATTGGTATCCGAAAAATATTGGGCAGCAGCAGGGCCGGCCTAGTATTTCAATTTCTTACGGAAACATTACTGATGAGTTTACTGGCCCTGATTGTTTCGTTGCTGATCATGAAACCCCTTCTTGCTGCCTTTCCTTCTTTCGTTCCCAGGGGAGTGTTACCGGATATTCTGAACCCGAAAACGATTTTATTTATTGTTTCACTTCTTGCGATTACAACACTCATGTCAGGCCTGTATCCCGGACTGGTCCTGTCTTCATTCCAGCCTGCCGATGCACTGAAAAGTAAAACCGGTATTAAAGGTAGTTTCAGTGATCATTTCCGCAGGGGACTGATTGTTTTTCAATTTACCGTCTCCCTGATATTTATCATAGCCAGCATTTTTATTGGCAACCAGATCCATTATATGCTCAGAAAAGACCTGGGATTTAAACAGGACGCAATAGTAACGCTCGATACGAATGGCTGGGATTCTGTCGGCAAAAAGAAATTATTTGCAGAAAGAGTCAGGAATTTAACAGGGGTAGAACAAGTGAGTCTGGATGATCTGCCTCCGGCTGTGCATGGCAACCCTACCATGCCCTGTATCTACGAGGGGCCGACTGAAATAAATATTGGAGTGAACCTGAGGCAGGTAGATGAACACTATATTCCATTGTATCAGATTAATATGTTGGCAGGTAGAAATTTCTTCGCGGGTGATACCGCGCATGCAGTGATTATTAATGAAACCTGTGCTAAAATGCTGGGTTTTCAGCATCCTGAAAAAGCAGTCGGCAAGTTCCTGTCGACCAGGGGCCCGGACCTGGGCAGACGCCAATATCCCGTTCCGGTGATTGGTGTGGTAGCTGATTTCAACTTACAACCACTCAATCGTAAAATTTCACCACTGGTTATTTATTCGATACCTGAAAACGAAAAATCCTACAGTGTAAAATTAAAAACGCAGGGAAAGGACGTCGGCCATTTCACGGATGCGATGGATAATATTGAAAAGGTCTGGAAGGAAGTGTTTTCCGGTCAGCCATTCATTTATCATTTTTATGATGAAGCCATAGCAGACTTCTACAGCAAAGAACAAAAAACTTCACAGCTTGTGTATCTGGCCATGGCCATTGGTGTTTTCATTTCCTGTATCGGTTTATTTGCATTGGCCGCACTTACAGCAGAAAACCGGAGAAAAGAAATTGGCATCCGAAAAGTACTGGGCGCCAATGTGCGTACGATTGTAACGATGCTGTCAAAAGATTTTATGAAGCCAGTACTGATTGCAATTATTATTGCTTCGCCTATTGCCGGATACCTGATGAACAAATGGTTGCAGGACTATGCATATAGGATACATGACAGCTGGTGGATATTTGCGCTGGCCGCGGTAGTTGCTTTATTCATTGCCATGATTACCGTGAGTTCCCGTGCCATTAAAGTGGCGATGGCGAATCCTGTTGAGAGTTTGAGGTCGGAATGATCAATGGTTGACGGTTGACAGTTGACGGTTGACGGTTTTTACTTTTTACTTTTTAAGTTATGCTTTATAATTAAGCATCAATAACTGAGGATGGCTTTACTACTTTAAGTAATTCGTCTCTTAAAAATACTTTTAAACTTAAATCTTCATCAAGTGTCGGCCAGTGAATGCCTGTGCCATTCCCTATTATCTTATAATTTAAAACTTTAAGCCTGGTAGCCTTTTTCAAAGTCGGGTAAGAGGATAAATTTGTTCGGATAACAAATCCGGTATTCAAAATAATATTCATGATATTAAGATCAGGATGAATATCCAATTTTTTAATACGCAAATTATTGGAAAATATCATTTTCTCAATTGAATCAAATTTATTGTCTTTGTTAGTCAAAGTATTCATTCCATTTTTCATTGAACAGAGTCTTATTAGCTGATATTGTTTGTAAAATTATTCTTTTTCTGAGGTTTGTAAACCTAATCAAATAGCAACTTAAATAAGTGAATGTGTTTGAATACAATGGGAAATTCACTCAGAGTTGTTATTTTTTAAAACCAATTCTTTCCCTTGCATTCCATTTTTTCTGTGCGGCATTTTTATCCACCAGGTTTTCTATGGCATCGTAAATTTCATTCAATTGGCTATCATGAACTCCAAGCACATCTTTAATTTCCTTTAACTGTGTTCTTATATCCATTTCCTGAAGGGATAACCTTCTGGCTGCAACAAAAGCTCTCATGATCGCGATATTCATTTGAATGGCCTTTTCGGAATTCAATACTCCACTAAGCATTGCAATTCCCTGTTCCGTAAATGCATAAGGTAAGTATTTGCTGTGCTTCCCCCTGCCGTCTAAGGTCACAATTTGTGACCTTAGAATAAATTGGTTGGATGTGGTCAACAATTGTGATCGTATATTATTCCACTCTAGAGAAGAAAGTCGAAACATGAAATCCTCCGGAAAACGCTTTATATTCCGCTTAACAGCTTGATTTATAATTTTTACTGCGACTTCGTAAAGTTCAGCAATATCAAAGTCCAACATGACCCGCTCGTCACGTATTTCATAAATTCTATTTTGAATACTTCTGATTATTTCCATTTGAATGATGCTATATTAATCCAAATGTAAATAATCATTATAACGATTTTCAAAGTCGGTTCACCCTTTCTTCAGAGTTTTTTAACGTATTTGAATTAAAATAAAAAGGGTGTTTTCACTTACATTGATTTTAGGTCAGTTGGTTAACTTAGAAACATGCAGGAATGCAGGAGATAATGTTGAGGATCACTTTCCTGACGTCAGGAAAATGATCGGTGATATTATTCGGGGGAATGATTATCGACTCATACCATAACATGACTGAAATTTCGGTCTTTAGATATTACCGGACTGGTTTGAAAACCGTAATTAAATTTCCTTTGGGCGTAATGAGCTTTAAATCAAGTAAAAGTTTCCGAGCTGCCTGCTTAGACTTGGTGACTTCCGCATGCTGGCGTTTTAGTCCCTTTCGCATATTGCATTGGTTGAACTAACTATGACGTCTTTTCTCCGCTACGAAGCGATTGGCACTCCATATACCCGGACCGAAAAAAATAAATATAACAGAAAACCAGAAAAAATATCTTGTCAGGGCAAGAGTCCCGCCATCGAGTTCGATGGCTTGAAATAAATAGAACTGAACAATCGCGAATAGCATGATAAAGCCAATTAGTCCACAGAAAAACCGGGTATATATTCCTGCGATCAGGGAAAGTGCGCAAACCCACTCGATGCCTGTCGCTAAATGGCTGATTGATCCGGTCGATAGAATGCTGCCGAATATCCAGTGACAAACAATATATACCGTGTCTTTATCCGACATAGTAAATCCATGGTAAATGAGCAGGCTCGCAAACCAGATCCGGACTAAAAACAGGTAGTTATCGAATCCATATTTTTTTAAAGGGACCATCATATTATGAGAAATGGATCAATGTTCTGGTGAAAGTTTTTTAAACTCGTATTTATTCTTAAATATCAGATAGTCCATGCTCCATCTGCCTGAGCCACAAATAATGATCATACATGCAAACAGAAACAATGAAATCGTAATAGCGCCATCACCGTTGTAGATTTCGTGGATATTCGCTGTAAGCGTCGCTACCAACATGGTGAATGCTACAAAACCGGCCGCCACACGCGAAAACAGACCCAGAAAAATCAGAAGACCACCGAAGAATTCAGAACCTTTGGCCAGATAATACATGAGTAACGGTGCAGGGAAATGGAGCTCTTTGCCAAACCAGTTCAGGAAAAAATCTGTCTGTGTGCTGTCGAAAATAAACCGGCCATTGGACATCATCGTATATCCAAACCATAGCCGAAACAGCAGGTACATGATTTGGGTTGTGGTTTCCTTTTTCATTATGAACCAACTTAGAGAATTCAATTTTTCAACAACCTAAATTAACTGAAAGAGTCAAGAGCTTCATCCCCCTTGAAGGGCGATTTATGTAAGCGGTAAACCAAACACAGCTAATCTATGTCATGATTGCTTTCATCCTAATTATCTTAAACCCTACACATAAACAAACTTCTCAGCATCCAAAACCGATTCCCCGTCGAACCTATATGCTGCGAGATGGCCTTTCTTGGCTACACTATAATCCAGGCAACAGATATTGCCTCTGTACAGCGTTGGATTACCCCTGAGCCAGTAATGACCAAAGAAAACTGGGATATTGTCTGGTTTATAATAGTCGGTACTTTTTAATAAGGATAAATCAATGGACTCATCTTCCAGGTCTTTCATGGGTTCGATACTTAATTGACTGTAAGTTGATATCGTTGGATCCTCCCACCATTTTATTCTCATCTCCTTTCTTTGCGTTCCGTCCTTGTCGGTAAAATAATGCCCCTTTGGCAACCTGATTTCTTTTCCTTTCAAGATGGTTTCAATTGCGTGATAGAATTCGGAGCCCTTGACTGACGATAGTTCGATTAGTTCGTCGGTCAGTTTAGATTGAAATAAATGATGCCGAAGGAATCTGATACTCGAATTGTCCCAGGCTGCGTGAACTGCCCGGAACGAACTGGTTTCGTAAAACAATGGCAATGTTTTAAACCAGTCCAGGTAGTCTTCGTATTCATCCTGCTTATTCTGGAATTGCCTGAGCGTTTCGTAATGCTGAATAACATTCGCAATAGAGTGCTTCCTCAAGTGACCACCTGCCTTATTTTTTGCATGAAAGCACAGGGCGTTGTATTCATGATTCCCGAGTAGGGCTATGGCGTTGCCGCTTTCTACCATTGTTCTGACAATCCTAAGCGTTTTTCTGATCTTCGGCCCCCTGTCGATATAATCGCCTACAAAAAATGCTTTCCTTTCCGGATGTGAATAATTCTTTCCCTCATTCTCATATCCTAATTTATCCAATAATTTTTCCAGCTTATCAGCATGACCGTGCACATCACCTATGAAATCGAACATACTCTTATTTTATTTATCCAGCGTGTATAAAGGTGCATAACAATTGATTTTAATAAATTTTGTATACAATTTTATAAATGCTGTCTAATGGGTATTCACCCTTCAATATTCTACTCCAAAAGAACTTAAATTCATTTCAACTTTTGGAACGGAGTCAATAGGCTTTTGACTTGTAGAAATATTGTTTTGGTGAAACTTGCAAAAACAAAATGTCAATATAATGGATAGATAAACTATTACTCTTTTCATGCTTGATCTGTCCGGGTTATAGTTGATGGGAATTCACATTACCTTGCATGCTTCTTTTTCCTGGGGAGTCCAACTTTACGAAGCACCTCGTTTGCTTTGTCAACCTTGTCCTGTAATAAAAGTTGCTTTTATATTTCTCCAAGGATTTGTTAATCGTAACTATTGGAGTTTTTCTTGCCGGTTATCGTTTTCTTAACCTTGTTTCCCTCTCTTCAAATCCGTATCATCGTCGATATCAGAATTGATAGAATTGAGAATGATGAAAAAATATATAATCATCGCTATCATTAATAAAATCAGGACAATCGTTTGGAAATCCATCACTACTGGAGTTTATTAATTTCTGATCTAATTTTACGATCCAATTTGTAAGCTATAATTATTCCACCAAAAATAATCAATAATCCGGCAAGAATCAACTTCAAAAAGCCTAAAGCCCAAAGCTTAAAGCCGAAAACTTCAAATAAAAAATAGCTCTCTCAAAATACGAGAGGACCTTTATTTTTAAATCGATAAACTTAATTTCTAAGTAAGGCTTTAGGCTTTAAGCTTTGGGCTTTAGGCTTTTCACTCCTCCACCCTATACAACGGCGCCTCATTTAATTTGAGCGATATGCCTTCGCCTTCCATGATGATGCCTCTTCCCTCGGCTTCCTGGCTGATGGTTTTGATATCTTTCTCCAGTTCTTTGATCGGGATGGCTTTTACTCTTTTCTCCATGGGAGGATTTAATTTCTCCGCTTTTTCAAATCCCATTACATCCTCTAGTATATCCGCAGGAAGGTTGGTTTCACATTTATAGGCGAGCTCGATAAATTGTTTGGCGAAAAAGCTGTCCACCTGGATTCTTCTCTTCGACAGATGCGCGAAGCGCCCAAGGATGCGACAGATATTTTCCCTGTCCTCCGGACTGAGTTCTTTCGCAAATTCATATTCTTCAATTTTCTTCAACGCCAGGATAACAGGCTCCAGGGCGTCGACAGAAATGATATATACATTGTGCTCACCATGACGGTAGACAAACAGATCCAGATATTCCAGGGTATTGGAAGGTACAACGAAGAAGATATCCGATTTTACATTTTCCTGCCTGGCATATTTTAATGCTTTCTCTGCCTGGTCTTTCAGATAGACGGGGAAATGCGACAGGTCGTCCGTACCCGGACTCTTCGCATCAAAAACAATAAACTCGTCGCAAATCTGCAGGGTATTATCCGGGTCACCTTTAAAGGGAACTTTTTCGAGATATTGTATGGTGTGTTTCTGGCAGATGGCCTTTATGATGTTCTGCGCATTCTCCTGATGTTTGCTCCAGGTTTCTTTAAGCGTTTTGATCCGCTCTAATTCTTTGTTGGTTCTTTCTTCCTGTTCTTTGTTGTTGCGTTCATAAATCTGTGCCTGAATAGTTGTAAGAGAACTCACGGCGTTAGAGTGTTCTTTTTTTCTGAACTCTTCATCTTTGAGAAGGCGTGTATTTATTTCCCGCGATTCGATCAGGTCTTCCTGGATATTTTGAAAATCTCTCTTCAGCGCCGTCCCTTCCAGTTCGAGTTCGTTCTTTCGACGGGTGAGATCAACGATGGTCTGGCTATGGATGCCTGCATTTTCTATGAGCTTTTTGTTCTCTCCATGCAGGCCGTCAACTTCCAGATCCATTCTGATCAGCGCTTCTTTTTTCTGTTGAAGATCATTGGTCAGCTTATAATTGTTTTCTTCGCATTCAGATATTTTGGAAGAAAGCTGTTCATTATTGGAGACGAGCTTCTGCAGATCCGCCGATGCGTCGACCAGCTGATTCCTGATCTTTCTCCATCCGAACAGCCTGGTCCAGAATCCGGCGGTTTTAATTGTTTCCATGAACCTTCGGAGGTTGTCTAAATTATTGTCCATTTTAATCCTGTTTATCTCTTATGCAAACCTACATAAGATGAGCGACAAAGTATATTCCTGCGAAAGCAACAAATCTTAACAAGTCTATGATTTACAGTCAGCAATTAATACGATTCTTTGCCGTTTTATTGAGACAGTCAGACTTCGATAACCGGGTAGTTCAAGTTCAATTCATGGGACAAATTCTGGAATGCAAATGTGACAACTGTAACTATACAAAGAAGGATATCCTTCTTGGTTCCGGAATGCTTCCCGGGATTTTCTATTTTCCTGCCCTTGATCTTCATAGTAAAAAAGTAATTCACATTGATATCAATGATTTTGTAGAAGTCGCCGAAAGAAGGAACCTGACTATTACAAGTGCCAAATTGAATAAACTTCAAGGCGACGGAGAGATTCCCTATTTTGTAAAGGGTATGTTTAAAAAAGGACTTATAAAAGATATACCCATTTCATTCAGGCCGCTATATCTACAAAGAAAAAATAACTATTGTCCTAAATGCGGAAAGTACAGAATGTCATTTGCGGAAATAGGTCTATTTGACTAAGCACATTATCATCACTCTGCTCTCAGACTCTTAACCGGATTCATCAAAGCGGCTTTTATAGCCTGGAAACTAATGGTAGCTAATGCTATGATGATAGCTGTAAATCCTGCGGAGGCAAACATCCACCAGGTGATTTGAATTCTGTATGGAAAATCTTCGAGCCATGAATTCATAAAATACCAGGCCAACGGCGTGGCAATCACAAATGAGATGATCACTAATTTAATAAAATCACTGGTTAACAGTGTTACTATCCCTAGAACCGAAGCACCCAGAACTTTTCTGATTCCAATCTCTTTGTTTCTTTGCAGGGTGCTGTATGATGCGAGGGCTAATAAACCCATCCCTGAAATGAAAATGGCGAGCATTACAAAAAACAGAAACAGGCTGCCGAATCTTTCCTCGGAACGATACTTCTGATCAAAGGTCTGATCTAAAAAGAAATTATTGAATGGCCTGATGGTATGCGTTTGTTCCCATTTTTCCTTGATCGCTTTTATAGTTGAAGGCAAATTTCTGGTGTTCAGTCTCATCGTCATAAACTGCCAGTAATCCAGACCTGTGCGAAGCGCCAGCGGTTGTACGGTTTCTTTGAGAGAATGAAAATGAAAATCATCCACCACACCGATGATGGTTCCAGTCGTTCCTTCCTGTTTGAACTGCTTGCCGATAACCTGGCTGGCTGAACTGTACCCCAGGTTTCTTACGGCGGTCATATTCAGGATCAGCGCATGAAGAGAATCGGTGTGAAAATCCCTGGAAAAACCTCTGCCTGCAGCCAGCCCGATCTGGTAAGTTTTTATAAAATCGTAGTCAACATTATAAGTAGCGATATTATCATGCTGAATTTCTCCCCTGCTATTTTCAATAGAAGTCTGGTTTGTTATGCTATTATTATAATCTTTTCCTGGTACAGATGTAGATGCACTTAAGGCTACAACACCCGGAATCTCTGATAACTGCTGCTTTAGCCGTGGAATATTTTGATCTCCGATATTATCAAGGACCATCAACTGGTCTTTATTAAATCCCAATGGCTGACTGCGCATAAAATGGACCTGAGAATAAACTACGATCACGCCAACCATCAGTGCAATGGAAATGGTAAACTGGACCATCACCAGCATCTTTCGCAACATGACTCCTCGTGACCCCGAGACAAATCTTCCTTTCAAAACTGAAATGGGATTAAAAGAGGAAAGAACCCATGCCGGATATATTCCTGCGAGCAGACCAATGCCTGCCGAAAGCAGAAAGAGGTACAGTATTGAATGACCCTGCTCAAAAATTCCTGTTGTTATGGATTTGCCTGCGACCTGGTTAAATAAAGGAATGGAAAATCCAGGAAGAAGCAGTGCAATCACAAATGCGATCAGGGAGATGCACAATGATTCAATTAAAAACTGTGCTACCAATTGTGTTTTTACGGCCCCCGAAACTTTCCTGATCCCAACTTCTTTGGCCCTTTCCATGGATCGTGCAGTCGTAAGATTGACAAAATTTACACAGGCGATCAGAAGGAGGAAGACCGCGATCAAAGAAAAGACATACAGGTTATGAAGGTTCCCTGTTTCGGGAGCTCCACGCGATGAACGCAGGTAAATATCTTTAAGGGGCTCTAAAAACATTGCATACTGCTGATTTCCTTTGTTTATGCCAGAGCTGGCCTCTCGCGTTAACAGGGAAGGGAAGCCAGCCTCCAGTTTTTTTGGATTTGCGTCTTTCCCCAGCAGCAGATAACTATAATAAATAAAAGCGTTCCAGTCAGGCTCGATATCCGGCTGAAACGATTGAGTGTAGGTAGACATGGAGATGAGCATGTCTGCTTTAATATGCGAGTTCTCCGGAATATCTTTCATTATGCCGGTTACCCTGGCGTGCAATTTCAGACCGGAAAGAAGTAAGGACTGGCCCACCGGATTTGTGTTACCAAAATATTTTCTTGCCGCTGATTCTGAAAATACAAGGCTGTTCGGTTCTATGAGTGCCGTTTTGGGATCTCCGAATTTCAGCGGAAAATCAAAAACGGAGAAAAAGGAAGAGTCGGCCCACAGGGCATTTTCTTCCTGGAATTTGATATCGCCCTTTACTACCAGCACGTCGGCCGGGATTACTCTTGTGATGGACTGCACTTCCGGGAAAGAAGCTTTAATTGACCTGGCCATAGGAGCGGAAGTCTGGTACCCCGGATGGGTTCCTGTCGAATTTGTAATGTCCGCGACAAGCCGGTAGGTTCTGTCAGCATTCTTATGAAAGCTGTCATAACTAAATTCAAACCGCACATATAAAAAAATAAGAAAACAGGAGGCCATTCCAATCGCTAACCCCAATATGTTGATAATGGAGAAAGTTTTATATCGCCATAAATTCCTGAAAGCGATTTTGAGATAGGTTTTAAACATACTCACATATTTAATGGCTCCGATTTTTACTATCTAAATATAAGAACAGCCACCCAATATATTATGGTGTTCGAGAAGGACCCCTAAAAGGAACCATTAAGGAGAAATATCTACAGAAGATGTTCACGATTTTGTTTCCAGAAATTCTAAGTTTTTATTCCCAATTATCTAGAAATATTAGACTACTTGAATTTCAGGTTTACCACACCAACTATAAACCAAAGCTGCTAAATATTTCTGCCAAGGAATTATGGTGAGTAACTACAAACCTGGATCTGATTCCCTTTAGATATATGGATTAGGACTTCCAAAAGTCAGTATACGGAAATCGTCTAAATTTTATAGGGAATGGATATTATTTACTTAATTCTAAGTGTAGAATTTATTAATAATACCCCTTTTGTAATTGATTATTAAGCATTTAAGTATGGAAAGTAGGTTATTAGAGTTCATTTTACCTTGGAATCTAATACTTAATTACAACATTTAATGCAAAATTATTTCATTTTATCACATAATCTTATATCTTTGTCTTATAATTTAGTTTATGAGATACATAGTAGACATTATTTCAAGGCACGCACAGGAAATCCAAAAGTATCTTGATAAAGGTATTTACAATTCGATGTCCCAGTTCATATCTGCTGCAATTGAGAATCAATTGGCACTGGAAGAAAATGAGTTAGTTGAGTTAAAACCTAATCGAAGTGCCCAGGAAAACTTAAAATTTTCAATTTCTAATGAAACAGCAGACATAGGCATTTTGGAAAAATATAAATTAAAAAATATCCCCCCCTTTAATAGTACAATTCTTCCTCCCGCGTACTTAAACTTGGTGTTCTCCTCTAAAAATTTTCCAGAAGAACAAGCTTGGCTTTGGGGGCAAATCAATAAAATATTTGCTGTAAAACTTGGTCTTAGAATTCTTCATCAGCTTTTAGCAACTAACCAAACCATTGAATTGGATGAATTTCTCGAAACCGCTGCAAGAGAAGCCGCAAACATCGGGGATAAAATCAGGGAATATGAAAAAAGTAACGATAAAATGAGGGATGAAAAAATATCTGCTGCCCTTCCAACAACGGATGAAAAAAGTTTGAATCGATTCAAATTTCAGTTTATGGTTTATATCAGAAAAGATAATTTACTTGATGGTGCTATGGCATTAATGCGCTTTTGTAATGTTGATAAAACCAAAAAGAAACATATAATAGGTATTACCAAATCCGGATTAATGTTTTCTTCAATAAAAAACCCTGTGTTGGATAATGGCGACTTCGATCTTTCCCTTAGTGAGGAAGAGAGCATGTTTTATATCAGTCACATTAAGGAAAATGTTAAAGGCGAGTACCAGGCTATGAATTGGCTACTTCACCAAATAGAAGAAGGGAAAAATGAGCGGGAAATATTAAATGATCAAATTAGGAAATCCTTCGGCTCTATCTGGGGCGATACGTCAGAGGCAGTTATTAATACCCAAAGAGCAGGTTTAACAGCTAGAATGCATGAACTAGGACTAATTGAGAAAGTAAAAGAAGGAATTCGTGTTAAATATGGAGTAAGTAAAATGGCGAGAAAACTCTTTTTTAAATAATCAGTTTCTCATTTTTGTAAATCAATTAAAAACCTCTATAATAATTTTAAATATATGAATATACAATACACAACCCTAGCCCAGAATGATGAACAGGGGATTGACTATGTTAAAAAAGACTACAACAAAGATCCCGCAAAGGGCCTTACTCATGGTCTACAAAAAGACGCTATTCAGAATGCAGTTGGAGCATCACAAACAAAAAAGTTCAAAGACTGGAAAATTACCTTTGAACTTACAGAAATAAACGGCAAAGATGCACTAATATTCACTGATGAAGGAACAACAGGTCTTATTGGGGAGATCTTAAAACAAGACGAAATCATGAATCGAAAATCTGAAAATAAGTTAAAGGATGATGATCATCTTTCAAGATTTCGCACTGTCTTTAATTCTGGCGGAAATGAAGGTCCAGGTAGCTACGGAAGAGGAAAGCTTGTTTTTCAGGCTTGTTCAAAAACACATACAATTCTTTGTGACTCTTTTAGAAAAAGCGACAACAAGTATATTGCCTTCAAAAGAACTATAAACAAATTACAACTTCAGGAAAGCCAGATTTTCGTAGACAAAGATGCAACCAACTTTATAAAAGAGGAGACTCGCGGTAAAATAAAGCCATTAGAAACATACGGAACAAGAATTATGATTCTTGACCTGGATTCTTCTAAACAGAAGAATGAATTATCTATAAAGGAATCTTTTTTAAGATCTTTTGATGAGGAATTACGTGACGATGAATGTGAGTTATCATTTGACAAAATGATACAGGAAACCTGGTGGGAATTAATATTGAAATGTAGAGTACACATAATCTTGAAAAGCGGGAAAAGGGAGAAAATTGTAGAATTGTCCGAACCACTCAAAAATATCGTAAATATAAAAAACGGCGAATCAGGTTGGAAGGTTTATGATAGACATGATATACCATTTGAATTTAATGGCATCAATTATGTAATAAAACAATTAAAATTTGTTGTTACTCCAAAGGGGCAAACGTTACCGGAAAACTTTCAAAAAATCACAACACAACGGAAGAAAATGAAAATTGGAGCTATAAAAAAAATTGTTCCACATTCCCAAATAAAGAAAAACCTATCCGGGTTTATAATTTTTGATGAAGGTTTAGAAGAATTAACGCTTTCGCCTGAGGACATGACGCATTATGGCTATGATCACATGGGTTGGGCAATACTGAAAAAAATAAAAACTGAAATTGAAGCCAACTTAAACAAATTTCAAAAAGAATTGGGGTTGTCTACAGAGGGAGGCGACGGGAATCTTGCTAAAACTCTAAATGAAGCTCTGAAAGAAATAAATGAACAAGCAAAAGAACTGGGCTTAATTGCTGCCTCTGGTTTGGGTAAGAAGAGAAAGAATTTCAAAATTACCATTACAGACTTTCGGCTGCCCCGACCTGGAGAATTTAGGGTTGAATATAACGATATGATAGGCCCTATAAACTTTTCAATTAAAAATCTGACAAGTAGAAAATTTACTGGGAAAATAAAGGTGTCTCTTACGCAGGAAGGCAATACTCATTTTCAACTTTTACTAGAAAAGAGCTGCGAATTACCAAGCCAAAATCAATTAGAAATTTCACTTCCTGTATTCCAAATTGACGCGGCGTTCTATTATGGAGCTCGCATTCTATTTAAAATTGAGCTTGAGAATGAAAATTTTAGCAATTCAAGATTTCTTTGGCTTGGAATTGAGCCTAAGGAAAAGGACCCTTCAAAATATTTTAACTTTATTTCTTTTTCGGCGGATTTTCCACGAAAAGAATCGAGACGTGTAGAAGTCGATGAAAGTATAAAAAACCTTCAGTTTTCCTTGTTTAATCAAAGTCCAAATTTAATAGAGGCGAAAACATCTATCACAATTAGACGTATAAAGCAAGATGACAATAGAATTTTAGATTCAGTACTTCGATCTGTAGATTTGTTTTCTCCTTTAACTGAAGTCGATAAGGAGGTTAAGGAAATAAAGATATCTAATGATGTCTTTGGTTTTTTTAATAATGAACCACTGAAAATTGAAAGCAGAAAATGTCGATTGGAAATAGTCGTTACTTCAAATAAAGATTATCCGGAGCTTGGTATAATTCAGGGACAATTACTTGTGCAAACAAAAAGGGTCGATTTCTTTATAGGTATTGATGCCCCTGGAATGAGTATATTTAAACGTGTTGAAGAAATTAAAGAAGATCCATTTCAACGAAGATCTTACTATGAGCCAGATTCTGATGGGGACGGTTTTGTATTTATAGTCAATGCAGGCCATCCCTTTTTTGAGAAAGTTTCTAAAATTTATCCGGAACTGCAGGAGGAATATATTAAAGAAGAAATGCTTAAGTCTGCTTATAATATTTGTATAACAGAGGAATTGTATTCTGGAATTTTTGACGAAGAAAGTTTTTTAATGGAATCATTCACAAAAAACTTTAACGAAGATCTCGAAAAAGTGGATCTTTTAAAAATTAATGAGAATTTATTAAGTCGGGCGCTTTATAAAATGCATTCAATATGACAGTTGTAATAGATATTGATAAAAACAATAACAAGCGTTACGGTTCAAATGTAAATAATGGCAAATTTTCTACTGAAGATGATTTCAAACGGGCAGATAAATTAAATGACCTCATAAAGAAAAAAATAAATGACTATATAGAAAAAGTGGGGTTGCGAAATATAAAAAAAGACAGGGTACTTTATTATTGGGAAATTGGAAATATTTTGCAAGGAATATTTTATAAGTCCGGATTGGTGTTAGAGGAAGAAAAAGATCTTTTTTTTAAAAATGTTCGACTGCATTTAGACAGTGATATATTTCCAAGTAACGATTTATCAAGACAAAGAGATATTCCTGAGCAATTTTTTAGACTGGCAGGATACCCAATAGAAATAGCTGAAAAAGTAAAGTGGACTACCTGGAGTTATTTATTTGATTCTCCATTAATGTCAGGAATAAAGAGCTTTGACATTTGGTTTAGCAATAATCTTGCAAAAGCTAGTTTAAGCTTCGATCAGGCATTTTCAAGGCTTTGGTTTCAAGCAATAAATGTCCTGTTCAAAAATGTGAGAACAGAGGATTGGGACGACCTAACTTTACTAAATCTAATTGATAGTTTATTTGAGTTATGTTTTAAAATAATTGAATCTGGATTTAAACCATCAGAAAAGAGGACGATGGAATTATTGAAAAAATCACTCGCCGAGAAACGAAAAGAATTTATTTTATTTAAATCTGATGCTATCTCAAAGAAAGATTATTTGGAATTAATATTAAATGACTTTAAAGATAAATACAGTAAAGAATAAAAATTGTGTTTATTTAATTATTCAGATATCGAAATAGGTGCTGTAAATTGGGTGAATTTGAATTTTAGGAGTCAGACACTTTTTGGCGAGTATCAATGGCTAAAAGACTTATGACAATGAAATTGACCTCCCATTATATAATTAATGTCAATTATTTAATTACTAATTAATTTGGTTTTAGACTAATTATATTAGTATATTTGATTTTTAATAGTATATCTATCTTTAACAGGATGGATGTATTGACTATAGATCAGCGACGGAAAAACATGCAGGCTATCCGAAGCACGGATACTAAAGCCGAAATTACCCTGACTAAGGCTTTATGGGCAAAAGGCTACAGATACAGGAAGCATAATAAATCAGTATTTGGTAAACCAGATCTAACTTTTAAAGGATTAAGAATTGCTGTTTTTGTCGATGGCGAATATTTCCACGGTAAAGATTGGGAAAACCAAAAGTATCGCATTAAGACTAATCGCGAATTCTGGTGGAAGAAAATAGAAGGTAATATGAGACGTGATCTTTTAGTTATCAACAAATTGGAGTCAGATGGGTGGATAGTATTGCGGTTCTGGGACAAGGAAATCCTAAAAAATGTGTCAAATTGCATAAACCAAATTGAGGATGTTGTTAACTACAAAAAAAGTGAAAATCTGGTCTGAAGATATTCTTCCAAAACTCAAACTTGATATTGATAATAAATCAGGTGATGAACTGGCCAATATAACCCACTACCTGCAGAACCATAAAAACGGAGTTTCGCAGTATTTTAAACCTGCCGCAACAAAATATCTGGAAGAGATTTACGAAGAATTAAATATTCTGGAAGAACCTGACTTTCAATATTATCTTCCGATTAAATGGGATATTCCCTTCCCTCCTCCTGAGAAACCAAAATTCACTTTTATTGACCTCTTTGCCGGAATTGGAGGAATAAGGATGGCGTACCAGAATCTTGGAGGTAAATGTGTTTATACGAGCGAGTGGAATAATTATGCGAAAAGGACCTATTATGCCAATTTTGGAGAATACCCTTTCGGAGATATTACACTGATTGATGAAAAGGATATTCCTGACCATGATTTATTAGTCGCAGGATTCCCATGTCAACCTTTTTCAATTGCAGGAGTTTCGAAGAAAAATGCACTAGGAAGAGCTCATGGCTTTCTGGATGAAACCCAAGGAACTCTGTTTTTTGATCTGGCAAGGATCATTCAGCATAAAAAGCCAAAAGCTTTTATGTTGGAAAATGTAAAAAACCTGGTTTCGCATGATAAGGGGAAAACATTTAAGATCATATCAAATACTTTAAAAGAGCTTGGATATAATATTTATACCAAAGTACTAGACAGCAAACATTTTGTTCCCCAGCATAGGGAAAGAATCATTATAGTAGGTTACCAGGTTGATAAATTTCTGGGAAAAGAAAAATTCGAATTCCCTGAAATGCCTGAACCATCCAAAAAGATCAAAGAAATACTGGAACAAAATCCTAGCAAAAAATATACTCTAAGCAATCTCTTATGGCAGTATCTTCAGGATTACTCTGCCAAACATAAGGAGAAAGGAAATGGTTTTGGTTTTGGTCTTGTAGATAAAAATGGAATTTCGAGAACACTTTCAGCCCGGTATTATAAAGATGGATCAGAGATCTTAATTCCTCAGGGTAATAAAAAAAATCCAAGACGATTAACCCCTCGTGAATGTGCAAGATTGCAGGGATTTCCGGATGAATTTATCATTCCGGTGTCAGATACCCAAGCATATAAACAATTTGGGAATTCGGTTTCTGTGCCTTTAATTGAGGCAGTGGCAAAAATGGTAGTAAAAGAAATATTAAGACTTACTAAAATATAAATTGTTTGAATCAAACTGCTTTAAGGAATAAGGATATTAATCTTTCTCATTAGCGAATTTATTTACGTTTTATAATGCAAAATATTGCCAATTATTTCCTTGGAATTGGGGCAAAAAGGTTGAGTGAAGTAGAAATTCATGCAGATACATCACATCAACATGAACTTAATGGGATTAATGATTTCAAAAATATTTTTGGAAGTGACCTGATAAGGTTTAAGACTAGATTTCTATTTCTTAGTGACGAGGAAGAAAAGTTAATTTCGGATGAAGGTGTTATTACTTGGTATGATTCAAGGGAAAATCATCCCAAGAGAAGTGAATATAGATTATACTACACTACCAATGATGCAATTTTACAAGGTCAACCTGGTGATTTAATTATTGTTTGTAGACTTGGCGAAGATTCATGCTTAGTCATTGTTGCTCGAAAGGGAACTACTACAGAAAGGCAGCTCTTATGGCTGTTTAATTTATCAGAGGTAGAAAATAAATTCATTGTAAAAGACTTATCTCACGAAAAGCAATCTCTGGGGTTTGCCGCTAAATATATAATTTCTACCCTAGGAATTCAAATTGAAGAAACTGAACCAGATTTTCTTGAGATTATTTTGAAGAAATTTGGGGAAACTTTTCCGTCCACTAAAGTATTTTCTGAATTTTCGCGATCAACTACTACAGATTTCCCAATTATCGAAGACCCCGATGAAGCATTAATTATGTTTCTAGAGCGGGAGGAAATATTATTTAAAACTTTGGAAAAACACTTATTAGAGAAAAAGCTCAAGACAGGGTTTGGATCATCCGGAATAGATGTCGACGAATTTATTCAGTTTTCATTAAGTGTCCAAAATAGAAGAAAATCAAGGGCTGGTTATAGTTTTGAAAATCATTTGGAATATATTTTTAATACTTATAAACTAAAATATACTAAAAAGGCAAAAACTGAAAGGAACAATGAGCCTGACTTTATTTTTCCAGGAACAAAAGAATATAATGATAAAAGTTATGATGATAATTTATTAAGGATGCTTGCAGTTAAAACCTCTGTTAAAGAAAGGTGGACACAAATATTAACTGAGGCAGATAGAATTTGGCCAAAACATTTAATTACATTGGAGCCTTCTATCAGTAAAAATCAAACAGATGAAATGATCGCTCAAAAAGTTGAATTAGTATTACCAAAAAGTCTTTTTAAGACCTATTCCGTCTCACAACAATCAAATTTTTTGACACTGCATGATTTTATCAGAATAGTAAAAGTTTAATAAATAAAGTAAGTAAATATCCTATAATTTATTATTCTATAGATGATTGAATAGATCTGGTCCGCTTTCTGAATTAATTCCGCTTGTTGTTTTGACGTCCAAACTTATTAGTAATATCGATATCATCTTCAGTAATTCTACTTAATGTCTTTAAGAGCTGCATTTATTCTTTCCAATGATTTCATCTTTTCAATTTGAGATGCAAACTCATACCATTTGTGTTTTTTGTTTAGCTTTTCAACACCTCTTGATGCCAAATCCGATCCAATACCAACTAATCCTGCAATTGTACCCGCTACTGGTATAAGTCCAACATAGTTCATAATTGTTAAGCTGCCTTCAAAAACACCTGAAATTTTAGAGTTAAGCTTATCCTTTGAAATGGCTTCTTTTATCAATAATAAGAGCTCTCTTTTAACTTCGCTCGGATTGTCTGCTAGAAAGTCTTCCATTACCTTTAGAAATGAATTAGAATATTCTCTTAAATCCTTTTCCGTTTTTAGATAATAAAAAGACTGAATATCCATTGGTTGAAACAAAAGCCCAGTGATCTCCAAGTAACTTGATACGACTTTTATTTTACTGATTTCTGAGAATTCAGTCGATTTATCATTTTCGATTTGGGCGATTCTTTTGGCTATTGCTTGACGTCTACCTAGAGTATATAAAGTAGCATCGAATTTATTAGCCATTGACAACTCAAAAAATACTTCTCCGATTATTTGTTCATGAACGTGTTTTGGGATATTCCACAATAAAGCCGAAACTTCTAAGTCGGCTATTGCACGTTGGATTTTTTCATTTATAGTGTAGCGATAATTCGCCTCGTCACGCCATGTGAAATACAAACCAAATTCAGGGTTGTAGTATTCACCATTGCTTTCATATTTTTCATAGTCGGGAAAGGCATTATCCGCAGCTGGTAAAATAACTGTGTCGTAAATTAGGGATAGAGTTAGGGCGATGTCAATATAAGTTTCAAAGTGTTTACCATAAAGTGTTTTATAGTAACTTTGTGTTTTACTGCTTTCAATATGTCTTCCTTCGTTTAGTTCTTTGTCGAAATAGGCATACAATGCACCTGAAAGAGGATGTCCAAGAACAATTTTTGTCAGGTCGTTTGGGATACTGATATCGCTCATATATTGCTAGTATCTGCCACAGCTTGGCAAAGTGGCGCCATTTGAATAATGTCAAACTCGAAAATCACCGAATATATCAAAAAATAGTGTTAATAAACCTGCTCCCATGACTGCTAAAGCACCCTCACCTCCCCCAAAAAAAAACTGGTAGAAATTCTTTTGCTGTCAAGCGAAACAAAGCCGGCATAAACCTGCACGGGTTTTCCCTGAAACCTGCCTGCTTCCATGGAGTAATATCCGGTTGATCGCGGGGCAGCATCTACTTTAAAAATCCAGGTCTTGGATTCCCTGTTGAATATGGCAACGAAAAGACGATCAGTGGGAAGGGCTTTCTGAATACCACTGTTGTCCGTCCAGACGAAAACCAGTTTACCAAATCCTGAAGATGAAACGGACATTCGCAGGGCAACAGGAAGATTCCCCTTACTTAAAATTACCTTCCCGCAGTCGATACGAAACTTATAATGGTCGCTTCTAAATGCGTATCGGACATTTTCTTTGAGAATTTGTTTTGCGTTTGCAACATGTATCCGGTCCATGAAATTCCGCAGGGGACTCATGAATTTGATCATTAGGAGTGTCCTCTGTTGAAATTCAGAATGAAATCCAAGCCATCGGGAAAATGGTTTTGGACCGGGACTTATTGTTGCCGCACTCTGTTCGGAATGTCTGTGTTCTTTCGTAACAAGTGTTCCGGTTACTTTTGGTCTACGGGTTTTTTCTTTGTTTGTCATTGTTTTGTTGTTTAAAGAATTCATGATTTTAGTTTCTAATTGTTTTTAAATTTTTGCAAATACCCCTATTCCATAGAAGTAATTGCTTTCCTCACAAATATGGGGTCTTCTTTAGGCGTCTTTTCCCAGTGCGATCCCAGCCTGTGAAAAATATTTTTTCTGCCTGATTGCTTCATTAGAGTTATTACAGAAAATCAATAGAGCGGTTTTGACCGATATCCCTTCATCCATTCTTCCGCAGTTCTTCGGAGTTTCTTCGGGGATTCAGCAAGAGTTCCGCAGTAACTCCCGAAGAACTCCCGAAGAAAACCGCTAAAACTCCAGAACTAAGGCAGAACGATACCAGAATGAATACAGACGATACCATTTTTCGGTCAGCCCGCACCCTAAAAAATATCTTTCACAGGCTGGGATCGCACTGGGAAATGAGACACTTTAAAAACTGCATATTTGCATGTTTTGCTCCTACGATTTTTCAACTGACGAATTTTTTTTTCTATACTTATCATTTCGCAAATATGGGGTCATGAAAAAATAATTTATCAGAGTCTGATCAGAGGCTCTGATAAATTTATTTTATAGTTATTGCTAAGAGGATCTTCAATTCTGAGTTAACAAATTGAAAACCAATTTGCTGGGTGAGTTATAGGGAAGATTATTTATTTTATATCACCAGCAGTTGAACAGCGCATGGATTTTATACAGACTCTGAATTTCCTCTGGTTTTGTTATGGATTCTCCTAAGATTCCGGCCGGTTTCTAAAAGAGTTCTAAAAGGTTTCTAAAAGGATTCTAAAAGAACTCTAGAACAATTCTAAAAGAACTCTGCAACAATTCTGCAAGAATCCTATAACAAACCGGCTACACAACCTGATCGAAACTGATCTTCTACAGAAACACAAGTGGAACAACTTTAATGGCAAATATTAAAACTCTGCTAAGAAATATTTTTCAGAGGCTCTGAACAGACTCTGAAATTTTAATTTAAAAAGGATTACATATTTGAACGCTGGAGCCAAGGTGATACACACGAACTTCCAGGTTTATTGCGAACAGTACCTGTATCAAAACCGCGCATATTTATTTCTGTAAATTCATAACGCATAGATTTTCAACCTGATAACTAACGGCATTTTTCTTGCGCCTCTGATCTGTCACACCTGCTCATCACCTTATAATACATGCGCCATGTTTAAGAACTATTTCAAAACTGCCTGGAGAAGTTTGAGAAAAAACAAAGTCTTTACCATTCTGAATATTGTAGGGCTATCCATCGGACTGGCCTGCTCCCTTCTGATTGCTTTATATGTGCTGGATGAATTAAGCTACGACAGGTTCAATACCCAGGCCGGCCATATCTATCGAATAGATGAACATGTCAAATTCGGTGATTTCAACTACAATGGAACAGAAGTGCCAGCTCTTATGGGTCCTGCTTTTGGTAGGGATTTCAAGGAGATTGAACATTATACGCGTTTCAAAAATAGTCCCGGCATTGTTATCCGGAAAGGAAGCGAAAACATCCGGGAAGACAGAGTGCTTTATGCCGACTCTTCCTTATTTGATGTTTTTACATTAGACATGATTGCCGGTGACAAAAAAACCGCGCTTAAAGAACCACATAGCCTGGTGATCACTGAAAGCATCGCCAGGAAATATTTCAACAGCATCGATATTATAGGAAAAACGATTTTGGTAGATGGTACTACTAACTATAAAATAACCGGGGTAATAAAAGATATACCCAGCCAGTCGCATTTTACCGTTGATCTGTTTATGCCCGTTTGCGAATTGGAGTCAAGTCAGAATCCCAGTTGGATCAATTTCAACTTTACGACTTACCTGGTTTTGAAACCAGGCACAGAAAAACAGGCATTTGAAAAAAGGATGAACAGAGCAATGGAGAAATATCAGTCTCCACAGTTAAAGACAGAGTTGAACACGAACAAAGAAGATTTTGAGAAAGCAGGCAATTATATAAAGTGCAGCCTGACGCCTCTTTTGAAAATACACTTATATTCTCATCTGGCGGATGAACTTGGGATCAATGGGAGTATCCAGGATGTATATATTTTTTCAGCCATCGCCATTTTTATTTTATTGATTGCCTGCATCAATTTCATGAATCTTTCAACTGCGTCTTCTGCTAACCGTGCAAAAGAAGTGGGCGTGAGAAAAGTATTGGGTGGTCTGAAAAATAATCTGATAACACAGTTCCTGACAGAATCTTTCGTTGCCTGTTTTCTGTCGTTCGTAATAGCCATTGTGATGGTGTTATTTTTGTTACCTCTTTTTAACCATTTAGCCAACAAGCAGATCAATGTATTTATTTTAATGAGCCCATTTCTCGTGTTGGGCATTTTATTACTCCTTATTCTGGTAAGCCTGATCTCAGGAAGCTATCCGGCATTTTTCCTTTCTTCTTTTCAACCCATCAAAGTATTGAAGGGTAGCCTGTCGACGGGCTTTAAGGGTTCGGTATTGAGAAACACGTTAGTGGTTCTGCAGTTTACCGTTTCCGTCATATTGATGATTGGGACGCTGGTGATTTACAATCAGCTTCAATATATCAGGGACAAGGACCTGGGTTTTAACAAAGAACAGGTATTACTATTGCAAAACACCTCTGCGTTAAATAACAATACGAAGGTGTTTACAGAGGAATTGTTGAAGATGACAGGGGTGAAAAATGTAACCAGTTCCGGTTTTCTGCCTGTGACAGGAGCTAGAAATTCCAACGGTTTCGTTGCTTCTGCCCCATTTGATGGCAAGAATTTTACGCTTATGCAGTCATGGGCTGTTGATGAAAGGTATCTTCCCACATTCCAGATTCAATTGAAAGCCGGAAGAAATTTTTCTCCACAATATCTAACCGATTCGTCTGCTATCATCATCAATGAAACTGCGGCAAAATTATTTGGGGGAGTGGATCCTGTAAACAAAAAGCTCTATCAGATCGGGGATCTTTCCACAGGAAAATTAATTGCTTACAATATTATTGGTGTGATAAAAGATTTTAATTTCAACTCGCTTCGCGAGCAGGTGGGACCAATGGTTTTAAGCCTTCAGCAAAACAATGGAGGCATGGCAGTGCGGATCAATAGTCGGGACATCCCAGGCTTGTTGAATGAGATAAAATCAAGATGGAATGCAATGGTATCCTCTCAACCCCTCAGTTATATTTTCCTGGATGAGGAATTCAACAAACAGTACAGTGCAGACCAGCATATGGGAAAAATTTTCCTGGTATTTTCAATTCTCGCTATTCTTATTGCCTGCCTGGGTCTGTTTGGCCTTGTCACATTCGCGGCAGAGCAACGCGTAAAAGAAATTGGCATTCGAAAAGTATTGGGAGCCAGGATCACGGATATTTTTCAGATGCTATCCAAAGATTTTGTAAAACTTCTCTTATTGTCCATTTGTATCGCGTCACCCGTTGCGTGGTGGGCGATGAACAAATGGTTGCAGGATTTTGCTTATCGGATCAGTATCGGCTGGTGGATCTTTGTGTCGGTCGGCGTCATCTGTTTGCTGATAGCCCTTGTTACGATAAGTTTCCAGGCGATTAAGGCGGCTGTTGCTAATCCTGTTAAAAGTTTAAGGGCAGAATAAATTTCGTTCAGAGTGAAATCATTCAGTTCTTAAACTAGTTACCGGGTTAGCCGTCGCGGCCTTTAGCGCCCGATAGCCGACGGACATACAGGCTATCAGCGCAGAAAGACCACTGGCTTCGATAAATATCATCGGACCTGGTTGAAAATGAAACGCATAATTCTGCAACCAATGAAACATGAAATATCCTGCAATTGGAGCGGCAATCAGGAAAGCGAGGAAAACGAGGAACATGAATTCCCGTGAGAACATATTGACGATATTGAGCACCGAAGCACCCAGTGTTTTGCGAATGCCTACTTCTTTGGTGCGGGAGGTGGCCATGAAAGAAACCAAACTATAAAGTCCCAGGCAGGAAATAAATATGGCCAGCCCTGCGAAAAGTTTATACAGTACCGCCAGTCGGGTTTCTTGTTCATAATATTGCGCAATCGATTCGTCCAAAAACTGATATTCATAAACGTTATCAGGGAATGTTGACTTCCACAGTTTTTCAATGGACGGAAGCGCCTGACTTAACATAGAAGCTGACAATTTAATGTTAACCGTGGAGTAAACCTCTTTCCACTCCTGTATCAGGACTGGCCTGATTGTATCGTGAAGGGAGGCGATATTAAAATCTCTGACAACACCCGTGATGAAGCCGTCTGTATCATTGACACCGACAACTCCCAAACTCGCACCTAATGCATCCTCTGGACGACGGATCCCCAGC
>Ga0206982_1031_pt1 | contig 52719 bp, 40 predicted proteins | sample Alteio_BWMinCont_18_FD_153493 | JGI IMG/M metagenome (GOLD analysis project Ga0206982, IMG submission 153493) | Enriched cells from forest soil in Barre Woods Harvard Forest LTER site, Petersham, Massachusetts, United States -... | ecosystem: Environmental > Terrestrial > Soil > Temperate forest >... | reverse complement strand
ATAGTTATATTTTTGATGTTAATCCTTTACATAAAATACCGCTCTATGGCCAATATCAGATTTCAGGCATTGCAGGATGTGCTTACACGCACCATTCCGGATGTTAAAATACCCTCACCAAAAATTTCAGATTTCTTTGGTGCCAACGTTTTTGATAAAAAGAAAATGAAAGAGTATCTTTCTTCAGAAGCTTATCAGGGCATAGTAAATTCGATAGAAAAAGGCGAACCTATTCCACGTGATCTGGCTGAGCAGGTTGCATCGGCCATGAAAGCCTGGGCTATGGGTAAAGGAGCAACCCATTATACACACTGGTTTCAACCACTTACCGGCTCAACCGCCGAAAAACACGATGCTTTTTTTGAACCTACCGGCGATGGCGGCGCAATAGAAAGGTTTTCGGGCGATGCTTTGGCCCAACAAGAACCTGATGCTTCCAGCTTTCCGAGCGGCGGCATCCGTAATACCTTCGAAGCACGCGGCTATACTGCCTGGGATCCATCGTCGCCTGCCTTTATTATGGCCCGTACCCTGTGTATTCCAACCGTATTTGTTTCTTATACCGGCGAAGCATTAGATTATAAGGTGCCACTATTAAAAGCATTAAGTGCCTTAGATAAGGCTGCAGTTGATGTTTGCCACTATTTTGACAAAAGCATTGAAAAGGTTAACGCTTCATTAGGCATCGAGCAAGAATATTTTTTGGTTGATATAGCCTTATTTAATGCCCGGCCCGACCTTTATTTAACCGGGCGTACATTATTCGGCCACATGTCTGCCAAAAACCAGCAGTTGGAAGATCATTATTTCGGGTCGATCCCTGAGCGTGTATACGCTTTTATGCAGGATATGGAAACAGAGGCATTATTATTAGGCATCCCCTTAAAAACACGCCATAACGAAGTTGCGCCATCGCAGTTTGAATGTGCCCCTATTTATGAAGAAATTAACCTGGCTATAGACCACAATCAACTGTTAATGGATCTGATGGACCGTGTTGCCAAACGCCATAACTTTAAAGTGCTGCTGCACGAAAAGCCTTATGCTGGTATAAACGGCTCTGGTAAACATAACAACTGGTCAATGATTACCAATACCGGTAAAAATTTATTATCGCCCGGCAAAACACCAAAAAACAACCTGATGTTCCTGGCATTTTTTGTAAACACCATTAAAGCCGTTTATGAACATGCCGATTTACTAAGGGCTTCAATAGCTTCTGTAAATAATGATCATCGCCTGGGTGCAAATGAGGCACCGCCGGCAATTATTTCTATATTTTTAGGCAGCCAGCTAAATGATCTGCTTGACGAGATCGAAACATCCCGCATCAGCAAAAAAATTAAGGATGATGCATTATTATGGCAGGGCATTCCAAAAATTCCACAAATATTAAAGGATAACACAGATCGTAACCGCACTTCGCCTTTTGCGTTTACCGGTAATAAATTTGAATTACGTGCGGTAGGTTCATCTGCCAATTCAGCCAGCCCGATGACTGTGCTAAACACTATTGTGGCTGATCAGCTTAAAAAATTCAAATACGACGTTGATAAACTGATTAAAAAAGGCGAAAAGAAAGATGTTGCTTTATTAATAGTATTAAAGAAATATATAAAGGAGTCAAAAAACATCCGCTTTGAGGGCAACGGCTATAGCGAAGAGTGGGAAAAAGAAGCAGCTTTAAGAGGATTGCCTAATATCAAAACAACCCCCAAAGCACTGGATGCCTTCGTATCTGATAAAACAGATCTATTGTTTGAAGAAACCGGCGTATTTACCCGCAGGGAAGCTCATGCCCGTCATGAAATTTTATTGGATGCTTTTTATAAAAAACTACAAATAGAAGCACGTGTAATTGGAGAATTAGGTATGAACGTTATTATTCCTGCTGCAATTGCCTATCAAAGCAGACTTGTTGAAAACGCAGTAGGCCTGAAAGAATTGGGATTAAGTAAGGATACCTACAAAGCGCAATTAGACATTATCAATAAAATAGCCGAACATGTGAATATTGTTAAAGCTGATATTGAAGAAATGGTTGAAGCGCGCAAAAAAGCAAACACCATTGAAAACATGCGCGATAAAGCCATAGAGTACGATGAAAAAGTAAAACCATTTTTTCAATCTATCCGCTATCATGCTGATAAGCTGGAACAATTGGTGGACGACTCCTTATGGCCGCTGCCAAAATTCAGAGAGTTACTATTTATCAAATAACAAGAAAGCCTTCCCAATTAACGGGAAGGCTTTCTTATTTCTCTTTAGCGTGTGAAAACAAATCAGCTTCGCGATGCTGCCTTATAAATTCTTCCCGATACTTGGTTAATAATGTTGATTTTGATACAAAACCAATAAACACACCGTCTTTTACAACAGGTAATTGCCATACATCCAGTTTGTCAAATAACTCCATCACACTATTTACAGAAGCATTGAAATCAACTATTGCAGGTGGTACTGTCATTATTGCAGCAACTGTGTCATTATCATCGCCTGGTTCAAAAATATGCTTACGCACCTGGTCAAGCCAGATAACGCCTTCCAGCGCCTTATTGCTATCAAGTACAGCAAAGATATTCGCGTTGCCCGATGATAATATTTTATAAAAATCGGCAATCTTTGTCTCAGGACTTATCGCTGTAAACCGTTTGTTTACCACGTTTGCCAGGGTTAAGGCGTTCAACATATCGTGATGCTGCCCCGGATGAATATTCTTTTCATGAATTAGTTCATGCCAATACATATTATGTGGGTTATACAGTCTTGCGATGATGTATGATATCGATGCCACTATCATCAGGGGAATAAATAACACATAACCACCGGTAATTTCAGCTATCAGGAATATAGATGTTAAAGGTGCATGTAAAACGCCACTTAATGCGCCTGCCATTCCAACGGCAATAAAATTACTGGTACTCAAATGCACCAATCCAGTTTGATTTACGGCAAAAGCTACAAACAAACCTAAAAAAGCACCGGTAAACATAGTCGGCGCAAAAGTACCGCCATTACCTCCTGATCCGATAGTAATCCCTGCGGCAATAATTTTCATAAACACCAGGCAGGCTATAAAAACAATCATCACCAGGGGTTGCGCCAGCCACGAGCTAAAAAAAGATTCTTCCTTAAGCGAATTGATATTGCCGTTCAATATCTCTTGCAGATAATGGTATCCCTCGCCAAACAAAGCCGGGAATATCATTATAATTAAACCTAAAAATAAACCACCAGCCAATGCTCTTACATAACGGTTTTGTTTTTTCAATATTCCTTTTTCGAGTACACCGCCAACCTTTGAAATATAAACAGAAATATAACCGCTGAATAAACCCAGCAATATATAAAAAGGCAATGCCCTCAGCTCCCACCCTTCTGTAACCAAATGAAATAACTGGCCCGAATAAAGCAATTTTGAAACCACTACACCCGTTGCTGATGCTATTAATAATGGAATAAATGTTGGAATAGTAATTTCGCCTATTAATATCTCCAGGGAAAATAAAACACCCGCTATAGGGCTATTGAACACAGCTGCAATACCAGCTGAAGAGCCAGCCGCCAGCAGAACCGTTTTTTCGTACGGACTTAGATTGAAAAATTTGCCTGTGTTCGAACCTATTGCTGCACCCGTAGCTACAATCGGTGCTTCCAACCCTGAAGAACCGCCAAAGCCAACTGTCAGGGAGCTGGTAATCAAATGCGAATAGATATTATTGTACCGAATGTTTGACCGGTTTCTTTTGATGTTAACCAGGATATTCCCTATGCCTTTTTGAATTTTATCACGATTAATTAAATGCTGATAGGCTACCGTCAGAAAAATACCCAAAGCCGGTAAAAAAACATAGATGATATGATAAGGCAAGTGTGAAGAAATATTTCTGCTTATTTCCTCCATCGTTCGTACTAAAAACTTAAGTGCAACTGCGGCCAGACCGCCAAAAAAACCAACAAATACACTGCAATAAATTAAAAAATTACGCTGGCTATTTTGCCGCAGCCGCCATTTTTTAATTTTATAGGAAAGTTTCTTTAACATGGATTACAGGGAGAATTTACAAATTAACGACTTTTTTGCCGCAAGACCGTATATTTGTCCATGATTTCATCGCAGAGATATGATCAAAGAGGCGTATCGGCCTCTAAGGATGATGTACACAACGCTATTAAAAATATTGACAAAGGAATTTTCCCAAAAGCCTTTTGTAAGATAGTACCCGATATTTTAACAAATGACGCAGCCTATTGCAATATTATGCATGCCGATGGTGCGGGTACAAAATCGTCATTGGCTTATACTTACTGGAAAGAAACTGGCGATATCTCTGTTTGGCGAGGCATAGCACAAGATGCGATCATCATGAACCTTGATGACCTGCTTTGCGTAGGTGCTACCAACAACATATTATTATCATCAACCATCGGCAGAAATAAAAACCTTATACCGGGCGAAGTAATTGCGGCCATTATTAACGGAACTGAAGAAATACTGGCCGAATTGAGAGATAATGGCATTGGCATTTATTCAACCGGTGGCGAAACGGCTGATGTGGGCGATTTGGTGAGGACGATCATTGTTGATTCGACCGTTACCTGCCGCATGAAAAGGGCTGATGTAATATCAAATCACAACATTCAACCGGGCGATGTTATTGTTGGCCTGGCATCATATGGAAAAGCTAATTACGAAAGCGAATATAACGGCGGTATGGGCTCTAATGGCCTTACATCTGCAAGGCACGATGTATTCAATAAATCCATAGCCGAAAAATATCCCGAAAGTCACGATCAAAGCATTCCCGCCGATTTAATTTTCTCGGGCAGCAAAAACTTAACCGATCTGATAGCCATCGGCAACAACGAAAGTGTTACCGCGGGTAAACTGGTATTATCTCCTACCCGTACTTACGCGCCTATCATTAAAACAATTTTAGATGGCTACAGGAGTAAAATTCATGGTATGGTGCATTGCAGCGGAGGCGCACAAACAAAAGTGCTTCACTTTGTTGATGATGTACATATCATTAAAAACAATATGTTCCCGGTACCGCCGTTGTTCAAATTAATACACGAAGAATCAAAAACAAGCTGGCAGGAAATGTACAAGGTATTTAATATGGGCCATAGAATGGAACTATACGTACCCCGGGAAATTGCCAATGAGCTGATCAGTATTTCTCAAAGCTTTGGCGTTGAAGCTCAGGTTATAGGCTATGTAGAAGAAGCAGACAAAAAACAAGTAACCATTCGATCAGAATTCGGAGAATTCATTTACAATTAATTCTCCCTTTAATTATAAAACAAAGAACCCCGGTCATTGCTGACCGGGGTTCTTTGTTTTATAAGCTATATATTAATTAGTTAAATATATACCTTAAGCCAATTTGCACCTGATAGCGCGATAATTGACTTGTATCGTAAATAAACGATTTAGTAACAGGAATTAAGTTAGTCTTATCCAAATATGGGAAAGAGTACTGAGCATGACCTGTTATAGGGTCAATTCCCTGGTATTTAAGAACGGTGGTACTTCCGCTGTTAAAGCCGTTAAATGAATCCTGGTATAATCCCCAGTTTTTATCTAACAAGTTACCAAAGTTGATAATGTCAGCAGTAAATTCAAGCGTGTTCTTAACCTTGCCAGATTTGATATAGAAATCCTGAGCAAAGTGAAGATCAAGCCTATTGAAATAAGGCAATATAACGCCATTACGTTGCGCATATTGGCCCCTGTGGCTGCTCAGGTATGAATCCTGATTAATGAAGTTATTTAACTGGTTCCAGATTTGTGCAGGAGTACGTGGATCTGTAGCGAAATCTTTCACTAATTCAATATCATTCTGACTTCTTGGAATCCACAATAAATCGTTAGTAGCACCATCACCATTAGGGTCACCGCTGGTGATATATGAAACAGAACCGTTATTGGCAACTTCATACTCTAAACCGATAGTGGTTGATGTATGTGCCCAATATTCTTTTTTCCATGCAGCAGTAGCAATGATACGGTTTGGCTGAACATATGAACTGTTTGACAGGTTGTCGCCATTTGGATTACCTGCAACCTGGCGTGAGCTCCAGATAGTACTTGCAGTTGAACCACCATCGTTTACATCTTTAGAACCGCTGTGCGTATAAGCCGCGTTAAAGTATATACCGTTAGAGAAGTTCTTTTGCAACTGACCGGTTACGAAGTATGAATAACCCTGGTTAGTATTTGTTAAATAATACAATCCTGTAATTGAAGGATTTTGAGCTGTTGCAGCAGCAGCAGCAGGTGTAGTATTTTTTGAGTTATACCTGATCTGACCTTCCGGGCCCGGGATAGTAGTGAAACCGTCAGAAAGCACTAAATTTTCGGTATAAATTGCGTTGATATCTTTAGTGTAAGCACCTTCGATAGTTGCAACTACGCCACCTGGCAAACGCTGATCAACAGCTAAGTTAGTTCTCCATATTTTTGGATATTTAAGCTTTGGATCAGTGATATCAAGCTCATATGAAGTATTTGGCTGAACTACACCGCTAGGGCGGTTAGCATTTACATTAGGATTAAAAATTAATTGTGCATTTTGAGCTGGAGTATTTCCTGCGGCTCCTTTAACAACCGTATATGAACCAAATAATACACCGTTGTTTGATGCCTGGTTAGATATCCACACAAAAGGAACAGTACCGGCAAATAAACCGCTACCACCACGAACCTGTGTTTGCTTATCACCATATACATCCCAGTTAAAACCAACACGTGGAGATACTTGTACCCTATTTTGAGGTAAAACAGAAGGATTTACATGAATTCCCTGCTGAAATGTTAAACTTTCAACATTTGGGTTTTGAGGTAGAGAAGACGGGAAAGCATCATAATCAGCTCTTAAACCGTAAGTTAACCTGAAATCATCAGTTACATGATATTTGTCCTGAACATATAAGCTATAGATAGAAGCTTTTATTTGAGCAAAAGGAAAAGCACCACCAGGTAGAGCCGAATTACGGGTAGTATAAGCTGCAGCAGGTAAACCGTTCAAAAAGTCGGAGGCTGAGTTATAAGTGTACAAACCGTTATAATCAGGAGCAAAACCATTTTTATAGCTTTGGATCTGATCATTTGTACCAATAGTAATCTCATGTTTACCAGCATATATGGTATAATCATCAGAAAACTGGAATATATTGGTGTACAAAATATTGTTTGCGGTGAACAATTCAGAACCAAAAGAGGTTAATACATTGCTTGCACCTGTAATAACTGTTCCGTCGGCAGCCGATGTTCCGTTACCAATATCAACCAATGGCATACCACCCGGATTGTTTCCTAAAAATGTACGGAAATCGCGCAGCGCTGAATAACCGGCAGTTAATCTGTTCGACATGTTGTCGCTAACACGGGTGTCTAACTCAATAATACCGATGTTAAAGTTATTATTGATTCTGTATCCTGAACCATAAAACGGAAGTGAAGCAGGACCTGCATCCCTTGTTGTTCCATAGCCAACACTAGTAGTGCCATTACTATTACTGATACCAGAGTTACTGATAGGGTGATCACTGTATGATTTCAAATAGAAATACTTGGCACTTAAAGTATTGTTTTTATCGATATTCCAATCAATTTTAACAGTTGCTTTATTGCTGTAAGTATCAAAATCATATCCCTGGTACGCACCTGGATTGTAGTTATATTTTGATTGCAGGAAACTAGATATTGAATTTAATGTAGCAGCATCAGCCTGCGAAACAGTTGAACCGCTTACACCAGGAGCAGCAGCTACATAAGTAGTAGCCGGCTGGCTGATACGCTCTTCTTCACCTGATGCAAAGAAAAATAATTTATTTTTGATTATCGGCCCGCCTAAAGCAACACCTGTTTGTCTGTAGGTAAATGGCGTTTTTGCAACACTGGTCGGACCAGCATCATAACCTGTTAAATCAACACCACGTATGTAATCATAAATGGTACCTTTAAAAGTATTGGTACCTGATTTTACAACAGTATTGATACCTGCGCCGGTAAAGTTACCCTGGCGAACGTCAAAAGGTGCAATATCAACCTGAATCTGGTCAATCGCATCCAATGAAATTGGCTGTGAGTTGGTTTGACCACCTAAAGTTGACGCTAAACCAAATGAGTTGTTAAATAATGCACCGTCAACAGTAAGGTTGTTGAATGCACTGCTTCTTCCGCCAAAACTCAAACCATTTGCCGATGGAGTTAGTTTGGTGAAATCACTCAATGAACGGTTAAGTGTTGGCAATGCCTCAATTTGCTGGCGGTTAATGGTTTCACTTGCACCAGTACGGTTTTCATTGATTACTTTACCTGACGAACCACTAATTACAACCTCTTTCAGGCTGGTTGAATTGTCCTCAAGTTTAGCATCAATTTTTTGATCTTGTCCAATTGATAACGTAATGTTTTCCTGGATAAAATCTTTGTAACCGATAAATGTGATTTTAAAGGTGTACGGGCCACCAACTCTTAAGTTGGGTAAATTGTAACGGCCGTCGGCACGCGTTACAGTTGAGTACACAGTTCCCGTAGGTAAGTGTGTAATGGTTACGGTTGCACCGGGGATAGGGCCTTTGCTGTCGGATACAATACCGTCAGTGCTGGCTGTTGTTACACCCTGGGCAGATACATTTTTACTTGTGAAAAATGCAAAAACCGTAAGCGATAGAAATAGGAGTAAAAACTTCCTCATACTTTGCTTTGTTTTAAGTTAAACGTTTAATAGTGTTTCAATTTTGTTACAAAGATATGGAAAGCCCCATTTGCCAATATTAAATTAATATTAATAATTAATGGTTATTTATCAACATTTATCCTTAAAAATATAATGGGTTTAAAAAAACAATAGGGTTTTGTATAAATATTGTAAAAAAGTTCGGTGAGGTTTTACATATTTTTAACACCATATTTTATTTACCTAACTGTGATTGGGTAATTTTCTGATTTGACACCTTTTACTTAGCTTTGAGCACTTATTAAATAAAGGCTCTTCGTTAGCTGGTAATAATCATTAAACAAAACATAAAAAACTTAATCCCGTTAAAGGTTTTTAAATAATAGCTCGCAATAGTTGCTATTATAATTATCAGATAAGCGGGCTTGCTTAACAAATCACAAAATATTATTTAAGTAATACATTACAATCAGAAATATGAGCTACGATTTAATTGTTATTGGTTCAGGGCCGGGCGGCTATGTGGCTGCCATCCGTGCTTCACAGCTGGGTTTAAAAACCGCGATAGTTGAAAAAGAATCGCTGGGAGGCATTTGCCTTAATTGGGGTTGTATACCAACCAAAGCCTTATTAAAAAGCGCCGAAGTATTTGAATACATCAATCATGCGGCAGATTACGGTATAAAAGTGGGCAGTAGTGAGGTTGATTTTGAGTCGATGATAAAAAGAAGCCGCGGTGTTGCTGATGGTATGAGCAAAGGCGTACAGTTTTTAATGCGCAAAAACAAAATTGATGTTTTATCCGGAACCGGAAAGTTAAAAAGCAAAAATACTGTTACCGTAACAGCCAGCAGCGGCGAAGTACAGGAAGTAACAGCAAAACATATTATACTGGCTACAGGCGGCCGCTCACGCGAATTACCTAACCTTAAGCAAGACAATAAGAAAGTAATCGGCTACCGTCAGGCCATGATTCTTCCTAAAAAACCCGAATCAATGATTGTAGTTGGTTCAGGCGCTATCGGAATTGAATTTGCCTATTTATACAATGCCATTGGTACTAAAGTAACCGTTGTTGAATACCTTGATAATATTGTTCCGCTTGAGGATGAAGAAATATCAAAACAACTGGCCCGTATTCTTAAAAAACAAGGCATCAACATCCTAACCGGTTCAAACGTTGAATCAGTTGACACCAGTGGCGATTTATGCAAGGTTCATATAAAAACTGCAACCGGCACCGAAGTTTTAGAAGCAGCGATTGTTTTATCAGCAGTTGGTATTTCAACCAATATTGAAAACATAGGGCTCGAAGAAAATGGTGTGGCTACAGACAAGGGTAAAGTGGTTGTTGACGATTTTTACCGTACCAATGTTGAAGGCGTATACGCTATTGGCGATATTGTAAAAGGTCAGGCCCTTGCGCACGTAGCATCAGCCGAAGGTATTATCTGCGTTGAGAAAATTGCAGGTTTAAATCCAGAGCCATTAAACTATAACAATATTCCGGGCTGTACTTATTGCTCGCCCGAAATTGCTTCGGTCGGTTATACCGAAAAAGCCGCCAAAGAAGCCGGATATGAAATTAAAGTTGGTAAATTCCCATTCTCGGCATCAGGAAAAGCAAGTGCAGCCGGTGCTAAAGAAGGCTTTGTAAAAGTAATATTCGATGCGAAATATGGCGAATTCCTGGGAGCCCATATGCTTGGCCATAATGTTACCGAAATGCTGGCCGAAGTAGTAACAGCGCGCAAACTGGAAGCAACAGGACACGAAATTATTAAATCAGTGCATCCGCATCCAACCATGAGCGAAGCTTTAATGGAAGCTGCTGCTGATGCTTATAATGAGTGCATCCACTTGTAGTGAATAGATCATAGTTGTTAGATCATAGCTGATGGTTCATAGTTCATAGCGTTTTAGCTGTGAGTTATGGACCATTGCTTTTTTATTGCAGATGACCTGCTTCCGGCCATGAACCATGAACCATGAACCATGAACCATGAACCATGAACCATGAACCATGAACCATGAACCATGAACCATGAACCATGAACCATGAACCATGAACTATGAACTATGAACCATCTTCGAAAACAAATCCCACAATACTATTCCGGCCGAAACCACAATATTAAAGGAGTGCTTGGTGCCAAATTGAGGAATTTCGATACAGGCATCAATGTTTTTCATCACTTCTTCATCAACCCCGTTTACTTCGTTACCAAATATCAAAGCATACCTTTCGTGGGCCAATAATTTAAAATCGTTTAGCATAATACTTTCTGCTGCCTGCTCAACGGCTATTATTTTGTAGCCTTCTGCACGCAATTTTGCTACGGCCTGCATAGTATCACTAAAATATTCCCAGCTGATGGATTGGGTGGCGCCCAGGGCCGTTTTTTCAATCTCGCGATGAGGGGGCTGCGCAGTAATACCGCAAAGACAAAGTTTCTCCACAGCAAAACCATCCGAAGTGCGAAAAATTGAACCTATATTGTGCATACTCCTCACATTATCCAGCACCACTACAACCGGAAATTTAGTACCGGCTTTAAATTCATCCACCGTTGCACGGTTCAATTCATCAAGTTTAAGTTTCCTCATTTTGTTAGCTGAAAGCGCAAAGCTAAAAGCTTAAAGCTTATAATCCTGATTGAATTCAATTAATATTTAAGATTTTCGCCTTGGTATATAGAATACCTGTTTAATTCCTGGCATCTTCAAACTCGGGCATCATCCTCACGCCATCGCCAATAAGAGAACTATAAACCGAGGGAGCATAACCGATTTTCTGCGTATAATAAGCGGTTACTTTGGCGCTGAAATCGTCAAAAGCATCTTGTTTAACCAGTGCTATAGCGCATCCACCGAAACCTGCCCCGGTCATCCTGGCTCCTGCTACATTGTTATCAGTTACACAATAGTCAACTATAGTATCTAATTCTTTTCCGCTAACCTCATACAAATCGCGCAGCGACTGGTGCGATGCATACATTAATTTACCAAAACCGGCCAAATCATTATTACTTAGTGCCCCGGCAGCTAATTTAACCCTGTCGTTTTCTTGTATAACATGGGTAGCCCGTTTAAGCACCGTTTCATCAATTATTAAATTACTATACTTATTAAAAGTGGCTGTATCTATATCACACAAATGCTTAATGTCTAGCTCTTGTTGAAGTAGCTTAAGTGCTATTGTGCATTCTTGTACGCGTTCATTATATTTTGATTCAGCCAGCTTACGTGGCTTATTGGTATTCACAATTGCCAAAACATAATCGCCCAGGTTACTGTCAACTGCTTTATAGTCTAACGTATCGCAATTTAGCATCAAAGCTTTGTTTTTTTCGCCAAATGCAACTGCAAACTGATCCATTATACCGCTGTTTACACCAATAAAGTTATTCTCTACCAGTTTGGAAAGCTTAACCAAATCAAGTTTAGAATAGCCGCAATTGAAAAATTCATTCAGCGCAAATGCCGTAACTACTTCTATAGAGGCTGATGAAGACAAGCCAGATCCTATTGGGATATCGCCCGAAAAAAGAATGTCCAGGCCTGTAAGCTGATGCCCATCATTTATAAAGTGATTGATTACACCAAGCGGATAGTTATACCAACCTTCGCCGGTTTTAATATAATTATCCTGTACCGGTATGGTTAATGTATCATCAAAATTTAAACTTTGAAAGCGGAACACGCCTTCTTCGTTGGGAGATAATAACAAATATGTTCCAAAAGTAATTGCACAGGGCATTACCAAACCACCATTATAATCAATATGTTCGCCGATAAGGTTTACACGCCCCGGAGAAAAATAAGAATTAACCGCTGGCTTATCATACCGTTTAGTAAATTCCCTAAATAAACTATTCTTCATTAGTAGTATATAATTGATTTCAAAAAACAAATATTGTAAAAAATGTAAAACTTACAGTTATTATTATTTTTTATTTAGATTTTAATGTTGATGGCGATTGTGCTTAGGTTGTCTTATCAAATAAACAAACTTAAATTTAATACACCGATATTTGTTTTGTTAACAAATAAATTCAAACTAATATCATGAACCAATACTTAATTACCGGTTATGACTATACCGATAGCGGAGCCCTTGAACGCCGCATGAATGTACGCCCCCATCACCTGGATGACTTAAAGGCACTTAAAGAAAGTGGCAATTACATATTAGGAGGCGCAATACTTAATGATGATAAGAAAATGATAGGCTCAGTAATGGTGCTTCAATTTGAAACTGAAGAAGAACTGGAAACCTGGAAGCAAAATGAGCCGTACATTACCCAAAAAATATGGGAATCTGTTGATATCAAGCCATTCAGGGTGGCTGCTGTTGGTTAAAACCAACCTGTAACGCTAAAACTAAACAGCCCGGTGGATTTAACCATCGGACTGTTTAGATTTGCAATTAATGTCTGATTTTTTGTCCGGTATACAAGTTAATAGTATAAACCGTGCCATTAAGTGTTAAAGTTGCAGTACCATCATTATTGAAAACTATAGTGCCTGTGTAGCTAAAGCTGCCCTTTTTGGGAACGGTCCCCGAAACAGAAAAACTAGCCGTACCGCTAACAATGGTGCGTCCTGGTTTTTTAAGGGTAAGGCCCTTAACAACTATATCAATGCTATTATTCCCGTTTTTTGCGGTATCAGTTTTTGATTTAAATGACCCTGCGCTTTTATATTCGCCATTAATAATAAAATCAGGCGCAGATGCCAGCAATCCGCCAACGGTAAATACCGAACTGCCCGAGTTGGTTGTTGAAATGTTTGGACCACTATAAGATCCGCTATAAATTAAGCTGCTGGATAAACTATCAGGATGGTTACTGGTATCGCATAACAGCATAAAATTATAGGTTAAGTTATAACTATAAGTAAATGAGGCGCCTGATGCGCTTTGACGTGAAATAGTATCAGCTTTCACCGTGCCGCAGGCTTGGTGCGTGTTGGGGACGGACGCTGCATTGAGCGTAACGTCATTTGCAACATTGGCCACGCCATTTGAATTTAAAGATAAAGAACCCGATACCATATCAGCTGCATCATCTGTTGATACACCGGCATTGGCAGTTGACGCGCTGCCCGATTTCGGCGTGGTACTATTGTAAGTTTTGTTACAGGCCACCGCACCCATCAGCAGCATAGCCATAATTGATAATTTTAACTTCTTCATAACTAACTTTGGTTTAATAGGGACAATTATTGCTTTGATTACCTAAACCATAAATGGTTTAACGGAAACGAAAATTTTACTAAGTTTCCAAATGGCTTAAAACAATAATTGTTCCTAATATTAAAACAAAGCATTAATTGTTATTGGGGAGATATACTATTTAGCTCCGTGATGTCATCTTCCGTAAGTGTAATAGAAGTTGCCTTCATGTTTTCTTCCAGATGCTCAACACTCGATGTACCAGGTATCAGTAGTATATTTTCTGAATGATTTAGCAGCCAATTCAAAGCAACCTGGTGGACGGTAGCATCGTGCTTTTCGGCAATTTGCTTCAATTTATCCTGGCTGGCCACATTACCGGCATTAAGCGGGAACCACGGTATAAAAGCTATATTATGAGCCTTACAATATTGTAAAACATGTTCCCACTTGCGGTTATCAACGCTGTACATATTTTGTACAGATACAACTTCAAAAAATTCCTGTGCTTTTTTTATCACATCAATATCCACTTCCGAAAGTCCGATATGTTTTATTTTACCATCCTGCTGTGCTTTTTGCAAAAATTCAAAACTACGCTCAGCCGGTACAATCGGATCAATGCGGTGTAGCTGATATAGATCAATCTGATCCAATTTAAGCCTTTTTAAACTACCCTCAAGGGCCTTTTGCAGGTAATCCGGATTCGCATTAACGGGCCATTCGTCAGGCCCGGTGCGCATCAGGCCGCCTTTAGTGCCAATTACTAAACCCGAAGGATATGGATAAAGCGCTTCGGCAATTAACTCTTCAGATACATGCGGACCATAGCTATCTGCTGTATCAATAAAATTAACACCCAGTTCAATTGCACATTTTAAAACCTTTTTTGCCTCTGCTTCATCTTTCGGCGGGCCCCATATTCCTTTACCTGTAATGCGCATTGCGCCATATCCCACTCTGTTTACGATGAGATCGCCCCCGAGAGCGAAAGTCTTTTCGGATAAAACTGATGAATTATTCATAGATATTCTTCTTGGTTAAAATTTATTAACGCCGTTTAAGGGTAATTGTTCTTGAACATCTTTGTTACACCCGCGATTTTACGTTAAAAGGATAAATCAAATATTGGCTATATTGCCCCCCAAATATTAGTCATGACAGAGCAAAACTATGCCAACCATTCCCGCCATGTAAAGGGATATCATTTTATATTAAGCGCGCTTATATTATTCGGCACCATAGCTTCGGTGATAAATGCCTGGTTACAATGGCTGGCCCGCGACAACTTTTTCAGCGCGATATTAATTGTGGTGCTCTTTATTTGCGGTTTGTTTGTTTTTTGGTTTATGCGGCAGTTTCCCATAAAAGCACAAGATAGAGCCATACGAGCAGAAGAAAATCTGAGGTATTTTATTTTAACCCGTAAATCATTGGATAGCCGCATAACTATACGCCAGGTCATTGCGCTGCGCTTTGCCCCTGATGATGAATTTGTTACCCTTGTTGACAGAACCTTAAATGAGTCGCTATCGCCCGATGAAATAAAAAAAGCAATTAAAAACTGGCGCCCCGATACCCACAGAGTTTAATAAAAATACAGCAACATAAAAAAAGGCAATTGAATAATTCAATTACCTTTTTTGTATCATTTTAATTCTGTTGTTTGGGCGGTTCAACTGGCGGAATAACCTTTTTCAGAGGCGGCTTAGGCTGATTTTGTCCCTGAACAGGCTTAACCTGCTGCTGATTAGGTGGCTGTTGATTGGGGTTACTACCATTTTGCCCACTCCCCTGCCTTACACCCTGCTGTGGCTGATTAGGATTATTTCCCTGTCCATTATTTGGCCTGCCGTTTTGCTGCGGCTGAGGTTGATTTGGATTATTTCCCTGCCCATAATTTGGTCGGCCGTTTTGCTGCGGTTGAGGTTGATTTGAATTATTCCCCTGTCCATAATTTGGTCGGCCGTTTTGCTGCGGCTGTGGTTGATTTGGATTATTTCCCTGTTCATTGTTTGGCCTGCCATTTTGCTGCGGCTGTGGTTGATTCGGATTATTTCCCTGTCCATTATTTGGTCTGCCGTTTTGCTGCGGCTGTGGTTGATTCGGATTATTTCCCTGTCCATTATTTGGTCTGCCGTTTTGCTGTGGTTGAGGCTGATTTGAATTATTCCCCTGTCCATTATTTGGTTTTCCATTCTGTTGCGGCTGTGTCTGATTGGAGTTATTTCCTTGTTCAAAGCCTGGCTTTCCATTTTGTTGTGGCTGGGGCTGATTTTGGTTATTGCCTTCTCCGTTATTTGGCCGACTGTTCTGTTGTGGCTGCGGGCGGGATTGATTGGGCTCATTATTCTGGTTAAATCCCGGCCGTCCACCTTGTTGCGGCTGGGGTTGATTTTGGTTATTTCCTTGCCCGTTATTTGGCCTGCCATTTTGTTGCGGCTGTGGCCTGTTTGGATTAGGATTATTATTCGGACTATAGGCAACTACCTTTTTCGGAGCAGGTGCAGGTGCAAAATTATTATTATTACCCCGATTAGGGCTTGGTTTAATAACCGGCTGATACACGTTAAGCTGTCCGTTAACTACCGACTGCCCGGGCCTGGCGCTTGAATTTACCTTGATAGGTGTAATTCTTTGATTGGTAACATTTTCAATATCAGCAGGACGAGGGCCACGGTTATAAACTACCACATTGGTTCTGTTGTTTACCGTAGTATTATTATTTATATTATTGATAATGGTGGTATTATTAATTACCGTTACATTATTTCTTACCACATAATTATTAACATTGACTTGTGTTATATGATTTGCATCAACATAGTTCCAATCGCTGTTTTGAGGCCTCCAGCCGTTATTTACATTTACCCTTGGCGGTATTGGTGCCCAACCGTAATAGCTGCCTGATTGCCCCCAGGTAACCCATGCCGGTGCCCATTCCTGCCCCGGTGTCCACAGCCAGCCATAATCGCCATCATAAAACCACCTGCCGTAATGAAAAGTGGCCCATCCCCAACTATAATTTGACACCCATGTCCATCCGTAGTCACTATAGGCCCAATAACCATTGGTTTCATAAGGCCTGAAATCCGGGCCTACGTTAGGTTGCCAAACATATCCGTAATCCGGATAATCAATCCATTGTCCATACGGGCTAAGCTCATCATAGAACACCTGATCTGTTTGCGGCTGTTCAACGTAATTGTTTTGTGGCGGATTATTATAAACCGGTGCAGGGTTTTCGGTAGTATATATAATTGGCGAACAACCAACTGTTGCCATGGAAAGCGGCAGCACTATGTAAAATATTTTTTTCATGGATGGGCGTGTTTAATATTTAATAATACGCTTATTATAATTATGACGCCCGAAAGATAATTAAGTTTAGTGAAACAAGACAATTATCAGTAACAATTATATATCACCAGATATTGAACAACATTAGTCTACCAGGTAACCTTTACTAATTTCATTACAATTGAGACACTGACAGTAATTGAAACTATTGCACTTTGTAATGCAAAACAAAGCGGCCAATATTACCATCATTGTCAATTCCTTCAACTATAGCGCGGTAAGTTCCCTTGCCATCGGCATTGTAAAAGTCGAAGGTTGCAATGCCTTTTTCATCAGTGAATACAGCAGGGTTCCAGTATACAGTGCTTCTTAAATCAAGCGCTCTTGCTGCTGCCGGGTTTTCATATCCCGGAGCATAAAATATTCTTGCTCTATAAAAACCTTTAGGCATTATTGTTATTTCTGTAGTTGATGCTGTGAGCGGCGGCAGGTCGGTATCTTTATCAACCGGCGCAAATGTGCCCGATTTTGTGGTGATAGAAATTATCCCGTCGGCTTTATAAAAAGAATTTAACTGTCCCGGCCCATCTTTAAAATATACTTCTATAGACTTCACGTCTTCCGATTTCATCGCCTTTAACTCGCTATTACTTATTTCCGCGCCATTTACAAAAAACTGTATCGGATTTCTGACACCTGCATAATAATCCTTTTGAATATAAAACTTATCATCCAAAATGAATATTCCAGCCACCACATTTACCAGGCATCCCGGCAGGTCAAAACCACAATTATTAATCCGCGCGGCACTTATATCCTGATCGGGTATTGAGCTTAAGCCTATTAGCGATTTATAAACAGGGTGCTCTTCCTGGGCTATCCGTGTCGACTTAATCACTACCTCATTAAGCACATTATGATTTTGTAGTTGCTTTTTACTATTCTCTAAATAAGTGCTCAATGCGCTATCAATATTGGCTATTTCATCCGGCGTAGAATAATTCTTTACAACAGGCTCAGCCGGCAATATATCGGCCGCCAGCATCATGGTACTTGCTTTTGTATTATTCCTTGCACTAATAATCACCTTTGATGAATCGAAAATAGATACATTTGAAAAAGAAAAACGTCCGTCGGCATCGGTATAACCATTTACCGAAATATTTCTGTCAGGAATTTTCAGATTTACCACCCCTTTAAAAACGGGCAATCCTGCTGTTGTTCTTAAAGTGCCTGAAACAACCATTCCCTTTTCGGCCAAAAACTTTGATGACGGATATTTATCAGCCAGTATATTGGAATATGAAAACCGCCTGTAGCCCTGTGTTAGCATTAGCACATCCAGATTGGCTGATTTTTCATCATCAACCTTATTAAAATAGTAATTTGGCTTTTCAATGTACCCTCTCAAGTCAGACGTAAGCAGTATATTACTTAATATAGAGGTCTCGGCATTTTCATCAAAGGGTGTTGTGGTATCATCAACAACAGCAACCGAAAAACTACCCTGCACCGGCGTTAATTTATTTTTGGCCGATAAGGTCATGTTTACTTTTTGTCTCGACGTATATTGAGGAAGATCAGTACTTACCGACATGTTTAATGCATCATTATGCTGTATAAATACCAAACGTTCGCTCAACGGATCGCCATCGGCAGCAAAAAGTGTAACCTGTAAAATACCTGTAGGGAATTTGCTTTTAGGGATATCGCCGGTATAAACCAGACTTTGCAAGGCCGCAAGCCCTGTATAATATATCACGCCGCCGTTTTGAGCCACAATATAAAAACCCTTATTTTGATACCGTTTAAAAAACTTTTCATTGGTTGCCACCTTAACGGTTATGTTATCCGGATCATTATTATTAACTGCAATATTAATTCCATCGCTCATTATGGCCGGCAAATCATACGTATTTTTTGATCCGTCTGGCAAAAGCACTATGGCTTTATAAGTTTTATCATTTTCGGGTAATAAGGGAAATATCCCCATGCCTGCATGTACTGACGAAAACGTTGCAACCTCAGTGCCCGAATTGTCAACTACCGATCCGCTAACGTTAATCCCTAATCCATCGGCTCCCACAGCCTTAAATGCCACTTTTGAGCGTATACCACTGATAAGGTTACCACCTTCGGGGAAAAACTGCACATCGGCGACAGCAAATACCGATTTTAACGAAAATTTGTTAACAACCGGTTTTCTGTTTGCCTGGTCGACAGCAGCAGTGAGGCTGGGGGTAGCAGATTCTGTTAACTTATCACCCACAAAATTAAATACCAGGACACCATTTTTATCCGTTGTTCCCTTACCTGTAAAAATGGCTTCGTTTTCATTTTGAACAGTATAACTCACCCGCTTATCTGGAACCGGGTTGCCATTATGATCTTTATACGAAAGCCGGGCAATTACATAAGTAATGTTATTCCTTTTTACTTTCTTAAAAGTACCTGAGGTTATAAAGGCATTGTCTGCGGCATCACCAACACTTATTTCCTTATTAAAAAAGTATTCTGAATCAAAATTGCGCATCCAGTTGGTATACGCCCTGATATGATAATTCCCTTGTTTGTAGCTCAATTTTGAAAGACCAATATCGCCAAAGGCAACACTGTTAATTACCGGCAGCTTCAGCGTTTGTACTACGGTATCCTTATCGCTTATTACGTCAACATAAATTATTTTGCTTAAAGCCGATGGTTGATGTAAAGAACCGATGGTTAAATACGCCTTAAACCAAACAGTATCGCCAACAGCATAATATGGTTTGTCAAAATGCAGATAAACTTTTTCAAACGGATGTTCGGCTGATAATTTAGCTGTTTTTGAAACAATGGTAGCTAAGGGAATACTATCCTGTTGTGCAAAAACCGACAAACTTGCAATACCTAGAAAGAATAGAATAAGGACGTGTTTTTTAAAAACCATTTGATAAAATGTAACCGTTAAAAGTGGCTAATATATTCATTAAAGCGCAAAACATTGACTTTTAAGTAGGGCTTAACAATATTTTTACCAGTAAACGTATAAAGAATATATTTCTTATGTTTATATAACCGTTATCTACTAACAACGGCGTGAAACGTTAACAATACCTATTAATGCCTCTGTTTAGATGAAGAAAAAAGAAGAAACGAAATATCTTGATAAAGAATGGGATGTAATGAACCTTTATTTAAAATCTTTTTTAGATACCGGCGATCAGGAGGCCCTGCACAAATTCAGGGTTCAGATAAAAAAACTGCGGGCCATGCTTAGTTTAATTGAAGGCAGTTCTGGTAAAGATGGATTATTGAAAAATTTTAAGCCCGTGCGTAAAGTTTTTAAATATGCAGGCAATATCAGGGAGGCACATGTTAACCTGCAACTCAGTTCAAGCTATGGGCTAAAAAATGATACTTTTGAAAGCGGTCAGCAAAAAATAATAGAAGAAGGCACAGCCGAATTTCGTAACAGGAGCAAAAAGCTTATCAAAAACATTAACAACGCACAAAAAGAACTTAAAAGGCAGTTACCTGCTGTAGATGACGACTCCATAGCAGCATTTTATAAACAACAATTGGAATTGATTGCGGTTAATTTCACAGTGTCGGGCTTTACAGAGGATATGCACACTAACCGAAAACTAATAAAGATTTTGGTTTATAACCATAAACTGGCCGATAAGGCATTGAATGGCGTATTAAATTTCAATATAGCCTACCTTGATAAGTTGCAGGAAGCCATTGGAAAATGGCATGATAATGTAGTGGCGGTCCAACTATTTTCATCGCCCGGGTTTAATGATAAATCAATAGTAACGCGTATAAACAGGATAAATGCCGGGGTAAAACGGACTGTAACCTCATTGACCGACGACTTTTTGAATAAGGCTACTACCCTGGAGAAACAAGTAAATATAACTGACTAAAGAAAATGGGCGTTGAGATAGAAAGAAAGTTTTTGGTTGATCATGATAAATGGCATCAATTTAACAAACCAGAGGGAACACATTATCGCCAGGGCTATATGCTGGACGAAGTTAAGCGTACGGTAAGAATACGTGTTGCCGGGAACCAGGGTTTTATAACTATTAAAGGTTCCACCTCGGGTATAACGCGTAAAGAATTTGAATACGAAATACCGGTTGCAGATGCCATTGAACTGCTTGATGGTTTTACAGCCAGCGATATTGAAAAGGTTAGGTACAAAATACATTTTGAAGGTAAACTATGGGAGGTAGATGAATTTCATGGTGATAACGAAGGGTTAATAGTAACCGAAATTGAACTGCAGCACGAAGACGAACAATTTCACAAACCTGATTGGGTCATGGTAGAAGTAAGTGATGATAAAAGATATTTTAATTCTAATCTTTCAAAATCGCCATATAAAACCTGGAACAATAAATAATCAATTAGCCTAATCGCAATGGGGTAATTGTAAAAGGAAATCCTTTTTCTCGTCGTTAGCCGTTTTAACATATTTATTGCCTGCGGGACTAACTGCCGGTATCAGGCCAATTTTTTTTCCGTACTCATCAATAATATAAGCTTCGCCGCTTTCTTCTTTTATCCAATCGTATATCTTTGTTCTGTCGGTTACACCTCTTACATTTATCCGTTCATTTATCCACTCAAAATGATCTATTGCCAGGTATGGATTTTCAAATGATCCATCTTCTTTTTTAATACAAACTATTCGTACCGCCATCTTTAATATTGTTTTAATTAATGAGGTTGGGTAAAAATAAATTAAAACGGCGGTTACGGTCATCGTATTTTCCCTGTATTTGATGCGTAAAACTACGTGAGTTTGGCTATGTTATTTAAATAATAACTATAGGTCAATTACATTTTCCTATAAATAACAATTATTGCCACAAATTACACTTATGGCGTGCAGGCATTGGCACTTATACGGAAAAATTTAAAGCTAACAGGCAAAGTTGGCGCATTAGTAAAGCCCCTGATAGCAAAAATGCCAATGTATTTAGGTTCCATATCAAACTCCTGGCTTACCACCTCCTTAAATGCTGTATTTTCGTTAGCCCCACCCGAATACAGGAACCTGTATTTATTACCATGCTTTTCAACTCGGAGCGCGGAGTTTTTCAGATTTTTAAAGAGTATTGGATTATTTTTCAGACTATCCAAAAAGAAAATTGGCTTGTGTGCAATTTCTTCAGGCTTACCAAACCCTTTACCTAATGAAGTTATAGCCTGAATTAAAATTTCCCGCGGCATTTTCATCCCGCCAAAATTATCGTTAAATGCCAATGTTAGCCTTATGCTTTTACCAGTGAAAGAAGTATCTTCCAATAATAAAATGCCGGCCTGTTGCCACTCATCTTGCGGAACAAAATCACTAAAATGAATTTCGGCAGTAAAACATTCTGCAGGTATTGGGTGTAACAATAAATCTTTTATGTCAGATTTTGACGATGGATCGGGCCAGGTATCGCCGCGCAGGGTATACAAAGTAAGCTGCCCCGGTTTAACTCCCCGCTTGTTCCAGTAAGCACTATCCTTCGATTTAATGAACCATCCGTTATCACTCAGGGCACGTTCACTGGTGTTATGAAAGTAATCGGTAAACTGATATCCGGTATCTGTTTTCAATCCGTACCTTAAATAAATACCTGTTCCAACAATTATTATCAATATAACAGCAGCAATTGCTATCCACGGGCGTTTCTTACCAGCCTTAAAACCTCCTGGCGCTTTTTGCATTCTTTCCCTATAAAGAAACCAGTAGGGATAATGGCTTTCATCATTTTTCCGTTGGATTTCGGTGATATAGGGCGCCTCCAGCACATACCTCGCCAATGTATCTAACGTAGCAACAGAAGGATTCTCTTTTTTGCCCGCCGCACTATCCATCACAAAAAAAGAATAATTTTTAACGCTCTTCCACCCTATTGAAAGTCCGGTTTGCCCGGTTATTTTATTGCAAAAGATCTTGCTTTCTGTTTCTGTTAAAGAATTTTCCATTGCAAAGCCAAAGCATCTTTGATGTGCTTCTTTAAACAATACCACAAATGTCAGAAAATCCAACTCAATCATAAAATATTAAAAATCAATCATATAAAAGCATAAAATAAAATTACGCAAGATTTACGCCGCAATTCCGCCCGCTTAAAATCCCTTCAAAGATATTTACAATCGAGCCGCAGGGCCATGATTATTATCTGTCAAATTATCAAAAAATTACAACAATGAAATATCTGATATTATTGGGATTGATTATACTTTCTCCCAAATTATTTTCGCAAAATATTCAACTTCATTACGATTTCAGGCACAGCATCGACCCTGCTCACAATTCCCAAAACTTCCCGACACTGTATTTTGAATATTTTAAATCGCTTGATAGCGGCAAATCCTTTGTAAAACCGGGGGCTTTTTTCATAAAGATGGAAACCGATTTACAGGGCGATAATGACAACATTGGCAAGGCCTTTATACAGGCATCGCAAACCTTTCGTTTCTGGCAGCCTAAAATATTTTTAAGCGCGCAATACAGCGGTGGTTTGGGCGTAACCGATCCTAGGCAATATAGTTATTATATTAATAATGCGTTGTCAATAGGCCCGAGTTACTCATTTCAATGGCTCGGCGCTTATTTCAGTTCTACCATATATTATACCTATAATATGCTCCAAAAACCCAGTAATGATGTAATGCTTTCGTTTTATTGGGGCAAGGGCTTTTGGAATTACAAAGTGGAATTTACAGGAGATTTTGAGTTGTACACACTCAACAAAGATTTAGGAGATGCTTTAACGCAGAATATGCACGGCAAAACAGTGTCCTTTTTTGGAGAGCCGCAGGTATGGTTTAAAATTAAAGGCAATTTTTCAATGGGATCTAAAATCCTGTTGTATTACCACGTTATCACCACCCAAAATCTGTTCGAGGTGTATCCAACTATTGCAGCAAGAGTTAAGTTTTAGCCGGTGTTACCCAATAAAAAACTGCTGACTTACAATTTTACCGTTTTCAACTTTGTAAACGCAAAGCTCTTCTATTGCCCTCTTAGTTTGGTCGGCTGTAGTAAAATTCATGGAAAGTACGATACTAAAATAGTTTCCGGCAAATATGGGCTCGGATAATTTCACCTCGTGAATTGTATTCGCTGCTAAAAAGTTTTTTTCTCTTTCTATTAAATTAGATAAACCTTGCAATGGTTCATTTTTGTAAATCGGATCAATGCTCACCGCATGTTCAGAAAACAAAGTACTATAGGCTTCTACAAATTGATGATCGGTGCATAGGGACGCCAAACGTCCCGCAATTTCGGGTATGCTATTCATTTTGTTTTTCAGGTTTTAACAATTAAATAAAGGTATACAATGGCAATGGCACCGTTGTTTTTTAAACCAGTTTTTACACGTCGGTGACCGGAAACCTTTATCTGGCAATTTTATACAAAACATGTTGCTTTAAACTATCTCCGTCTTCAACTGCAGGGTGGTCAAACAAGCCTTGCTTAATCATCCCTGTTTTGATCATTACCTGTTCTGATCTTTTATTATGGACCGATGTAAAAGAATAAATTTCATTCAAATTCAATTTTTCAAACCCAAAGGCAAGGCAAGCCCGGGCGGCTTCGGTTGCGAAGCCATGATTCCAATTGGCGCGGCTTAACCGCCAGCCAATTTCAACACAGGGAGTAAAATAACTTTCAAAACCAGGATGTGTCAAACCGGTAAATCCGATAAATTCACCATTGTCTTTTCTTTCTACTGCAAAGAAACCGTAACCGTATTTGGTTATATTATTTGTAATCCTTTCTATCTGCGCCAGCGTTTCTTCTTTTGTTTTGATTGATGGAAAGAACTCCATTACCTCCTTATCCATATTTAATTGAATAAAAGGCTCCTGGTCGGCAGTAGTCCACTGTCTTAAAATCAGCCGGGAAGTTTCAATAAAAATCACTGGTTAGCGGGTATCCATTTCATCAAAATTAGACAATTTAGAATGCCTGCAAATACGCCTCCATATAAAATACTGTTATATTAAAAAACAGCTAGCAGATAATCGGAAAATTAAAACAAATTCAATCGTTTTATCTGCATTTGGGTGGTTATACCAAAAACTATAGACTTACTGGAAGTTTTAGCCAATAACAGAACTTCAACAACTAAAAGCTTAGATTACGATATTCGAATAAAAAATAGCAATTCATTAACATATCATTAATTTAAAACTATTTTAATATCAGATTATTTAGAAAAATTTAAAAATTTTAAGATATTTTTAATTAAACCCGATAATCAGTAATTTCGTTGTTACACCATTTTATAAACGGGTTAACTTTACGATGGAGCAGACTGAAAGCCGACAGGGCCTTTACAGGCCAGAATTTGAACACGACTCTTGTGGTACCGGATTTATAACCAATATTAACGGACATAAATCTCACCAGATTATTGATGACGCGTTAACCATGTTAGAGAACATGGAACATCGCGGTGCATGTGGATGTGACCCGGAAACCGGCGATGGCGCTGGTATTTTAATTCAACTACCTCACGAATTTTTATTGGAAGAATGCTCAAATCTGGAGATCAGCTTACCTGAGCCAGGCGAGTACGGGGTTGGGATGATATTTTTTCCAAAAGAATCAGCGCTGAAAAAAGCCTGCCGTACCATTATTGGCAATGCCATTGAAAAATTAGGATTGCAGAAACTGGGCTACAGAAAGTTATCTGTAAACTCATCAGTAGTTGGTGAAACTGCACGCAAAGCCGAACCTGACTCAGAGCAATTGTTTATCCTGAGACCGCATCATTTAACCAATACCGACGATTTTGAGCGTAAGCTATATATATTAAGGCGTTATATTAATAAAACGGTAACCGAAACCATACCGGCAGCGGCAGAGCATTTTTATTTTACTTCGCTTAGCTGCAAAACTATTATTTACAAAGGGCAGGTTACAACCTACCAATTGCGTCAATATTTTTCTGATTTAACTGATCCGCGTATTGCATCAGGCTTTGCCATGATTCACTCGCGTTTCTCAACCAATACATTCCCGTCGTGGAAACTGGCTCAGCCTTTCCGTTTAATTGCACACAATGGCGAGATCAACACCCTTACAGGTAATTTAAACTGGTTTTATTCGGGCTTAAAATCATATGCTTCATCTTACTTCACGCAGGATGAAATGGAGATGCTGTTGCCGGTGATTGATAATAATCAGTCTGACTCAGCTTGTCTGGATAATATTATAGAGATTTTATTGCATAGTGGTCGTTCATTACCACATGTAATGATGATGCTGATACCAGAAGCATGGGATGGCAACGAGCAAATGGATCCTATTAAAAAGGCTTTCTATGAGTTCCATGCTACTTTAACCGAACCATGGGACGGCCCAGCAGCAATTACCTTTACCGATGGTAAATTAGTTGGTGCTTTGCTTGATAGAAATGGCTTGCGTCCGCTGCGTTTTGTAATTACCAACGATGGCCGTGTTATTGCTGCCTCAGAAGCCGGTGTATTAAAAATTGACGAAAGCCTGGTTCTGCGTAAAGGTCGTTTGCAACCGGGTAAAATGTTATTGATTGATACCGAAAAAGGCAAGATCATTACTGATGATGAAATTAAACACCAGATAGCTTCACGTCAGCCTTATGGCCGTTGGTTGGAAAATTATAAAATCCGCTTGGGTGAATTGGGTGAACCACGTTTAGCATTTGCCAGCTTATCAGAAGATTCAGTTTTCCGTTATCAGCAGGTGTTTGGTTATACCCGTGAGGATATTGATACCATTATTAAACCGATGGCTTTGGAAGGCAAAGAACCTGTTGGTTCAATGGGTACCGATGTGCCATTGGCTATCCTTTCTGATAAACCTCAGCATTTATCAAGCTATTTTAAACAATTTTTCGCCCAGGTTACCAACCCCCCTATCGATCCGATTCGTGAGCGTTTGGTAATGAGTTTGGCAACCTTTATAGGCAATAACGGTAATTTATTGGATGAGGATAAAATGCACTGCCATTGCGTGGTATTGCAGCACCCTATCCTGAAAAACCATCAGCTCGAAAAATTAAGAAGTATTGATACCGGCATGTTCCATGCCAAAACCCTGCAAACCTATTACAATGCCGATGGCATGCCGGGTTCGCTGGAAAAAGGTATAGCAAGACTTTGCCGTTACGCCGAAGATTCTGTAGATGACGGATTTGAAGTATTGATCCTTTCAGATCGTGCTATTGATTCTGAACATGCTCCTATCCCATCGTTATTGGCAGTATCTGCGGTACATCATCATTTAATAAAAAGCGGTCGTCGCGGTGCAGTAGGATTAGTAGTTGAAACCGGCGATACCTGGGAAGTGCATCATTTTGCCTGTTTGCTTGCCTTTGGCGCTACTGCAATTAACCCTTACCTGGCATTATCAACCATTGAAACACTGAAAAACAATGGCAGCCTGGAAACCGACCTTGAAGTTAAAACACTGCACAAAAACTATGTTAAATCTGTTAATGATGGTTTGTTGAAGATCTTCTCAAAAATGGGAATATCAACACTGCAATCATACCATGGATCGCAAGTCTTTGAAATCCTGGGTATTAACCAGGCAGTAGTTGATAAATATTTTACCGGTTCCGTTACCCGCATAGGTGGTTTAGGACTGGATGAAATTGCGCGCGAGTCGCTTTGCAAACATAAAATAGGCTTCGGCGGATCAAAAACAGGCACTCATTTATTGCCTGAAGGCGGTATTTACCAATGGAAACGTCGTGGTGAATCGCACCTGTTTAATCCAACAACTGTTCACTTGTTGCAGCACGCTACCCGCAGCAATGACTATAACGTTTACAAAAACTACGCTAAAGAAATAAATGAGCAAACCGAAAAGCACTTCACCATAAGAGGACTGCTTGACTTTGCCCATCACCGCGAATCTATCAGTATAGATGAGGTTGAACCGGCAGAAAACATCATGAAGCGCTTTGCTACTGGTGCCATGTCGTTCGGGTCAATTTCTCATGAGGCACACAGTACTATGGCTATTGCCATGAACCGCATAGGTGGTAAAAGCAATACCGGCGAAGGCGGTGAAGATGAAATACGCTACGAACGTTTGCCTAACGGCGATTCTATGCGTTCGGCAATTAAACAAGTAGCGTCAGCGCGCTTTGGGGTAACTTCAAACTACCTTACTAATGCTGATGAACTGCAAATTAAAATGGCGCAAGGTGCTAAACCAGGCGAAGGCGGACAGTTACCCGGCCATAAGGTTGATGACTGGATTGCCAAAACAAGGCACTCGACACCTGGGGTTGGTTTAATATCACCGCCACCACACCATGATATTTATTCGATTGAGGATTTGGCTCAATTAATATTCGACCTGAAAAATGCTAACCGGGCCGCACGTATCAACGTAAAGCTGGTATCAAAAGCAGGTGTAGGCACAATTGCTGCCGGTGTAGCAAAAGCCCATGCCGATGTAATTTTAATTGCCGGATACGATGGTGGTACAGGTGCATCGCCAATTAGTTCTGTCAAACATGCAGGCTTACCGTGGGAACTTGGTTTAGCCGAGGCTCACCAAACACTGGTACGTAATAAACTACGCAGCCGTGTAGTATTGCAAACAGATGGTCAGTTAAAAACCGGTCGTGATTTGGCAATTGCCTGTTTAATGGGTGCCGAAGAATGGGGCGTGGCTACTGCCGCCTTAGTTGCCGGCGGATGTATCATGATGCGCAAGTGTCATTTAAATACCTGCCCTGTTGGTGTGGCTACCCAGGATCCTGAATTAAGAAAACTATTCTCGGGCAAGCCTGAACATGTGGTAAACCTGTTCCGCTTTATGGCCGAAGAATTACGTGAAATAATGGCCGAGCTTGGCTTCCGCACCGTTAATGAAATGGTGGGCCGTGTTCAGTTCCTCAAAGTAAAAGACGGGTTAACGAATTGGAAAGCTAAGAAAATTGATCTTTCAGGTATCCTGCATCCCGTAAATAACCCAAAAGATGTTACGCTTTACAATAGCGAAAAACAGGATCATGGAATGGATGACATTCTTGACTGGAAACTGCTGGAAGCTGCCGGACCTGCTTTAGAAGATAAAACCCCGGTATTTGCCAATTTTGATGTTAAAAACGTTGACCGTACCATTGGCACCTTGTTATCAAACGAGATTTCGAAAAAATATGGTTCAGTTGGATTGCCGGATAATACCATCAACTTTAAATTTAAAGGTTCGGCCGGACAAAGCTTTGGTGCGTTTGCTACCAAAGGTATATCTTTTGAACTGGAAGGCGAAGCTAATGACTACGTAGGTAAAGGTTTATCGGGTGCTCAATTGGCTATCTATCCTTCTGCAAAGGCAACATTTACACCCGAAGAAAATATTATCATCGGTAACGTAGCGCTTTATGGCGCAACCTCTGGTGAAGTATTTATCCGCGGTATGGCGGGCGAGCGTTTTGCAGTGCGTAACTCTGGTGTCACAACCGTTGTTGAAGGTATCGGTGACCACGGATGTGAATATATGACGGGTGGCCGCGCATTAATATTAGGCGAAACAGGCAGGAACTTTGCGGCTGGTATGAGCGGTGGTATTGCGTGGGTTTATAATCCTAACCAAACATTCAGCGACAATTGCAATAAGGAAATGGTTGACCTGGATCCTTTATCAATTGCTGATGAGGAGCAGATTACTGCTTTATTGCGCAAGCATATTCACCTTACAGGTAGCGAAGTTGCTAAGCAGCTGCTGGACAACTGGAAAAAAGTTTCGGCACAATTTGTTAAGGTATATCCGAAAGAGTATAAAAAGGTTTTAGAAAAATTACAATATCAAACTATCAGCTAATGGGAAAACCAACAGGATTTCAGGAATTTAACAGAGAGCTTCCCGAAAAAACACCAGCTGCAGACCGCGTAAAAAATTATAAAGAATTTGTTCATCCATATACTGATGAGAAACTGAATCAGCAATCAGCACGTTGCATGAATTGCGGTATCCCTTTTTGTCATTCAGGCTGCCCGCTGGGCAACATCATTCCGGAGTTTAACGATGCAGTGTATCGTAAAAACTGGGAAGAAGCTTATAATATTTTATCATCAACCAATAACTTCCCGGAGTTTACCGGAAGAATTTGCCCTGCCCCATGCGAATCAGCATGTGTGTTAGGCATCAACAAACCGGCAGTAGCAATTGAGGAGATTGAAAAACACATTATTGAAATTGCCTATTCCAAAAACCTGGTAAAACCGGTTGCACCGCTTGTAAAAACAGGCAAAAAAGTCGCTGTGGTAGGTTCAGGCCCTGCTGGTTTGGCTGCTGCTGCGCAATTAAGCAAAGCAGGCCACTCAGTAACTGTTTACGAGCGCGATGATTATCCCGGAGGTTTATTACGTTATGGCATTCCCGATTTTAAATTAGAAAAATGGGTAGTCGAGCGCCGTATCCAGGTAATGGAGCAGGATGGCATTAAATTTAAATGCAATACCGAAGTGGGTAAAGATATTGCTGCTGATGAACTAGTGCGTAATAATGACGCCGTGGTATTGGCAGGTGGTTCAACTATCCCCCGTAACCTTAACATCCCCGGCAGGGAATTAAAAGGCATCCATTTTGCCATGGACTTTTTAAAACAACAAAACAAACGGGTTAGCGACAGCAAATTTACACAGGAAGATATTTTAGCAACCGGCAAAGACGTAATTGTAATTGGCGGCGGCGATACCGGGTCCGACTGTGTGGGTACATCCAACCGTCAGGGTGCAAAATCCATCAAACAATTTGAGGTGATGATGCAGCCACCAGCGCAACGTACACAACATATGCCGTGGCCAACGTATCCAATGGTATTGAAAACCACCAGTAGCCACGAAGAAGGTGCCGACCGTTTTTGGGGTGTTAATACCGAAGAGTTTTTGGGTGATGCCGATGGCAACCTGAGAGCGCTAAGAGTAGTTGACGTAAGCTGGGAACTGGACGTAATGGGCCGGCCAATGAAATTTGCTAAGGTAGAAGGCTCTGAACGCGAAATTCCTTGCCAAAGAGTATTCCTGGCAATGGGCTTTTTATTCCCACAAGCACAGGGAATGATCGAAAACCTGGGGGTTGAGCTGGATGACCGTAAAAACGTAAAAGCCAAAGAAGGCGTTTACCGCACCAATGTAGGCAAGGTATTTACCGCAGGCGATATGCGCAGAGGACAATCGCTCGTGGTTTGGGCCATATCTGAGGGCCGCGAAGCAGCCCGCAAGGTTGACGAATTTTTAATGGGACATTCTATTTTAGAAAGCAAAGATGCCGTGAATCAATTTGAGCAGGTGTTTTAAGCTGAATAAATTTGCAAACCAATCTCAATCAACTATAATGGAAACCGGGCGGCGAAAGCGGCCCGGTTTTTTGTTTGATATGTTATAAGTTTTTATGCTTATTTTTGATAGAAGACAAAAAGATTAGTGCGATTAAAATATAACGAGCATGAATTTACAATTTATTTCAGACGGCACAGGCAAAACTACAGGAGTTTATATTCCTATTGACGAATGGAATGAGCTAAAAAGCAAATTCAAAGAAATTGACCTGGAAGAAATCGATGTTCCGGAATGGCACAAGGACATTGTACGTTCACGTCTTGCCGATTATAAGAAAAATCCCGATCAGGTTTTGAATTTCGATAAGGCTATGGATGATATTGACAGCATACTTTAATGTTCACAGTAATTATCCTTCCCATTGCCAAACGTGACATACAAGAAGCTGCACTTTGGTATAATAAAAGAAAAAAGGGTCTTGGCAAAAAATTCACAGCAAGTATCAGGCAAAAGATGAATTTATTGAAAACACACCCGTTTTCTACATCGATAAGATATGATGAAATAAGAACCGCTGTTTTAGATATCTTCCCTTATATGATCCATTACTCTGTTGATGAACCCCAAAAAATGATTTTGATTTCTGCCGTGCTTCATACCAGCCGCAATCCTGATATTTGGAAAGAAGATCGGAGAGAGTCCGACGGTTGATGAACCCCCAATCTATTTTTAAACACACATAAAAGCAACTCATTGCGTTACTTCTTCCACATAGCCTATCATGGCACCAATTACAGCGGCTGGCAACGGCATCCGAAGGTAATTACAGTGCAGGAAGTTTTGGAAACGGCGCTCAGCAGTGTTTTTAAGCAACCAATTGCCGTAAATGGTTGCGGGCGTACAGATGCCGGGGTGCATGCCAGTCAATATTTTTTTCACGTGGATATTGAACAGCAATGGGATTTCGACTTGTTTTTCAGATTAAATAAAATACTACCGGATGATATCGCCCTATTTGATATTATTCCCATGCAGGGTCTGCCCCATGCACGTTTCGACGCCATACAAAGGGCTTATGATTATTTTATTCATACTTATAAAGACCCTTTTTTAAGCGGATTCAGTTCATTATACCTCGAACCCAATCTCAACTTAAATAAGATGCAGTCGGCTGCGGCTTTGCTGCCGTTATACAACGATTACAGGTGCTTTTGTAAAATGCCCGATAGAATCGACCATACCATCTGCAACGTTTCATCAGCTGAGTTTTTTATAGATTCAAAAGGTGATCGGATACGATTTCAGATCTCCGCCAATCGTTTTTTGGGTAAAATGGTACGGATCATAGTTGGCCGGTTATTGGAAATTGGTATGGGCAAAATGAGTGTTGATGAATTTGAAAACTATCTCATCCAAAAAGAAACACCGAAAATTATTATACCGGCGCATCCACAGGGGCTTTACCTATCCAAAGTTACCTATCCCTATCTCGACTTATCTCCCCGCACGTCGTTCCTTGCTACATTAGAAACGGATTGGATGGCTGTATAAAGCGCTGACGGAATGAATTATTTCAAATAACCGAAATACACCTTAAAAAGGGTAAATTTGCAGTCCGCAATTTTTAAAGAAGAGTTCATGGCCTGGTCAGAGAAATTAAAACTGAATAAACAATTAGTCAAATCGGCAACCGAAGCCGGGTATATGACGCCAAAGGATGTACAACAAAAAAGTTTGTCGCGCATTTTTGGTGGTCAGGATATCATTGCCGTTGGGCCCGAAGGATGCGGTAAAACCACCACTTATGTTTTGGCTGTTTTAAATCGCTTAAGATATACCGCCGAAGGCGTACCCAATGTATTGATCCTGGTACCCGAAAAAGACGATGTACTGGCAGTTATTGAACGCTTTGAATTGCTTAACAGAAATAAATCGGTTGCTATAGTTGGTTTATACGCGGCCCCGGGCATTGAAAGTCAGATGGATGCGCTGGCCGAGGGTGCCGATATAGTGGTCGCCACACCCGACAGGGCGCGCGCCATTTATCTTAAACTTGGCCTCAACCTTAATAAAATTGATCTGCTGATTATTGATGATGCAGAAAAGATAGTTAAACAGGGCTTGCAATTGCCGGTGGTTGAACTGGCAAACAGCATCGATAAATGTCAGCACCTGGTATTTGCCGAAGTAATGCATGCCCGGCTGGAGAAAATGATTGAGCCGTTTATGCACTTACCTGCTATTATTGAAATTGATGAAATAGGCGAAACTGTAATTGAAACCTATCCGCAGGTGTTGTATTTAGTGCCTAACTTCGGCACCAAGTTAAACCTGCTGAGCTTTTTTATGCAGGATGATGAAGTGTTCACCAAAACAGTGATCTTCGTAAACACCCGCCAAACGGCCGAAAAGGTTTACCGCAGTCTGCAAAATCGCCATAAAAAAACAGTTGCTTTGCTCAATTCAACCTCCATTGAGATTAATGGGTTGGATAGTACCGATGATTTTAAAACATCGCCTTCGGTTAAAATTTTAATTATTGCCAACGACACCGTTGAAGAAATAAACCTTGATGGCATTCCTTGCATTCTTCACTTTGAACTTCCCGAAGAAAAGGAAACCTATATTTTCAGGGTTGCCACTAACAATATCAGCGAAGCAGACGAAACTTTAGCCATCACTTTTGCTACCGATCTGGAACTGAGCTTGGTTAAAAAGATAGAACTTGCCATAGGTCAGAAAATTCCTTTGGGCGATGTGCCTGAAGGGGTAATTATTGAAAAAGATAAAAAAGAGGCTGAAGCCGAAACCAAGCCTTCTAAAAAAGGCAAAGAAGATGTGCCTCTAGTAGGCGCAGCCTTCCACGAGAAAAAAGCCAGCAATGCAAAAAACTACAACTACAGTTCAGGCCAGAAAGCTAAAATGAATAAGAAGAAAAAGCATTCCTGATGTAGTGAAAGGCCCGGTTACCATTATTCGATCAGCTCAATAATCAATCTATAGGCGAATTTAAATACAGATCCTCTACCTTTTTACGCGCCCATGGTGTTTTGCGCAGAAATGTAAGGCTCGATTTAATGCTGGGGTTATCTAAAAAACAATTGATACGGATGAGGTAACCTAACTCGGGCCAGCCATAATGAGCCACTAAGGCATTTAGTATCATCTCTAAAGTTTTCCCGTGAAGCTTGTTATTTGGTTGCACCTGCGACATTCAGCAAAAATAAACATTAATTCTTATCCAGGTACTCAGGCAGGGCGATGCCTAAAATATGGTTCCACCCAAAAGTGAAATTCTTTATGGAAAAATCCGGATTATCCTGCGGGAAAGTCTCCAAACCTTCGTGCGTTAGTATCAGTTTTGACTTATGTTCTTCAGCAATAAACTCAAAGGTCACGTATGATTCGCCCGGGTAGCCTTCATATCGCCAGCTATGAGTTAATTTCCTGGCCGCAATAGCTTCGGTAACTACGCAAATATGCAAAAATTCCCTGCCTTCGTTTTGGCCGCTAAAGCGAAATTCAAAATCTACCTCGGGTTTAAAATCATCTACATCAAAATACCACTCCCTCATTTTAACTTTATCGGTTAATGCCTGCCAAACTTTTTCTACAGGTGCTTCATATTCTTTTTCAACAACTAATGCTTCTGCTTTCATATCTATTGATCTACAAATAAACAATTGAATAAGGCGGTTAAATAGATGGACAAAACTATCAACCACATACTTTTGAACAAGATTTTTTGCACTCGTGCGCCATCGGCGCAAAATATCGGTAGAAAATTAAAATCAGGTTTCATCAGCATGCCGTAGGTATGCAACCAGGGTTACGTACCTACGGCACGGTGATTTTTTTATCCTTTTGCTGCTACCGATATTTTGCTCCTGACCGAGCACATTTATACTTACTATAGTTTAAAATTCAGGGACATTTAAATGCCTTATTCTAATAAACAATTCAAATCTAAACAACTCTCCTATTTTTCTGAAGGGTTTTTCCTGCCCACAATAAGCTTTTCAATCAGTTTTTGCAAACGGTCAGCTTTTGTGGTAGCCTGCTTGGCGGAGAGTATCCACACTACATATTCCTTTCTGTTACTGTAAGATAAAGACTGGTAAAAACTCATCGCGGCTGATGATTTACCCAATACTTCTTCCATTTCTGGTGGCAAGGTAATCAGCTTTTTTTCCACATCAATATAAGCCGAATACTCATTGGTTTTAATAGCCTCATTACGGGTTTCTGATTGTTTCGATTGTCCGTCCATCCTGAAACGTAAGGCAGTCCACGTTTCATTTATTGATGCAGCGGTGACAACATGCAATCCATATTTAGCAGGTTCATCCCAACTGCCCATCATTTCCAAATCTGATTTTATACCCGAACTTTTTTTAGGATAAGTAACCCAAAACACCGTTTCAGCTTTCAATAATGGTGTAATTACCTTTAATCCTTCAATCAACTCCGCGTTATTTAACACAAATAGCTGTATGCCATTAAAACTACCCATGGAGTTAAAAGCAGCCGTAGTCCCTTCGGAAAGAGGCTCAATAAGTTGAAGATAATTATCAGGCGCACCATAAAACAACCAACTTTGGCCGGGCTTAATCTGTAGTTTTTTAGCAATCGAATTCATCAGGTTGGTTTATTAAGCTATCGCTTATCATCAGTGTGAGTAAAAATAACAGAATTTAACATGCAAATTATGATCTTTGAAGCAGTAATTTATATTAATGAAATACAGCGATATTGACAGCCGTAAAAATGCCTTTTTGTTTGAGTTGGATAATGTGCTTTATCCCGAAAAGGACTATTTGTTTCAGGTTTATTACCTTTTTGCCGGTTTATTGGAGTATACCGAACTAATTGACGCCAAAGAAACAACTGATTTAATGGTAAATGCGTATAATACGCAGGGAAAGGATGGGGTTTTTGATTACATAAAAGAGAAACTGAATATTAACGAGAAGTACAGGCAAAACTTAGAAGACCTTTTAATTACGGCCAAACTTCCGTTAAAATTATTGCTTTACGCAAATATGCTTACGCTTTTACAGGACATTGTTGTTGACAGAAAAAAGATATTTATTGTTACCAACGGCGACCCGCGACAGCAGTTAAACAAAATAAAACAAACAGAGTGGCACGGACTTGAAAAATATTTAACGGCCTACTTTGCAGATGAAATTTTTTCAAAACCCGAGCCCGACGTAATTGATGAGCTTTTAAAACAGCATAATTTACAAAGGCGGGAAGTTTTGATGATTGAAAATTCAGAAACAGACCGGCTATGTGCCGATGCCTGCGGAATTGATTATTTAAACGCGGCGGATTTTCTATAAATTTTTAAGATACTTACTTTTACATAAAACGAATTAACTACATATTATAAATGAAAAAATTATACCCCCTGGTTATTGCATTGCTTGTAAGTACCACAATTTTTTCCTGCAAAAAAAACAACCCGAATGTAACAGGGCCAAATTCGCCCGGAACAACGCTGGATAAAATAAAGGATTCTATTTACCTGTATGCAAACGAGGATTATTTGTGGAATACCGCGTTGCCCACTTATTCGGACTTTGCGCCACGCACTTTTTCAAATACAGTTGATTTAACTGCATTAACCAGTGAAATTAATGCACTTTCCCAATATGCCGTTAACCCGGCTACGGGACTTCCTTACGAGTACTACGCGCCCAACCCTGGTGATGCAAAATATTCATTCATTGATGATGGTACTGAAACCAGCGCACTAAACGGCGTAAAAGGCGATTTCGGTTTTGATGTGCAATATAACCTGGAAAATGATTTGCGGGTTGAATACGTGTATCCCGGTTCTCCGGCCGGTTTGGCAGGTATTCAGCGGGGAGATAAAATCACCAGCATAAACGGCAGCACCAATATCTCGTACGATGGCCAGGGGTACGGAACAGGAACAGGTGTTAACCTTGCTTTTGTCAGCAATTCTATCTTCAGCAGCAGTTCAATTACCATGACGTTGAAAAAGGCGGATAGCACTACGTTTTCAACAACGTTAAATACAGCTATTTACAACGTAAACCCTGTGCTGAAGGATACTGTATTGAACCTGGCTAACGGGCATACAGTTGGTTATATAGAATTTAACAGTTTCACATCTGACGACGTTGCCGACCCGGTACTTGATGCAGCTTTTACCAATTTTGCAGCACAGGGCGTAACCGATTTAGTTGTTGATTTGCGTTATAATGGCGGTGGTTATGTTTTAACGGCCCAGCATTTGGATAATTTAATTGTACCTGCCTCCAAAACAGGCTCGCTAATGTATAACAGCTATTTTAACGATAATCTGGTGAACAGCAAAGACCCTTTACTGGCCAATCAGTGGCGCATCGATCCAACTACGGGCAAAGATTATAACTATGGGCAAGTAAGTTATACAGTAGCTGCCAATGCAGTTAATTTTGCCAAAGCCGGAACCTTAAATGTGAGCCGCGTATTTTTTATAATAACAGGTAATACTGCTTCGGCAAGTGAGCTTACCATAAACAATTTACGGCCCGAAATGGATGTTGAATTTGTAGGTGAAACAAGTTATGGCAAACCAGTAGGCTTTTTTGATATCGATATTAACAAGTATATTATGTATACACCCGAATTTTATGTACAAAATTCAGCAGGACAGGGCGGCTATTATGCCGGATTTACACCGGGTGCAAGCGGCTATCCGGGAATAAAAGATAGCGATGATCTTACCAAAAACTTTGGCGACCCAACTGAGGGGTTATTTGCCGATGTTTTAACTTACATCAACACGGGAACTTATACTGCAAGCAATCTGGCTGTTCGAAACACAAGAACTGCAGCCAAAACATTTGCACTTAATACCGGTAACAGGATCAACTTTCATAGCAAAAAACCTGTATTTAACGGAATGATATTTAAACAGCGTGCTTTAAAATTGAAGGCTATCAAAAAATAAAAGTAAATACTAAAAGAAAAGCCCGAAGCAAAGACATTTAATGTTTTACTTCGGGCTTTTCTTTTTTATATACCTGGCTTAGTGGTCAGCCAGTTCTCTCAGGTCAACCGGTACTACTCTTGATATACCTTGTTCAACCATGGTTACGCCATAAATAATATCGGTGCTGGCAATGGTTCTTTTGTTGTGCGAAATGATGATAAACTGCGAATCTTTTGAAAACTCGCGGATGATGTTATTGAATTTATCAATATTAGTATCATCAAGCGGCGCATCAACCTCATCAAAAATACAAAACGGCGCAGGCTTTAACAGGTACAATGAAAACAGAATAGCTGTTGCTGTCAACGTTTTCTCACCACCCGAAAGTTGGTTGATAGACAGCGGGCGTTTCCCCTTTGGCTTTGCAATAATATCAATATCCGATTCAAGCGGATGCTGTGGATCAGTCAAAATCAAATCGCACGAATCTTCTTCATTAAACAACGAACGGAATACTTTGATGAAATTCTCTCTTACCAGCGTAAATGATGTCATAAACTTTTCACGCGCGGTGTCGTCAATTTCTTGTATGGTTGCCAATAATGAGGCTTTTGCATCACTTAAATCTTTCTTTTGGGCTTTGATAAAGTTGCAGCGCTCCTCCATCTCATTATACGCCTCAACGGCCATTGGGTTAATGGCGCCGAAATCATCCAGCTGTTTTTTTAGTTTTTCGGTTTTATCACGTATTTCATATTCGCTTTCACCTTCAGCCATTTCAGTTTCCGGCAAATCCTGAATATCAATATTAAATTCAACCGATAGTCTTTCTTTTAAAGCATTTAGTTCTAATTTCAGGTTGGTTCTTTCGTCTTTTAGCGCATTCTCAATAGTTTCGGCATTGTCTTTTTTACGCCTCAACGCGGTAACCTCATTCTCGGCTTCGGTTATCTTTCCGCGCCATCCGTAATATTCCTGCTCTGCCTGTTGGGTTGCTTTTTCTAAAGCATCTTTTTGTTCGTACATTTCCAGCAGGTCATCATCAGAGTTATCTGCCTGCTGCAAATTCTCTTGTATGGCAACTTTTACCTTCTCAAGCTCCAAACTATTTTGCGCTATCCGGCTATCCAGGCTTTCCTGTTGCGTTTGCCGGTAATCCAAATCCTTTATCAGGCCCGATACTTTATTTTGCTGCTGATGGAAACGTATATTTTCCTGGTTATAGGCATTTGATTGGACAGATACGTATTCATTCAGTTCATTAAACGACAATTGCTTTTCAACCAGTAAATCGCTTTGATTTTGTTTCTGTTCTTTTAAATCCTCTAACTGAGGTAATAGCGATTGTTTTTCTTCTTTTATACTTTCAATTTTACGGGCAATATCGTCCTTACGGTTAAGACTATTTTCAATAAAGGTTTGATATTGTTCCTGCCGCGTTTTTACGGTTATTAACTCTGTATTCAACAGATTCAGTTCCTGTTGTTTTTGTTTTATTTCGGCAGCCTTGCCCGAAGCCTTTAATGCTGAAAGCTTATTTTGCAGTGATTCGAACCGGTTTTTAAAATCATTTACCTCTACATCAATCAATTTGATCACTTTCAACAAATTTTCGAGGTTTTTGGCCCGGCCTATCCGCTTACCTTCAAACAACCCGACCGAACCACCGGCCATTGTATATTTCGACTTATTGAACTTACCGCTTTTACCAATTAATACCAGCCCGTTTGTTAATTCGGCATTATTAAGCGCCTGTTCGCTATTGTCATCAATCAAATAAACATTGTTAAGCAAATAGCTGCACAACGCCTGGTAACGCTTATCAACCTCAACTACGTTTAAAGCAGGTATAGCGCCTTCAATATCTATTTTGCCAGCAGTGGGCTGATCTTTATAACTATTCAGCACAAAGAATTGCGCTCGGCCCTGAGCCGATTTGCTCAGTAAATTAATGGCTTTAATGGCTTCGTCGTAACTGTCGACAACGTAGTGATTCATCAAAGGTTCCAGGTAGTTTTCAATAGCCACCCGGTATTCTTCCCGGCAAAACAAAACATCGCTAAAAAGCGGTGCATTTTTTGACCATTCTGTATTCTTTTTCAAAAAGCGTATAGATTCCGGAAAGCCTTCCAAATTATCAACCAAACTTTTGGTTAAGTTGTACTCGTTTTGCTTGGCATCCAGTTTACGCCCTTCGCGGATAATACCTTCCTGTACCGTATTCAATTCTGTTTCGGTGGCCTTTATATCTTCCTGTAATTTAGTCTCAAAGTCAACCATTTGCTGAAAGCCCGTGTCAGCCAGTTCAACTTTTTCCTGCAGGGCATAAACAGCATCGTTAAAATGCGAAAGTTCGGCCTCCTTATTGGTGGCATCCTCCATATTGCGCTGACTTTCCTGTTCAAGCGCCTGCTGCTGTATCTGCAAAATATCCAGGTCTTTCTCAACCTTATAAGCCTGGTTCTGTAGCCGGGTATTAATACCGGTAAGCTCATTCAGCTCATTTCGTGCTGCTGATTGCTGTTCCCTTAGTTCATCAACCGCTTCTTTTAAATCATCAACTTTTGATTTTACGGTTTCAAAGTTTTCATCCTCCTGCGCTTTCTCTTCCGACAGGCGTTTGATGTTGTACAGTACATGGTTCAGCTGGGTTTTATCACGGTCGAGCTCTTCTGTTAACCGGGATTCCTTATCCTGTTGAAACTTTAGCTGTTCATTTTTGATCTTCTTTTCACTTTCATAAGCCCGTATTTTGGATACAAACTCATTGGTCGCTTTTTGTTGGGTCGATAGATTTTTCTCCTTGGTAATGCTATCCAACCTGTGCTGCTGCAAAACTGCTTCAAGACTATCAATCTGCGTAACGATACCCGATTTTTCGACCTTATGCTTCTGTTCCTGCTCCTCTATCTTAATCAGTGATTCGCTGAAAGTAGTAATCCTGAAGGAAGCCAGCATTATGCTGAGCGCTTTATACTGCTCCTTTAACCTATAATAACGTTCTGTTTTTTTAGCCTGATTTTCAAGCGTTTTTAGGTTTTTCTCAATTTCAAAAAGCAGGTCCTCTACCCTTTCCAAATCAGCCTCAGTATCCTTTAGCTTATTGAATGTTTGCTTTTTACGAATCTTATATTTTGATATACCCGATGCCTCTTCAAACAAATTGCGACGCGATCCTTCTTTATTGGTGATGATCTCGTCAATCATCTTTAACTCAATAATGGAATAAGAATTGGCTCCTATACCCGTATCCAGAAAAAGATCTGTAATATCTTTCAGTCTGCATTGAACATCATTTAAACGGTATTCGCTCTCGCCAGAGCGATATAAGCGACGGGTTAAGGTTACCTGTTTAAAATCAGTTGGTAAAATATTTTTGGTATTATCAAAAGTGAGCGATACCTCTGCAAGGTTGGCAGCTTTACGGCTTTTGGTACCGTTAAATATCACATTGTCCATTTTTTCGGAACGTAGCGTACGGGTACTTTGCTCACCCAATACCCAGCGGATAGAATCGACCACATTTGATTTACCACAACCGTTGGGACCCACAATAGCGGTAACACCCTCATTAAAGTTAATGTTAATTTTATCGCCAAAGCTTTTAAAACCCTTGATTTCTAACCGTGTAAGCTGCATTTATAATGTACTGTTCCTAAAAAATTCGAACCTTCAAAGTAATCATAAAAAAATCATTTTTCTATGTTTTTTTTATGCGATTAAAGGTTTCTGTTAACATTTGCCATAACGTAATTTAAATGGGTAATTTTACGTTCCTAAGTAATCTCAACCTATGGTTACAAATATCTCTTTGCCGAAACAATTATAGCCTTAATAGCATTTATACATTATGAAAATAGCAGTATTTGGAGCCGGCGGCCGTATAGGAAGCCGCGTAGTTACAGAAGCCTTAAACCGGGGACACAATGTTACCGCCGTAGTACGGCACCCGGAAGATTATACCAATGAGAGATCACATTTACGAGTGGCCAAAGGCGATTTATTTGACAGCCAGGATGTTGAAGCCGCAGCATTTGACCATGACGCCGTAGTTTGCGCCTACAATTATACAAATGGAGCCACGCCATCATCTATTCCTGAGCTTGCAACGCCATTGTTAAACGGTTTAAAACAGGCGCACGTAAAGCGCTTATTAATAGTGGGCGGCGCGGGAAGCCTTGAAGTTTCACCGGGCTTACAACTTGTTGATACACCTGATTTCCCGACCCAATATAAACCCGCCGCCCTGGCACACCGCGAAGCGCTGAAAATATACCAGAAAGAAAAAGAAATTGAATGGACTTATGTTAGTCCCGCCGCAGAAATTGCCCCGCTTGAACGCACCGGAAATTTCCGCACAGGCACCAATAAGTTATTGGTTGATGAAAACGGCCGGAGTTTTATTTCGATGGAAGATTTTGCCGTGGCGATAATTGACGAAATTATGAATCCACAGCACATCAGAGAGCGGTTTACGGTAGGATATTAAGCAGAAAGCTGAAAGCTTTTCGAGCTGAAAGCTGAAAGACCAAAGCAGAAAGCTCCTTTTCCGGCTTTGGTCTTTCAGCTTTTCGCTTTAAGCTCCTTTTCCAGCTTTGGTCTTTCAGCTTTCTGCTTTAAGCTCCTTTTCCAGCTTTGGTCTTTCAGCTTTTCGCTTTAAGCTCCTTTTCCAGCTCTCTTTTAAAAAAATATTTCTCCTTTTAAGTAGGTAACAGCTTTGCCACTCATTAACACTCTGTCGCCTTTTAATTCGCACCAAAGTTCTCCTCTACGTTCTGAAAGCTGGTAGGCATGCAGTTTGGTTTTATTTAATTTTTCGGCCCAGTAAGGTATCAGGTTGCAATGTGCCGAACCCGTTACCGGATCTTCTGGAATACCGGCGCCGGGAGCAAAAAATCTCGATACAAAATCAACTTTCTTGCCCGGAGCGGTCACTATTACGCCAACCGTATCCATTTTTGATAAGGCAAAAAAATCGGGGGCTATATCTTTGATATCATCAGCCGATTCGTAAACCAGAAAATAGTCTCTTGATCTTAAAACTTCAATGGGTTGTTTTTCGCCTAATGCTTCTATTAAACCCACCGGCGCATCAATATGAATAGGCGGCCTTGACGGGAAATCCATGGTATATTTATCACCGTCTTTTTTAACGGTAAGTACCCCCGCCTTTACGGTTTCAAAATGAATTTCAGAGCCACTGTATCCCAATTCTGTAAATAAAATATGTGCCGAAGCAAGCGTTGCGTGGCCGCACAAGTCAATTTCATATTCGGGCGTAAACCATCTTAATTTGTAGCCATTTTCATTTTTAACAAAGAAAGCGGTTTCGGCCAGATTATTTTCAATCGCTATTTTTTGCATTATTTCATCAGGGAGCCATTTGTCCAAGGGACAAATAGCCGCAGGATTACCCCCGAAAAGCTCGTTTGTAAAGGCATCAGCCTGGTATATAGGAAGCGTCATAAGTCTATTTTTCTTATAAAATTAAAGGCAGTTGCAAAAGACTTCTGGGGTATCAGGTTGGAATAACCAGTTTGGCTGCCTTTGTTTTTCGTAAAATTATTAGTTGCTAATATACTTTTTTATCAATTAAAACAAACCCGGCGCCGCTAAAATTGCAATTGTTTGAAATTATTACATTCATCAGCGCACAATTAACACCCAGCCAGCTTGCTTAGGCAGATTATCTGCCTTAAGATCTATAATGTAATAATAAGTTCCCGATGGTAGTTTTTTACCACTGTAAGTACCATCCCATGGTTTGCTGTAGCCAATACTTTGAAAAACCATTTGCCCGTACCGGTCGTATACGTTAAACTGTGCATCCGGATAATCGTCAATATTCTTTATATCCCAATAGTCATTAATGCCGTCATTGTTAGGCGTAAAAGTGTTTGGGATAGATAACGTTTCATAAACCTTAACAAAAACGCTGCTTGTTGCCTCGCCGCAATTAACACCCGATATGGTATGCAAGGTATAAGTGATGTCGGAGGGTGGACTTGTAACAGGTGTTAATGATAGTGGATTGCTCAAATAATCTGCCGGCGTCCAGTAATAGGATATATTGTCTCCACCTGCCGTACCGTTTAGTTTAGCGGTTTGCCCTTCAAGCATTATAATTGCCTTACCCGCATCGGCAACCGGTTTTTGATTAACGGTAACCGTTATCGTACCTGACGGAGCAACGCCGGTGCATCCGTCATTACTTACTGTTAAAATATAGTTTGTAGTTGTTAAAGGGCTGGCTATGGGATTGGCAATGTCATCATGATCTAATCCGGTAGACGGCACCCATTTAAAATGAGTAACATTTGCGGTAACAGCGTTAAGCTGGACGGCATCGCCCTGACAAATTTGAACATTATTCATTGGGCTTATCGCCGGTGTTGCGTAAACCGTGACGTTAGTACTTGCAAAAACCGGGCAGTTGTTTTGACTTACTTTTACGGTATAAACTCCATCATAACTTGGATCAGCACTTTCTGTTACAACGGGACTGCTATTGGTTGAGGTGAAGTTATTGGGGCCCGTCCACAAAAAAGTATCGCCACCCGATGAGTTTAATTGAAGAGGATGACCCTGGCAGGCGCTTGTAGCGGCAAGAATAGGAACAACAGGTGTTGGATAAACATTAATAGTAAGCGGATCAGAATATATGCGGCAACTTTCTGCATCAATTTGTGCCTTATTTAATAACCCTACGCGGTACTGATAATCGCCGGCAGCAGCATTGGGCATATCAACAGGTAAATTTAACGATGTTGCACCCGGAATATTAACCCATCCGTTTCCATCGTTCTTATTTTCCTGCCATTGAATAGATGGATCGATATATCCCATTTGATTTGCTACTAAATTGTAGCTTAAATTATCATTTTGGCAGGCATCTCTTTCGGCATTATCATTAATAGAGCCGAAACCGGTTCTTATAATCGGGCCGCAGGGACTAAATGTAATATCGTCCATAGCCAAATCATTTCCATTACCACCAGAGCCATTGTTAAACATTTTAACAACAATATCAGATCCGTCAGCCGGGGTAGTAAAAAGCGTTCCGTATTGGTTCCAGATAATATCTTTACTCGCAGGTATATTTCCAGTATTATACGTTTGCAGAACAGTACCGCTGGCGGTTTCAATGGTGAAAGTAATATTTGGCTGCGAATATCCTTGTGTTTGGGGCTCATCAACCAGTATATTCAGTATCCATGCGGCAAACTGGTAAGTTGTATTGGGGCATAGTTTACTCCCGTCAACCTTTTCAGTAAAAAACAAACTTGGATCATCTGCGGCATTAATAATCATCATATATCCATACGGATCACCTGTATGGTCATGACTTAACACCTGCCAGGTTCCTCCTTTACAACCGGACCCCATAGTGTTCAATATGGTGTAAGTATCGTCATTTCCGCCACATGGATCATCTATATATTGTAAGGTTGTTACACCACTGGGCAACATCGGTCCAACGCCATAAGAAGTACCTGCTCCAAAAGTTTCGTCAATAACAGGCGCACCCAAGCTGCCTGTGCAGGTTTGGCCCGCAGCATTTAAAGCAGCTAGTTGAATAACCGCTGATAAAATTAAAACAAGAAAACTTAAACGCATCAGGTTCACCAGGTTTGGATGCTGCAATTTATAAAATTGCAGTCATAACTTCGTATTTAGTTATAAAAACTATTAGGGCATAAAACTACTCAGCCCACAAAACAGAGTTGCCAGTATTGTATTGGTTTGGTTCCCAAAATTTATTCCCGGGGTCGAGTATCCATCTGCCATCAACAACAAATTTGTACAAATACTTTCCTGACTTAAGGTTAAAACTAATTATCCAATCATCGCCCCTGCGAGCCATGGTATAGCCGTGAGGTTCCCAATTATTAAAGGTTCCATGCAGTGTTACGGCCTTTACCTCCCCATATCCTTTTAAAATAAATGTATGGTTTGGTTTTACAGCTAAAAACGAATTTATCTCTCCTTGTTCAACTACCGTTAAAGGGTTTTGCGGGTCGGCTATCCATTGGCCGTCGACAATAAACCTATAGCTATAATTGCCGGCAGCAAACGTTACCGGTAGCACCCATCCGTTTGCTACTTTTTTCATAGGCAATGCATTATCATCCCATTTGTTAAAATTGCCGGAGACGATAACTTTTTTGGCATTTGGATAGCCCGCCAATTTAAAAGTAACTACTTCGCCTAAGTTTAAAACTGAACTCAAAGTACCGCTTTCGTCTTTTTCTTTTAGCGGATTTGAAGGATCCATTGTCCACTGGCCATCAACCATAAAACGGTACAGATGCTTTCCTTCACTCAAATACATTTGTTGCTGCCAGGTATTTCCCTTTTTTTGAAGTATTAATTCGTTTGCATCCCAATTATTAAATTCGCCGGCAACGGTTATCCGGTGCGCGTTGCTATAACCAGTCAGTTTAAAAGTGTAGTTATATTTAAAGTAAACCGAATTGGTATTGCCTGCGCCATCGCTTGTTCGTCTTAAATTTTGCGGATCAGTTATCCATCTGCCATCGGCTATGTATTTGTACTCATAAACCCCCGGTTCCAGTTTAACATCAAGCAACCAACCGCCGTCAGTTTTTTTCATGATACCCTTTAACGTGCTCCAGTTATTAAAACTGCCAGAAAGAAATACCCTTGTTGAACGTTCGTATCCCTGCAAAATAAATCGCGTTAAGCCCGATGCTAATTCATAAACCGTTATTTTGGCAAATTTATTGACCCCATAAATCATTGCAGCCGGATACCCCGGCCTGCCATCCAAACTGGGAATGCGACTGGTAATTTTATAAGGCTCACTTTGCGGGTTATCCTTCAGCTCGGCTAATGGCCGGTTAAAACTGATGATATTATCTTTTTTACCATCAAAGCTCCATCCATCATCTTTTAAAACATTAAAATCGCCGTGTATTAATTTACCGATACCTGTTTCGCTAACGCCAGCTACTTTAAGAATACTGTCCAATTGCTTTTGAGTGGATTGCAAATCGATTTGTAGAACCAGGTGGTCATCGGTAATGATAAGCGCATTATGCTGCTGAGCCATGGCAGAGCCTATACCGCTAAGCAGCGATATTAATAAAACAACTATGTATGCTCTGCTCTGCATTACTCCTGGGTAGTGTAAATGTACATTTCAAATTCTTTTTTTACGAAGTTGATCGTAAAAATGCCACGCGCAAAAAAATCGTATCCTAAAACACCGTCAACATTATAACCGTATGAATTCCCCATTTTTTCCAGACTGGTTAATAACACGCGGTTTTTCATAAACGTTCGATTGCCTATTATCAATTCATCAAAACGCGCATAAATCACTTCAAAGTTTGAGCCTCCTACGCCGGTTAACTTGGAACGCCCAATTACCTGCATAGCTGGCATGATCTTTTTCATGCGTTCATAATCTAACAGGTTCGTTTCGGCTGCCGTATCAAAAGCAAACCAAAACGTATTATTGTTTACCTCACCTTTTAAAAATATTACATCATTAAGATATTTAAAAGGGCTCGCCATAAACCGATCATGATAAACCCGTTCAGACTCGGGGATATTGCCATCCTTATCCAATTTCTGAATATAAAGTACGTTTCTGAAAAGATCAACCGTTAATGCAAACTTCGTGAACAAGCGCGTGCCCAACAAACCTAATATCTTTATGTTTCGCCCGTTTTCAATAAACGACAAATCAGTAACCTGTGCCGTTAACCGGCTATATTGAAGATCGAGAATTGAAAAGTTGCGAACGTAAGTTGTGAATGAGCCTGATGATGCCCCGGTTATACCGATTGCCTCACTATCGCCTATATTGGGACTATTTCTGAAATAAGTTTCGTTCAGAATCAGATAGGGCGCGCCGGTATCCAGTACAAAATTACCCTGAAGGGTATCCACGGTTGCCTCAATCACTATTAAATTACCAACTCTTTTTATGGGGACTATGAGGGTTTTAAAATCAGCCGTGGGAGCAGGATCTGGGTCTACTGTTGCGCCATTGAAGGTGATATTGCCTATTGTTAATTTGTTTTTACCAGTCGCTGCAAAGCAACAACAGCATATAAAAACAATTAATAATAGACAGATTTTGCGCATCAGGGCTTATTGATAATCAATAGACCATGTTATGAATGCAAGTGTTACAAAAATAGGAAACATTAATGCATAATAAGGTTTGACAACTTTATATATAAGTTATCAAACCTCGTTATTACAGTAAACCTGAAAGGGGAATTATATTATCCTAAATAGGATTTAAGAATTTTGCTTCTTGAAGTATGACGTAAGCGTTGCAGCGCTTTGTCTTTTATTTGCCTAACACGTTCGCGGGTCAGGTTAAATTTCTCACCAATTTCTTCCAGTGAAAGCGGGTGGTTGGTACCTAAACCAAAAAACAATACGATAATTTCGCGCTCACGCTCAGTTAGCGTTGAAAGCGAACGTTTTATTTCTTCTGATAATGATTCATTAATCAGAATAGAATCTGTATTTGGTTCCTGGTTCTCTAATACATCAAGCAAAGTATTTTCTTCGCCTTGCACAAATGGCGCATCCATCGATACATGACGGCCAGAGTTACTTAACGTATCAGAAATTTTATCAACAGTAGTTTCCAGCATATCAGCCAATTCTTCAGGTGATGGCTCGCGCTCAAACTCCTGCTCCAACTTTGAAAAAGCTTTGCTGATTTTACTTAACGACCCTACCTGGTTCAATGGCAAACGCACAATACGTGATTGCTCGGCGATAGCCTGTAATATTGACTGACGGATCCACCAAACGGCGTACGATATAAATTTAAAACCTTTAGTTTCGTCAAAGCGTTTAGCTGCTTTTATCAAACCTAAGTTACCTTCATTAATTAAATCCCCAAGGGTTAAACCCTGGTTTTGGTATTGTTTAGCAACGGAAACCACGAAACGAAGGTTTGTTTTTGTTAAACGTTCTAAAGCAGCCTGATCGCCTTCCCTTATCTTTTGAGCTAATATTACTTCTTCTTCGGCTGTTATCAGATCAACTTTACCAATCTCGTGAAGATATTTATCAAGCGACTGTGATTCGCGATTGGTAATGGATTGAGTTATTTTGAGTTGTCTCATTTATTTAAATTACCTCGATTCTTCTTTTAGAATAGAACGTGCAAAGGTAAGAAATTGTTATGACAAATTTTCACTAATTTTTATATAAAAAAAAGAGTGCTATTTTATTGATTTTATGCGATTTATTGCACGGTTTTTGTGGTTCAAATTTAATCAATATTAAAGCTCTTTTAAAGAGAAAGTTTCGCCCAATCTTATACCCTTTTCCGTATTTTGCAAAGTACAACATTCGCTAAACGGATCGTGTTCTAAAAATAAAACATACTCTTTCTCAACAGCTTCTTTCAAAAAAAGTTTTTTCTCATTAAGCGTTGTTAACGGAAACATATCATAAGCCATTACATAGGGCAATGGGATATGGCCTGTTGAAGGTAACAGATCCGCCATGTACAAGATCTTTTTTTCTTTATAGTTGATGAGAGGCAACATCATAGCATCAGTATGCCCGTAAACGAACCGGATATGTACATTTTCGCTAAACTTTATACCATCTTCGGTAGTAACAAATTGCAATTGGCCGCTTTCCTGTATGGGTAAAATATTTTCTTTTAAAAACGATGCCTTTTCCCTTTCATTTGGGTTCACGGCCCAATCCCAATGCTGTTGGTTGCTCCAGTAAGTGGCATTTTTAAACGCAGGAAGTAGTTTTTCATTCTCTCTTACAACAGCTCCGCCCACATGATCGAAATGTAAATGGGTTAAAAACACATCGGTGATGTCATCTCTATGAAAACCTAATTTGGCCAGCGAGCCATCTATCGTAGCATCACCATGAAGATAATAATGACTAAAAAACTTTTGATCCTGTTTATTGCCGATCCCTGTATCAACCAAAATAAGTCTGCCTTCGTCTTCTATCAGCAGGCAGCGCATGGCCCAGGTGCATAAATTATTTTCATCAGCCGGATTGGCTTTATTCCAGATGCTTTTGGGCACTACGCCAAACATTGCCCCGCCATCTAACTTAAAAAAACCGGTATCGATTGTGTGTAAATTCATTTTTTTCTCTTAGTTAATAGTTCATAGATCATGGTTCATAGTTCATGGAGAGCTTCAATAGTGATGCTTAGAAAGCCTGCCAGTTGCAAACTTATAAGTTTCCGTTATCCATGATCTATTAGCTATCGGCGACATTCAACTTTCTGGCTAGGATCTATGAACCATTAACTATGAACTCATTCTCAACTGTCAACCATGAACCACTACCCATGAACAATCTTAATCCCAAACTCATTGAATAAAGTATTTGCTTCGGCAAGGCTTTTAAACTCTTCATCGCGCAAAGCATAAACGGTGTCAATCTGCCTGTCAAGGCATAAAGTTAACATTTCATGGGCATAAGCTGCTGACGTTGGCTTTGGCAATTTAATCATATCTGCATTTGAAAGCATAATGGCGGGCAGCTCCATATAATCGCCCAAAATAATGTCCGGCTTATCTAGTTTATTTTTTAGCCGGTAAGCGTTTGATGATGTTGCCGATGTGATTAACGTATACATAAATACTTACCGTTACAGGGCCACTAATCCATCTTTCATAGATACCGTACGATCAGACAAATCGGCCAGATCCTGGTTATGGGTAACAATTACAAAAGTTTGATTAAATTCATTACGCAGCTTAATAAACAGTTGGTGCAGTTCTAAAGAATTTGCCGAATCAAGGTTACCCGATGGCTCATCAGCAAATATAAGCGCCGGATTATTGATAAGCGCCCTTGCCACGGCTACCCTTTGCTGCTCGCCGCCCGATAGTTCATTTGGTTTATGATTTAATCTATCGCCTAGGCCAAGTAATTGTAGCAATTCAGTTGCCTTTTTCTCTGCATCCTTACGTGATGTACCGGCAATAAAGGCAGGGATACAAACATTTTCTATAGCATCAAACTCGCCCAATAAATGATGAAATTGAAATATGAAGCCTATACGCTGATTCCTGAAATTGCTTAAAGTTTTGTTATTTAAATTACTTACCTCAACATTATTGATAAACAGCTGTCCCGAATCAGGCCTGTCTAAAGTGCCTAATATATTGAGCAGGGTACTTTTACCGGCGCCTGAGGCACCCACAATAGTAACAATTTCGCCTTTTTCAACTTCAAGGTCAACGCCTTTCAGTATGTCAAGTTTGCCGTATGTTTTATGAATATTGCTTGCTTTGAGCATGGTGTAAAGGTAAAGATTAGTGATTGGAGTTTAGAGATTAGGAAGAAAAATTTCAAAAGAGGTTAGAGGTTAGAGATTAGAGATTAGTGATTAGGAGGAAAAAATCTTCAGGCGAGGTTAGTGATTAGCGATTGGAGGTTAAAGATTAGGAAAAAATCAGATATTGACTAATCTCCAATCGCTAACCTCTAATCTCCTTTCCTAACTAATCTCCAATCACTAACCTCTATTCTCCTTTCCTGAACTAATCTCCTATCACCAACCTCTAATCTCCTTTTCCCAACTAATCTCTAAGCTCCAACATAAAAAAATTACAGTACAACTAAGCTCTAACCTCTAATCTCTTAAAACTAAATAGTAGCTTTACGGCAAATTCTTCAAAAGACATGAATATTCACGAATATCAAGGTAAAGCCATATTAAAAAGCTTTGGCGTAAGGGTTCAGGAAGGTATCGTTGCCGATACTGTTGAACAGGCTGTAGAAGCTGCTCAAAAAATGAAAGAAGATTATGGATCAAGCTGGGTTGTAATAAAAGCCCAGATCCATGCAGGTGGCCGTGGTAAAGGCGGTGGTGTTAAGTTAGCAAAAAACCTGGACGAGGTAAAGGAAAGAGCCGGAGCCATCCTTGGCATGCAGCTGATTACTCCTCAAACCGGTCCCGAAGGTAAATTGGTACGCAAAGTTTTGGTAGCTCAGGATGTTTACTATCCGGGCGAAAGCGAAACAAAAGAATTTTATATCAGCGTTTTGCTTGATAGGGCAAAAGGCCGTAACATCATCATGTATTCCACCGAAGGCGGTATGGATATAGAAGAAGTTGCTCACTCAACTCCTGAGTTGATCCATAAAGAAGAAATTGATCCTAAAGTTGGTTTGCAAGGTTTCCAGGCGCGTAAAATTGCCTTTAACCTTGGTTTATCAGGCGATGCATTTAAGGATATGGTGAAATTCATTACTGCTTTGTATAAAGCTTATGATGCTACCGATTCGTCGCAATTTGAAATCAACCCGGTTTTAAAAACATCCGACAA
>Ga0206982_1029_pt1 | contig 54222 bp, 57 predicted proteins | sample Alteio_BWMinCont_18_FD_153493 | JGI IMG/M metagenome (GOLD analysis project Ga0206982, IMG submission 153493) | Enriched cells from forest soil in Barre Woods Harvard Forest LTER site, Petersham, Massachusetts, United States -... | ecosystem: Environmental > Terrestrial > Soil > Temperate forest >... | reverse complement strand
CAGCAAAAGTTAACGTTTGTATTCACTTCTGCGCTCCGGCCGGAGCATGAAATCGCAGGCCATGTCTATGCCCACGGGGACGGCGTGAAAGCGATCGCCCTTATGGTCGATGATGCTTCTTCTGCATGGCATGAAACCATTTTGCGCGGGGCACAAAGCCATATGCATCCGCGGGTCTTTCATGACGATGTAGGAAAAGTGGGCATGAGTGGGATAAAATTATATGGGGAAACTGTGCATTTGTTTATTGAGCGAAAAAATTATTCCGGTGTGTTTTTGCCCGGTTATGTGGCATGGGTATCTGAATACAATCCGGAGCCAACGGGGCTTCTCTATGTCGATCATTGTGTGGCCAATGTCGGCTGGAACCAGATGAACACATGGGTTGGTTTTTATGAACGCGTGATGGGTTTTAAAAATATTCTGTCTTTTGACGATAAAGATATTTCGACTGAGTATTCGGCCCTGATGAGTAAGGTCATGTCTAACGGGAACGGGTATGTGAAGTTTCCGATCAATGAACCGGCTGAAGGAAAGAAGAAGTCCCAGGTTGAAGAGTATCTCGAGTTTTATGGAGATGAGGGGGTTCAGCACATTGCGATGGCCACAAAGGACATCATCACTACTGTCAGGCAGCTTATGTCTCGGGGTGTTGAATTTCTAAAGGTTCCGAATAGTTATTATGATGAACTGGAATCAAGGGTTGGCAAAATTGATGAAGACATGGGTTCATTAAGGGAGCTGGGGATTCTGATTGACAGAGATGATGAAGGCTATTTATTGCAACTGTTTTCAAAACCGGTGCAGGACCGCCCGACACTGTTTTTTGAAATTATACAGCGCAAAGGTGCGCAGAGTTTTGGAAAAGGAAATTTTAAGGCACTCTTTGAAGCCATAGAAAGAGAACAGGCAAACCGCGGAAATTTATAAAGCGCATAATCATTAAGCTCAATTAACTTATGAAACTCATTTCCTTTATAAAAGACCAGTATGAATACGTTGGTATTCAGCAATTCGACAAAGTATATAAGATGCCGACCCTGCATAAGTTCCTGCCCAGGACGATGCAACGCCTGCTGGAGAAATGGGAGGCTTATATGGAGATTGCGCTCGAAGCTGAGATCAGACTGAAGACTGACCCCGAACGTCAGAAACTGGGGATACCTATTGACGAAGTGGAAATGCTGGCTCCTGTCCCCCACCCCGGGTCGCTGCGGGACGGTTATGCATTCCGCCAGCACGTACTAACGGCCAGGCGCAACCGCGGTCTGGACATGACCCCGGTATTCGATGAGTTTCCCGTTTTTTATTTCGGCAACCACAAGACCGTGCGGGGCCCCGGAGCCATCCGGTGTATGCCCGATCATTTCCGGCAACTTGACTATGAACTGGAAGTGGCCGTCGTGATTTGCAAAACGGGCATCAATATACGCGCTGCTGATGCGGATCAATATATCGGCGGCCTGATGATCATGAATGATTTCAGTGCACGTCTTTTTCAGATGGAAGAAATGCAGCTCAGTCTCGGACCCGCCAAGGGAAAGGATTTTGTTACGACGACCGGTCCCTGGCTCGTCACGCTGAACGAACTGGAACCCTTTCTTTGTCCGCCACAGCCCGGTCATGTGGGCAAAAACTGGGATCTCTCGATGCAGGCCAGGGTTGGCGGTGTGGTTCAGAGTTTCGGCAGCCTTGCAGATATGCACTGGACTTTCGCCGAGCTGATCGAACGCGCATCGTACGGCGTGCAGCTATACCCCGGTGATATTATCGGAAGCGGCACTGTCGGAACCGGATGTTTTCTGGAGCTGAACGGTACGAAAAAATTAGAGGATCCCGATTTTATTCCACGCTGGCTGCAGCCAGAAGAAACTGTGGAGCTCGAAGTAGAGGGCCTCGGTATTTTGAGAAATAAAATTGTGAAGGCAGAAGATGATTTTTCGATTCTCGATTTAAAAAAAAATAAACGATCCGTGCATTCATGATTTTCGAATTAAAAAATATATCGACTGCAGAGCGGCAGCAGTACTTGCAGGCGGCGATTGCCCCCCGGCCGATTGCGCTCGCTTCCACCGTCAATAAAAACGGCGTCGTGAATCTGGCGCCTTTTAGTTTTTTCAATTTGTTTTCGGCCGACCCGCCCATCCTGATTTTTTCTCCTGCCCGCCGGGTTCGTGACAATACGAGAAAACATACGCTGATCAATATTGAACAGATTCCCGAAGTCGTCATCAATCTGGTTGACGAATCCATTTTGCCGCAGGTCAATCAATGCAGCTTCGATTATCCCGAAAACGTGGACGAAATGCAGATGGTTGGATTCACGCCGGTTACATCACTTAAGGTAAAACCCCCCTGCGTGCTGGAATCCAAGGTCAACCTGGAATGCAAAGTGAAAGAAATAAAACCGATGGGAACCAATGGTGGTGCCGGCAACCTGATCATTTGCGAGATCCTCGTCATGCATATCAGTGAGGCGATTCTTGACATCAATAGTAAAATTGACAATAAAAAATTCAAGCCCGTTGCCCGTATGGGTGGAGACTGGTATTGCAAAACGGACCGGTATAATTTGTTTGAACTGGCGAAACCTTCATGAAAATATTCAAGCAACATATTCTACAAACTTATCCATACACCGGAGGTTCGGCCCGTGAACCCCATGTGCTGCACAAACTATCGTCGAATGAAAATCCGCTCGGCCCTTCGCCGAAAGCTGTTGCAGCGATGCGGGCAGCGATCGAAACTATACATGAATATCAATATGAGAATGACACCGCATTCTGCAAAAAGCTTTCTGATTCGTTGCATGGCCAGTTGCATGCAAATCAGTTTTTGCCAGCCAACAGCGGTATGGAAATTCTGGATATTATCTGCCGCGGATTTCTCGAACCAGGAACTACTGCCCTGTTAAGTTCGCCCACATTTATGGCGTACAAAAATTTTGCGGAGCTCGCGGGGGCAAAAGTAATTGACATACCATTAAATAGTATTGACTTTAGTTTGAATGTTTCAGGAATTTTGGATGCGATTGATGAAACAACAAGAATCGTTTTTGTTTCCAATCCCAATAACCCCACAGGGACACTGTTTCCTGAAAAAGATATTGCCCTGCTGGCTGAAAAAATTCCGGATCATGTGGTCCTAGTATATGACGAGGCCTATTATCACTACGTCAGCAAACCGAATTATACCCGGGCCGCTGACCTGATCAATGAAGGAAAAAATGTCATTGGTCTTCACAGTTTTTCAAAGGCCTACGGACTGGCGGGTATCCGGCTCGGATATTTATTTTCCAGTGAAAAAATAACCAATTACTTAAGGCATTTCAGGCGGCCGTTTATGATTTCGTCGCTGTCGATGATCGGCGGGATGGCGGCGCTCGATGATCATTTTCATATTTCAAGATCTGTTGACATGGTAACCAGAGAAAAAGAATGGCTGTACGCTCAGCTTGAGAAGCTCGGCATCAAATACTGGCCGGGGGATGCAAACTTTATCCTGGCGGAACCGCCGGTTGATGCAACGGCCTTTGTGAGTGCGCTTTTACAAAAAGGTATTATGGTAAGAAACGCTGAACCCCTTGGAGCCAGGGGCCTCGTGCGGATTACTATCGGAACGCATGAAATGAATCAGGCGCTTATCGAAGCGATCTCGGAACTCGTTTTAGTAAATCTATCGCATATATTATGAAAACTATTCTTGTTATTGGTGCATCGGGACAGATTGGGACGGAACTGGTGGCCGCGCTCCGCAGAAAATACGGAAGCGGAAAAATAATCGCGGCTGATCTGAAAAGCAATTCGAATACTTTTTCTGAAGGTCCATTCCTGCCGCTCGATGTCCTGGATAAAGAGACGCTCGGTGTGCAGGTCATCAAATACAATGTCGGAACGATTTATCTGCTGGCTGCCATGTTATCCGCCAGCGGAGAACAGAACCCGCACAAGGCCTGGCACCTGAATATGCAGAGCCTGCTGAATGTTTTGGAGGTCGCACGCGAATGCAAAATCGAAAAAGTTTTCTGGCCGAGTTCAATTGCCGTTTTTGGTCCGGACGCGCCCAAAGAAAACTGTCCGCAGCATTTCAAATTGTCTCCCACGACGGTTTACGGTATCAGTAAATCCGCAGGAGAAGACTGGTGTAAATATTATTTCATTAAATACAAAGTTGATGTTCGATCGCTTCGCTATCCCGGACTAATCAGTCACCAGACCCTTCCCGGCGGCGGCACGACGGATTATGCGGTCGCTATATTTCATGCGGCCATGCGGCACCGGTTTTACCAGTGCTATTTAAAAGAAGACACCCTGCTACCCATGATGCATATGGAGGACGCCGTGCGGGCGACGATGGAGCTCATGGAAGCCCCTGCGGAAAATATTACCATCCGCTCCTCTTATAATATCGCTTCCATCTCATTCACGCCAAAAGAGATTGCTGCTGAAATCAGTAAACACCTGGAAGGTTTTGAAATTTCGCATGTCCCTGATTTCAGGCAGTCAATCGCTGAAAGCTGGCCCGGATCCATCGATGACAGCGATGCATCCTTTGACTGGGGATGGGAACCGCATTATAATTTAAAGAGAACGGTTTCCGTGATGCTGGAAAATTTAAAACACCTGCGTCCCGTTAACACATCGATTTATTAACAAAATATTTATGGATTTATTTGCGCATATACATAACCGTTAGTATTTTTGTCACCCAAAATAAACACACACTTATGAAGAAGATGTTTTTAGTTTTGATCGCCGCAGGAAGTTGTCTGTTCGGCTCCGCCCAGGTTCAGTTCGGAGTTAAAGCAGGATACAACCTTGATAATGTCACCATGTCGCCATCGCAGTCCGGCATCAGTTCCAGATCGGATTTCAACGGAGGAATTTTTGCATCTATACCGCTTTTCAGCAGTTGTTCCCTGCAGCCTGAAGTATTGTATTCAGGTCAGGGCGCGGCTTTCAGTAATTCTTCCGCCACCGGCAAAGCAAATTATGACTACCTGAATGTCCCTGTACTGTTCAAGTATCAGCATCATTCAGGATTGTTTGCAGAGACCGGACCACAGATCGGATTTTTACTGAGCGCCAAAGAAACTGCTGCCGGTCAGTCCGTCGATACCAAGAGCCAGTCTCAGTCCACCGATTTTTCCTGGGTTTTCGGTATCGGTTATAAACTTCCTTTTGGTCTCGGTATCGATGCCCGTTATAATCTCGGCCTTACCAATATCAACAAGGACAGTCAGAGTAACGGAACCATTAAGAACAGCGTATTCCAGTTCGGTTTGTTTTATCTGTTCCCTAAATTATAAACTCGTTTTTTAAGTAGCAGTCGTTTGATAGTGTATGCAATCGTTGATGGGGCCGCCTCTGAAAAGGGGCGGCTTTTTTTCTGCGAAAAAAACGCGCTTTTCGAATTGTGCAATTGGAACTTTTTGATGAAGAAAAATATGAAATGTCATCCGACAGAGGGTGAAGGGGTGGGTAACGCACTTCAAATTGGCACGAAAAGTTCACGTTTTGTGAACTCCGATAAAAAATCCTTCTGTTAGCTCTTCAAAAATCTGTTGATTGTCGAGATTCTGGCAAACCCAGTCATCCAGCTCATCATGTTCGGCAATGGTAAGCCGGTCGCGGATATAACCGTTGATGAGGTAGGCAATGCGCAGGTTGAAGTTGTTGGATTCATCCATAGCGCAAAGCTAGGCTATAATTTCAATTTCTTTTTATACGTTTGTTTTTTTGGAAGCAGCGCGGGATAAATTTTGTTTGCCAGAATGATTCTGTAGGCCTTCGCCGTGGTTTTTATTTTGGTCGCGCTGTAGCCGAACAATTTTTTCAGATAGGAATGGTTGCAGGGATTGAACAGGGTCAATTGTTTTTTCCTGAATTCGGCGATACATTTCAATTTATTGCTGGACGAATTATCAATAAACGTTGATTCGTCGAAGCGGTCGTAACTAATGGCGACATTTTTCAGGTTCGCATTGAAATTCACTTCCACATCTTCCTGATCAATAAACAAACCGCCCGTTTTGAAACGCGCCTCCATACGGGAAGCCGACTGCCCCGCATCTTTGACGAACAGCTGGTACATCGACATGTGGTAACCTGCTTTTCGAATCTGCTCAAGTAATTTGATCGTGCCCTTAAACTGGAAGGGGGTTTCAAGAACAAAATTTGTTTTATCAGACAGCGCACCTTCGACATAATTTTTCATGAGCGCGGCAACATCCGTGTGTTCGGTCGCATATTCCAAAATTTTATCGGGATGATAATCCGGAAGCTTGCATATTCAAGACTGTGGCGGTTTTTCCCGATGAGTGTCGTTTTCCCCGAAGCGTTCGCTCCGGTGACCAGGATGAATTCAAGCAGTTTATCCGAATTCATTTCAGCGGCGTATCGATCGTCATTTTCTTTATGAAATCGTATTTTTTGATGACCATGATGGTCTTGCCATCGCCCGTTTCTTTTTTCCAGATATCTTTTGCAGCATCGATACAGGTATAAAACGGCAGGCCTCTGTCAAAGAATTTCGATTTTTGCTCCTGGTGCGCATCGTTTAGAGCGTCGAGGTTATTGACGATGATATCGTGCATATTCATGCTGTGAATTTACCATTTATCCTGCGCTGTTCCAAAATGCTGGAAGGCAATATTGGATTCCATTTTGAATTGAAAGCGTAGTTTTTTACCGGGATCGACCGTTTCACTTCCAGCGTATTTTTGATCCGTACTTCGAAGTCTGCAAATAATATTTGCTCAAGGCATCAGCTTATTTTGAGAGATAAGCATTGATTGAACAGAATTAAATATGATGGCATTAGTTAGGGCGAGAACTTTTATTTTGAAATTTTTTAGTAATTAGGTATGATAATTCCTGACTGAGGAACAGCAGCAGTAGCTCCTGGTTGCCCGATCAGACATATCGTTACACTTTTGAATGGAAACATGGCAGGATAACTCCCTGTGCTGAATGGAACAGTTGTTATCACACTGTCCGATGCCCCATCACGTATTTCAAAAGTATATCCGTTTGCTAATGCATTTGCATTCGAAGACAACTGCTGGAAAGGCGTAACTGTTTTATAAGAAATATTATTTGCGATTGGAGTATGCATTGAATCCGATTGCAAAGTGATTAGCACCGGTAAACTACCTGTGGATAAATTAATGAATCGAACACCAATCAGGCTATCTCCAGAAAATGGATAGTAAGGAATATTATCCTTTGTAAATAAAGTATCCACATGCACGGTATCCGACCCAGTAATAAACAAAGAATAAATACCGCCGATTTGTAAATTCAAAGTCAGATTCGTAAGCGAAGTGGTTGTATCGCTGATCTGAGGAAGTGACAAACTCGTTTTGCCGGAATAAGAAGATAACTCCGACCAGTTGGCGTAATAAATCTGCAAGGCAGTTGCATAATACTGGAGTGTATCCCCCATCGCGATCTGACTCCCGGTGTTGCCATAAAAATTTGTGACCAGGGCATTACTATTCGGTATTGCATTTACAATTGTCAGTGCTGATGTGCCGGGAGGAGTTGAGGTTTTGATACATGCAACAAAAAAAATTAATACAGTTGTTGAGAAAAATATTTTTTTAGAAAAGTTCATTGTTCAAGTTTTGATGGTTCTCTAATAGCCGGGATTCTGTGTGAGGTTTGGATCTAATTGGATTTCAGATGCGGGGATTGGAAATAATAAAGAATTGGAATTGATATATCCTGTTTTATTTGTAATTGTATCCAATGTTTGAACTGCTGTTCCCCATCGTTTTAAATCCAGCCAACGGTGACCCCATTCAGCAAACAATTCAATGCGTCTCTCTTGAGCGACAGCCAATAAAATTGAATCTTTGGGCAATGAAGTAGATAACATCGCTAACCCTGCCCTACTTCTGATCACATTTAAATCATCAACAGCCTGAGTTGTTTGTCCTTCTTCTGTCTTTGCCTCAGCTCTTATCAAATACTGCTCTGCAAACCTCAATAATGTGTAGTATTCTGTAATATTACCAGCATTCTCCTGAGTAACACCAGCTTTATATTTATAAGGACAATAATAAGTAACTCCCCTGAAGATAGTGCTATCCACCCAAAATAACCTACGCTGATCCCCATATTCGAATGCTCCTAATAGTTGATTTGTCAAAAAATAGGTAGGATTAGTTTTATTATTGCGAGGAACAAAATAAAGTCCTTCGAAAGTGATATAATTTGGATGCGTGCTTATCGTTTGCAACTGTAAAATAGCCTCATTGCTGTTCTTTAGAAAAACACCACCCAAATCACTTAGCAAACTGAATTGTCCAGAATTGATAACTGCTGTCGCTGCTGAATCGGCTCCGGAATAATTTGGCTGTGGAAGATACAAGTACACTCTGGCAAGAAGTGCTGTTGCAGCCCACTTATTTGCTCGTATGTGCTCTCCGTTGGAAAGTGAATAATCCTGAATTAATAAATTTTGGGCATCTTGTAAATCAGCAATTATTTGCTGGTAGATTACCGACTGTGGGGCTCTTGGTAGAATTGCGGTTTGTAAGGCGTCTGTGCTGAGTTCCAATGGAACATCACCAAATAAATTTGTAAGATAAAAATAACAGAAAGCCCGAATAAATTTAGCCTCACCCAATATCTGATTTTTAGCAGCCTGTGAGACAGTCTTGGAGGCCCCTAATCCTTCAATTATCGCATTTGCCATATAAATGTCAAAATATGCTGGTTGCCAAAACAAACCAGAAAGGGACCCATTATTTGACTGTATATCATTGTGTAAAAACTGATCGTTTATTCCTTGAATGTCGCTTAATTCATCTGAAGAAACTCCGGCATAAAGTGTGGTACTACCATTAGAAAAGCATTGATTATTCTGATTGAAACTCATCTTGCTGTAAATTCCTATAATTGCAGAAGTGGCATAAATATCATTACTAAAAGTTTCAGATGCAGTGATTGTATTAATTGGTTCGGGAACCTGCACCATTTTAGTACAACCGCTATAAACTAAAAGGATAAAGAGAAGAAGAAACTGAAAAATTAATGAATTCGTCTTCTTGAAAAGCTTCATATTCGAATAGGAATACCGGGCTATAATTAAACCTATAATTATTGATTTTTGGTATCTGGGGTTCATAGTAAATAATTAAAAATTGAAATTTATCCCTCCTACAATCGTCTTGACAGGAGGTATTGAACCGAAATTCTGTGTTTCAGGATCTAAGCCCTTGTATTTAGTAATCACAAACAAATTATTGGCATTAAAGAATAGACTGCACCCTTGCAACCCTGATTTCTTTGTGTAATTTATCGGTAAACGATATGAAAAAGAGAGATTGGAAAGACGAATGAAAGAAGCGTCAGTGTATCCACCATCTGAAAAGTATTCGAAGTCGGCATCAGAAGAAGAAGCAGACGTTGTATAGCGCGAGATTGCAGCTATATCCCCCGGCTTTTCCCATTGTTTCGCAAATATGGAATTAGGTTGGTTAAAATTTACCGATCCCGGAGGAATGAGAAACGATTCAAATGCATTTCTTCCAATTTGTTTCTTTATATTGAAAAAAAGACTGAGTTGTATTGTCTGGTAACTAAAATCCATTCCGAGTCCACCAAAGAATTTTGGGTTCAGGTTTATAACATAGCTATCATCCGGGGTGTGGCCAGGTCGATAGGTAATTACCCCATCATGATTTTTATCCTCGAAGGTATAATGCCCTGTTTGAGGGTCCACACCTGTAACATGAAGTACTTGTACAATGTTCAACGGCTGTCCTATTGAATAAGTTCCCACATATGGCGATAATGTAAAGTTGGGATAAGCTATAAGTTTATTGCGATTGATGGAAGTATTAAAATCAATCCGCCAACTGAATTTCTTAGTTTTGATAACGTCAACCATTACAGTAAATTCCCATCCATCGTTTTGTACCAAGGCAGGGGAATTTGCTGGGATATTTGCAAAACCAGTGTATATGGGTGTAGGGAATTGGATTAATTGATTTCCACAACGATCACGATAATAGGCTGCCTGGATGTTTATGCGATCTTTTAATAACGCTAAATCAATTGCCCCCTCGAGTTTTTTGTTCACCTGCCATTTGTAATTTGGATTAGGCGCTTGTGTTGGTATAAGTCCTGATTCGGAATTATATGGCTGTAACCCATTTGACGAGTATCGGCTTAAATAACCGTAGTCACCGATAGCATCACTACCAGTAGTACCATAGCTTCCCCGGACCTTTAAAAAACTTACCAATGATGGTAAAACATCCCTTAACCACTTTTCTTCTGTAAGTATCCAGGCACCTCCTATTGAACCAAAATTGCCAAATTGTTTCCCTGGGCCAAAGCGGCTGGAACCATCTCTTCTCGCGTTCAGGTTAAAAATATACTTTCTCTCCCAAATAAAATTTAGCCTGCCGTACAATGCCGCATAACGGTATTCACTAAAATTATTTTGGGCACCTATTGTTTGTGCATTCGCAATACTTTGAATTAATCGGTCTGAAGTATATCCGCTTCCGGTTGCAATCAGCGATTCCGCATCAGTTTGACTAGAAGATGCACCCAACAAAACACTTAGCACGCCATTATTAATATTTGTGGAATAATTCAATTGCGGCTCTATGATTATATTCTTATTGTTATTGTTGGCCAAAAAAAGTGAACCGGTTGGATTAAGAGCTGGATTTTGAGATGCAATAGGAGTTACCTGTTCTTGATTTGTTTGAGCACTATTATATCCAAAATTAGTAGACAGGTTGAATCCTCTAAACAGCTGATAACCTATAACTAAATCACTATTCAGAAAATTGGTACTTGAGGTATAAGGCTGGAGCAAGGAAAAAAACGGATAAGCATATTCAGCTTGTGTATTGTTATAGTTGCCCCCCCAACCTGCATAATTAAGGTTGCCAAGAGAATCATATATTGCCGGGGCATCCGGAGCCAAAGTGCTTGCTGCCGGGATATTGATCATAGTCGATTTGCTATAGGAAAAAATACTTGTAGATGAAATACTAAAGCGATGATTCAAAGAATGATGTTCAACATTTAATGAAAAAGATGCACGCTGATCAGCACCGCTAACTGTTGTAATTCCGGTTGTATGATTATAAGCTGTTCCAAAACGAAATGTCGTGTTAGCCTCTCCCCCGGAAAGGCTGGCTTGAGCATCGATAGTCTTACCCATTCCTCCCAAAAGAACATTTTGCCAGTTTGTGTACTTTGTGGTATCCCAGGTTCCATTTACATCGTAATCATAAACAGGATCAGGCGTTAAGCCATCATTTGAAAAAGCCTGCCTCCGCATGGCTAAATACTGTGTAGTATTCATCATATCCCAAAAACGGGTTACATGTGTAACCCCTTCCTGAACGCGCAAGTCCAATTTAGTTTTACCAGGTTTTCCTTTCTTGGTCGTAATTAAAATCACGCCATTCGCACCTCTGGAACCATAAATTGCAGTTGCATCGGCATCTTTTAGCACCTCCATAGATTCGATATCATTTGGATTGATACTAAATAATGGACTTTGTCCATTTGCCGGGGAGTGATCAGTCAAATCAAAACCTACTGATCCCCCTGCATAGGTCGAGCTACCTTGTGGATCCAATACCGTTAATGGCACGCCGTCAACAATGTAAAGAGGGTCTGAAGGAAAATTAGGACTAATCATAGACCGTCCTCTGAGTTCAACTTTTACAGGTGCACTAGCGTAGCCACTTGTTTGTGTTACATCAAGACCAGCCACCTTTCCTTGTAGCGCCAATAAAGGGTTCAGAACCGGTTGTCTTTCTATTTCTTCTGCAGTAACTTTTCCAATATCACTTGTCGTAAGACGTTGGGAAGTTGTTCCGTAAGCCTGTATCACTACTTTATCTAATTCATCATGTGTCACATCCAATACAAAAGAAAAATTGGATTTATCACCAACCTTAATTGTTTGGGCCTTATAACCAATATAACTAATGATAATCTCATCCGTTGAATTCACATTCTTCAAAGTGAACTTGCCATCTGCATCCGTAATCGTTCCGGTCTTCGTTCTTTTAATCGTCACGTTCGCATTCTCTATCGGTTGTCCATGCTCATTAGTAATTCTGCCGTGGATTTCTCCCGGAGGAATTTCAGCATTTTCAGGAATTGATTCCTTGGAAACTGCTTTCAAGATATAAACAGCCTTGTCATCAATCCGATATGAAAGCCCAAGCGGTTTTAACACCTGATCAAGGACAGATTCCAGTGAAACATCTTTGACATGCACATCAATTTTTTGATTTGGAGAAACGTCTCCGAATTTAATGATGAATGAATAAGAGGTCTGTTTTTCCAACTGGTTCAAAAACTGACTCACCGATATTCCATCTGCAGACAGGGTTACTGTCTGTGCATTCGTCCAGGCACTGAGGTGAAGTGAAAAAAACAAAATGAAAAATGAGAGGAGTCGCATTACCATCCATGCTTTGCGAACAGATATGGGAAATTGCTCCCAGGCAGTTAATTTCATAACTTTGGTGAAGTTTGGGTTTTGATAGTCTGCTTGTCTTTATCGAGACCTGAGTTTTCTGGAAGGAACCCAAACGATCCGACCGGGTCCTGCCGCTAGCGGGATTCGGTTTTTCGTTTTGTTCCTTTGAAAGTCCTAAGTGATTAATCGTTTTGTGCGCATGGGCCTGTTTTTAGTTTTGGTTTATTGAACGACGATTGTTTTGTTTTCCAGTTGTGTATGTACACCGTAAGTATCTAAAACTCTTAACAAGTTTGAAAGCGGTAAATTTCGTTTGATGGATGCCGCGAACTGCCCTTCCGGAATCACACCACGATATTCAATGTCTACATCATACCAGCGTGATATTTCCCTAAAAAGTTTTTTGACGTCTCCATTGGCCAGTTCCATTTCGCCGTTCTTCCATGCCATTACATAATCCAGATCGGCCTTTTCCATTATACTTATACCATTGATAGCCGCCTGAGACTGTTGACCCGGCTTTAATAATTTCTCCTGATTATTCCATGAAACCTTGACGCTTCCTTCCAATAAGGTTGTAGTTATGCTCGTCTCATCGGGGTATGCATTGATGTTAAAATGTGTTCCCAGCACTTCGACCTCCATATGATTAACCGATACCAAAAATGGTTTTAAGGAATTGTGCGCTACTTCAAAATAAGCCTCTCCGGTAATCATGACTTTTCTCTGACTGCCAACGAAAGCCGTTGGATATGTTATGGATGACGCAGCATTCAGCCAGACTTTTGTTCCATCGGAAAGAATCAGCTGGTATTGTCCTCCCCGGGGTGTGGTCATGGTATTATTGGAAAGCGCTGACTTTATATCGGGTGATATCTTATAAGTCAATTTGCCACTATCGGTTTTTACAATATTCGTATTCCCCTGTTGTGCTATAATACCATTTTGGGCGCTATCCAGGATAATTTCAGAACCATTGCCCAATGTCAGAATAGCGCGGTTTCCACCCGGAGCAATATCAGTCTTTATGGGTTTGGCCGCGATTTCCCGGGGATAAGCCATGCGCTGATGCATGAGGAAATATGCTCCAATCGAAACTCCGGTGAATACCGCCGCAGCCGCTGCATAACGCAGCCACTTACGGGTCATTAAATGCGGGGGTTTATTTATATCAGGTTTTTCTTTTAATTGCTGAATTCCCAACTGGAATTTTTCCCATACACGGCTCCTGTCGTATTGATCCATTTTCCCCACAGAAGATTTTATTATAGCAGGATCCGTAAGCTCACTGAAAAACGCTCTGTTTTGCTCAGCAGCACCAACCCATTGGTCAAGCTCGAGCTTTTCCTCCAGGCTTATTTCGCCATTCAAATGCTGTTCTATTAAAAATTGAATTCTGTCCATGGAAAAAATAATGACCTGCCATTACTAAGACTAATGACGATTCAAATCATTTACAGAAAATGAAAATTTAATTGAATAAGAATTCAGAAAGGATGAGTAAAACAAGGGGGACGAATCGTGGATCTTTAAATAGCTGATTCTTAAGCATTTTAACGGCTCTCGCCTTTTGAACACGTACGGTATCGGGAGAAATGGAGAGCGCAGCAGCAACTTCCTGTGTGGTCTTTCCTTCCAGAAAAATCATTTTACTTATTCTGCGGCATTGCAATGGAAGGTTTTCTATATCCAGGTAGATTTTTTCGAGGATTTCAGCGCGCATTATTTCGAAATGCAAGGGTGTGTTTTCAGGTATATGGTTATCGGGCAGGAACCGGCCGATTTGATCATGTGCTGTTTTATGTCTTTTCCTGGTGGTATTATGCGTCAGGCTGTTGTTCCTGACAACAACAAACAAAAAAGATTTCAGGTTATCCATTCCTTCAAATTTAATTCTCTTCTGATACATCTTTACAAACGCTTCTGCTACGATATCTTCAGCAGCCATTGTATCCTCTGTAATATTCTCAGCCAGCAGACATAAAGACCGGAAAAACCGGTCAAAAATGACAGTTACCGCCCCTGCGTCGTCATTTTTGAACGCTTCAAAAAGGATCTTATCGCTTGTAAATTCCCGCATTTAACTAAGTGAAAACTATTAGCAAGGTAATATAATTCCTTTGCTCTGTAAATGATTGCCTGATTGCATAGTCTTATAAATGCACTGACTCCATATAATGCATTATTTAAACAGACTTCAAAAGTTGAAAAAAATTGAATGCGCCTGCGACTGCCGGCAAACAGATCAGAAATTCGCGAAAGTAATTCCAATCAGATCTGTATTGAACCCGGAAGAAATATTTATGGAATTACATAATAAATACTATGAAAAAGCAATGAACTATGCCTCAGCACTCTACAAAAATCCGGAAGGGTATACAGAAGATTTAGTGCAGGAGATTTTTATGAAATTATGGGAAAGACGGGATAAGTTGTACCTAATTGATTCCCCTGAAAATTATCTTTCGGTTATGATAAAAAATCAATACCTGATGGAGAAAAGATCCATAAATAGAAAAAATGAAAGATTAAGCGAGCTCCACGCACAGGAAGGACCGCAGGCCCATGTAACCGAACAGGATGTGCTTTACCGGGAATCAAAAATGATTATAGATAATGGAATTAAAAAACTACCTCCCCGCATGAAAATTGCAATTAGTTTAAAGCAGGAAGGTTATAAAATAAAAGAAATTGCCCTTCTTATGAAGATAAATAATTTCACCGCCAAAAATCATGTCATAAAAGCCCTGAATAAAATGAAAATATTTTTAAACTGACGGCGACCCAAAATGCTGGAAGGCAATATGGGTTTCCATCTTAAGTTTTTCATGACCGAGTATGCTGTTCAGGATCGTCGCATTGCGGTATGGGCCCAGGCCCAGGTCAGCCGAGTTGAATCCATGGGAATAGATGTCGGCATTTTGTACAAAGATTGAATTGTTGTTGTCAACGCTATAGTTTCTGTTGACTTTATAAAATGCATTCTCGTTCCAGTTGATCAATTTTTTGATGGGTTGCAGGAATTCAGGAATCTGGTATTTGTATCCTGTGGCGAAGATGGCAGCATCGGTTTTGTGCTCAAAAAATTGTTCTTTGGTTGTATGAAAGAATTGAAGATTCAGGCTGTCATTGTCATCTGTTTGCAGTTGATCGAATTCCGTGTTTGTAGATATATGGACTTTGTTTTGGTTTCCATGAAGATGAATCAAATAAAGGGAATCATATATTGAGTCGATTAATTCCTTGTTTATACCTTTATAAAGACGGTTTTGATCTTTTAATATTTTTTCTTTGATTGGATTGGGCAGGTTGTAGAAATATTCGATATAATCAGTTGAAGTCATTTCAAATGCAAATTTGGAGCTATCCATCGGAATGATATATTCAGATCTGGTAAACCAGTTTAGAGATTCGAATTGCTCGATATTTTGCAGGAGGTCATAAAAAATTTCGGCAGCACTTTGGCCGGAGCCGATCAAACTGATATCCTTTTTTGCAAGCAATTGTTTTTTATGAAAGAGAAAGTTGGATGAATGAAATATGAATGGATGATCAAGATTGTCTATACTGTCCGGCAATGAAGGAACCGTCCCCACTCCTATTACAATCTTTTTCCCGTGGAACACATATGTGTGGCCGTCTTTTTCTTTCACAAATATTTCATAATAATTTTTTTCGGGATTAAAATGAATCGCTTCGCAGGTCAGTCCGAAGTGCAGGTTCGGGAGTTGCGCAGCCACCCACTGGCAATACTGGTTGTATTCAAACCTCGTTACAAAATTATTTTCTGAGATGGCAAAGCGGAACATCCGGCCCTTGGATTTCAGGAAATTTAAATAAGTAAAGGGGCTTGTAGGGTCTATCACTGTCCCCAGATCCGCATAAAAAGGCACCTGCATTCTTGTATTTGGTAATAGTAATCCAGGGTGCCAGTCAAACTGCGGTTTGCTGTCAAAGAATATACATTTTAGTTCAGGGATATTTTTTGTGAGTGCCGCCAGGCCGAGATTGAAGGGGCCGATGCCGATGCCGATGATATCGTAGATGGCTGGAGTTTTCATGCGGGTTGTTTTTCGGATTTGGCGAGGTCGATAAAAAGTGATGCGGTTAATGTTACCAAGGATGTCAAAAAAATCAGAAAGACAGACCCGATGAAGCCGGTTTGCTGATATCCTGTAAAAGGAATTAACCAGAAGATCAGAATCCACTGAATGATATAAATCCGGGTTATTTTTCTGCTGGCATACATGAAGAGTTTAAATAAATTATTTGGTTTGACATAAAAGCTGATCCAGTGCCAGAAGGATAACATGACCAGTACGATCCCGACATGAATGATTGTATCCAGCGGCGTTGTTCTGTAGAAAGAACTGAAACCAGGATTTTGTAAAAAATATTTAAAAACAAAACCTATCACCAGCAATAAAAAACCCGGTATCCAGAAGCTGTCAAATCCAAGCCAGCTTTCTTTTTGCTGGATTATTTTTCCAATCGATAATCCCAGTAAAGGATATATCAGCCATGGAAGCACCGGGAAGAAAACTCTGGGAGGCTGGCCTCCGGCAAGTTGAAGGCTATAATTAATTAATGCATTATTGGATGTTGCATCCCAAATGAAAGGTGAAACAAAACAGATAATAACAGACAGCCAAAAAGCAATTTTTTCATAATTTTTAAATTTGAAAATAATCGCGAGAATGATCAGGGAAATAGCCGCAAAGTGCAGGATGTCGCCTAAAATAAATAATTGCGTATATCCGTGTATACCCGGGTCTACCTGCAACAAGTCAAGGAGTGCGTGCGGAAGCCATCCAAAAAAATGCGGGACCACAAATTTCAGGGTGTTCAATGCATAAGCGGAAACCATTAGACAGACCGATTTTTTAAACACGGACTCAAGGGTTTGGTCTTTTGAAAACGAAAAGCTGATGCCCATGAGGAGCATGAAGATCTGTGCACCGTGCCACTCGGCGATAAAAGCGAAACCCTGTCCAATAAGTGTCGATTGTACACTTATATTGCTATACAGGAGTATCGCGTGTACGGGTGCCATCATCATTACAATGAATCCCCGGGCAAGGTCGAGTGATACTATCCTGGAGGGTTTTATGGCCGGCATAAAAATTTATTTTTTGTCAGTTGAAATAATTCGGCATTCTTATAAGACATTTTAATAGATTTGATCCTCTCAAAACCTGCTTTCTCCAGCAACCTGATGGATTTAAGATTTTCCGCATCGGGTTCAGCAAACATGCTTCCCGTTTCCGGTTGTGACAGATAAAAACAGAGGAAATGATGTATCAGTGCATTTGTCAGTCCGTGAACCACATTTCCGGCTGTTGTAATAGGCGACATTAACAAATGAAAGCCACAATCATTTTCACTGTACGAAATATGACCTGCCAGTTCATCCACTGCCACTTTGTAGACATCGAACTGGCAGAGGGGCTGACTATTCAACAGGCCCATAAAGGAATGCGAATAAGGATTTTGCTGTATACACTGGTAGCAACTGCGCAATAAACCTTCTGATCCGCGCATCTGCCAGAAAGTACGGGCATAATCCAGGTTCACCCAATGATGGATGAGACCCAGGTCAAGGTTCAGGTCAAATGAGCGAAAGGAAATTATACCGTTGAGCGCGTTGATGAAGGGTGACTGATACATTATTTCATTCGAGAATCGCTTACACCAGAGTGCTTCCATATTATTTTTTGTGGGCGCAAAATAGAGCGTGCCGAAATCCCTCAGATTGTCGCGAGACGAAAAAAAATTGTCCGATCGCGTTTAAGAATAAAACAAGTATACAGCATGGAAATATTTGATTTCAAATTGCATGATGGCGGAGAATGGGAACTGCTTATCCAAACGCCCGCAGAACTGGAGGCCTTTAGATTGCCCTCTTTTCATTCCACCGCCGCACGCGTACCAGGCGGGCTGATGAGTTTTCAGGATTTTACAGGCGAAGGATTTGCCGTATGGAGAAGCAACTATGTATTCGGCCGGAATTCGGTCATTACGGCCCGCGCCGATATCGGGGTGATCGAACTTTGCATAGCGTTCAAAAATCATTTTATGTCCAGTTGGGACGGTGTTGGCCAACCCCTGATGAAAGCCATGGAATTCAATTTCTGTTACGCTCCCTTCGTCCGGAATACGGTCAAAATTTACGGAGGACATTCTTACGAAACGGTGGATTTTCATTTTACGCCGGATTTCCTCCTGCCTTTTGCCGAGGCCTATCGCGAGCTGGATGATTTTCTTGAAAGGGTCAGTCTTCAAAAACCGGCGCAGCTCATGAGCGGCTGTCTGCTTACACCTGAGATGCGGCAGGCCATTTCCGGTATCCTGCAATTAAAAACCAGAAAGTCTCTTTATAGCAGGATGCTAAAAAATAAAGTGGACCTTTTCCTGCTCATGGCTTTTGAACAACTGTTCAGGCCAAAAATATCTTACCCCTTTACATTGACTCCCGGGCTTGTTGAAAAAGCCGAGCAGGCCATGTTCCTGCTGAAAGCCAACCCTGCCAACCCGCCTTCCACTTCCGAGCTGGCGAGACTGACGGGAACGAATATGCGGTTTCTGCAGCAATCCTTCAAGGCCAGGTTTCACATGACGATTGATGAATGTGGGGAGCAACTCCGCCTGCAGGAAATTTTACGACTGATCCGGGACGGGGGATTTAATAATTCAGCAATTGTGGACGCAACCGGTTTCAGCGACTTATCAGCCTTATACAAATTTTTCAAAAGACATATGAATCACCAGACACCGGGTGAATACAGAAAAAGCCTGATTTTATTATCCGCTACTGAAGAAAATAACCAGGACAGATCAGAAAACAAAGAGAAATAAAAAACCTGTCCCTTTCGGAACAGGTTGGAGATAAGGGAACGGTAATAATTTTAATTTTGGGCCATTAATTTGGCTATCTGTTCGTCCTTTTCTTTAAGCATACGTTCGTAAAGTTCGATGACTTTATCGACGGGATTAAAAGAACAAGCAATGGCCTGATCGTTGAAAGTATTTGAGATAATATTGATTGCCGCTTCAACGTCAAAATTTTTGATGGCTTCTACTGGAACATTGAGCGCTGATGCTATTTTCAGTAGCAATTCTTCATCAATATCGGGTTTAGCTTCAATAAAAGACATTTTTTGCTGATTGATTCCCAGTGCGGCCGCGAGGGTTTCCTGTTTCATGCCCTTTATATCGCGAATACTCTTAACATTCTGGCCTAAGTGCCTGGCTTTTCTTACTGGTGCTGTATTCATAATTCAAAAATAATATTTATAAAAATAATTTACTTGTCTTTTTCGGTAAAACACAGATAAAAATTGTTTTTGACATTATTTCGGGCTCATACCTTGTTGCAAATGGAATTCTATGAGCCCCCAACCACTCTCCCATTCATTGTTTTCAGATATTTTCAATATGCCTGGTTTTATCTCACCTGAATCGGAATCCAAATGTACACTCGACGACCTGATTCGGGAAATCCTGTGTTTTTCGTCGAGAATATCATACGTACTGGAAGCTTATTATGGCGACCAGAAAGAAATAAAGGAGATCGCCGAACTATTATCCCTGAGTCCTTCTGTTGTAAGGGCGGACCTGGAAAAAGGAAAACACAGGCTCCGGAAAAAGTTTAATGCTGTTTACAGGGACCGGCTGGAGGGGACAAAGGATGTGTTGAATAATTAGAAAAAATCATCTTATAAGTTATTTAGAAGGCCCTCAACATCCGTTTTCAGTAACGGCAGATGATTAATAACGATTGCCCAAATATTTTCTTCAGAAACATTATCATATGAATGAATGATATGATTTCTGGCTCCAACGATTTTCCTGGCATTTGAAATCTGAATGGCGGGCTCCTTATTCAAAATTCTGTTTACTGCTTCGCCGATTATCTCCAGATCCCTTTCAATGGCTCTTTTCAGGATTGTATTATTCCTGAAAGATTGAAAAGTTTTTTCATTTACTGTGAAATAGTCCTCTATTTCTTCAATGGCAGATTTTATATCGTGTAACCATTTCTCAATCTGCTCATCCATAAATCAGTATTTTACCCCGGTCGATGGAACGCCTTAAAACAGGATTTTTGACCGTTTGATCTTCCAGCAGATCGACCTTTCGATTCAGGAGTTTTTCCAAATCTTCCTTCATTCCCATATAATTATCGAAATAGTTCGTGAGTTCTATATTTCCAAAGGAAACCAGCAGATCGATGTCACTTTTTTTAGTAAACCTATCGGTACCGACAGATCCAAAGCTGTAAAGTCTTTTTACGTTGTGCAAAAGGCATAAAGCTTTAATAGCCTCCCTGTTTTCTTCAACAATACTCATGATCCAAATTTACAAATTTTTGCGCAATATCGAAATAGCCCGCGCATGCCAAAAGAAAACGTGAACGGACAAAGAAATTTCGCTTGCGGACAATAAAAAGCTGATTATTTTGACAGAAATTGCCGAAAACCTTCCATTGGAATTCACCCTCGATTCGCCCGGCGGTTCAGCCATAGAATTAGTTTCGTCCATTCAGCCGGCATATAACGGACTGATCTTACCAGAGTCAAAAATTATTTGTGCCAAAACAGATATGGGAGAAATGGTTTTTCAGCATTTTCCCGGAGATGGATTTGATGTATGGCTGAGCCGGTACGATATTCCAGACGGAGCGATCATTAAAGGCCGGGCGGATATACCTGTGATCGAACTGGCCATCACGCTGGAAAATCATTTTGTTTCCAGTTGGGACGGGATCGGACAACCCCTGACCAAATCCATGGAATGCAGCCTGGTGTACAGTCCTTTCGTTTTGAATAAAGCCTGGCTGATGCCATCTGTCCGTTACACAACATTTGATTTTCATTTTTCATTCGAAGTGCTTGCCTGTTACGCTCCTGCTTTTCCCGCGCTTGCCCGGTTTCTGGAAAAAGTATTACGCCATGAGCCCTGTAATCTCGGAGGGCCCAGGCCCATTTCAGGAAGAATGCAGATGCTGTTGAAAGAAATACTTAGCATGGAATTCAAAGCTGCGGCATATTCCCGGCAGATAAAAGCCAGGACAGAAATTTTGCTCGTACTCGCATTGGAGTTGCTTACAAAATCCAAAGCAAAAACCACTTATTTAACTACCGAAGCTTCCAGAGACAAGGCATACGCTGCAAAACTCATTTTAGACAGCCGGAAGAAAAATCCACCGACCATTGAAGAGTTATCCCGCCTCGTTTTGGGAAACCAGAGTTCGCTGCAGCGTGCTTTTCAGGAATGTTTCGGTATTTCGATCGCCGCTTACTGGGACAGCAACCGCCTCGAACTGATAAAAGATCTGTTACGCAATAAAAGCCTCGATCTGAATTCCATCGCCGATGAAGTAGGATATAATGATGCCGCAGCGCTGAGCAGGTTTTTTAAAAAAATGGAAGATATCAGTCCGGGAGAATGGAGGAAGCATAATTCCTAAAAAGCGATTATAACTAAACAGACAATTTTTGCATCGCTAATGACAATGATTGAATAATTCATTGAAAGCATCTTTGTGTTGTATTTAATCGACACATATGCTGAGCAAAATATCCTGGTCCGAGTTTATCTGGTTTCTGATTTTAATCCTGGTTCCATACTACTTCGTGGTTTTGTCCCTTTTTTACAGAAAGGAGGTACTTGCGTTTATGCGGAACCCCGTTCTTCGGCGCGGCCCTGATATGGAAGTGGAACCGTTCCACACCGTTTCATCACACGACGAAATTTCACTTTCCGTGATTCACGATTTGCTGGAAGATCTGAAAAAAGTTTTTGCCGTCGCTGCAAAGACCAATATGGTGAAGGAGGAACTCGTGCAGGCCATCCGCGTCAAACTGAAATCCTATCCCGGCCTTCAGGGTTCCGATCTGCAGGAAGATATTTCCAATCATATCAAAATCGAAGCGCAGACCATTTGCAGTATTGTACTTGACGCCACCGATCTGAAACTGTTGTGGAACAGGTAGATTATTCCTCCATTCCTTCCGAAGCGCAGGAGAAACAAGTGCAATGGAAGTAGGAAGGGTGGAGGTTTTTTAGATTTTTATTTATTGACCATAAAAGAAATGTGTATATGAAATATGTGCGGTTTATTTTTTCGCTGGTGTTTATGATGGTTGGCGTAAGCGGTTTCAGTCAGGACGGAAACGCCGGTATTACAGCGGCTACTACGAACCTGACAGGTTATTTTGCAACCGGCGTTACGCTCATGTATGCAATAGGTGCCGTGCTCGGCCTGGTCGGTGCGATCAAAGTTTATCAGAAATGGTCTCACGGGGACCATGACACGAGCAAGGTTGCTGCGAGCTGGTTTGGCAGTTGTATATTTTTAGTGATTGTAGCAACGGTTTTAAAATCTTTTTTCGGTGTCTAACAGCGTATACAAAATCAACAAGGGCATCAATAAATCCATTGAGTTCAAGGGACTGAAGGCCCAGTATATCTGGTATCTGGGTGGCGATATCGTCGGACTTTTATTATTGTTTGCCATATTGTACATACTTGGGGTCAACCCATATATTAGTATTGGAGTTATTGTTGTTGCGGGTATTGGCGTTTTTATGTTTGTTTTTAAACTGAGCAATACGTATGGCGAACATGGACTGAAGAAGAAAATGGCAAGGCGCAGTATTCCCGGAGTAATCAAATGCTATTCGAGAAAAATATTTATTCAATATGGAACAAAATTATAAAATCCGTACCGCAGACTTATCCGATGTGGATTCAGTCTATAGGTTTGTCAGTCACCTCGAAGAGCGTTCTTTTGATTTTGAAAAATTCAAAGACAGGTTTTCTGAAAATCTGGAATCGGACGATATCATTTATCTCGTCGCTGAAAATGAATCCCGTGATGTTACCGGGTTTATCAGTTGTCAGGACCAGCAGGTTTTACATCATGAAGGAAAGATTTTTGAGATACAGGAGTTATATGTTGCAAGAAATTACAGGGATCGCGGAATCGGTAAGGCACTCTTTGCTGCCCTTCAGGAGCGGCTCTCAAAAATGGACTGTGAAAGTCTGGAAGTGACTGCGAATATAAAAAGATCCGATGCGCGTCGGTTTTATACAAAACTTGGTTTTGTACAGACACATGTGAAGTTTGTTAAAGAAATGTAGTTTTTAAGATAAGTGAAGAGTGAATCTGATGGAAAGAAATCTGGAAGACATATTGCCCATACTGGCCGTCGAACATGACTGTATACTTTCAAAACAGGGGGATATAACCATCGGTTTTGAAATTAGGTTGCCGGAAATATTTACTTTATCCAATGAGGATTATGAATCCTTTCACCAGGGCTGGATCAAAGCAATCAGGATTCTTCCCAGGCAATCTGTTTTTCATAAACAGGACTGGTTCATTGATTCAAAATACGAAGCAGATTTTTCGAAAACGGATACCAGTTTTCTGACGCGCAGTTCGGAATTGTTTTTCAATGAAAGACCTTATTTATCGCACCGGTCCTATATCTTTTTGACGAAGAAACCGGCTAACCGGAAGCTTTCCAGTTCAATTGGCTCCAACCTGTTACGTAAATCTATTGTACCCAATCAGGCGTTGAATCCATTGATGTTGCAGGAATTTCAGGATGGGGTGGGGCAATTTCAGAGATTGATGGAAGATTCCGGATTTGTGAACATGCGGCGATTGAAAAACAGTGATTTGATCAGTGATGGCCGCCGTGCCGGTTTGATTGAACAGTATTGTTTTTTACTTGAAAATGAAAAACTTGTTATAAAGGATATTGAGTTCGGAGACGGAATCAAAGTGGGCGACGCGTTCTGCCAGTTGTTTACACTCTCCAATCCGGATGATCTCCCCGGAGTTTGCGGTTCGCGTATCAACTATGACAGGTACTCTACCGATAAGACGAAGTTTTCCATAGGTTTTGCATCCACGTTGGGTCAGCTCTTGCCCTGCAATCACATTTATAATCAATTTATCTTTTTAGATGATTTTCAGAAAATGATCAAACAGTTTGAGAGTAAACGATTGCGGTTACAGTCATTATCTGCTTATTCCAGAGAAAATGGCATTGCAAAGGACGCGACCAATGATTTTCTGAATGAAGCCATAGGCGATCAGCGGCTGCCCGTCAAAGCGCATTTCAACATACTGTCATGGACATACGAAAAGGAATCCGTGAAGGACATAAAAAACCTGGTATCCTCCGCCCTGTCCCAGTTAGACGCGGTGCCGAAGCAGGAGCTGGCAGGATCACCGCAGATCTACTGGGCGGGCATACCGGGCAACGAGGCGGACTTCCCTATGAATGATACATTCGACACATTCGCAGAACAGGCTTCCTGTTTTTTGAATCTGGAATCTTCTTACAGGTCGTCCCTTAGTCCGATTGGTATTCGTCTTGGCGACCGATTGACCGGAAAGCCTGTGCACGTAGACATTTCAGATGAACCTGTGAAGAAAGGAATCATTACGAACCGGAATAAATTTATACTCGGCCCTTCGGGGAGCGGTAAAAGTTTTTTTACGAATCATATGGTTCGCAGCTATTATGAACAAGGCACGCATGTCGTGCTGGTTGACGTGGGACATAGTTATAAGGGTCTTTGCGAAATGGTTGGTGGATATTATTTCACTTATTCGGAGACCAATCCCATCCGGTTCAATCCTTTTCATATTGGTCCTGGTGAATCGCTCGACACCGAAAAGAAAGAAAGCATAAAGACTTTATTGTTGGCGCTCTGGAAAAAGGACAATGAAAATTTTAACCGTTCAGAATATGTGGCGCTTTCAAACGCACTTAAATCCTACTATGAAAAATTAGAAAATAATCATTCCATATTTGCCTCTTTCAATAGTTTTTATGAATTCCTGAAAAATGATTTTGTGCTGGTCTTAGAAGGCGATAAAGTCAAAGAAAAGGATTTTGATGTATCCAACTTTCTCTATGTATTAAGGCCTTATTATAAAGGCGGAGAATTTGATTATTTGCTGAATGCTTCTGAGAACCTGGACCTGTTGCAGCAAAGATTCATTGTGTTTGAACTGGATAATATCAAGGATCATCCGATACTTTTTCCTGTGGTGACACTGATTATCATGGAAGTTTTTATTTCCAAGATGCGCAAGCTCAAAGGCATCCGGAAAATGATTCTGATTGAAGAAGCCTGGAAGGCGATCGCCAAAGAAGGCATGGCTGAATATATCAAGTATCTCTTCAAGACGGTCCGAAAATTCTTCGGGGAAGCGATTGTTGTAACCCAGGAAGTGGAAGATATCATCTCCTCTCCTGTTGTAAAACAGGCCATCATTAATAACAGTGACTGCAAGATTTTACTTGATCAGAGTAAATATCAGAACAAGTTTGATCAGATCCAGGAGCTATTAGGTCTGACGGAAAAAGAAAAGACCCTGGTGCTGTCCATTAACAAAGCCAATGATCCGACTAAAAAATATAAGGAGGTATTTATATCCCTTGGAGGAACATTATCCAGGGTTTACAGGACGGAAGTTTCACTGGAAGAATACCTGGCTTATACAACAGAGGAAACCGAGAAAATTAAAGTACAGGAATATGCTGAGCGGTTTGGTAGTATAGAGAAAGGGATTAAAGCACTTGCCTTAGACATGAAAAATAAAAGCATTCCATGAAAAAGATATTCCTGATTGTTTTCCTGATGGCCGGAACGGCAAAGGTTGCAAATGCCCAGATTGTCATCCTGGAAATCATTAAAGCAGCCATCAATGCAGCCGACCTGGTCGTTCAGCAAATACAAAATGAAACCATCGTTTTGCAGAACGCGCAAAAGGAACTGGAAAACGTAATGACCAAACTGGATCTGGATGATATTACCGATTGGGTCACCAAGATTCGCGATCTCTATGCTGACTATTACAAAGAACTGGAAACTGTCAAGGATATCATTTCCGGCTATGATAAAATCAAAAGTCTTGTAGAAATGCAGGCCAGGATTGTATCTCAATATCAAACAGCCTACGCGTTGTTCAAAAAGGATAAACATTTTTCAGTAACCGAACTGGACTATATGGCTAATGTGTATTCTGGCATCCTTGACCAGAGCTTGAAAAATCTGGATCAGGCATTACTTGTAGTGAATACACTGACCACATCAATGACCGATGCGCAGCGGTTGAATATTATCAACGGTGCTTCGGGCGGCATGCAAAAAAATTATGACGACCTGAAGAGGTTTAATAATCAGAACATACTGCTGAGTTTGCAAAGAGGAGCAGCTGAAGGAAATATTGATGAAGTGAAAGAAATGTATGGGCTTGAGTAATTCGTCTCATCCACCGCTTCCAGTCCAGCCAGTATTCACTGGCCGAACGGAAGTCAGGACGAATTTAATGGGTCATTAAATGTAACCTTTTATGCACAAGTACCTTATTTGTTTATGCACAAGTTTTGCTCTTTGCAAGGGTGCAAAGGCGCAGTCAGATATCCAGGCCATGCTCAAACAAATTGCCAAACTTGAAATCTATATCATCGATCTGGAAAAAGGATACAAGATTGCCCGGGAAGGACTGACAACCATCGGCGAAATAAAAAAAGGTGAATTCAATCTCCATTCACTTTTCTTCAGCTCACTACAATCTGTGAATCCTTCGGTTGCGAAATATTCAAAGATTGCAGTGATTATATCTGACCAGCTATCCATCATTTCAGCATTTAAAATACTGATCCAGCATTTGAATAATTCTGACAAGTTAACAAATGCTGAATTACAGTATATAGAAACTGTCTATTCTAATATGTCTGATGAATCCCTGAAAACCCTGAATAATTTGATTGCTGTATTGACAGACGGAAACTTTGAAATGACCGATGATGAGCGGATCAAACGAATTGACGGAATTTATGATGATATGGAAGATAAATATGCTTTTTCACAAAGTTTCTGCGGTAAGGCAAATCAGATAAGTCTTTTGCGAAGTGATGATGTGAATGAATTTGGATTATTAAAAGTTTTGGAATGAAAAAAATATTGGTTTGTCTCACACTTATGCTTGGACTAGAATTCATGCCCGTAAAATCAGATGCTCAGGCATATGAACTGGCAAGGCTGATCCTGGACATCGAAAAATTATTGCAGCTGAAAAATATCCTGAGTGATCTCTATAAAGGATATGAAATACTGACCACAGGTTACAATGCCATCAAAAGCATTTCAGAAGGAAATTTCAACCTGCACAAAGCTTTTCTGGACGGACTTCTGGCAGTCAGTCCCGCAGTTCAAAAATACGAGCGGGTAATTGATATCATAAATGACCAGGCGAGCATCGTATCCGAATATAAAACCGCCTACAACATTTTTAAACAGAATAAACATTTTACGCCCGATGAGCTGATTTATTTGTCGAATGTTTATAACAATCTGATTTCAGGCAGTGAAAAGAATCTCACCAACCTGTTGAATGTCATGGCAGCAGGCACACTTCGTATGAGCGACGCCGAGAGGTTACATGCCATTGACGGGATTTACTCTGATACCCATGAACAGCTGAGTTTTTTGAGGGCATTTAATAGTAAAACGGCGGCATTGTCAACTGACTTATCAAAACAAGAAGCTGATATGAATTCTGTTCGCGGTTTGTACTGATATTGATTTTAGTGAAGATTGAAATGTGGTGTATGAAAAAAGCGATTAGGGAACTATTGTGTCTTGTTTTGATCATGGTGGTACCAGGATTGGTATTTGCCCAGGACAGTTATGAAGAATTCCATGGTCTGCAGCAGGTATTGGAAAATCTGTATGATCAAATGATCCCGCTATGCAGCCAGCTGATCGGCGTAGGCCGCGTCCTTGCCGGATTTGCCGCGCTCTGGTTTATCGCCTACAGAGTCTGGGGACATTTGTCGCGTGCTGAACCGATTGATTTTTATCCCCTGCTTCGCCCTTTCGTGATCGGATTCTGCATCGCCGTTTTTCCCATGGTGCTGAACCTGATCAATGGTATCCTGCAACCGACTGTTGCGGCGACCGACGCCATGGCGCAAAACACAAACCAGGCACTCTTTGCCATGCTCGATGGCAGACAGCAACAGCTGGACAATCCTCCGCAAACCAATCCTTCCACTTCACCCGACAGTGATCCTTCGCGCTGGTATCAGTATACGCATCCCGATGGAACGACCAATTCTTCGGGCGGAAGTTCCAATCCGATCGCCGACGCTTTTTCGATATTCAGTCTGCGTAACCTCATCAAAACATGGATCGCGGAAGCGCTGGAATTTTTTTATCAGTGTGCCGCACTCATCATTGACACGATCCGCACGTTCAAGCTGGTGGTGCTGTCGATTCTCGGTCCTTTTGTTTTCGGCCTCAGTGTATTTGACGGTTTCCAACAGACGATCCGTCACTGGCTCGCGCGCTATATCAATGTATTCATGTGGCTTCCAGTAGCCAATATTTTCGGAGCGATAACAGCGAAGATTCAGCTCAATATGGAGCAGATGCAGCTGGCCGCAGGCAACACGGATCCTTTTTTTGCAAGTACCAATTCTGCTTACCTGATTTTTCTGGCGATCGCGATCGTCGGTTATTTCACGGTGCCTTCGATTGCCGGATATATTGTTCAGGCCGGCGGCCATGCGCTGTTCAGTAAAATTTCTGCGCTGGCTTCCACCTATTCGGCCATGATCAGCCGGGAAGCCGCTTCGGCTCTGGCTTCCATGCAGAGTTCAAAAACTACCGAAATCAAAAAACCGAATCAGGATCCTACGACAAGATCAACCGAAAATTATATGACTAAAAAAATATCCGGTAAACCCTAAAATCAGACCATGTTTTCCAAAGCAAAAAATATCAACAGTGCCTTTCAGCATATCCGGACTTTCAGCCTGCTTTTTTTGATGGGCTGTGTTCTCATAACCGGTCTCATATTATTTAAAAGTCTTGAAATGGTCAGCGAATCCCAAAAGCATATTTACATTCTGGCAAATGGAAAGGCCCTTGAGGCTTTTTCTGCAGACCGGAAAGATAATATTCCGGTTGAAGCCCGTGATCATATCAGCATGTTCCATCATTATTTTTTTACGCTCGACCCGGATGAAAAAGTAATTTACAGCAATATCAGTAAAGCACTCTATCTCGCAGATGCATCGGCCAAAAAACAATACGACAACCTAAAAGAAAATGGATATTACCGAAACATCATTTCAGGAAATATCAGTCAGACCCTGGAGATCGACACTATCGATATCAATACCAATATATACCCCTATTCATTTCATTGTGTGGCATGTGAAAAAATAATCCGGACAACATCCATCGTTACGCGCAGTCTGATTACGGATGGTTATCTGCGCAATGTTTCCCGGTCTGATAATAATTCCCACGGCTTCCTGATCGAGAAATGGGCGATTGTTGAGAACAAAGATTTAAAAACAGAAAACAGATAAATCATTCACTATGTCAATATTTCTTAAAAAGAAAAAAGGAAACCTGGAATCCATTGGATTTCTTAAGAATAAGCAGGTCAAAATAGCAGGCTGGCTAAATCGCAAAATAAACGGTTGTTCCTCTTTTCAGAAGAAGGTGGGGCTTTTTACTTTCTGCCTATTGTCCGGAATTTGTTGTTTTTTAATGCTTCGTGAATCGGTATTCAGCCATCCATCGAAAAACCGGCTGCTGATCATAACCCACCTGAGATCCGGTATGCCGATGCGATATCGAGACAGCCTTCGCATTAAAGAAAACATGCTCGAAAATATTTTAAAGTCACAAAACAAATAGTCTATGATACCAACACATTCCATTCAGTTTTTAAGGCGGCGAAAATTTCTGCTTATACTGCCACTGCTTGTTCTCCCATTCATTCTTTTGGTTTTTTGGGTTTTGGGAGGCGGGAAAGATAAAGGCGACTACGGCATCAAGACCAATGATACCGGCCTGAATATGAAACTTCCGGACCCACATTTTAAAAAAGGCGCTGAGAAATCAAAACTATCCCTGTATGATGAAGCCAGTAAGGATTCGGCTGTGCTCAGAGATAAAATTAAAAATGATCCTTACTATACATTGCAGCACCATGACATATCTTTTGATTCTTCAAAAATCGCGATGGCTGATGAGAATGAGTCCAGGATTATGGACAAGCTGGCCAAATTGAGATCAGTTATCAGTCAGAAAACGGAACCCACTGAAACAGATAAGAAGTTTTCGTTACATCCAGATATGAAAAGCCCGGAGTTCGAAAATTTTGGAGGCAATCAAAAACCAGAACCGGTTCCTGACCCGCGTCTGGAACAGATCACTGCCATGCTGGACAAAGTAATGGCAATTCAGCATCCGGAGATACTGCAGGACAGTATAGCCCGTCTTATGAAGCAAAATGCGCCGCCTGCTTTTCCGGTAACACTCGACAAACCAGACAGTGATCCCGGTACTTTTAGCGCGGGCCAGGAAAATGTATCGAGTTTTGTCATCAACCGTTTTTATGACCTCGCTGAAGATCCATCGATCGAAAAAAATCTGGATAATGCCATTGAGGCAGAGATTCCGGAGACACAAGTTCTGGTTTCAGGCTCCACCATAAAACTGAGATTATTAAATGACATACGAATCAACGGTCATCTGATAGGTAAAAATCAATTTGTTTTTGGGACAGCTATATTGAATGGTGAACGTCTGAAAATACAATTCAGCTCGATTCGTTCCGGTCAAAATATTTTGCCCATTTCTCTAGAAGCTTTTGATATGGACGGGCTTGCAGGAATCTATATACCGGGAAGCATTAACCGCGATGTTGCCAAACAATCCACCGATCAGGCCATCGGTTCTATGAATCTGGCGACACTCGATCCTTCTATCGGAGCGCAGGCCGCCGGCGCCGGCATTCAGGCCGCGAAAACACTTCTGAGCCGGAAAGTAAAACTCGTGAAATTAACCGTGAAAGCCGGATACAAAATATTACTCAAAGATTCCAATGAAAAATAACCAAAATCACATGAAAAAAATAATTGCAATTTTTATTTTATTGGATAACCTGCGAGGAGTTTCGCAAACTGTCATTCCATCATTTAATCTGTCAGTCTGTTATCAGAAGACAACCAATATTATCTTTCCTTACCGCATTGAGAAAGCAGATATCGGTTCTGGGGATGTGATCGGACATAAAGATGTCGTCCTGCCCAATGTTCTTTTTTTAAAAGCAAACAAAAAGGATTTTAAATCAACCAACCTGAGTGTATACACTTCAGACGGGAAATTATATTCATTTCTGGTTCAGTATAAAGAAAACCCTGACACCCTGAATCTCCTGTTCCCAAAAAATGAAAGACTTGCTCCGACAGTTTCTGATTCCGTCAATGATGCGATACTGGATAGCGATGCGTCTGTCATTTTAAATCAGGAAGCTTTTCTCCATCGCAGAACGAATGAACAGGGCATAAAACTGATTCTGCGCGGCATTTATATCAAAGATCATCTGATGTGGCTCAGAATAGAAATGAAGAACCAGTCAGAAATTGATTATCAGACTCAATACTTTCGGTTTTTTATAAAAGATAAACATAGCGGAAAAAGAACAGCGGTACAGGAAACTGATGTGTTATCTGTCTGGCGAAGCCCGGACCAAACCATATACGGTCAAAGCGGGCACTCCCTGGTCTTTGCTTTTCCTGAATTTACAATTGACCGGCATAAAAAATTAGTGTTACAGATCAGTGAAAAGAACGGCGGAAGGTTGCTAATTCTTCCAATCAATAATAAAACACTTTTGAAAGCTCATAAATGGAAAAACGACACCATTTGACTGAAGACGCAATAAAAGAAATTGACTCAGCAATCTATAGAAATGAAAGCTGGATGGCAATTAACGGTTGGCAATATCAAATAGGAGCAGACGACATCTATTTTTTTGATAATAAGGAGGAAGCTTTGCGATTTGTTGACGACAATGTGAGTGATTTTGATTCTTTCAGGCTTGTGCAATTCTATTCAGCCAATGACGCGATTCAGCAACTCCTTTACGGAAAAACCACAAATAACATTTTATCATCTAAAAATACATCAGTTATGAACCAGGAAAATTTAAAATTCTTACAGGACCGTTTATTTTATCTAGGGACTGAAAAAAGATTGCATCCGGAACTTGAAAAGAACATGGCAGAAGGAAAGCCGGAATTCAAACTTTCATTTTCGAATCACCACGACAAGGACAAACTAAGCGCCGAACTGCATTTCAGAAAATCAGACACCAATGATATGTATTTTCTGAATAAGTACGAGGCCACGCTTCAAAAGCCAGGTCAGGAAGGCCGGTCCCAAACCTTTTATCTGGAAAACGGAAGGGGTGTTTCGATGAAAGAGGCATATAATCTCCTGGACGGAAGGTCAGTAAACCGGGATTTAAAGAATAAAGAAGGCGAAGTAAAAAACGCCTGGATTAAACTGGACTTCAATAGCAAAGAGCCAAATGGCAATTTTAAGCAGGAACAGTTTTATAAAAATTATGGATTTGACCTGCAATCTGAACTGCATAAACTTCCGCTCGCTCCAATGCCGTCTGAAAAGTTTACTCAGATGGTCGAGTCACTACAAAGAGGAAATATCCAGGAAATTAAACTGGACGAAAAGACTGCAGGTTTGCCCGGATCCCTTTTCATAAACGCGAACCCGAAATTCAAAACGCTTGATTTGTCTGATGAGCATGGCCGGCCTTTAAGCAGAGAGGAGAAAACCAATATATACCAGCTTACACCCGAACAAAAAACTGCTATCATCGAAAAGGCAAATGAAAACATTAAGGCAAATCCTCATATTTTTCCCGATCAAAAATTAAATCCATTACCTGCAGAAAAAGAGGAGAAGAAAACAGCAGTAGTACAAAAGACGAGCGAGAAGTCGGTACAAAAAGTTTCCAACAAAGCTCCTAAAAAAGAACAGGTGACCAGCCTGTTGCCAAAGAAGCATACTTCTCATAAAAGAGGCTTGTCGCTATAATTTTTCCCATAAGTGATTGCAGCGGATATCCCCCGCCGGCGGGGGGATGGCATTAACATACACATACGAAGGATTGAGGCAATGGATCTGAAGGAACATTTTACCGGATTTTATGAAGCAATACTTGCGGACCCGCGCATCACAACGGTACACATCAGCATGTATATGGCACTCCTCTTCGCCTACCTGCAACATGAAAGTGAAAATCCAATACAGATTGACAGGGATGTGCTGATGGAATACTCTAAAATGAACGCACGTGCAACCTATTATAAATCACTCCAGGACCTTCATGACTTTGGCTATGTCAGATACATCCCTTCGCATAATATCTTTTTGGGAAGCCTTGTTTATCTGAAGAGAATTTAAAAGATAAATCTGAAGAGGAATCGGGCTCTGTTGGAGAACAACCCGCCAGCAATAAGATGTATGACGGGGATAAAAGTGAAGCCTGGAAACAGGATTTGCTTATTTATTACAATCAAGTGTTAAATAACCTGAAAGAACAGAAATGAGACGTGTTGAAGATATAGGGGAAGACGAATCATTTCTGAATTTTATTCGCGAAGTCATTCGTACAGAGCTGCGCGCTATTCAGAGTGAAGTGTTGACATCTGAAGAAGCCGCCATTTTCCTAAATATTGAAATGTCCTATTTATATAAACTAACAAGCGCAGGAATTCTTCCATTCAGCAAACCAAATGGAAAAATGATCTATTTCTCCAGGCAGGATTTAGTGAAATGGGCTTTGTCAAACCGAAGAAGTGGAAGTGATGAGTTGAATTCAAAAGCGGCAACTTATTTGGCAATACGGAAAATGAAAAAGTCAGAACTATAATTTTCTGTTACTCCATTGTTACTTTTAATTTCAATTTTTCCCGTATTTAATTGGATATCACCTAAATATGAGCCAAAGTTGTGTACTCGTACGCGGTACAAATTTCATGTTTTCTTAATACGGAACGATTTTAATCCGCTGATCTGCAAGGGCCGGCGGATTTTTTAGTCTAATTATTTTGAAGGAATAATTTCAGCTTCGAAATCATTTAGAATTCCCTCCAAAATAACCAGCTACACTTTTATGAATTATACTCTCAAAAGTTTCTATCGAAAAAACGCCTGATAGTAACTGGTCTCCATCCCTTAATAAACTGGTGGGTTTTCTAAAGTCAGTTTAGTTAAGGCTTTTCGAAATATATGAACAGAAAGTTTCATAAATATTTATTTGTGATGTTGGATATGTAATCATTAATGTTTGAAAAACATAAGTACCTGGTTCTCCCATATAGTTTATTTTTCTTTTGCATGTTTTTCGATATACTATTTTACCTGCTTTGGTTGTACCAGATATTATAAAATATTTCTTTGTAATGAATTTATAAGTCAAATTTATATCGTTCGTTGATAATTTATATTCCTGCTCCAATGGATCAAGACCTTCTATAACCAAACTTCCAAAGGCAAGTATTTCTGTCTCTTTATCTTTTGATAAAAAAATCAATCCGTCTCCATTTTCAGGAGATGGTTGTTTTACAAATGATTTTGGATACTTAATACAAAAAGAAAATCTTGAATTACAATAAGTAACTAATCCATCTTCATTTATAAAATTGATTAACACAATTAGGAATGGTAAAATAAAGATTTTTAGTATAGTCAAAATTAGCCAAGTCGATAACATGACTTTTAAGATTTTAAAAGAAAAATATCGTTGAGTTCCAGATGAAAATTTTATCCAATAGTCGGGAAAGCGATATATTTATTTATATTCCTGTCATAATAACATATAATAAATTTTTATAGTGTGTAAAGATGAGTAACGCAGAAAACGTTCGCCTTTCCCAATCATCGAATAATAGAAACTGGAAAAAATGGGGGCCCTATCTTTCCGAACGCCAGTGGGGTACAGTCAGGGAAGATTATAGCCCGGAGGGGAATGCGTGGAATTATGTCAATCATGATCTGGCACGCAGTTATGCTTATCGTTGGGGCGAAGAGGGGATTGCCGGTTTTTGTGACAGCGATCAGATCCTGTGTCTTGCGCCAGCTTTTTGGAATGGAAAGGATTCTATTTTAAAAGAACGTCTTTTCGGATTGACCAATGCAGAAGGCAATCATGGAGAGGACGTGAAAGAACTTTATTTTCATCTTGATTCCTCTCCTACTCATTCCTATTGCAAATTTCTTTATAAATATCCGCAGGAAGCTTTTCCTTATATCGAATTATTACAGAAAAACAGGAAGGACCGCCTGAGCCCGGAATATGAATTACTTGACACAGATATTTTCAGTGACAACCGCTATTTTGATTGCTACATTGAATATGCAAAGGCGGAGATCAACGATATCCTTATAAAAATTACAGTATATAACAGGGGACCTGAAGCCGCTGCCATTCACGTACTTCCTCATCTTTGGTTTCGGAATTTCTGGAAACACAACGCGCGCTTCAACAAACCTGAAATTGTATCGCTCTCAACCAATTGTCTGCAAACAAGCTCATCCCGTAATGGAAGTTTTTTTTTATACCACCAGGGTGGTGAGCAATTATTTTGCGATAACGAAACTAATAACAGGCGGATGTATAACCGGCCTAATGATTCTCCATTCGTAAAAGACGGGATCAATAACTACATCGTTAATAATGAAAATACGGTTAACCCCAAAAAAAGGGGTACTAAATCAGCGATCTGGTTAAAAGAAAGAATCAGGCCGGGAGCTTTGAAAACATTCAGGATAAGATTAAGCAATACAGAATTAGATGATCCTTGGACGGAGTTTGAAGACATTTTTGTGAAACGCAAGTCTGACACGGATGAATATTATGATCAGCTTGCCCCAAAAAATTTATCCGGGGAACATAAGGCATTGCTGCGCAGTTCGGCAAGCGGGATATTATGGACCAAACAATTCTATTACCTCGACGTATTCAAATGGCTTTTTGGAGAACCCGACGAAATAGCACCCAACCGAACCTATAAACGCAATTATGACTGGCAACATTTAACCTGCCGAAACATTATTTCCATGCCTGATAAATGGGAATACCCATGGTTTGCAGCATGGGATCTTGCATTTCATGCGGCAACCTTTGTACATATCGATCCCGATTTTGCCAAACAACAGTTATTGGTCGTACTGCGGGAATACTATATGCATCCCAACGGACAAATTCCTGCATATGAATGGAACTTTAGCGATGTGAATCCACCGGTACATGCCTGGGGCGTATGGTATGTGTTCGAAGAGGACAGAAAAAAGACCGGCGTCGCTGACTGGGACTTCCTGGAAAGAGCTTTTCAGAAACTGATAATGAATTTCACCTGGTGGGTAAATCAAAAGGATGCAAATGGAACGGATATATTTGAAGGAGGTTTTCTTGGCCTGGATAATATAGGTGTCTTCGACAGAAATCATATGCCACCGGGTATTAAAAAACTCCAGCAAGCCGATGCGACCAGCTGGATGGCCATGTATTCAATTAATATGCTGCGAATGTCACTGGAATTAGCCCAGCATAATCAGGCTTATGAAGAATCAGCTGCAAAGTTTTTCAGGCACTTTCTGAATATCGGGTGGGCCATGCACCATATTGGCAAAAAAGATATTTCACTTTGGGATAACCAGGATGCATTTTATTACGATGCCATTCAATTTGAAAATGGCACCAGCCAGCGTTTGAGAATCCGTTCTCTGGTCGGAATCATTCCGTTACTGGCGGTTGAAATCATGCATAGTAAAGTATTTGAACATCTCCGGCAATTTAATACCCGGTTAGAAGTGATCAGGCTTACCAGGCCCGACCTGACGCGTATCATTTCTAATATTGATCACAAAAATAAGGATGGCAATTATCTATTTGCAATTATGATAGATGACCGTCTTGAACACCTGTTGAAAAGACTTTTAGATGAAGCCGAGTTTTTATCAGATTATGGAATCCGTTCACTGTCGAGAACCCATAAGGAGCAGCCTTATGTTTTCGGATACCAGGGAGTCAATTATTCCATACACTATGAACCTGGTGAAAGTTCAAGTACAATGTTTGGCGGTAATTCCAACTGGCGCGGACCCATCTGGCTGCCAATAAATTATTTGATCATTCATTCGCTCAGAAAATATTATGAATATTACGGAGATAAGTACCAGTATGAATTTCCGGCAGGATCAGGAAATAAATTGAACCTGAAACAAATTGCCAATCAGCTGACCAAAAGAATTTTAAAGATATTTGAAAGAAATGTTGACGGACAATTTCAATATCATTCCGATCATCAACCAGACTGGTCAACAGACCATTTCAAAGATCACCATTTGTTTTATGAGTTTTTTCATGGAGACACGGGAAAGGGTTTGGGCGCTTCACACCAAACCGGGTGGACTGCGTTGATAGTTAATTTATTGCTGGAACTGGATGAAAATTAAGATTAATAATCAATATCTGCCCTGCAATTTGACTTATCAGAATTAAAATAAGCCGCCTGGGATTAGTCTGAATGTCTTAACAAATTTTGTTCCCCCCAAATAATTCAGTAGCTTTCTCATCCATTTCCATATACTCCCACCCTTAGTAAACAATTAAATCTTTGCAACCTTAAAATTGTATTTACTTATCCAAAAAAATAACAATGAAAAAATTAACTTTCATTCTGATTGCGTTTCTTTTATTTTCCTGCAATAGTGAACCCGCTAAAGATGATGCTCAAAAAACTGACACAACGGCGGCGGTTGCTCCCCCTCCGGCTGAAGTAAAACCCGCATTTATTCCATTCAAAGTTGTAATAGTCCAGCACCGGATAAAGAATTTCGAAAAAGCGGAAACCGAGTATTTTAATCGGGATTCACTTCGGAAGACTTATGGAATTTCACATTATGTTATTGGACGGGATCTAAAAGATTCAAACGTGGTTTTTGTCGTAGATAAAATAGAGGATATGGAAAAAGCAAAAGCTTTTTACGCTCTTCCTGGTGCAAAAGATGTAATGAAGAAAGCCGGCGTAAGCAGTCCGCCCGCATTTACCTATGCGGAATTCGTACGGGTAAATGATTCTCCTGTGCAATTCCTCGACGGTTTAGCCGTGACCCACCATGTGAAAAATTATGATGCCTGGTTAAAATCCTATGATGGGAAAGGTGACTCTTCAAGAAGAGATTATGGACTAATTGAACGCGGCATAGCCCGGAATCTTTATGATTCCAATACAGTATCTGTTTTATTCGAAGTGAGTGATATGGCAAAAGCGAAAGCAAGAATGGCTTCGCCTGAATTAAAAAAATTAATGTCAGATGCAGGTGTAGACAGTCCTCCTACATCTCGCTGGTATAAATTAATAAAATAATCTCTTCTGATTTAACCTATAAATTGAAACAAGCAGCTTTTGTGTATTTCTTAATCCTCAGAAGCTGCTTGTTTATTTTATACGTCATTGCCTGACCCGGCCTTTCTTCAGGATTAAAACAGAATGCCAGTTTAATTTGGGTGTCTTTTAAGTTTTAATCCTTTATAATTAATTTATATGAAAAGAAAACTCAAGCTGTTGTCACTGACTTTACTTTCTTACACCGTCCTCCATGCCCAATATAAGATCAGCCAGGTTTTCCATATCAAAAGTGGCGGCGGGTATGATTATACTACGGTGGACAGTCTCTCCAACCGACTCTATTTATCTCATGGGACACAGGTAAATATTCTCGATAAAATGTCAGGTGATTCGATCGGCGTAATAAAAACAGATAAAGATGTACATGGTATCGCGCTGGCACATGAATTTGGTAAAGGATATATTTCAAACGGTTCATCCAATAGCGTCCTGGTATTTGATCTGAAAACATTTAAAGTGCTGTCACATGTTCCTGCAGGGGAGTTTACAGATGGGATTTTTTATGATGATTATACCAAAAAGGTAATCACCTGCAACGGGCGCGGGAAGAGTATGACAGTTATTGATCCCTCAACCGACCAGGTCGTGGTAACCATTAAACTCACCGGCTGGCCGGAGACAGCGGTCAGCGACGGACAGGGAAAGATCTACGTGAATAATGCGGAAAAAAGTGAGATCGATGTCATAGATGGAAAAACTTATCAGATATTAAATACATGGCCGATTGCACCGGGCAAAAGTGCCTCAGGATTAGCTATTGACCGGGTGACTATGCGCTTGTTCGCCGGCTGCGATAATCAAAAACTCATTGTCATGAATGCTTATGACGGAACTGTAATAACAACCCTTCCCATCGGTGATGAATGCGATGCAGTAGGTTTCGATAAGAAATTAAAAATAGTCTATTCTTCCAATGGGGATGGCACACTAACCATCATTCAGGAACAATCTCCCGATAAATTCGTGGTCATTCAAAATCTGAAAACCAAAAAAGGAGCAAGAACCCATGCGGTCGATCAGATAACACACAAAATCTATTTACCAACCGGCGAATTTGCGCCAAAAAAAGCAGGAGAATTCAGACCTTCTCTTATACCAGGAACTTTCCAGGTATTGGTAGTTGAGAAATGACCCAGGCGGCCCATGCAGCGGTGCAATGCAGCAGGAAGAATTTGTAACTTACAAACCATGAATGACTTCCTTGCTGCCCGCTCCCAGATGGCTCTCTCTCTTGGATTTCATATAGTATTCTCCTGCATCGGCATGGTGATGCCATTTTTTATGGCAGTATCACATTTCTACTGGTTAAAAACAGGGAATGTTGTCTACAAAAATGTTACCAAGGCCTGGAGTAAAGGCGTTGCAATTTTCTTTGCAACAGGAGCTGTATCAGGAACCGTTTTATCTTTTGAACTGGGATTATTGTGGCCGGAATTTATGAAACACGCAGGGCCCATTTTCGGAATGCCTTTTTCTTTGGAAGGAACCGCTTTTTTTATTGAAGCCATTGCACTCGGATTTTTTCTGTATGGCTGGGATCGGTTTAATCCCTGGTTCCATTGGTTCACCGGACTGGTGGTAGGCATCAGCGGACTCGCTTCAGGTATCCTGGTCGTGTCTGCTAATTCATGGATGAATGATCCTTCAGGTTTTGATTATATCAATGGTAAGTATTTGAATATAGATCCGATAAAAGCAATGTTCAACCCCGGATGGTACCAGGAAGCGCTGCATATGTCATTGGCCGCATTTGCTGCAACTGGATTTGCTGTGGCCGGCGTTCATGCATTGATGATCCTGCATAAAAAGAACCTGCTCTTTCATACCAAGGCATTTAAAATTGCCGTAGTATTCGCAACTATTGCAGCCATCCTGCAACCTTTCAGTGGTGATAAATCCGCCAGGTATGTTGCAAAAAGTCAACCGGCAAAACTGGCTGCGATGGAAGCACTTTACTATACAGGAAATTCCGTTCCGCTGATTATCGGCGGCATACCTGATAGTAAAAACAAGAAGATAAATTATTATATTGAAATCCCAGGCCTGCTGAGTTTTATGGTCAACAGGGATTTTCATTCCACGGTAAAAGGTCTTGATAGTATACCTCCCGAAAATCAGCCACCTGTAGCCATTACCCATTATGCATTTCAGATCATGGTGGGTCTCGGTATGATCATGATGTTAATTGCCATTACCTATCTGACCGGTGCCATCATGAAAAAGAAATGGAGAAACAGCAGGTGGCTTCTTCGTTTGTTTGTGTATGCAATCCCTTCGGGTTTCATTGCTGTAGAATCCGGATGGACACTGACTGAAGTGGGACGACAACCATGGATACTCCAAGGGATAATGAGAACATCTGAAGCAGTTACACCGATGCCCGGAATAAAATACACTTTCTTTCTTTTCACTGTGGTATATCTTTCTCTGGCATTGGTTGTAGTTTTTCTTTTATACCGGCAGATAAAAATGGTTGGAAAATTGTATGATGTTCCTGAAAAAATCAACCTCCAAATGAATTAGAATCATGCTATATGTTGTAACAGGCTTCTTATGGATTTCCATTTTATTATATCTTCTTCTGGCAGGAGCAGATTTCGGCGCAGGTATTCTTGAATTAGTTTCTTCCCCTAAATCAAAAATCATAACCAGGAAATTAATGTACAGAATAATGGGACCCATATGGGAGGCAAATCATATGTGGCTGATTATTTCAATCGTTATATTGTTCGTTGGCTTCCCCGCTGTCTATACAGCTGTATCGGTTCATCTCCATATCCCGCTCGTCCTGATGCTGATGGGAATTATTGCAAGAGGCACCGCTTTCTCATTCAGGAATTATGATGCAGTAAAAGATGAAATGCAAATTGTTTACAGCAGGATATTTGTTTATGCAAGCATAATTACCCCACTGTTCCTCGGCATCATTGCGGGGAGTATCGTAAGTGGTAAAATTGATCCTGCAGCAAATACTTTTTTGGGTGCGTATATAAATGACTGGCTGGATTGGTTTACATTGTCTGTCGGGCTATTTACAGTATTCATTTGTGGTTTTCTTGCTTCTGTTTACCTCATCGGTGAGTCAGACACAGAAGAACAAAGACGGCTCTTCTTTAAAAGAACCAGAAATATGAATGCGGGAGCTTTTGTTTCAGGAGCCCTGGTACTGATTGCCGCCAGATTAGAAAACATTCCCGTTTATCACTGGTTATTTGGAAATCTTGTAAGTGCGGCAGCCATTATATCTGCGCTCTTATCCCTGGTTGTATTCTGGTTTTTAATTTATAAAAGAAAGTCCGGTTTGCTAAGGATACTGGCAGCTTTCCAGTTAACCATGATATTCGTTGCTGTTTCTTATAGTCATTACCCCAATATTGTATTATTCAAAAATGGAAGCAGCATTTCGCTGAATGAGCCTGGTGACAATCATACAATAAACGCTTTAGGCTGGGCCCTCCTGATCGGCAGTATTTTTATTTTGCCAGCAGTTTTTTATCTTATTTATAGTTTTACTGAAAGAAAAATAAATCCCAGGCATTAGGTTTCTCTTAAAAATTAAATCATCTCATCAACAAGATGCGATTTTTTTGGTTCCTAGATTCTCTTTCAATTCTTTTGTCAGCATTGAATTAACTTAATACCAGCTGTATTGATAAACAACTGTAAGCGCCGTATAATTCTGTCCTGCTTTTGTCGCGATACCGGTGTTGACCATTACTTTGATTGACTGATGACTGTTAAAAATAGGAGAAGAAAAAGTAGCTCCGAGTCTCCAGTTCTGCTCTTCATCGTTTTGCTCCCTGCCGTTCAGTGATGTTTCCCCTCCATCAGCATATCCTCCATTTAGAGCCAGATATTTTCCGTGTTTGAAAGTGTAATCTACATGGGCCTGAAAACTAAAGAGGGTGTTTTGCTGCTGGATATAAGATTTGAAATAATTCGTATTTTTTGTGTACATCCAGATACCAGAATAAATTTCATAAAACAATCTTCCCTCTCTGTGCGATAAACCGAGTTCAGGTTTAAATCCCCAGCGGTTAGAACCAAGATTTATTAATTTGGAAGGATAATACTGGCCAACAGGTACTGAAATAACTATGCTTGCTCCAAATACAGTATGTTCCTGAAACTTTTGAAAATCCAGCGGCGCGAGAGGTGGAGAACCGAATAAATTCACACCGAATTTAATTCGACCGTCATAAAAGCCTGTGCGCGATCCTGCTGTATCAATTCCCTGAAATGTTCCCGTTCCATTCAGAAATCCAAAAGGGAGGCTCACAGCTACTCTCGCCAGCTTATCAAATAATGTAAATGTTTGTACATAGCCAATGTTAAATACACTGTTGGTCACATCCAGGTTCTGTACCGGCGAACTACCAGGTGTGACAACATTTCCACTTGAATATGTATATGAAAGGGCCATTGCATGCAAGCCGGTCGGAACAACGGCATAACTCCTTGGTTCCATTTCCTGAGATCTGGTTCTGTTAGAAATCATTATTACAAAAATAAAAATTGAAAACTTTCTCATTTCAGTTTTCCTCCAATAAAAACACAGAATATCTAAAAACTACTCAAGATTAATAATTTCAATTATAAACCCGTTTATAAAACATTCGAATAGGGTAATGCCTTTCTTTTATATCCCATATAATAAAAAACAAACCAGGGAAATATGCTGAAGAAAAAGAAATTAAAAAATCTTTTGAAGATGATTTCAAAGCTGGAGGGAGCTTTATCGACTATCATAAAACCCACCGGTGGAGCAAGAAAAAAAATGAAAAAGCAATACATAAAAGTCCAAAAAAGAGATTTGTATTCTCTCCGTCTTTATGCAGGCCAATAAAAAGACTCACGAGACCAGCAAATAAAGCAACACCAGCGGTTAATAAGGCAATTGATAGTTGAATGCTTTCCATAGAATTCAGTCATCCTGGCTAACATAAATGCATCGGAGGTTTAACAATTGAATGTAATCCTTTTTTGCAAATCTGCCATATTTATGAAAAACCATAATGTTTAAGAAACATTAAACACTGAATATATTATCATTCCTATAATCGATCAGGATTATTTCTTTTGATTAAGTTTATTCAGTTGACTATTTCGTTTTACAGTAAAATGATCGGCTCAAATATCAGCCCAGCAAGGGTCTTCACTAAAAGCATGCTCCTCATTAATTAAGTTAACAACGAAGGATAGACTTTAAACCTACCTTCAATTGATTGATTACTAAATCGAAAAATTATTTTAAATGCAAAACAAAAAAATGAATTTAAAAATAATAGTTCTGATCTTGGCGACCGTCTGGATGATGATCTCAACCGAAAACGTCTCTGCGCAGGCGTCAAATAAAAAACAAACCAGTAACAAGCCACCAAACATTTTAGTGATTTTTTCCGATGACGTGGGCATCTGGAACATCAGCGCGTATCATCGCGGTATGATGGGGGGCCGGACACCCAACATCGACCGGATCGCCAATGAAGGTGCGTTGTTCACGGACTATTATGCGCAACAATCCTGTACGGCAGGTCGCGCCGCCTTCATCCTCGGTCAATCGCCTTTCCGAACAGGTCTTCTAAAAGTTGGGTTGCCCGGAGCCAAACAGGGAATCCAGGATAAGGACCCAACGATTGCAGAGTTGCTCAAGCCGCTCGGATATGCAACTGCTCAGATCGGAAAAAACCATTTGGGTGATCGCAATGAATATCTTCCTACTGTTCATGGATTTGACGAGTTCTTCGGAAATCTCTATCATCTCAATTCCGAGGAAGAACCGGAAGATCCCGACTACCCAAAAGATCCCAGCTTCCACCAGAATTTCGGGCCAAGGGGTGTACTCGACTGCAAAGCAACAGACAAAGATGATCCGACTGTTGACCCCCGCTTCGGAAAGATCGGAAAACAAACCATCAAAGACACGGGACCATTGACAAGAAAAAGAATGGAAACTGCTGAAGAAGAATTGCTTCCGCATTCACTGGACTTCATGGAAAGTTCTGTCAAAGCCAAAAAGCCGTTCTTCCTCTGGCATAATACAACCCGAATGCACGTCTGGACACACCTTTCGCCCACATGGGAAAATAAATCCGGATTCGGCCTGTTCGCCGATGGTATGATGGAACTGGATTGGGAAGTCGGTGAACTGCTTAAGAAGTTAGACGATCTGGGAATCGCAGATAACACCATTGTTATTTTCACCAGTGATAACGGAGCCGAAATTTTTTCGTGGCCTGATGGGGGTATGGTTCCTTTCAAAGGCGAAAAGGGTACTACTTTTGAAGGCGGCTTCCGCGTTCCCTGCCTGGTGAGATGGCCCGGTGTAATAAAGCCCAACACAATCGTTAACGATATCATGTCCCACGAAGATTGGATGCCGACTTTTCTTGCTGCAGCAGGTGATCCGAATGTGAAGGAAAAATTATTGACAGGATTGAAAGCAGGTGACAAGACTTTCAAGAATCATCTTGACGGATATAATTTCATGCCCTTTTTCAAAGGTGAAGTAGCTGAAGGTCCACGCAAGGAGATTTTTTATTTCGATGACAACGGAAATATGAACGCCCTGCGCTATGGTCCCTGGAAGATCGAATTCGCCTGGATAGAAGGTAATCTCTTCACTGGCAAGCGAACAAGTTCAAACGTTCCATTGGTCGTCAATCTGCGGGAAGACCCTTTCGAACGTACACCTTTCGAGTCCGATATGTACCGACGCTGGGCAGCTGATAAACTTTGGACTCTTGTTCCTGCTCAGGCGATTGTGGGGAAATTTATACAGTCGTTCAAAGAATATCCACCAAGTCAGCGAAGTGGAAGTATGAACCTTGATGTCATTATGGAAGCGCTCTCAGCTGGTGCAAGCGGTGGTGGCAATTAACTAAAATTTTTTCGGCGGAGAAGCTTGCTACGCCTGGTTGGAGTTTCCACTCCAAGAAGCATACCCCATGGTTTCATATCCGGTAATCTGTCGAAGATAATTTTCATAACACCAATAAAAGGGATGGATAGAAACATTCCGGAAATCCCCCACAATGCGCCACCCATAAGAACAATGACAATAGAAACCAAAGCGTTGATCCTGACTTTAGAAGCAACGATATAAGGAACGAGAAAATGATTGTCTATGAATTGAATGAACATATAGCTGAGAACTACCCAGAGTTGGGTTTGAAATCCATCCTTTGTTATTGTGGCAATTAAAATGGGTAAGAGGACTGCAAGTATCCCGCCTATAAATGGTAATACGTTGAGTAATGCACCAAGTACACCAAGAAGAACTGCATAAGGAACACCAATTAATAGTAACGCGATGGTATTTAAAGTAGCAACAATCAATGCTTCCAATAGCAGACCAAGCATATAGTTTTGTACTGCCCCCTTGGTTTTCGTTAAAACTTCACGAACATTTTTTTCATCCGCATCGTCGAAAATATCATAGAGAAATTTCAGAATAAGATCTTTATAATACAAGAAGAGGAAAGTATAAACCGGCAATAAAATCGCCATTGCAAAGCCACCCAGCACGGTACCCATTGCTGTTGCCAATACTGGCTTAAGGCCTGCCTCCGCCTGATCAATATATTCGTTTTGTTTTTTTGTATTGATGCCAAAATCCGTACGCGCAAAATGCTGAATTTTTGCAACCAGCATTTCAAATTTTTGTTTAAACGTCGCCAGGTCATCTGAAAAACCCTTGATTTCCATGTACAGGAAATAAGCAATGCCCGTTATTATAATCAGGCCAAAAATGATGGAAATGGCAATCGACAATATCTTTGGCAAATGCCATTTTTCCAGTAACTGGGTTACCGGATTTAACAGAATGGCCAGTAACATGGCAAAAGATAATGGAACTAGTACATCCCGGAGTGTTGCTAATATATATACGAGCAGAACAAATCCAAACATGATAACAGTAACTTTGAAATAAAACGGATATTTTTTAATCATAAGTCAAGCCGTCATGGCCGCCTTTTTTTTCCCAAAAATGATTATGTGTTTTAAATGGGTTATGTTTTTGAGTATGGATGATAAGGTTAATCCATACAATACAAATCCAATAAAAATGATGTATCCGGGTTGAATGGAAGTATGATTGGTAGTAATACTGGATATGGTGCTATTATTCAAATTCAAATCCGAAAGTGTGCTATTTATAATTCCATTAAAACCGATAAAAGTCATCAAAATGGCAATAACCAAAACATCGGCCATACTCCATTTACCGGAATCAAAAGCGAAAAAATGTATCACCTTGTTCTTTGCCCACTTCCGCTTATTCAACATATAAATTCCGGTTGACAATAATTTCATCAGGGGGAACAGGATGCTAAAGACAAGAATAAGCACGCCTACGATAATTGAGTCAATTTTGCCGGTATTAATGAGAATACGTACTACTTCCACGATGCTTTTACTTTGAAAGAAAAGAACTTGATCTTTGAAAGATATATTTTGACCAAGTAAATGAAAATTCATCGATGCTATGCGCGCGTCAATCTGCATCATTGTACAATTTAATCCTACAACCAGGAGTATAACAGCGGAAAAAATGGACATAATATAAAGCAGGCCATGGACTTCTTCCTTATTTCTTACCATCCACCATAAAAATAAAATCAGGGTGACGCCACCCAGCAAGCCCATAGACCAGTTATAGGTTTGTTGCCGGATCAGCGAAAGGCTGGAAACTGTTTGTTTTTCAAAAGATTCTTTGTCAACCGAATTGTATTTTTTAAATATTGAATCCATTATAGCCCCTTCTGCATTCTTGGAACTGTCATATGTTTTACTCCCCAGGGAATCCAGTTCAGTTTGTGCAATTCTTTTTAACCTGCCATAACTGGATGGCTTATTGATCTCATCTATAATTTTTTGAGCATATCCGGGAACCTGTTCATGCAATTTTTTTTCACTTACAAGTGTATTAAATGCAAGTTTTTTAATTTTATCTCCAACAGATTTTTGTGGTTTATTAATTGAAGCCGCTGCCTTATCAATCACACCATGCAGAATTTGTTCAATTTCTTTTTTGAGATCGGCATTTTGCTGGGGGGATAATTTGAATTTTTGAATTTGACCTTTTGCCGCATTTACGATATTATCCCGCCATTCATCTACTGAAAGAAGGCCAAATGAAACACTGTTTACAACCATGTAATCCTTCTTAATATGCTCCTGCCGTTCAGATAAATTATATACCTGATAGCCGCAATACCCCATTCCAAATAATATGATGGATACTCCGATGACCAATAGAACTTTAATACCGGACAATCGGAATCCTGATCTTGTATTTGTTCCTTTCTCCACTTTATTATATTAAACTGGCTTATGATTGAAACACTTGTAAACAGTATAATAATTGAATTATCATGCCAGAATAATCAGGAATGCTTTGGAGGTTTATATGTGGGTTTTTGGGGGTTCCGACCTTCTTTAGGCATATCTCAGGGAAATCTTTATTATTATAAGCATTAAGATGTAGAGTAAATTTCCCAAAAGAATTGAATATATAATTTGAATTCTATATCGACTTCTATTAATAATTCAGGATATTTATTATTTATTGAATAATTCAAGGCTATGAGAAAATTATTGTTTTTCTTCTTACTAATCTCGGGATATGCTCAGGCACAACAAAAAGAAATCAGACTGTATGACGGGCCCGCACCGGGTTCAGAAAACTGGAACTGGACTGAAAAACAAACGGATAAAAATATGATGCACCAGATGATGGTGTATAATGTGGTAAACCCCACGTTAATCGTTTTCCCTGCGGATCCGTCACTTGCAAATGGAGCAGCAGTCATTATTTGCCCAGGCGGGGCATTTCATTTTCTTACAATAGATAATGAAGGCACACTGGTAGCAAAATGGTTGAATAAAAGAGGCGTCACCGCATTTGTTCTGAAATACAGGGTCGCACATTCTGATACGGATGATCCGCTTGGAGATATGATGGCGGGCTTATCACCAGGTAAAAGAAAAGACTCTTACGAAGCTGAAATGAAAGCTAGCATACCCCTGGCTATAGCTGACGGAAAAGCTGCGATTGTATATGTTCGTAAACATGCATCAGAATTTGGAATTTCACCGGATCATATTGGAATCATTGGTTTCTCTGCAGGTGGTACAGTTGCTGCTTCGTCAGCATATAATTATATCAGTGACAACAAACCGAATTTTGTGGCTCCCATATATGCATATATGCCTGCTTCTTTACAAAGCGATATTTTACCAGACGCACCTCCGATGTTCCTCGCCGCCGCGAGCGATGATCAGCTTGGCCTTGCTGCGAACAGCGCTGATCTTTATAGCAAATGGCTGTCTTCCAAACATTCTGTGGAACTCCACCTGTACGCAAAAGGCGGGCATGGTTTTGGGATGAATACCCAGCATCTCCCGGTTGACAGCTGGATCGACCGTTATGGCGACTGGCTGGTTTTCATCGGCATGATAAAGCCGAAATCCTAAGATGAAGGTTTAATTTGAGTATACCCATTTAAGCAGTATTGAGGAATAGCATTGTTATATAAGGAGAATACTGTAATTAAGGTATAAGCCAGATATAAGCCAGATATAAGCCAGTTATTAGCCAGAGATAAGCCAGATCTTATAAGGACTGGCTTATCTTTGGGTTATATTTGCTTTTCTTATAACTTAATAATATCTTAGAGTAAAGTTAATCCTTAATTCAATTATATGGGTACTCTTCATGGTAACCTCAGCTTTACAGGTTCAATCAGTAATATTTCAGCTTATACTATGCGCGGACATGACAAAGTCATTTTGCGCACCAAAGGAGGGGCATCTAAAAAACATATTCAAACTTTACCAGCCTTTGAGTCCACCCGAAACCTAAATAATGAGTGGAAGGCTGTCGTTATGGTTGCAGGAAGAATTCGCAGAGGTCTTAATGGTCTGAAACCTATGGCCGATTATAATATATCAGGTCCTCTCAACGCACTGGTGAAAAAAATACAGGTTTCTGACTTGGTTAATCCAAAGGGAAAACGTTCCATCCTTTTTTCACAGCAGCCTGATTTCATCAGCAGTTTCAATTATAACAAGCAGAATATGTTTGATACGCTGATTCGTCAGCCTCTTTCAACAAACATCGATAAATCTTCCGGGGTTGCTGATATTGAAATTCCTCTGTTACAACCCTCCGTTAATTTCTTCCCGCATCCACGCTATGCTTATTTCCGCATCGTACTATCCATGACTGCAATCAGTGATTATACATGCAATGAAACTAACAGCAATTATGGGGCCGTACGCTCTGCAATTCCAACTTACAAACCAATTTTTTCAGAATGGGCGCCTTCTAATATTCCACAGCCTTCAACCAGTTTTCATTATACACCAGCCAATACTTTTCTTCCGGGCCCCGATATGATCCTTGTTCTAGGTGCAGGAATTCAATACGGCATGCCGGGAGCAGATGGCTCTATTCAGCCTGTGCCTTATGTCGGGGCAGCAAGGATATTAAAGTGTGTATGAAAAGTGGAAATAATTAATACCGGTAATTAGAATTTGTAACCCAAGTTGATCATATAATTCCTGGGAGCCCCCGGCCATTTATTGACATTATTGTAGGCTGAAGTCCAATAGGTTTCATTCAAAATATTATTTACAAGAAACGCAGCTGTGAAATGCTTGAAGCCATAATTGATTCCTGCATTTAATAAAACATAAGAAGGTAAATTAATTTCCGGATCAAGTGTCGTTCGCTTGCCGACGGCTGAATGTCCCACTGAAATACCAAAACCCCTGATCGTGTTTTTATTGAATGAATATTTTATCCAGCTGGCACTTGAGTTACGGGGAGCATTCGGGACCAATGTTCCAATTTGTGATTTCTCTGTACTTTGGGTGACGATGGCTTCATCGTAAGCATATGATATTAAAACGCTCAGGTTTGGAAGAATATTTCCTGTTGCTTCTGCTTCAATACCTCTCGATCTGTTTTGTCCCTGTTGAATGAAAAGATTTGGATTTGAAATATCATTGGCATTGACTGCCACGTTTTCCACAGCTAATTGATAAAAGGCCAAAGACGCTGATAATTTGTTCTGAAATAAATTCCCTTTTATTCCGGCTTCATATAGTTGACTGATCAGGGGTTTAAATGGCTGGTTAAATTCCTGCGCCTGGGTGGATGCTTCAAAAGGGTCAAATCCTTTATTATAGGTGGCGTACACATTTAAATTCGGGGTAAGGGCGTACACAATACCTAACCTGGGAAGAAATACTTTTTCAGTAAATGATCCGGCACTATCATCGTCGTCACCTCCCTGATAGAATTCTTCTCTTAAGCTGACCAATATTTTCCATCTGTTGAAACTGAGTTCATCCTGCATATAAACTCCCTGAGTACTATATTCATCAGCATTCACATCCGAGGCATCACTATTAAAATCAGATGGCTGATAAGTGTTGACTGGCCTTTGAAAATACTGAGGATTCAATAAACTAAATGTTCCGACAATGCCACTCCCCTGACCAAACTGATTTGGAAGTTCCCAATATTGCTGGTTTAAATTTACTGAGCTGTTTATAAAATCATATCCGAGAAGAAGCTTATGATTAATCTTACCCGTATTTGCCAGATAAGTTAAATAATTCGTCAGCGTATTGGTTGACGTCCGATAGTTCCAGGTGGAATAATATAAATTAATTGAATCCGGAGTTATATAGCTGTTCAGTCCATGTTCAGCAACGTTTTGCCGGGTGTTATAATTGAGATAACCCAAATTGTAACTTAGTCTTTTATTGATTTTATACGTAAAGCTGAGAATAGAAGCGAAATCGGTTTCTTTCAGAAAATCTCCAGGCTGAGATACGGATAGATTGATCGGAGTCGCTTTTAAATTTGCATCACTGTCCAGTCCGGGCTGTCCCCTGTTTAATACAGAATTCGTATACGAAACAGAAAAGTCGAAATTAATCTGGATTTTATCATTTGGAATAAAACTCAGTGAAGGGGCTACCTGGTAAGATTTCCCATGCATTTCATTTACGAAAGAATTTGTCTGATCATAGCCTGCATTCAGACGGTAGAGAAATTTCTTACTACTATTTAAAGGGCCGGTAATATCTCCTTCCGCCCTCCATTGATTCCAGCTTCCCTGAAAAATATTTAAATCTCCTTCGCTATGATCCAAAGGTTTTTTTGTAACCAGGTTAATGGTTCCTCCCGGATCACAGTTTCCATATAAAGTAGCCGTTGGTCCCTTAATCACTTCCACTCTTTCAATATTCACCAGCATGCTGCTTGTATACGTAGTATTGTATCCGCGTAGCCCATTGATATCTCTTGCATTTTCAGCCTTGAATCCCCTGATGGTATATTCATCATAGCCTGAATATTGATTGACACCCGCTGCATCTCCAACTGCATCTTTGAGTGTGAACTCCATTTTATCATGAATCAATTCCTTAGTAACAACCGATATGGATTGAGGAATGTCTTTAGTAGCTGATTCCGTTTTTACGCCAAAAAAAGAATAATCGCTTTTGTAAGACTGTGATAATCTTCCGCGTATTTCAACTGTCTGCAGTTGGGCGATGTTGTAGGTTAAGCGGATCGTTCCAATATTCAGGGATTCGCCTGTTTTTAAAATCACGGCCTGTCTGTATAAATTTGTTCCCACCAACGAAATGCTCAGGCTATCAGTAAGTCCCGGTAAATGCTGCAAAGTGAAATTTCCTTTTGCATCCGTCATTGAAATTTTTCCCAGCTTTTGTAAAACAATAGTTGCTCCTGATACAGGTTCACCATCGACAGTCAGAATTGTACCATAAATTGAACCACCGGATTTTTGGGAAAAGACTGAAAGCGGTATCAGGAGTGAGAAAAATACAAATTGAAATGTCGCTTTCACGGTAGGTTTAATATCAGTTAATTAACTATAAGTCAGATACTTAATAAAAATACTCAAAATGTTTGAAAACTAATAATCTTTCGGAATGAATGATATTAAATTTGAATGTCCCTTTCGACTGTGCCTATTCGTTATAGGTTAATTATTATTTCATCAATAAAAATGAAAAAATGACAACGCAAGAGGTAGCCGATCGTTTGGTAACATTATGTCGTAAGGGGCAGATCCAGCAGGCGCAGGATGAATTATATGCTGAAAATATTGAAAGTATTGAACCCGCACATGCTCCCTTACCTTCTGTAAAAGGGAAAAAAGCAGTAATGGAAAGAGGAAAACAATTTGCTTCTATGATCGAAAAACGTCATGGCGGATCATTCTCTGATCCACTGGTATGCGGAAAGTATTTTTCTGTATCGATGACACTTGATGCAACTTTCGAGGGAATGGGCAGGAACCTGAATGAGGAGATCTGTATATATGAAGTAAAAGATGGTAAGATTGTGTTTGAGCAGTTTTACTTTTAAATCATTTAATTCTGACAGACTTTTTTATCTGTTCGCAATCAACAGCTATTGGCTGCTGTTGTGTAACACGCATTTCGAAAACCAATAAGCCCTCTATTTAGTGCGGCAATTATCCAAAATATCATTCTTAAATAAACGGTCATCCCTGATAATATCGAAAAACTGTTCCAGATAATTCCTTATCCCTTTTATTTCCTTTTCAGAAAGTTCTCCTTTTAACAGATCCGGTTCGGCTAACATTTCTTCTTTTTTTGAAAGAAATTCTTTTCTAACATATTCCATGACATGGGGCGAATGGCAAAATCCTCTGAACCTGCGTTGGGTTACATTATCAACATCCAGTTGTTCCCCGTTAATTTCTGATATAACTGCGTAAGGCGCGTTTACTAATCCTGACATGTCAAAGTCGTATATCAATGGGCTACGCGGATACAATACTACGTATACAAGCAGCATGCTGGTGAATATTGAAAGAGTGGAAGTGATTAAAGGTGCTTAAAATATGCGCTCATGTTTAATATAACACGGAAGAAAAACCAATTAAATGACTGGTAAAAGTAAAATCTTTCTGATTTTTATTTTTATGTTGGAATTTGATCATCTTTTTGCATTGTGTTGAAACAGCGAGGACCAGTCGGTATTGGAGATCATAAACTGAAACAACTCCAACCGGAAGGCGTTTGTATCATTTAATGCAGCAGGATTCAATATAACATTTGTCAAGGGTTTTGCTCTTAATCGTTTCGCAATCTTATCCATATCTTCTATAAATATTCCCTTCAGATTAAATGTTTTATTTTTCTTCCTCCTTTCTTCAGTTAACGTAATTTCCGCCAGTCTGGTTCGGAATGAATATGGCGTTACTTTTTCATATAATTTATAGCAAAGGAATTCTTTAATTATTAATTCATTGTTGCCCTTCCTGTCTCTGCATGACAAAACTAATTTCAGCTTTTTATTTCCTTCAAATACAGTTCCTTTTGCATTATCTCTTTT
>Ga0206982_1027_pt1 | contig 54754 bp, 55 predicted proteins | sample Alteio_BWMinCont_18_FD_153493 | JGI IMG/M metagenome (GOLD analysis project Ga0206982, IMG submission 153493) | Enriched cells from forest soil in Barre Woods Harvard Forest LTER site, Petersham, Massachusetts, United States -... | ecosystem: Environmental > Terrestrial > Soil > Temperate forest >... | reverse complement strand
GGATTGTAACAATGTAGATTTACCGCCAGGTGCAGCACATAAATCAAGGATTCTTAGATTTTGTGTAAGGTCTGCAGTCTGTTTTATTGCATATGCCACGAACATCCCTGATGCTTCCTGCACATAATAAAGTCCTGCATGAAATAAAGGATCAAGGGTGAAAGACGGTCGTGATGAAAGATAATAAGCATCTGCAGCCCAGGGTACCTGACTGGAAATTTCGAAAGGTGTTTCATTAATTTCCATTGGCCAATTATTATCACGCAGAATTGGCTTCCCCGGATTCATATGCACCGAAACCAGTTGATCTCCCGATTCGTGTATTGACTGAAATGCCCTTGGATCAAAATGATCCAATTTGTTGAGGGACCTGATAAGTTCAGCAGGAAGATGAGCTGTCAAAAAATCAAATTAATAAATTTATTTCAATCAGAATCGTATGATAAATTGTTGTTTAACCCTAAATTCGTCCCTGAAAAAAACCAATCCGGCAGAAAATATATCAATACTCATTTTCACTTTCGGATGTTCTTGTATGATGGCCCATGCTTCTTCCATTTCGCGGCTCCAGTGAATATCATGTATGATGATCAGGGAAGCAGGAGAAATTTTGTTCATAAATTTTTCAAAATATTCCAGTACGGGTGTTTTTTTGTGATTTCCATCAATGAATACAAGATCAGCCGGTGGATTTTCTGTTATAAGTGTGTCCAGACTCTCGTCAAAATTACCGGTAACAAGTATAATATTATTAAGTTCAAGTTGATTGAATGTTTCATTTGCGATGCCCGAAATAGCAGGAGAGCCTTCTATGGATAATACGCGCGTCAAGCTATCAGCCGAAGCCAGGTAAGCTGTGGAAATTCCGAGGGAACTGCCTAATTCAAAAATGGTTCGAGCATGATAGTAATTTGCAAGGCGGAATAATAGTCTCCCGAATTTTTGTGTGCATACTGACTTACCTGCGATTTCTGAGATTTTTATTATTTCATTCTCATTTTTCGTCGAGCCGGCTCCAAAATCATTAAAGGTCAGGGTTCGATTATTCTGAAGAAGGTTTTTTTTAATACGCTCTATCTTTTCATATGCATAATAAGAATGGTTATCATTCAGAACCATACTTACCAACTCATAGACAAAAGGAGAATGAATACGATGCCCTCTTGCGTTGGAAGCAAGTATGAAATATTGAATCCACTTAAAGCCGAGTTGGGATTTTGAATACATGTAGCCTTACCCGGAATGATCCGGAAGTGATTTTATTCTGGTCCATGTTTGAAAGTCCATGTCAAACGCATGCTTCTCATCAGCCGGAACATTTAAGGAATGGGTCATTTTGAAAATATCTGTCGGGATTTCCGGAAAAAAAGCATCACCATCGAGTTTGGTAAACACCCTAGTCATATAAATGGTGTCAGTTAATAATAATGATTCTTTATAGATTTGTCCACCCCCGCCAATGAAAGCCTCTTTTGAATCTGTTTTCCCAGCGAGTTCAATAGCTTTAAAAAGACTATCAGCTTGCTGAACTTCAGAGGTCCCTGCATTATAACCTGGCTGGCGGCTTATCACTATGTTAAACCTTCCGGGAAGGGGCTTATTTCCGAGGGCCTCAAATGTTTTCCTTCCCATGATCAGCGGGAAACCCCAGGTAGTATTCTTGAAAAATCGCATATCCTCCGGCAGGTTCCATAACATCTGGTTATTTTTCCCGATCGCATTGTTTTGTGTAGCAGCCACAATAATTGATAGCTTCATTAACGTATTTTTTAAATGGCTACAACAGCTTTGATCGGGGGATGAGGCTGATAATTCTCCAGTATGAAATCTTCATATCGGAAATCAAATATATTTTTTACTTCCGGATTCAATTTCATTATTGGTAATGGATTTGGAGTTCTTGTCAATTGAAGAGCTGACTGTTCACGGTGATTATTATATAGATGTACATCACCGAAACTATGTATAAATTCTCCAGGTTCCATGTTTGTTACCTGAGCAATCATAAGTGTCAATAAAGCATAGGACGCAATATTGAATGGCACACCAAGAAAGACGTCCGCACTGCGCTGATAAAGCTGACAACTTAAATACCGGCGCCCCCCTGGTTTTTCCGGTGGAGAAGTATAAAACTGAAACAAAACGTGGCATGGCATGAGAGCCATTTCCGATAGTTCTGAAACATTCCATGCACTTACAATCAACCGCCGGCTATCAGGATTGGTTTTCAGTTGATGGATCAGATCGCTTATCTGGTCAATCTGTTTTCCATCGGCCCCGGCCCAACTCCTCCATTGTTTACCATATACAGGACCAAGCTCACCCTGTTCGTTTGCCCATTCATCCCAAATACTTACCCCATTTTCTTTAAGATAACGAATATTGGTTTCCCCTTTCAAAAACCAGAGTAATTCATATATTATACTCTTCAAATGGAGTTTTTTAGTAGAAACCATGGGAAATCCTTTCCCCAAATCAAAACGCATCTGGTAGCCAAAACAACTTTGGGTGCCGGTTCCCGTGCGATCTTCTTTTTGAATTCCATTTTCCTTTACGTGCCGCAGTAAATCCAGGTATTGCTTCATACGTGCAATTTACTGAAGTTCTGAAAGTCTTTATAATTCGTTAGAATAAAGCTTGTGGCCGTCTGCATAAAGAGTGTATAAATTAACAACCTCTGGCATATATTTGGCACCCTTTTTTCAAATAAAAACTTCACGTTATGAAACATTTCATAGTAGCAGGTATTTTCTTAATGGTGGCAATGATCACTTCTGTTAACAGCTATGCCCAGCAAGGTGATCCTGCAGCAAGACAGGCACAAATGAAACAAAAACTAATAACGGATCTGAAAATGACAGATGTTCAGGCTGATTCAGTTGTTTCTATCAGCATGTCATATTCGCCCCAGCGCCGTGCAATTTTTCAGGATCAATCCCTAAGTCAGGATGATAAACAGGCAAAAATGAAAGTTATTACAGATCAGGCCGATAAACGTATACTGCCAATACTTGGTGATTCTCTTTTCAAACAATATCAGGATTGGCGGACGAAGAATATGCAGCAGATGAGGGCAGGAAGACCTGGGAATAGTTAATAAACTGATGACCGTTGACCGATGACGGATGACCGTCATCGGTTATCAGTCATCCCTTTTTAATTTCCTTCGCCCAACTATCTTTTAAACTCACCGTCCGGTTGAAAATGATTTTTTCTTCTGAACTGTCCTTGTCGAGACAAAAATAAGCCTTACGTATAAACTGGTACCGCTCATTGAATTTTGCACTTGCGAGTGAGGGTTCTGCTAATGCATGGTTATTTATTTCAAGGGAATCAGGGTTTATATAATCCTTAAAGTCCCCTTCTTCCATCGCAGGATTTTCAACTTTGAAAAGGCGGTCATATAAACGCAGTTCCACAGGAATTGCATGTGCCTTGCTGACCCAGTGGAGGGTTCCCTGAATTTTTAAACCGGATGCATCATTGCCGCTTTTACTCTCCGGCAAATAATTGCATTGCAGTTCGGTAATATTTCCTTTATTATCCTTTATCACACGCTCACATTGTATTATATAAGCGCTTTTCAATCGCACTCTTTTACCCGGAGCCAACCTGAAAAACTTTTTAGGTGGATCCTCCATGAAATCTTCCTGTTCAATATATAGTTCGCGGCTAAAAGGAATTTCCCGTTTCCCAGTTTTTTCACCACCATCGGGATAATCTTCAGTAGTCAGCATCTCCACCTGCTCAGGATAATTGGTGATGACAATTTTCAGTGGATCAAAAACAACCATTTTCCGAAGTGCGTTTTTATTAAGATCCTCCCGAAGACAAAATTCAAGAAAGGAAACGTCGATAAGGTTGTCCCTTTTCTGCACACCAATCCGTTCAGTAAAATTGCGAATGCTTTCCGGTGTATACCCGCGTCGGCGAAGGCCGGAAATTGTTGGCATACGCGGATCATCCCATGATTCCACATATTTTTCAATAACGAGCTGCAACAATTTTCGCTTGCTCATTACCGTGAAAGTAAGGTTGAGCCGGGCAAATTCATATTGACGGGAAGGAAAAATTTCCAGTTTTTCAATGAACCAGTCGTATAAGGGCCTGTGTGTTACAAATTCCAATGTGCATATGGAATGGGTGATATGTTCGATTGAATCGCTTTGACCGTGGGCAAAATCATACAAAGGATAAATACTCCAGTCATCGCCAGTACGATGATGACGCGCTTTTTTGATCCTGTACATAATCGGGTCACGCATATGCATATTGGGCGAAGCCATGTCGATTTTTGCTCTTAATACTTTCTTACCGTCTTCATATTTACCATCCTTCATTTCGCTGAAAAGAAGAAGGTTTTCCTCAACGGACCTGTTCCTGTATTTATTGTCAATTCCGGGTTCGGTAGGGGTTCCTTTTTGAGAGGCAATCTCTTCACTGGAACTGTCATCAACATAAGCCAGGCCTTTTTCAATTAGTTTGACAGCAAATAGATAGAGTTGTTCAAAATAATCTGAAGCATATAAAATCTTATCCGGATTGAATCCCAGCCATTTCACATCTTCGATGATGCTGTCCACATATTCTGTCTCTTCTTTTGACGGGTTTGTGTCATCAAAACGAAGATTTGTTTTCCCTCCGTATTCAAGTGATAGTCCGAAGTTTAGACAGATCGATTTTGCGTGACCAATATGCAGATACCCATTGGGTTCCGGTGGAAACCGTGTAATAATAGTTTTATTTTTACTCGTCTTTAGGTCCTCTTCAATAATTTCTTCCAGAAAATTCAATGATTTTCCTTGTGTGTTCGATTCCGCCATATTTAAAATTTATCAGGGGGCAAATTTAATTCATTTTAAGCCCAAAGCCTAAAGCTTAAGGCTTAAAGCGCAATGCCAAACGATTAATGAATTTATCTTTGCTTCACTCCCATACTCCCATACTCCCATACTTTCTTTCATCTTTTCCCGAAGAGAAGACTTCCGATTCGGACCATCGTAGATCCCGCTTTCAGTGCAATAAGGTAGTCACTGCTCATTCCCATACTCAGTGTATCCACTGGATCCGACGGGAATGTTGTTTTAATTTTCATAAAGATTTTCTGTAGATGGTTGAATTCATCACGAATCTGTGCCTGATTATCTGTAAGGGAAGCCATCCCCATGCACCCTGAAATAACCGAATGACTAAACCTTTCATTTTGCCTGTTTTGATTCACAGTAAGGATAAGGGAATCCAGTTCTATTTCGTTTAAACCAAATTTAGTTTCCTCATGCGCAATAAAAATCTGAAGAAGACAAAGAATTGCGCGCTGGTTCTTTGCAGCATGTTTGTCTATTTCCAGCAACAGTTTCAGGCTGTCCACTGATTGAATCATATGAATAAAAGGCGCTATATATTTTATTTTATTGGTCTGAAGATGACCAATAAAATGCCAGCGGATATCTTTCGGCAGGGCTGATTCCTTTTCTATGAGCTCCTGAACATAATTCTCACCGAAGTCTCTTTGTCCCAGATTATAAAGAGTCTGAATTTCATTCACAGATTTTGTTTTGGAGACTGCTACCAGCTGAGCCCCGGAAGGTTTCAGTATATCCAGGATCATTTTATAGTTTGAAACTGACATGGAACGGATCATTTTAATATACTCCTGGAAATCACAATACGCTGAACTTCACTGGTGCCTTCGTATATCTGGGTTATTTTAGCGTCTCGCATGAGTCGCTCCACATGATATTCTTTTACATATCCATACCCTCCCATTATCTGCACCGCTTCGGTAGTCGCCCACATTGCTGTTTCACTTGCAAATACTTTGGCCATGGAAGAACTAATAGAATAATCCAGTCCATGATCTTTTTCTCTTGCAGCTTTTAAACAAAGCAACCGGGACCCTTCTATCCTGGTTGCCATATCCGCCAGTTTAAATTGTATGATCTGATGATTTTTAATTTCTGTACCAAAAGATTTTCTCTCCTTTGCATATTTAAGTGCCAGTTCATAAGCCCCTGAAGCTATACCCAAGGCCTGGGAAGCAATTCCGATTCTTCCGCCAGATAATGTTTTCATCGCAAACTGAAATCCAAATCCATCTTCACCTATCCGGTTTTCTTTAGGTACGATCACATCACTAAAACTAATACTGTGGGTATCGCTACCTCTTATTCCGAGTTTATTTTCTTTTGCACCCACAAGGATACCAGCAGTATTTTTTTCAACAATGAATGCGTTAATACCCTTACTGCCTTTTGCTGCATGGGTTTGAGCCATCACCAGATAAACCGAAGCGGAATTTCCATTGGTAATCCAGTTTTTCATTCCATTCAGGACATAATGATCTCCCTTATCAAGGGCGGAAGTTTTTTGTGAAGTTGCATCACTACCCGCTTCGGGTTCACTGAGTAAAAAAGCGCCGATATATAACTCACCATTTTTTTTACCTGCAGCCAGATGCCGCAGCCATTTATCTTTTTGAAATGAAGACCCAAATGCTTCAAGTCCCCAGCATACCAGTGAATTGTTCACACTCATGGCCACGGACACACTTGCGTCAATTTTACTTATCTCTTCCATTGCAAGCACATAACTTACAGTATCCATGCCGGCACCCCCAAATTCGGGAGATATCATCATTCCCATAAATCCAAGATCCGCCAGTTTCAACAATTGTTCACGGGGTAGTTGTTGTTTTTCATCCCTTTCTATAACACCTGGCAGGCATTCCTGTATGGCAAAATCCCTGGCGGCCTGGCGGATAGCAAGCTGTTCTTCAGTGAAAGTAAAATCCATGATAAAGAAAATGGTAGGGACAAAAATAACAGAATTCGGCTGAGAAAGCTAACAACTGTTAGGTTTTGAACCCGAAAGGGGTTTAGTTACCTTTGATCCCTCGAAAAAGATGATATGAGTAAACACGGGCATATTATAAAAGTAAGTTCCGAAATCGGGCGCCTTCGACGACTTTTGGTGCATAGTCCTGACAGCGGTTTGGGAAAAGTAGTTCCCTCCAAAGCGCAGGACTGGCTATTTGAAGATATCGTTCATCTGGATACCATCCGAAAAAAGGAATATGATTTCTATACCAAGCTGCTTTTATATTTTCTCGACCCTGACCTGATCCAGGGCAAACTCAAATCTATAGATGCTGAAAAAAACAAAAGAAATTTTTATAAACCAGAGCACAAGGATTTTTTCAGATCCGACAAAGTAATTGAACTGCAATGGTTACTTGCTGAAATCCTGGAGGATCTGGAAATTCGTTTAAAACTGGCAGCTTCTGTATGCGCTATCGAGAACTGTTCTTATGATACGCAAAAGGAATTACTGGAACTCAGCCCCGTTGCGCTTGCAAAAACTTTTATTACTGGTACACTCGAATCCGGTCGTATGTTATTTGCTCCCATACCTAATTTTATTTTTACGCGGGACATTGGCATCGTGATAAATGAATTTGTTCTATTAAATAAGCCTGCAAAGAAAGCAAGGACCAGGGAAGCACTGATCGCGAAATACATTTTCTTTAATCATCCTTTCTTCAGTTCGTATCAGAATAATATACTGGAGCTTAATGATGGATACCATCATTTTTTATTACCTAAGGAAGGTGACGACCGTAAAGTCACACTGGAAGGCGGAGATGTGATGGTTGTAACCAAGGACCATCTTCTGATCGGTGTAAGTGAAAGAACAACAATGGAAGCCGCTCATCAGGCAATTCAACTGCTTTTTGAAAAAAATGTAATGAAGAAAATAACGGTTATAAAAATTCCTAAAAAGCGTGACTATATGCATATCGATACAGTTTTTACGCAGATACGCAAGGATGCCTGGGTGATGCTCGGTGTCTTCTCCAAAAAATCGATGAAACATGAAGATGAGGATCCCATACAAAGAGCGTTGGAAGGAACAAAGAAAGATGAAAAAATAAGAATCATTCAGTTCAGGAAAAAAGATATTGATAATCCTGTTTATTTTGATAACCTGGAAGACCTGTTGTCGGAAATAAGCAAAGAGGACTTGCAATGTGGTGGTAAAGTGAAATTCATTTACTCCGGAAACAATGAATTTCCATTTGATGCAAGGGAACAATGGACAGATTCCTGTAACCTGCTGGCATTGAAAGAAGGCGTAGTGCTGGGTTATGATCGGAACGATAAAACTATTGAGGCGTTCAGGGAAAACGGATTTCATATCATACATGCTCATGAATTAATCCGGCAGCTTGAGGAAGGATCATTAAAAGCAGACCATATAAAAGATACGGTTATCCTTATGCCTTCAGCTGAACTTTCCCGTGCGCGTGGTGGGTTTCATTGTATGAGCATGCCATTATTAAGAGACGATTTATAATATATGCAAACCACGTCGAAAGTTTTAATGATCAGACCCCTGCATTTTTTATATAATGAAGAAACAGCAGTAAATAATCGTTTTCAGGTAAAAGGAGACCAGGAAAATCTTTCTGAAAAAGCAGTTCAGGAATTTGACGAATTTGTCAGGGAGTTACAAAAACAGAATATTGATGTAACTGTGGTCGAAGATTCTCCTGATCCGCATACCCCTGACGCTATTTTTCCGAATAACTGGATTTCCTTTCATGAATCCGGAATTTATTGTCTCTATCCTATGTTTGCTCCAAACAGAAGAAAGGAACGGAAAAAAGAAGTAATGGAAATCGTTCGAAAAAAATTTCACTATCATAAACTCATTGATTTCACAGATTATGAAACTGAAAACCTTTTTCTTGAAGGAACCGGCAGTATGGTTCTCGATCGGGATAAACTCCTTGCTTATGCATGTCTGTCTCCCAGAACAAGTCTCCGGGTCCTGGAAGATTTCTGTAAAAAGATGAATTACCGTCACGTTGTTTTTCATTCAATGGATGAATCCGGGCAAAACATTTATCATACCAATGTCATGATGTGTGTGGCAGACAGGTATGTGGTAATCTGCCTCGATTCCATAAAAGATGTGGATGAAAAAAAATACGTAACTGAAACTATTTTGTCCAGCGGAAAAGAAATCATCCCGATAAGTCAGGAGCAGATGAATCATTTCGCGGGCAATATGCTACAACTGGAAAACAAACAAAAGGAAAAAATTCTGGTGATGTCCAGTGCAGCCTGGTTTTCACTTTCTCAGGAACAAAAAGAAAAGCTGACGCATTATAATCGGGTAGTTCATGCTTCACTCCAAAGCATTGAATCAAATGGAGGTGGCAGTGCAAGATGTATGATTGCCGAAATTCATTTGTAAGGATTGAACTGAATATACTCTTTTACCGCATGGGGGAATCAATTCAAATGCTTATTTTTGGGACCGTTTCAGAAAGATTGAAGAATTTCAACGAATCTGCCATTTGATTGAAACCAATTCAACAAAATCAACTTTTTTCTATTTAATGCAACAAAAAGTTTCTAAAATCGGGGTACTCACTTCCGGGGGTGATTCACCGGGAATGAATGCCGCAGTTCGCGCAGTTGTTCGTACAGGTATTTATAATGGTTTGGAAGTTTTCGGTATTATGCGCGGTTATAGTGGAATTATTGAAAACGACATCATTCCGCTTCATTCCAGAAGTGTAGCCAATATCATTCAGCGGGGAGGGACGATTTTAAAAACAGCCCGCTGTAAGGAATTTTTCGAATTTGAAGGCAGGTCACGTGCATTTGCAAATCTGAAGAAACTCGGGATAAACGGACTTATTATTATTGGAGGGGATGGTTCATTCCGTGGGGCGCACAAATTCAGTTCAGAATTCGAAATTCCTTGTATCGGGATTCCCGGTACCATCGATAAAGATATTGCCGGAACTGATTTTACCATTGGATTTGATACGGCGGTGAATACGGCTGTTGAAGCTATTGACAAGATTCGTGATACAGCTGATGCGCATGACAGGCTTTTTGTGATTGAAGTGATGGGCCGTGATGCAGGATATATTGCCCTTCACAGCGGTATTGCCACGGGTGCTGAAAATATCCTGATCCCGGAAAGGAAAACAGATATTGAAGAGCTCATAAGCTCCCTACAGGAAAAGGAAAAAAGGAAAAAACTGGTGAACCTTGTTGTTGTAGCAGAAGGTGATAATTACGGAGGCGCCGAAGAGGTTGCCAAAATTGTAAAACAAAGATTGCCGAATATTGACACCCGCGTATGTATCCTGGGTCATATTCAGCGGGGTGGCTCTCCCAGCTGTATTGACAGGGTAATTGCAAGCCGCATGGGTTATTCTGCCGTGGAATGTCTTCTTGAAGGCAAATTCAACGTAATGGTAGGAGTCGTAAATAATAAAATTCATTTTACCCCATTGGAAAAAGCAGTTAAAGCCAAACAGAAAATTGGAGATGACTGGCTGAAGATTATAAAAATTTTAGCGTCATAAATTAAAAAGTAAAAAGTAAAAAGTAAAAAGTAATTTATTTTAAAGACTTAATCAAATAACAGAAGTTCCGGTTTTTCCTTTTTAATTTTTACTTTTTACTTTGTAGAGTTCAAATAACATAAACAACCCGATTAGCATGTCAAAAAACCTCGACAAATATATATACGGCCAGATGGATAAGCAGGCCGGATTGGAACATACTTTTCACCGGACTAAAATTGTGGCTACCGTTGGGCCCGCCTGCGATACATATGATAAATTATTGTCGCTTGTAAAAGCGGGAGTAAATGTTTTCCGTTTGAATTTTTCACATGGAAGTCATGAGGATAAAACAAAAATCATTGAGCATATCCGGAAAATAAATTCATCAGAGCCCTTTAATATTGCCATTCTTGGTGATTTACAGGGACCTAAACTTCGGGTGGGTGAAATTGAAGGAGGCAGCATACTTGTAGAAGAGGGAGAAATACTGACATTCACAAATACCAAGCTGGTCGGGACTAAGGAAAGAATCTATGTTTCATATCCCAACCTGCATGAAGATGTCAAAGTTGGCAATATCATTATGATTGATGATGGTAAACTGGAGGTGAAAGTAATCAGTATTGAAAAGAACCACGACGTAAAAGTTCAGGTGAAGCTGGGTGGTATCATTTCATCCAAGAAGGGCATAAACTTACCGGATACAAAGATTTCGCTCCCGGCCATTACCGTAAAGGACGAAGCAGACCTTGCTTTCATAATCGAACAGCAGTTAGACTGGGTGGCCCTTTCATTTGTTCGCCGCGTGAATGATATAGTAGGCCTGCGTGACAGGCTGAATCAGAAGAAAAGTAAAACCAAGATTATCGCCAAGATTGAAATGCCGGAAGCGCTGACCAACCTACGTGAAATCATTCTGGAATCAGACGGTATTATGGTGGCCCGCGGAGACCTTGGCGTTGAACTGCCAATAGAACAGGTTCCACTTATTCAAAAACAAATTATACGTAAATCAATACATCGTGCAAAGCCGGTAATCGTTGCTACGCAGATGATGGAAAGTATGATCGACCGGACTAAACCAAACAGAAGTGAAATTACCGATGTGGCAAATGCTGTTTTGGAAGGAGCCGATGCAGTTATGTTAAGTGCAGAGACCGCAACCGGCAATTATCCTACCCTTGTTGTGGAAACCATGCGTAAAATCATAATGGAGGTCGAAAAAACAGATTATCATTATAACCGCGAAGATGAACTGGAACCACAACCTCATTCTCCTTCTTTTCTGAGCGATGCCATTTGTTATAATGCATGTAAGCTCGCGAAAGATACACAGGCAGATGCGCTGATCGGAATGACACAAAGCGGATATACCGCCTTCATATTGTCCAGTTATCGTCCAAAATCACCACTGTACATATTTTCAAAAGAAAAAACCCTGATCAACCAACTCAGTCTAAGCTGGGGAGTGCGCGCATTTCATTATGCTGAAGAAGAAAGTATGGATGAGATCGTTGCAGATCTGACAGAAATTTTGAAACAAAGAGGATTCATCAAAAAAGGGGATGTTATTATCAATACAGGTAGTATTCCGGTAGCTGAACACTTGCCTACAAACCTGTTGAAGATTTCTAAAGTAGACTAGGAAAGTATGGGAGTATGGGAGTATGGGAGTATGGGAGTGAATTTCGACAATGGTTTTGAAAACATTTACTTTTAAAATATATTAAATTTCATTCCCATACTCCCATACTCCCATACTTTATTTAAGTCTTCGTCTCATCTCCTCAATTTCCCGCCGGTCGGCCATGACGACTGACTGATCTTCAATCATAAAAGGCTGAACAAAATCCATGGATGATTTTTTTAACACACTGGCTGAACTATGAAATTGAGTTGCTCCGGTCTCTTTCTTCAAATCAGCAATATTCTCTGCCCGCACTCCCGCTCCCGGCATTATCTGAATGCGGCCGTCTGCCTGTGTAATAAGGTCCTTTATTAGTGAAGCACCCAGGATGGCCTTCGGTTGCTGCCCGGAAGTGAGAATTCTTTCACATCCAATTTCAATAATATCTTCCATTGCTTCAAAAGGATTGACCGTCCAGTCAAAAGCTCTGTGAAAACAAACGCCCATTGGATAAGCTTTTTCGACCAGTTTTGAAGAATGGACTTTATCCACCCGGCCATCGGGTAATAACATACCAAAAACGACGCCATCGCATCCGGCGGATTTGCATGCTGTCACTTCATGAAGCATTACATCAAATTCTTCTTCAGAAAATAAAAAATCACCACCTCTTATCCGGATGATCGGGTACAACTCGATTCCAATTTTTTTACGAACTGATTTAATCAGTCCGATGCCAGGTGTTGTTCCTCCTGAAGCCGGATCGGCACAAAGCTCTACCCTGTCCCCGCCTGCATCCGCAGCAATCAATGCCGAATTGAGGTTATAACAGCATATTTCAAGTATATATTTTTCCATCAGCTGAACCAGCTTTCCGATTCATAAATTTTTTCTTCTGTAGTTGAACGGACGGCATATGTAAACCCTTTTTGAATGCAGTACGCTCCAAAACTTCCGTCTTTCTTCAAAGCAAGGAAGCCAACCTGGAGGGTTTTAGCTTTTGCCGGATCCCTCGTTACAATTCTTTCCACTGCTTTTCGGCAGGCATCACGCGGCGTGAACCCCAAACGCATATATTCGACTACCAGGTGAGATCCAACAATCCGAATTACTTCTTCCCCAACTCCAGTTGAAGTGGCGGATCCTATTTCATTATCAACAAAAAGTCCGGCGCCAATAATTGGTGAATCACCAACCCTTCCATGCATTTTAAATGCCATGCCGCTGGTAGTGCAGGCTCCGCTGAGATTACCATTATTGTCCAGGGCCAGCATGCCAATCGTATCGTGGTTGGAAGCTCCGCCGGGACTTAATGATTTATCGTTAAATTTTTTATTCTCAATATTAATAACAGGTTCATATTTCGAATTGCGCAACCATTCTTTCCACATTTTTTCACTTTCCGGCGTTAATAAATTTTCTTTTTTAAATCCATTGGCCAGAGCGAATTCCAGGGCCCCGTCACCCGCCAATACAATATGTGGTGTCTTTTCCATAACAAGACGCGCAACAGAAATTGGGTGAACAATATATTCCAGGCACATTACTGAACCACAGTTACTATTTTCATCCATGATACATGCATCCAGCGTTACATGTCCATCACGATCAGGAAGACCCCCGTAACCTACAGAATGATTATTTGGATCGGATTCGGGTATTTTAACACCTGCTTCAACTGCATCCAATGCCCTGCCCTGTTTGCTCAGAACTTCCCAGGCTGCTGCATTGGCAGCTTTACCGAAATCCCAGGTAGAAATAACGACAGGTTTATCTGTAATAAAATAAGTCTTAATTCCGACATTGTTAGTTTTTAAGAACCAGCCAGTGGAGGCGAGTAAGGAAGAACCCAGGAATTTTCTTCTGTTAAACATTTATATTCTGATTATTATACAATTTAGTGTAATTGTTTCAAGCTGACCTGGTTTCATAATATTTGCTACATTCATTAACACTTTCACACTACTACATTATGATTAGTAAAAAATTTCATTTAGTTATCCTGTTAATTCTCATCCGAATTACTGGTTATTCTCAATCAAACAGTCAGGATAGCACTTGGTTCCGGAATAATTATTATAAAATGGAAAAGGCAATTTCAATGCGTGACGGAGTAAAACTTTTTACATCCATATATATACCAAAGAATAGTTCGGAAAAACATCCAATCCTAATGGAAAGGACTCCATATAGTTGCGCTCCATATGGCATGAATGAATTCCCGGCTTTGTCAGGGAACTATATCATGAATTACTTAAAGGAAGGATATATACTGGTCTTCCAGGATGTACGAGGCAGGTGGATGAGTGAAGGAAAATTTGTAGATGTTCGTCCGTTCATAAAAAACAAAAAGGCGACAGATATTGACGAATCCACTGATGCTTATGACGCAATTGACTGGCTGGTAAAAAACGTTCCTGCAAATAATGGAAACGTAGGCGTGTTTGGCACTTCCTATCCCGGTTTTTATGCGGGAATGGCTGCAGCTTCCGGACATCCTGCCCTGAAAGCCGTGAGTCCGCAGGCTCCGGTAACAGACTGGTTCATTGGAGATGATTTTCATCATAACGGTGCATTTTTTTATATGGACGCATTTGATTTTTATGTGGCCAATGGTTTTGGAAGGCCACATCTATATCCGATAAAAATTGAAACACCGATGCCAGATCCTTACGACAGCAAAGACAATTATAAGTTTTATTTAAATCAGGGTGCGGATAAAAATTTATTAAAATTTACAGGTGACAGTATAGCTTTTTTTAAAGAGATTTACCAACATCCTGAATATGATGCATGGTGGCAAATCAGGAATGCAAGGAATGCACAATTTCATATTCAACCCGCCATTTTAGTCGTAGGTGGGCTTTTCGATGCAGAAGATTGTTTCGGGGCATGGAATCTTTATAAGGCTATCAGGAAACAAAGTCCGGCAACCAATGCAAGACTTGTTATGGGTCCCTGGTATCACGGCCAATGGGGAAGTATTGATGGTACGCATATGGGCAATATAGAATTCGGTTCAAACACTTCCCTAACGTATCAGAATGAAATTGAAATTCCTTTCTTCAATTATTATCTTAAAGGGAATAAGGATCCTTCCATTGCCAGGGCGACCATATTTTTTACCGGTGAAAATAAATGGCGGCATTTTGATTCCTGGCCAACCAATCAGGCTAAGGAAGTAAAAATTTATCTGCAGGAGAATAATGGACTGTCTGTTAATCCGCCCGTAAAAGAAATTGCATATGATGAATATGTCAGTGATCCGGCCCATCCTGTTCCTTATACGGAAGATGTTCATTTCAACCGGACCCGCGAATATATGACAGATGACCAGCGGTTTGCAAGTCGCAGACCGGATGTGCTCACATATCAGACTGCAGTGCTCAAGGAGGATTTTACTATTGGCGGACCGGTGATTGCGGATCTGATCTCTAGTATAAGTACGACAGATGCTGATTTTGTTGTAAAAATAATTGATGTTTTCCCCGATACCCTTTCATATAACCGAATTAATATTTACGCTGTAAACGAAGGTGAAAAACCCTATCCTATGGGTGGCTATCAAATGCTGGTGAGGGGTGAAATATTTCGTGGGAAATTCAGGAAAAGTTTTGAAAAACCAGAACCTTTTCAACCGGGGAAAGCAGAGAAAATACGATTCAGTTTATCGGATGTTGCACATACTTTTAAAAAAGGCCACCGCCTGATGATCCAAATTCAGAGTAGTTGGTTTCCTTTGTCAGACAGGAACCCGCAGAAATTTACAGATATTTATACTTGCGACAATTCCGATTTTCAGAAGTCACTCATTCGTATATTTCATGATCGGATGAAGGCATCTGCCATAATTCTTCCGGCTATTTCCGGAATGCCGAATTAATGTTTTGATGGTTCTATAAATATTTCAGAATACGGAACGGTATAATTAATTTTGTGTGCTGTTAACCCTTCATTCAGACGCAATTGCCAGGAATGGAATCTTCTAGTAAACAATCGCAAACGCTGGAATTATGGCTCCAGGAAGTTCAATCTTATATTTATAAGGTGACCAGTGAACCTATGAAGCATGCCAATTTCCAATTCCTCAGATCAAATTTTACTTATAAAAGAAAAAATAAAAATAGCCAGGACGAACTCTCCATCATTTTCTTGAGTCAGTTTCCTGTTAATTACAGAATTGGCTTTCAGCTTGAAATCTGGCATCCGCAAATCAGACAGGTGAAAGAGTCTTATATGGGTGAAATTCTGAACAAGGAATCTTACCTGTGCAGTATTATATTAATAATGAAAGATTTTCCTTCCAAAGATCCTGAACAAACAATTGTTAAAGATTATCCGGTTTATAATTCAAGGGATTTATTTATGGTTGGCGACTGGCTCGCCCAAACACTTCAGTATGATCTGGTCCCGTTATGCAATCAGCTTAGCACAATTAGCCATATGGATAGCTTTTTTGAAGCAAAACCAGACTGGTCTCTGAATACACATAGTGGCGGAAATCTCTGCACTGATTTGATTGTTGCCAAACTAAACAGAAAAAGAGATATCCATCTGCGTTATCAGCAATTGATGCAGGGCCTTCAGTTAAAAATTGAAAACCGTCAGATGAGCCCTGAAAGTCGTCAGTTACTTTCACTTTGCTACGATGCAATAAAATAGTCGTTGACCGATGACCGATAACGGATGACCGATCATATTTTAATTTTCACACTCCCATACTCCCATACTCCCATACTCCCATACTTGTTTTCAGCTTTAGGCTTAAAGCCCTATTTTCGCAGATATTTTGAAATAAACAGCCTGTATTATGAAAATGGTTGACGCATTCGAAAAGATTCCTTTGGAAATTTTCCCGGACGCGAAATCCGGTTCCTTGTTTGTTGCAAAAAAAATCGCCGCCCTGATAAGGGGAAAGGAAAAAAATAAGGAGCGATGTGTGCTTGGTCTTTCGACCGGAAAATCACCATTGAAATTATATGCTGAACTGGTAAGAATGCATAGGGAGGAAGGACTTAGTTTCAGGAATGTTATTGCTTTCAACCTGGATGAATATTACCCAATCGAAAGGAATGCGCCTCAGAGTTATTATCGGTTTATGAAAGAAAATCTCTTCAATCATATTGATATCGATCCAAAGAATTGTCATATTCCGAACGGGGAACTGCCAAGAGATGCAATGAAATCATTTTGTAATGAATATGAACAGGCAATCACAGATGCCGGTGGAATTGATTTACAGATTTTAGGTATAGGATCGAATGGGCATATTGGGTTTAACGAACCTGGTTCCAGCCGTTATTCTAAAACGCGTGTTACTCCGCTTGAAAATTCTACCCGTTTATCCAATGCAGGAGATTTTGAAAGTGTGACTCAGGTACCCCGTTTATCTGTAACCATGGGCATCAGTACGATTCTCAGAAGCAGAATGATTATCCTTATGGCCTGGGGGATTAACAAATCAGTGGCAGTTCAGAAATCACTGGAAGGTCCTGCTACTGAAGAAACACCAGCTTCTCTTCTTCAACAGCATGAGGATACCTTATTTGTTACGGATGAAGCAGCAGCTTCTGATCTCACTCGTTTCAAGGCACCCTGGCTTACCGGAGATTGCGATTGGAAGGGAGATATACTTCGCAAAGCCGTTGTGAATACAGCCCTCAAACTGGGTAAACCTATATTGAGCCTGACTGATAAGGATTATAATGATCATGGATTAAGCGATTTACTGGCCGTGAAAGGAGATGCATACGAAATCAATATGGAAGTATTTTATATGTTGCGTGATAGCATCACCGGGTGGCCAGGTGGGAAAAATCAACCCCTTCCAAATGCTCCGGAAAGAATGACACCTTATCCGAAAAGATGCCTTATTTTCTCCCCGCATCCGGATGATGATATTATTTCTATGGGCGGCACTTTTATGCGTCTGCATGATCAGGGACATGAAGTGCATGTGGGTTATCAGACATCAGGAAATATTGCCGTGACAGATGAATTCGTTACGCGTTTCATTGATTTCGCTGTTGGATTTGAATCATTGTTCGGAATTGATACCAAACGTTCGGCAGAAATTCTTTCTGATGCCAAGAATTTTCTAAAAGAAAAAAAGAATTCAGGCATTGATTCTCCGGAAATCAGGAATGTAAAGGGTTTAATACGTCGTAGCGAAGCAAGTGCTACTTGCCGTTATGTTGGAATTCCTGATTCAGGCATACATTTCCTGAATCTTCCATTTTATGAAACCGGAACGATTCATAAAAATCCAATGAGTGAAAAAGACGTGCAGATTACTATTGAATTGCTGAAAAAGATAAAACCTCATCAGGTATATTGTGCTGGTGATCTGGCAGACCCACATGGAACACATAAAGTTTGTCTTGATATAATCTTCGAATCGATGAAACGTCTTAAAGATGCAGGAGAACCCTGGGTAAAAGATTGCTGGATCTGGTTATATAAAGGAGCCTGGCAGGAATGGGACGTAAGTGAAATTGAAATGGCTATACCTATGAGTCCGGATCAGGTACTGAAAAAACGATTCGGAATATTCATACATCAGTCACAAAAAGATATGGTTCCCTTTCAGGGCTCAGACAGCCGTGAATTCTGGCAAAGGGCCGAAGACAGGAATGCAAATACAGCCAATCTATATGCCCAGCTTGGACTTACCAAATACGCAGCTATGGAAGCTTTTAAACGATGGCATTATTAAGATTGAAGCTCAAAGCCCAATGCCTAAAGCTCCTGGTTTATAAGTTTTTAATAGATTCTTGTCAATTTCTTTGAAAATTTTATTGCTTGAGTGTAGAAAACAAAAGATCCAATAATTCATCAAAAAGTAATAAGAAAAAAGCTTTGGGTTTTAGGCTTTTGGCTTTAGGCCCAAATTGGTCAGCTGCATGGAAACTTAGCTCTTTCAGATGGAGATTCTGGACAGGTTTGCTGATTTTTAGCGGCATTTTGATTGCACTTCCTTTTTTCTTTAATGCCATCGAAAAAAGGAATGGAATTAGTTTTGACGATATAGTTTTAGAACGGATTCCAGCCACCAATGTCTCTGTTGCTGTCTTTTTTTTGATTTGGTCCAGTTGTCTGATACTGGTTATCCGGCTTTATCGAGACCCTATGATGTTGCTAACCATGTTATGGGCTTACAATTGCGTAACCTTGGTCAGAATGCTTTGTATTTGCCTTATTTCATTGAATCCGCCAGCAGGATTGATTCCCCTCGCAGATCCTATCACCAATCAGTTCTATGGGCAACGCTATATAACACACGATCTTTTCTTTTCTGGGCATACTACAACGGTTTTCCTGATTTTTCTTTGCCTGAAGAAGAAAACAGACCGGATTTATACCCTGATTGCTACAATAATACTCGGAATTTTATTACTGGTACAACATGTACATTATACGATTGATGTATTGGCAGCTCCGGTTTTTACTTACGCATTATACAGATTTGCATTAACTATAACAAATATCAGGAATCAACCCATTTTTCCCGATCCGGGATAAGGTTAAAGATGTTTAAAATGGATACCAAGGGCTGCAATTAAACGTTTAAGATGTCCGGGGGAATAACCCCGGGGCAATAAGAATTTAAAACAAGGCTGGTTAATAGCACTTTATTCATTAATTTTGCCAATAATAAAAAAATCATAATTATTTTTAAGTTAATTTCAACCTCTTCAAAATTGGGTTATAAGCAGTTGGTTTCACCTGCTAAAGACTTAAATGCTACCATGATATGAAAAAATTACTATGCCCTGAATTCTATCTAGGTGATAAGGTAACCCCGGAGCAATCAGACTTTTTCCATAAAAATGGGGTAATCTTATTTCGCAATGTCCTTAAGCCGGAAACTGTTGCATTTTTTATCCAGGAAATTAACCGGATTGAAAAGCAATTGCTTGATGAAGGGAAGGATAAGATCAATGGAGTTCCTCTCAAATTTGGAAAGGATCACAATGGTCAAACTATTATTCAGCGTTTATGCTTTTTATCTCTTTTCAGCCCAACATTTCATGAATATTTAAATGACCCGCGACTGGTTGCATTACTTGAATTATTGCATCCTTATGAAGGCAGGATTGCTGAAAATGAAAAAGACGGACTCATCCTTAATCATTACGTTCGTACACCTGAGAGCAAGTTTTCCCAAATGGGATGGCATACGGACAGCCCCAGGGATTTATTTCTGGGTCAGAAGATCATGCCGATGCTGAACGTGGGAATTCATCTTGATCCCTGTCCGTTTGAAAATGGCGGACTGCGGGTACTTCCGGGCACACACAAACAAGGTGTACTTCGTTTATTATTCAAGAAAAAATATTTCATAGATAACAATCCTGATGCCCGTGAAATCGGATTTGATATAAACGCGGGTGATCTTACCGTTCATGACGGCCGTATCTGGCACCGCGCGCAACAATCCCCATATTTGGGTGAAGCCAGTCGCAGACGGGTAATGTATGTACCAATTATCACAGGTAAATACATGCCAAAAGACGAAAACAGTAAAACACCTTTTTACCATCGTTTCGCTTCCAAAGTTCAGAACTAAGGATACCGCGAACTAAAATTCAATACAAATGCCTTTTGCACTCATTACAGGAGGAAGCAAAGGAATTGGTAGAGCTATTGCAGAAACGCTTGCGCATCGCGGATATGACCTCTTGCTGATCGCCCGGTCTGCTGATTTACTTGAACAGGTATCAACGGAAATTCATTCAGTCACAAAAAGAAACTGCCGCTGGCTCGCCATTGATCTGGCTTCAGAACAAGCTGCAGAGTCTGTTTTAAGTTGGATTTTAGAAAATCAGTTTGAAGTTTCGATTCTTGTAAATAATGCAGGATACGGACTGAGTGGAAGTTTTGAAAATTATACGGCTGATGAACACGCCGAAATGCTTAACCTGAATATTATTACATTAACCAAACTAACACGTTTATGCTTGCCTGAGCTCCTCAAAAAACCTGCTGGTTATATTCTTAATATAGGCAGTTCAGCTTCATATCAGGCTGTTCCGATGCTTTCTACCTATGCAGCTTCTAAAGCCTATGTTTTAAACTTCAGCCGTGGACTTTATCAGGAACTCAAAAAAACAAACGTTTCGGTAACCTGCATTTGCCCCGGCCCTACTGATACGAATTTTGTGAATCGGGCGCAGATAGGCCCCAAAGGACGAAAAGCTGCTGAACGTTTAAATATGTCACCACAAATCGTAGCGAAGATTGCAGTAGAAAGTCTTTTTCGAAAAAAGCCAGAAGTCATTACAGGAACTTTGAATAAACTCAGCGCTTTTTTTGCATGGCTGCTTCCTAAAAGTATAGTGGAGGGAGTTGCGAAAAAATTATACGACTAAAAATTTGAAAATTCTGAAATGTAGTATTTCTGGGTTTAATATCTCCATGACTGAATTTCCATCCGCCTATGGCGGGGCCCTATTCTAAAAAAGGTAAGGATGTCAAAGAAATCAATTCAACTGTTTTTCTTTATTATCGCTTATACTGCTTGCAATGCGCAATTGAACAATGTCCATATAGTTACAGGAGCGGAACAAACAAAAAAATATTTTCCATTACTGTTGGCCAAAAGAGTTGCAGTGGTTGCAAATCCTACTTCACAAATCGCTGGCACTCCCCTGGTTGATAGCCTGCTGCATTCAGATATCCACGTTGTTAAAGTATTCGGGCCGGAGCATGGTTTCCGGGGAAATGCCAGTAATGGTACTACAGTTTCTGATAGTTTTGATCCCATAACGGGAATTCCGGTTGTATCGTTATATGGTAAAAAATCAATGCCATCCAGAGAAGATCTGCAGGATGTAGACATTGTTGTATTTGATATCCAGGATGTAGGTGCCCGTTTCTTTACTTATATTATCACATTGCAGCGTGTAATGCAATCATGTGCCAATTTTAATAAACCTCTTCTGATTCTGGACCGTCCAAACCCCAACGGATATTTTGTAGATGGTCCGGTACTGGAAGATAGTTTGCATTCCGGAGTCGGACTTCAACCCATACCCATTGTTCATGGAATGACTATTGGAGAACTGGCGCAAATGATCAATGGGGAAGGATGGTTAATGAATAAGGTCAAATGTGATGTACAAATTATCAAACTGGAAAATTATACCCATGAATCGGTTTATAATTTACAAGTATCTCCTTCACCTAATCTCAATACCACACAATCCATCCTGCTTTATCCCAGTTTGTGTCTTTTTGAAGGAACGGTTATAAGTATCGGAAGAGGAACATACAAGCCTTTTACAATGATTGGTGCACCTGCACTGGCTGGTAAATTTACTTTCAGCTTCAGACCCGAATCCATACCGGGCATGAGTGAACACCCGCTTTATCAGGATTCTGTTTGTTATGGGCTGGACCTTGGAAATTTTAATATTGAAACCCTCCGAATAAAAAAAGAAATAAACCTGCAATGGATAATTGAATGTTACCAGGCATATCCGAGAAAAGAAATTTTTTTTGACGCATCCCAAAGCAAACAGATCGGCAATTTTGATAAACTTGCAGGTAATTCACTACTTCGAAAACAAATTATAGCCGGTATAACTGAAAAGGAAATCCGGAAAAGCTGGGAACCCGCCCTTTCAGAATTTAAGAAAAAAAGAATTAAATACCTCTTATATCGTTGACGGTTGATCCCGCACGTGCGGGAACCGATGATCGATGGTAGAATTTTTGCATGTTAAACTTTGATGGCGTTAAGCGTTAAGCCTTCGGCGTGAAGCGTTACGCATTAGGCTTTGAGCTTTAGGCCTTCTTTCATTGGAATATCTTAAATTACAAGACTAAAAAAATCAGTTATGTCAAATCAAGATTTATCAAGACGGGCATTTATTCATTCAGCAGGTAAGGCAGGAGTAGTTGCCGGTCTTTCAGGATCAGTTCTTTCTGCATTCGCCAATACTGATACTACACACATAAAACAAATAACTGCTGCACCGGATCCGGTTCCTTATAAACAGCGGGCCCTTCCTTATACCTATGCTGCTCTTGAACCCGCAATAGATGCGATGACCATGGAAATACATTACACTAAACACGCGGCGACCTATGCGAAAAACCTGGCAGAAGCAGTGGAGGCGGAAAAAGTAGATGAGTCGAAAGTTACGCTCGAAGACCTGCTTGCATCGATTTCAAAATATTCGACCAAGATGAGAAATAATGCAGGTGGCCACTACAACCATTCTCTATTTTGGGAACTGATGACTGCCCCGGGAAAAACAGTTGCTCCGTCTCCGGCACTTACAGCATCAATTCAAAGGGATTTCGGTTCTCTTGATGCGATGAAAATTAAATTCAATGATGCGGCCAAGGGTCGTTTTGGAAGCGGTTGGGCCTGGATAATAGTAAAAAAGGATGGTAAACTTGATGTAGTCTCAACGCCAAACCAGGATAATCCGCTGATGGATATCAGCGATGCTAAGGGGCAACCGCTGATTGGTCTCGATGTTTGGGAACATGCATATTATTTGAAATATCAAAATAAAAGGCCTGATTATATTTCAGCCTGGTGGTCTGTTATAAACTGGGACTATATAAATAACAGGTATAGTATGCTTTGAAAAAATACTTGTTAGTGGTTGATAAGGTCTCCGGATGATTTTTTTTTAGAAATTTGATGCCCTGTTTAGAAATTAAGCAGGAATCCAATTCCCATTACATTTGATTTACTGATATCGAGTGTTTTCATATAAGAAAAGCGGAGCTCTAAATTATGACTTCCATGTCCGACTCCTAATCGGGCACCTGCGTTTCCAACGGGACCGAATCCAGCCATTTTATTTGAATAATCATATCCGGATACATCAGTTGCCGTATATTGATTGGTATGGTAGCCAAACCCCACCCCTGCAAAAAATCCAAATTTATCTTCCGCTTCTTTTGTTGATCCGGCTCCATAGTTGTAATTGAACATCAATGGAACATCCAACATCATACCGAGCGAATTGTCAACATAATTCTGACTATTATAAGTACCTGAAATTCCAAAACTTAAGGGAATACCAACACTAAATGAAGTGTTTTCTGTTTCCATAAAATTTACCCTCGGTGAATACATGATGGCTCCGACGGGATCAGCTGATGAACCAGCTGAAGATTGAAGCACTACATTGATACCGACACCTTGCATAAATGTTTGGGAAAATGCAAAACTGGAAAGGCAAAATGCGAATACTGAAAAAAACAATTTTTTCATAATTGGTATTATTGGGGTTAAAGTAGAAAACGGGTTCTAGCTAAAGTTTATTGCTGAAAAGGTTCAGAATATTAAAAATAAGGAATGGGTAGCAATATGAATACTAGGTGTTTACACTCATTTATCCTTATTGACTTATATCAATTGTTGATTGCTTTTTCAATCCCCCTGTCTGGGACCAGCCATCGTATAGAAACAATGCAAAAAAGAATAGCCGAATATAAAGTATTATAATAGGCCAGAACAATGGAAAGAAGATAGCAGATAACTGAAAAAATACCCTTCTGCCTTAAACAAGCAAATGCATGAAGCAGCCTGGGGTTTTCCTTAGAAATACGCTCTATACAAATCTGAAGTATAGTGAAAGATATTCCGCAAATCAGGAGCAGAATGGCATACAGAATGACAGTGTTTTGTGCGTAATGGTTCTCTCCCATCCATCCGGTTGCAAAAGGAATGAGAGATAACCAGAAAAGAAGGTTCATATTCGACCAGATAATTGCTGCATTAGTGTGATTCACCGCACCGAGCAGATTATGATGATTCCCCCAATATATTCCAATAAATATAAAGCTTAACAGATAACTGGAAAATACCGGCATTTGTTCAAGTAATGAAGCCCAGCTGGTATTATGCGGAGTCTTTATCTCCAATACCATAATGGTAATTATGATGGCAAGAACGCCGTCACTGAACGATTCAAGCCTGGTTTTACTCATTTCCGGTTAAAGTGTTTTAGGGAAGATAATTAAAACTAACAATATCATAAAGCCGCAGGGTCTTACAAAATGGACTTAAATTTGAAACCTAATAATAAATTCCATATGATTGACGCTTCCATGATTACAACCAGTATATCGTTAGAAGGATTCCAGATATCGAAAAATTTAGGTGTGGTGAGGGGCATTACCGTCCGTTCCAGGAGCATACTTGGAAATATGGCTGGTGGCCTGCAAACTCTCTTTGGAGGAAAGATTTCTATATATGTCAGCTTATGTGAAAGAACAAGGGAAGAAGCTTTTCAGCACATGATACAACACGCAGAGGAAATGGGTGCAAATGCCATTATTAATATGAGGTATGATGCTAATGAAGTAATGAATGGAGTTACTGAAGTTTTGGCATACGGCACAGCCGTCCGCGTAGAAAGAAAATAATTTTTAATTTTCCAGCTGGGTTATCCTTCCTGTTCAATTATAGCAGGATGAAACTGAACTACTGCTTCCTGTATCCAGGGCGGAAGAATCTTTTCCTGCACGGTCCATTCATTATTTTCCAACTGCATATTAATATAGTAACGATTTCCCCGGTCATCACTTACGTCTATATGATACACAGGGCCCGCTATTCCATTACTCTTCCTGAAATTGAACTCTCTTAATCGTCCTTCAGCTTTTATCAATCTCGAAAACTGCACGTTTTTCAATACTGTCATAACACAAATGTAATTGTTCCTGTATAATATTTTAGGTTTAAATACGGGTTAAATGGAAGTTTTTCAACGCATTACTTTCAAGTTAAAAAGGACATTAACATTTGGTTTATAAATCATTGTTACTCCTGTTGTTGATTCATACGTAATTTTAAGAATTTTACGAAAACCCTGCGAATGTCCTTAAAATTGTATGACTTGAGCCTTGAACAGGTTGAAAAATTAATTATGGAGCATAAAATGTCTACTTCTTTCGCAGGACAAAATCCATATATCGCCAGCGGACCATTTTATGAAATGCTCGCATGTCTTATGGCTAATGGTTTATACCAGGTTGAATTGCTTGACAAAGAAGAAATGGAGGAATCATTGCAGCAAACAATTAAAGCATTCAGTGATTATGCCGAAGCTGCAAAATCCTAGCATTTTTGAATCCCATCGAAATCAATTATCTGATTTAATAATAACAGCGGAATCCGGCTGTATCAATGATTGATTCGTTTTTGCTCGCGATATTTTTTCTTCTTCACCCAATAAAATTCCCCATGGTTTCAGGCTGTCAATCCTGTCGAATATTATTTTGAGTACCGCAATAATAGGAATTGATAAGAACATACCTGCAATACCCCAGATCATTTCTCCAAGAACAACACCCAGCACGGTTATCAAAGGATTTATCTTAACCTTAGATCCTACAATTCCGGGTAATAATATATTACTGTCCACCAGGTGTGTTATGACCAGAATAATTACAACGAATAGTAATTTTCCGGCTGTTGCACCAGTTGCAAATGTTATAAGAAAACTGATGAGCATAGAAGTAAAAATTCCGATATAAGGAATGATATTAAGGAGGCCTGTTATAATTGCCAGCAAAGCTGCATATTTAATTCCGAGCGCCCAGAAAGCAATACAAACTACGACGGAAACGACGCACATTTCAATGAATAAACCGATGATATATTTCCTTAAAATATGTTGAACCTTTTCTACGATATCATATACTATTGTTGAATTTTCTTCAAGGAAAACAGATATAAGGAAATTCAAAATAAGCCTGCGATAAGAAAGCAGGAAAAGAGTATAAATGAAAGTAAATACCAGAAATAGGATAAACGACGAAAGCGATACAATGGTACTTCCAAGAACAGTTGTTCCAGAATCCAGGGCTTTATTTGCGGCGGATTTTAGAAATATAAGCTGCTTATATGAATTTATATGAAATTTAATAGCGATCCAGTGTTGGATATTTGCGAGAGAACTATTCAGTTGTATTTTAAACTGTGGCCAGTCGCCTGCCAGATCGCTCATTTGCAGTCCTACGAAATAAATTATTGCTGAAATAAATGCAACCAATATCAATATTGCCAGAATCGAAGCAAGCCCCCTTCGAAATCCAAACTTTCTTTCCATATATGAAGCTAGGGGCAATAGTAAAATCGAAAATAAGCAGGAAAAAATCAGGGGACTGAGTATCTCCTTACCCAGGATTACGAGGTAACCTATGGCTATCAGGCTTACTAAAACAGAAGCAAGCTTTTGATAAAAAGGATACTTGTTTACTGGAAGAGGCATTATTGAAAGTAAAAAGTTAAAAGGAAAAAGTAAAAATCCAGGCACACCATTTAAAAACACTAAAAAGTACAAAACTTTTTAATTTTTACTTTTTAGTTTTTACTTTGATCAAAACGGGCATGATTTTTAGAATGACTACCATATATAACGAATTTTTGACCAATTATTTCAGTGCATCTATTTCATGAAAACAAAGAAAATCCTGATCATAGCGGGCTTAGCACTTACGACCCTTCTAATCCTTCAGTTAATTAAAAGAAAAAAATTAGAAAAAAGACTTACTGTGGTAGCAGATGAAGGATACGAAACCGCTGAAGATATCCTCTTTCCTAAAAGGAAATTCCTCTAATAAGGTATGATTCCAGTAGTTAAAGCCAAGGGTTTAATTCATTATAATTTACAAGTAGTTTATAATCAATCAATTATATATTTTAATTGAAACAGAATTTGAATGGTTTTGAGCCCTTAATTCATAGGACTACCCAATTAAATTCATAAAGGCGCTCGTTTCTACTCATTTCGGACTTAATTTTTTTGAAATTCATTGCAAACTCAATGCGGACAGGCGTTAAACCACAAAGGCTGCTTCGCTTTTCCAGAAATCCTGCAAAGAAAATCTTCTGTTTATACTTTTTAGTATAAACCGTTTCGTAAATTTGCGTCATGAAGACAGATCTTATCCAACCCAAGTCCCGTGAAGCTGAGAATGAATTGCGTACGATAGAAAAAACGGTATTCAGTGACTATAAATATGGGTTTGTTACGGAAATTGAAGCGGATGAAGCTCCCAAGGGTCTTAATGAAGACGTAATTCGTTTTATATCCGCACGTAAAAAGGAGCCTTTATGGATGTTGGAATGGAGATTAAAGGCTTATAGACACTGGTTGACAATGAAATCACCGGATTGGGCGAATATCAAATACCCTCCGATAGATTACCAGGATATTATATATTATTCTGCTCCTAAACAGAGAGTTAATCCTAAAAACCTGGACGAAATAGACCCCGAACTTATACGAACTTTTGAAAAACTGGGTATTTCACTGGAAGAACAGAAAAGGTTGACCGGTGTGGCAGTGGATGCTGTTATAGACAGCGTGTCAATTGGAACTTCGTTTAAAAGCCAGCTGGCTGAACTCGGCATTATTTTCTGTTCAATGAGTGAAGCTATTAAGGAACATCCCGATCTTATCAGGGATTACCTGGGTACGGTGGTTCCCATTACCGATAATTATTTTTCTGCACTTAATGCCGCAGTTTTCAGCGATGGGTCATTCTGTTTTATTCCAAAAGGCGTTCGATGTCCAATGGAGCTTTCAACTTATTTCAGAATAAACGCCGAAAATACCGGACAGTTTGAAAGAACCCTGATCGTTGCGGAAGCTGGTAGTTATGTGAGTTACCTGGAAGGTTGTACTGCACCAATGAGAGATGAAAACCAATTGCACGCAGCCGTAGTAGAGCTGGTGGCCCTTGAGAATGCTGAAATTAAATATTCAACTGTTCAAAACTGGTATCCGGGAGATAAGCAGGGTCGTGGAGGTGTGTATAATTTTGTTACAAAAAGAGGCATTTGTAAAGGCAATCATTCAAAAATATCCTGGACCCAGGTGGAAACCGGCTCAGCGATCACCTGGAAGTATCCAAGTGTTATCTTAAAAGGTGATTATTCAACTGGTGAATTTTATTCAGTAGCTGTTACCAATAATTACCAGCAGGCTGATACGGGAACCAAGATGATGCATCTTGGAAAGAATACCCGTAGCCGTATCGTTTCAAAAGGTATTTCTGCAGGATTCAGTAATAATAGTTACAGGGGATTGGTGCATGTAAGCAAAAGTGCGACGAACTCAAGAAATTTTTCTCAGTGTGATTCTCTTTTACTTGGAGACAAATGCGGAGCAAATACTTTTCCTTATATCGAAGTAAGAAATAATACAGCTGTAGTTGAACATGAAGCAACAACTTCCAAGATCGGGGAAGACCAGATCTTTTATTGCAATCAGCGGGGAATTGACACAGAAACAGCAGTAGCCCTTATTATTAATGGATTTGCAAAGGAAGTTATGAACCAGCTTCCCATGGAATTTGCGATTGAAGCCCAAAAATTGCTGGCGATTAGCCTCGAAGGAAGCGTGGGGTAAGGAAAGTATGGGAGTATGGGAGTTTGAGAATGAAATACATTTAAATACGGTCATCGGTCATCGGTCATCGAACAAATCAAAGTAACAAAAATATAAAGTAGAAATATGTTGACGATTCAGAATTTGCATGCAGGAATTGAGGGAAAAAAAATCCTTAACGGAATAAATCTGGAGATTAAACCAGGGGAAATACATGCTATCATGGGGCCCAATGGATCCGGAAAAAGCACGCTGGCATCCGTTCTTGCCGGACGGAGTGACTATGAAGTGCTGGAAGGATCGGTAGAATTCCTTGGTAGGGATCTGCTCGAATTATCGCCTGAACAAAGGGCAGCGGAAGGATTATTTCTTGCCTTTCAATACCCCGTGGAAATTCCGGGATTGAATACAGTAAACTTTATTAAAACAGCAGTTAATGAAGTGCGCAAATACCGTGGCGAAGTTCCGCTTGATGCAGTTTCATTTCTAAAAAGAATGAAAGAAAAGATGGCTCTTGTAAATATCGAACAATCCTTAGTAAGCCGGTCACTGAATGAAGGGTTTTCCGGAGGAGAAAAAAAACGCAATGAAATATTTCAGATGGCCATGCTGGAACCAAGGCTTGCCATCCTGGATGAAACGGATTCAGGGCTCGATATTGATGCGATCAGAATCGTGTCAAACGGAGTGAACAAATTACGAAATAAAGAGAATGCTATACTTGTTGTTACGCACTATCAGCGTTTACTTGATTATATCGTTCCGGATTTCGTACACGTATTGTACAATGGAAGGATTGTGAAATCAGGCACTAAGGAACTCGCGCTTGAGCTTGAAGAAAGAGGATATGATTTTATTAAAAATGAAAACACAGTAGAAGCCGCTTAGTTTCTGAGATCAATTTGTCATAATGAACACCATCGCATATTTTAAAGAAAGATTTGACCAATTCCAGCCAAATGATGATTATGGTAGCCTGGACAAACTGCGTGAGCACGCTTTTCAGGAATTTGCAAGTCTGGGCATTCCGGGACCAAAACATGAAGAATGGAAGTATACCCGTGTAGCCGGTTTATTTAATAAAGAATTTCAGCTGCCTGTTGATCCGCTTACTATTTCAATTACACCCGAAGATCTGAAAGCTATCCGATTACCAGGTCATGAACTTGCTAATGAAATGGTATTCGTAAATGGTTTTTATTCTTTTTCTCTGTCCAGGATTCGTTCCAATGGAATTCAGGTGATTGCTCTGGAAGAAGCATCAAAAAATGAATATCAGGACCTGGTTTCCAAATGGCTTGGAGACAGCAGCCAGTATTTGAAAGATGGCATCAATGCCTTAAATATGGCTTTTGTCCATGGAGCTGTTTTTATTCATGTGGCAAAAGGAAAACTCGTAGAACACCCAATATATATTTATCATATCACCGATGCCCGTTCAGTAAATATTTTTTCACAGCCACGGAGTCTGATGATTGTTGATGAATTGGCACAGGTGCAGGTTGTTGAAAATTATACGACCCTTGGATCGAATGAGAGTTTTACCAACCAGGTCATGGAGATTATAGTGGAAAGCGAAGCAAGGCTGGAATATTATAAAATTCAAAATGATGGCTCCAATACCAACCAGGTCAGCACCACCCATATCAGGCAGGTTGGTAAAAGTTTTACACATGCAGTTACGATTTCATTAAATGGCGGATTAATACGCAATAACCTGAATGTAATCCTCGACGCAAAAAATTGTGAAGCACATTTATACGGTCTATATTTTCAATCGGGCCATAGTCATATAGATAATCACACCATCGTTGATAATATCAAACCAAACTGCCTGAGCAACGAACTTTATAAAGGCATTCTGAATGACCACGCAACAGGTGTTTTCAATGGAAAAATATTTGTCCGCCAGCTTGCACAGAAGACCAATGCCTACCAGAGTAATAAAAATATTCTTCTTTCCAATACCAGTAGTGTTAATACCAAACCACAACTGGAAATATTTGCTGATGATGTGAAATGCACCCATGGTTGCACAGTGGGAAGTCTTAATGAAGAAGGGTTATTTTATTTACAATCCCGCGGTATATCAGAAAAAACAGCGCGTAACCTGTTGCTTGGTGCATATGCTTCTGATATACTGGAACAGGTAAAACCTGAACCCCTGCGCAAATGGGTGGAAAAACTGATTAACCACCGCTTGGAAAAAGATTTATTATGAACATCTCGCTCACCATACCAAAAGCACTGGATATAGCTGTCATCCGGCAGGAGTTCCCGATTTTAAACAGGGAAGTAAAGGGAAGGCCGCTAATTTATCTGGATAATGCGGCTACGACCCAGAAACCTCAGCAGGTAATTGATGCGATTATTCATTATTATACTAATTATAACGCTAATATTCACCGAGGCATTCACACGCTGGCTGAAGAAGCGACAGCTGATTTTGAAAAGACCCGCGATTTGGTGAAATCATTTATAGGCGCAAGTTCCCGTGAAGAAATCATTTTCACTAAAGGTACCACCGAAGGAATTAACCTGGTAGCCTATACCTGGGGAAGAAAAAATATTAAAGCAGGTGATGAAATTATCATCAGTACCATGGAACACCACTCTAATATAGTTCCCTGGCAAATTTTATGCGAAGAAAAGGATGCCGTCCTGAAAGTTATACCAATCAATGATGATGGAGAGCTTATATTGAATGAATATGAAAAAATGCTTGGGCCTAAAACCAAACTGGTTTCCATCGTTCAAGTTTCTAACGCGCTCGGAACAGTGAATCCTGTAAAACAAATGATAGCAAGGGCCCATGAAGTTGGCGCTGTTGTGATGGTGGATGGAGCACAGTCTGCCGTGCATCTTGATATTGATGTGTCGGATATGAATTGTGATTTTTTTGCCTTTTCAGCTCATAAGCTTTACGGACCAACGGGTGTCGGGGTATTGTATGGGAAGAAAGAATTATTGGAATCCATGCCTCCCTTTCAGGGTGGCGGGGAAATGATAAAAGAAGTTACGTTTAAGAAAACAACTTTTAATGACCTGCCTTATAAATTTGAAGCAGGTACGCCAAATATTGCTGACGTGATCGCTTTTAAATCTGCAATTCACTTTGTTCAATCCATTGGAAAAGAAAAGATCAGGAAGCATGAACAGGAGTTGCTGGAATATGCACATCAGGAACTTGAAAAAATTCCGGGATTAAGGATAGTCGGGAAAGCAAAGGATAAAATAAGTGTAGTTTCATTTATTATTGAAAATGCTCATCCGCAGGATATTGGCATACTGCTGGATAATCGGGGGATCGCCGTAAGAACAGGTCATCATTGTGCCCAGCCCCTGATGGACAGGTTTTCAATTCCGGGTACAGCGCGTGCCTCATTTGCTATTTATAATACGAAATATGAATTAGATGAATTGGTGAATGCGTTGAAGCGGGTGGTTAAAATATTATTATAATGAATCCGGACCAGAGCATTGCGGAAACTGAAAAAGAAATTATTGAGGAGTTTGCATTATTTGATTCCTGGGATGATAAATACGAATATATCATTGACATGGGAAAAACATTACCGGTACTCGATACAAAATATAAAACAGATGAAAATCGGGTAAGAGGTTGTCAGTCTTCAGTCTGGCTGGTTGCTGAATATAAAGGCGGGAAATTATACTATAAAGCCGATAGTGACGCGTTGATTGTAAAAGGACTGATCAGTATGCTGATCCGGGTTTTATCGGGAAGAACGGCGGATGAAATTATTGAAGCCAAATTGGATTTTATCAGGGAAATTGGAATGACAACACACCTGGCACAAACAAGATCGAACGGCCTTTTGAGTATGGTAAAACAAATGAAACATTACGCGCTGGCATATAAAATTAAGGATCCGGTTCCTTCAAAAAATTAGGAAATGGAAGAATTGAAAGAAAAAGTAATTGAAAAATTACAAACTATTTTCGATCCGGAAATTCCGGTCAGTATTTATGAACTGGGTTTGATTTATGAAATAAATATTCTACCGATCAATAATATCCAGATCGTAATGACACTCACGGCGCCTGGTTGTCCAGCTGCTCAGACACTTCCTGTGGAAGTGGATCAGAAATTAAGGGAGATTGAAGGGGTCAATGATGTGCATGTAGCAGTAACCTGGAATCCACCCTGGGATAAATCCAGGATGTCTGAGGTAGCGCAACTTGAATTGGGATGGCTTTAGAAAGCTTAAGGCCCAAAGCTTAACGCAATTGGGAAATGAATAAATTTGGAAATGAACGATTCTTAGCAATATGAATAACATTTTATGAAAATTACCGCACAGGAAGAATTTGGTTTACGCGTCCTCATCCGTATTGCAGGTTGTGAAACGGAAGACGGTATGAGTATTCCACAACTCAGCAAGGCCGAAGGCCTTAGTAGTCACTATGTAGCCAAACTTACCAGAACTCTTCGCCTGGCGGGTTTTATCAATAGTACACCAGGATATAAGGGAGGTTATGTACTGGCAAAACCATCAAAAGAAATTAAGATAAAATATGTGCTGCAGGCCCTGGGCGGTGTATTGTATGATAAGGATTTTTGTGGCCAGCACACGGGCACAGTAAATCTTTGCACGAATTCTGTTGATTGTTCCGCACGTTCTTTATGGCAGATGATTCAATTTACAGTTGACCAGCTACTCGACAAGATTACGCTTCACGATATGGCCCATTCTAAAAAGAAAGAATCCTCCCAATACCTCCGGCAGATCCTGGAAGAAGTTCCAAAAATGGTCTGATATACTCCTTTTTCAAATGTTCCGCAAGCGGAATATCCCGACTGATTCCATCTGCTTCCGGCATCTGTTTCATTACTCTGCAAAAATTATTCCTGTCCAGGTGGGAACTATTATTTATTCTCCAGACATTTTCGGGCAGGATGACAGAGGTAATTTATTTTTTACAAAGCATTATCTTTATCAACTAATGTAAATAAAAGCCAATGAAAAATTCGAGACGTGCATTTATAAAAAAATCAGCACTGGCAGGAACCGGAATATTAGTCGCACATAGGGGGTGGACTGCTTCCAGTTATAAACGGATCATAGGTTCCAATGATCGGGTTCGCGTAGGAGTAGTTGGATTTTCTGACCGTCACAGATCTTCTCATATGCCCTGCTTCATGAATCATTATAAAGAAATGAATTTTGATATAGTTGCCGTTTCAGATATCTGGAACAGACGACGCGAAGAAGGAGCGGCGCAATGGAAAATGAAAATGCAACACGAAATTGTTGCCTGCAGAAATAATGAAGAGTTGTATGACAGAAAGTTGGTGGATGCGGTATTCATAAGCACTGCTGATTTTCAGCATGCCCGTCACGCCATTCAGGCTGTTGAAGCGGGATGTGATGCCTACGTTGAAAAACCATTTGCTGAAACTATGGAAGATAACCGGGCGGCGTTGAAAGCAATAAAAGACTCCGGGAAAATTGTTCAGATCGGTTCTCAAAGAAGAAGCGGCGCCAACTATCAGGCAGCAAATGAATTTATCCGTTCGGGTAAATTTGGAAATATTGTGATGGTAGAACTAACCTGGAATGTTAACCAACCCGGACGCTGGCGCAGACCTGAACTCGTTCCTCTTCTAAAAGAAGAAGATACAGACTGGAAACGATTCCTGATCAACCGCCCGGCAGTACCGTTCGACCCACGCTATTACCTTGAATTCCGTTTGTTCTGGCCATATTCATCCGGTTTGCCAGGACAATGGATGAGTCACCAGATAGATACAGTTCATTGGTTTACCGGATTGCAACATCCACGTTCGGTAGTTGCAAACGGTGGCATATATATGTGGAAGGATGGGAGAAAAAACTGGGACACCCTGACTGCTGCCTTCGACTATGGACCCATCGATGATCCGTCAACAGGATTTCAGGTAAGCTTTCAATCACGGATGGACAATGGTGATGACAAACCAACTGAAATTTATTATTCAAATGGTGGCGAAATCAATCTCGATACGAACAAGGTTACACCCAATGGCGGATTGACTCAGCATTTTGCAGATGCCATGCATATGCAGGCCAACTTACTACCAGAAATCAGTTTATCAAATACTGAAAAAGTCGTTACGTCAGCCAATACGGGAGGAGATAGTCTAACGTCTGCTCATATACGAAACTGGATGGAATGCGTACGTAGCCGGCAGCAACCTCACGCTCCAGTTGAAGCCGGGTACAGACATTCTATTGCCAATATCATGACGACCGCAGCAATACATACAGGAGTCAAAGTAACTTTCGATGAAAAAACACAAAATGTCATGGCTGATGGTAAATTATTTCAATATTAATCCACTGAAGCTACTGATCGTTATTTTATTACTCCCCTTGTTTGCAGTTTCTCAACAGAAGGTTGAAGTAAAATTGGTAAAAGTATTAAACGAAAACCGGGTTGATGTTTTTATCGGACCTGGATTATTTACCAGTTTCCTGTATCCGGACAGTCTTGAAAAACCTGTTTTATTTCCAATCTACGATGCAGGAAACACAATTGTCACGCGTGGATTCCCAATGAATCCCAGGCCCGGTGAACCTACAGACCATCCGCATCATGTGGGATTATGGTTTACATATGAAAATGTGAATGGTCTCGACTTTTGGAATAATTCTTTCGCCATTCCCGCTGATAAAAAATCTTTATATGGATGGATAAAAACAGATAGTATCCTGGAAATTTCCAGCGGCCATACGGGTGTACTTCGTTATCATGCAAACTGGGTGGATCAACAAAACCAGGTATTACTGGAAGAAACGACCAGTTATATATTCAGTGGAACTTTGCAGGAAAGAATCATTGATCGAATTACTGATCTGCTGGCCGTTACAGACATCCATTTTACAGACGCAAAGGACGGATTGCTTGGTTTGAGACTGGCACATGAACTACAGATTCCAAGTTTAAATGATCAGCAGTTTACAGATAATAAAGGAAATATAACCATCGTAAAAAAGGATTCCATTGCCAATGGTAATTATCTGACAAGTGAAGGAAAACAGGGCGATTCTGCCTGGAGTACCAGGGCAGACTGGTGTAAAGTGTATGGTAAGATCGGGAACGATTCTGTAAGCATTACGATTTTTGATCATCCGTCAAATCCGGATTATCCAACATTCTGGCATGCCAGGGGATATGGTTTGTTTGCAGCAAATCCTCTTGGAGAAAAAATATTCACGAATGGCAAATCTTCATTTAACTTAAAACTTAAAAAAGGGAGCACAGTTCGTTTTAAATACAGGATCCTTATTCAAAATGGCAAAATAACATACACACCGGATAATTTAAATAAGGTTGCAAAGGAATTTGCTAAGAAATAATATTTCTTATTTTGAATTGGCGGGGGACAGTTCGTTATGCGAATCTTTAATAAGGAATAATGAGTCACTGAGGGTATGCTCTGCCTTCGAACATTCATCGAGGTACTTTATCCGGGAGTACATATTAATATGCGTTAGGTTGCCGGTATTGATTCCGAATGTTACCGACTGCATATTTGAATAATTTGTATCAGTCTCCAGCTTGTAATTTACTGCTGGCTTATTATTGATCTTAATATTCAACTGCTGATAGGACTTCAGCGGTTTATAAAAATAAACCTCCACATATGCCGAATCCTCGCCCAGTTCATTAATAATACGATTTACCATCGGACTGCCCATCGTATGAGTAAGATAACCATGTTCGTCATAATTTTCTGTATAGACAGCAACCTTATTCTGATAAAAAGTATAAGATTTTAAAAACTGATTTGGATAAAAAAGATATGCACCTCCTTTTAAGCTATCCCAGCCTGCATCATAAAGAGCAACAATCCTTTTGTTAGAATCCTTAACAGTGATCAATTTACCTGAAGAGCCTTTAAGAATATCTGTGGCATCAATTAAACATGGAGGATTCCTGTTCTTACATGCAGATAAAGAAATTATCAATAACAATATTACCCATCTCATGTTGTGTTATTTTATATAGCAGAACCATTTCTCCACATGCTATCACCAGTTTAAATTAAGAATTTTTATTGAATTTTTCTTTCAAATAATTGTTTTTGCGGGATTTAAAAAATCGGACCATATTCGTTTTACAGTAAACCGAGTTATACATACTTAAATAAGCTGTATATTCCGCCAATGACTTTCAGGTTCCGGAGTTCTAATTTATTTCTAGATTTAACAGTATGAAATTGAATCTTAGCCGGCTTGTTATATTATTATACTGCCTTTATTTTTTAAATCCTTTATATGCCCAGGAAAAACCCGCAGCTTCGAAGGATTCTTCAAAGACAGGTTCAAAATATATCGATTCTCTTTTACGGAAGGATACCACAGGATTGAAAAAAGATACGCTAAATAAAACGGCTACTTCCGACAGTACTGCTCCTACCACTTCGCACCTTGAATTAAACCTGGTGTATCAGTCCAACGATGTAACTAACGGACGGAAAGATTCCAGCGTAATTCCTCTTATTACTCCCAAAATCAGTTATATTTTTAAATCCGGATTTCAGGTGGATTTGAGCGTTGGGTATAATGTACATGATCCTTCGCCACAGGTAAACCAATATACGTTCGACGGCTCATACAGCTTTAACCCTGGCAATTACAGCGGATCTGTTACATTATCGGGATTCGTTTATAATAAAAACAGCGGAAGTGTTACTTCGGAACAGAAAGGAAGTCTTGAATATAGCAATAGTTACTCCTTTAGTTTTATCCAGCCGGGTCTGAACCTGACCTGGACCTTTGGAAATCATATACCGGATTACCAGGCCTCCCCTTCTCTCCAACAGCAATTCACTATAGGTAATTTCAACATTACACCTACTTTAACGATGAATGCAGCGACACAAAATTCGTATAATTCATATTATCAGAACCGGCGTTTCAAAATCCCCCGAAACAGCAATCCCTTACCTGCCAATGTTACTCTTTCCGGAGAAGTATTGAATTCAGATAAGTTTCAGATCCTAGACTATGAATTAAGTGCACCGACTAATTTCACTTCAGGCAACTGGACTTTTAATTTTACTCCTATATATGCATTTCCCGTCAACCCCGCAGATATTCAGGCTACTCTCCAAATAAATAATGTTACAAAAACTTATATGTATAAAGAAAAACTTCCCAATACTTTTTATTTTGAGATAGGAGTAACTTATGACTTTTTGAAAAAGGCCAAAGCTTAAAGCCTTAAGAAGCTTAAAGCTTAAAGCTCAAAGCCGAAAGCCTAAAGCCTAAAGCCTTAAGAAGCTTAAAGCTTAAAGCCGAAAGCCGAAAACTGATATTAGAATTTGGAGTTGGAGAAGTTTAAAATATGGCCGATTAAAAAAATTGCAACATTCCAAAAAGAAGTTTTAGGCTTTTGGCTTTAAGCTTTAGGCTTATGAAGGCTTAAAACGCTTCTCTTATATTAAAATAAATACCCGTAAAACCATCGCCGATTCCATAATCTACAGCAATATTTGTTCTGTCTTTTTTATTCATTTTGATACGAAGCCCAAAACCATAACCCGGCGCTACACTGTTAAAAACCTTTTGTCCGGTAAGTGAATTACTGGCTGTGGTAAGATTGGTGAATATGACACCGCCTAATAAACCATCTGTAGTAATTCTGTAGCGAAATTCAGCTTCTTCATAAATCATATCGTTTCCGCGAAACCTTCCCTGGATATATCCCCTGCCGGAACGGTTATAAGTATCCCAGGTAATGGAAGGAAGAGCCAAGTATGGTACCTGCCCGGAGGTAACCAAAACTCCCCAAAACCAGAAAGCAATTACGTTTCGCGGGATTCGCTTACTCACGCTTATATAGTTCCTCCATTCATAGTAAAGCATAGTGCTGTTCTGCGTACTTCCAAATGCCACTTCATTTACACGGAAAGCAAGGTTTAAATAGTTTCCGGAAAATGCATTCACAGGATTATCACGGCTGTCGTGGATAATCTGAAATGACAATCCATTCGCAGAATAATGAGCCGTATCAAATCCATATGCATTCGAATAAATATAATGTGAAGTAAGATGCTGGTTGGGGGTATCAAGTTTTAACGACTGATCCTTGATATTAAAATCATAGTCAATCATCAGGCCCATACCCGCATACCATTTTCCAACTATACGCCTCGATACAGTTTCGTACAATCTTATATAATTAAAACGCATTGGCTGTTCTGAATCAGTACGTACCACAGATGAACCATTCAGACCAAAGGTATATGCCTGCCCCTGCAGGCCATAAATGCCCAAACCATAAGTAGGTTGTGCAAAAAATAATAAACGGTTGTCCCCTGATATTGTCCATTTATTATCTGGTAGAAAAACATCAAATCTCAGATTCAAGAGGATTTGTTTTTTTGTAGTAAAGGATGCGTTTAACAAGGCAGAAGACAACTGGGTAGTTTTGGGATTTCCTAATAATTTTGTGACACTTACTGCTGCACCTACAACAAATCCGTTAGCAGGACTATAACCAACGATAGGTAATAAAGAAAGATTTTCTATACCAATCTGGAGAGAATCAACAGATAATTTGACGGGTTTTCCTGTCCATTTGCGTATAATATCAAAAATATCTATCTGTGTAACAAAATGAAGGGAATCCGGAATAGCTTTTTTGTCCTGACCAAGTCCAGGCGTTTCTACTAATAATACAATGAATAATCCCACAATGAACAGGGTTATTATTTTATTTTCATTGAAGAACTTATTCAAATTATTATTTGATATAAACGATAGTATATAAATAGTGAATTATTTCCAACAAATAAAAAACCTCTCTTATAAATTAAATCCAAGCCTGATCTGGGGGCCATATTCCTGCATGTCGTACGAAAAATAGTCGCTACCAGTTTTATTATTATAATAATTCATGGATATGGCCCGGTATCCTATTCCCACCTGAAACAATTTGGAAACACGATAAAAAATATCAGGCTGCAACTGCCATGCAAACTGAGATCCAATTCCAAATCCCCCGATATCCGCTCTCAATTGCAAAAGCCATTTATCATGAATAACAGTTTTTAATCGGGTAACTATAAGTGGGTCTACCCAGGTGTTACTTTTTTGTTTATTCCCGCTTTTTGGAGCGCCACCTAGTGGTGGATTGTAATTTATATTAACTTCCGCCGTTATATTATTTACCCTGGCACCTATACCTGCTTCCAGCCAGGGGGTCAACTTGTAAAGCCCTTCAATTTCCCATAGAAATTGTTTTAAATTGGCCGTCCCGCTGATTATATTATTTTTAGTGGATGCATCCTCGGTAAGATTGGCGTAAAACAAATCGGAGGTGAAAGCAAGTTTATCATTATGCACTTCTGCATATAACATCCCTCCAATTTTAAAGTAACTGAATAGCTTGCTCGCCGGAACACAAATAAAAGTTGGTGGCAGATTCCCAATCGCAGTTGTTCCGCTCAAACTTGGAAACATAATATATGGCTCCAGATAAACTTTATATTTATTTGAAGAATCGTTGTAAATCTGGGCACTGACCTGGTTGTTAAAAAGCAGGAAAATAGAAAGTATAATAGTACCTGTGATGTTTCTTCCCAGGAGAGTCATTCTACATTTCATAATAATAAATTTAAAGAATCTCTTTATACTATTGCTGTTTGTCAATCAGATCCCAAAGTCTGCTCAGATCAGGATTCAGTATGATATCGGTTCTTCTGTTCAAAGCCCTTCCTTCAGTTGTTGAATTATCTGCAACAGGATTAAATTTTCCTCTCCCGGCAGACGTAACCCGATCCATGGAAACCTGGTATTGATCACGTAGAACACGAACCACACTGTTTGCCCGCTCTGTACTTAAAGACCAGTTATCAGTAAATCCTTTCGCTTTGGTGACTTTTACCGAATCAGTGTTGCCTACCACATAAATTAAAAGATTTGGATTTTCATTTAATACCTGGGCAACTACCGCAAGCGCCTGCTGTCCATTCTTCCCCAATTTTGCGCTGCCGGGATTGAATAATAATGCATCCTGCATGGATATATAAACCAATCCGTTCTTGTATTTTACATCTACTCCCGCGTCGGCAAATTGTACGAGTGCTTCAGCGGCTTTCCTGCGTATTTCTTTCATGCTGATTCCGTTAGCCTGCATCGCCTGGTTGAGTTCTTCCATTCTCCTGGCAACCGCTTCCTTCGCCTGTTTGCAATCTGAAGCTTCCTGCATGGCAATAACATTTTGATTTTTCAACTGTGCGATCTGAGTGTTGCCTGCAGATACAGAACCATTCAATTGATTTACCTGGGTGTTGAGCTGACCAATCTGGCCGTTCAACTGGTTTACTACATTGCCCAGGCTATCGACTCTCGCACGTGTACTGAGCAACTCTTTATTTGGACCGCAGGAAATCATAACCAACGAGGTCAGAATCAAAAGCCCGGTCATTAAATTTCGCATACAAGAATTATTAGAGGTTATAATATTTTCGAATGAGGGTTTATCATTTAGGAAATATAAGAACCAATTGAGCAGGGGCAGGTTTTGACTTGTCATTTTCCTGAGCCAGCAAAATATAAGGAGAAAGAAAAAGAATTACCAGGACAATTCCGAATTTTACTCTTTTAATAGTTTCCATCATTTAATCTTTATCCCAAATAACTTATACGCTAATATTGCATATCATGCGATCAGTAATTGTATAACAGGAAATGGCGCTGACTGACGATTCAAAATTACCCATCTCAGTACGGGGAATCTAATTTAGCCATATTTAACAGTAAAATCGTCCATACCGGTTATTGCTGCAAATTGAATGATTTTGCCAGAATCAATTCGCCGGCACAAGATGATTATTAAAATAAAGTGGAACTTGCAAATAAAAGAGGCATGAATTTTTTGAAACAAGTTGTAATAGTTTTAAATATACTTTGTGCATTCCTTCTTCCCTTTAATTCATTACTTGCCCAGGAGTCGTTTAAAATTTTCCTTATTGGAGACGCTGGTGACCACGAAGAAGCAGGTGAAGCACTCACTAATATTCAAAAGGAATTAATAAATAGTCCAAACAGCGCGGTCATTTTTCTCGGGGACAATAGTTATAAAAACATTTTGGGGGGAATTATACCGGTAGGATATAAAGGATTCGACAGCAGCCACGTAACCATTGAAAAAGTAAGATCACAACTCAGTATGCTGGACAATTATAAAGGTTACGCGTTTTTCATTCCAGGTAATCATGACTGGTGGAATCGGACAAACTATGAAAAAGGTAAACCAAAACTGCAGATGGAAGAGTCTTTTATTGAGGAAAATTTAAAAAAAAATAAAAATATAGCCAATCCTGACAACACATTCCTTCCAAAAAATGGTAACTATGGACCGGAATTTATTGATCTTAGCAATGGAACCATCAGGATAATTTTTATAGATACTTACCGTATTATTCAAACCGGAATTAAGAAAAATAAAATCCCTGAAGAAGAAAAAATATTTTACGACAGGCTGGATAGTGTGATCAAAGAAGGTTATCTCATGAAAGAAAAAATAGTCGTTGTCGCACATCATCCGGTTCATGTAGCCGGTCCATATAACAAACTTCTAAAGCATCCTTATCTTTTTAGCCGTATCAAGGCATCATCCCCCGATTTTCCTTCTTATAAAGCAATGATCAATAAAATCAATGCCATACTCATCAAATATCCTGGTATATATTATGCGAGTGGACATGCACATACCCTTCAATATTTTTATACAAAAGACAGCATTCATTATATAATAAGCGGCGCAGGAAGTAAGGAAAAAATGCTTAAGGAAAGCGATATTGAAAAATATAATAAGTCCCTTGCTCCCAATGAATACTTATTGTGGAATTCCGGAGGGTTCTTTGAAATCGATTTTCTGGGAGAAACGACGAATACAATACTTTACTATGACAACGGTTCAAAGAAATGCCTGCTTCAATGAACGCAATTTGTGGCTATTTGAAGATGAAACCAACGCAGAAGTTTAAGCGCTTAATTATCGACTTCTGTGTTTTTGATGACCATTGATAATTCTTTTTCCAAATCAATTACAATATCTCTGTATTCCGCAAGTGCATGTTGTTTTTCCGCTATCTCAACTTCAAAGTCCTGTATCATTTTCGAACAGAGAAACAAATCAGCGCACAGGGATTTAAAATCAGGATCTTTTCTGTAAAGTTCATCAATGATAAATTGATGTGATGGAAACCGTGTTTTGACAAGGCCGAGTTCAGTATGGAGCTTGTTCATAAAATTCAATAATTATGAACTAAATGAGTAAAAACCATTGCTTTTAATCCTAATATCCTTATTTTTAATTAAGAAATTCCGCCCTCCGTAGATCCAAGGTACTCTATTGTGGAAGCAAATTATGGCTGATCGACCATTTAACTGTAAAACCTTATCTGATGAGTACCATAGAAGCATCCAATACCATTGGCCTGTTTTCTGTTGAACAGGTTCATGATCAAATTCAGAAAATTTTCAATTGCCCTGCATTCTCTGTTTCAGACATTCTTCGACGTTTCCTTTCTTATATTGTTGACGAGACCCTGTATGGTAGATCAAATACAATTAAAGAATATACCATTGCGGTAAATGTTCTGAATAAGCCCGTCAGTTTCAAACCCCAGCACGACGCCATCGTACGTATACATGCCGGAAGGCTTCGAAGGGCTTTAAATTATTATTATAAGGATCAGGGTATCAATGACCTCATAGAAATTACTGTTCCTAAAGGAACCTACGTGCCCGTATTTGGAAATATGAATCCTGTCGAACAAAAAACTGATCCTGAAGCAATACCTGAAATTCAGAAGAATTCAAATGCTTCAATTACCATCGCAATTATGCCTTTCAAAACTTTTGAAAGGGATAAGTCCCGGTTGGCATTTGCAGATAGCCTGGGCCAGCAACTGAGCGCAGAATTTGGAAGATTTCCTGATTTTTCAGTAATAGCTTATTATACTACTCAGCAACTCTCATCAAAAAATAAAGAAATTCATGAACTGGCTTCCGATTTCGGGACGCAGTTTATTGTAACCGGAAATGTTCATTTTGAACCCGGTAGATTAAGAGTTGCCGTGCAATTGACGGATACACAGAATGGGGCCCAGATTTGGACCGAACTATACCACCGTAATTACGCTCCTTCCAATCTGTTTGAAGTGGCCGACAATATAGTTACCCATATCATCGCGGGACTGGGTGATTTTAATGGCTTAATAATTCAGTATTTGACGAAGGGACTGACTAAAAATAAATTTGACAAGCCCTATTCAGTCATGCTTTCATGGTACCATGATTTTTATTCGACTTTTAATAAAGGGAGTTTCAAAAAAGCATATGCTGCGATGGAAACTGCGGTTGAACAGGATCCGGCAAATGAAAATGCCTGGGCTTTTTTGGGTGAACTTTCCCTTTTGGCTTTTTTATTCAATCATTCGACAAGAGGGAACCCTATAATGCAAGGTCTAAAATGTGCACACAATGCATTAAGAATAAATCCGCTTAGTCAGCATGCACATGTCACACTCGGTATGACCAATATTTTCCAAAATAATAAACAGGCTGGTTTGGAATCCCTGGAATATGCTCTTGCGTTGAATCCGAATGCTTCGGGGTTGATTGGTATTATAGGATGTTTAATGATCTGCGCAGGTGAATACAACCGGGGAATTGAGTTGATCAGGGAATCTATAGACCGGAATAAATCATATCCGCCATTCTTTAATCTCTTTGTAAGCCTGTATCATTTCAAGTTAAAAGAATATTCGCTTGCTTACCAGCAGATTGAAAAATCGGGTATTTCCGAACTTGTATTGAATGCGGTTTTGCGTGTCGCAATCCTTGTAAATATGGGCAGGAAATCGGAAGCATTTGAAATGATGAAAGTGTTTAAAGGATTTCAGATAAATAAGACCTGGATCTCCAGAGATCAAATAAGCAGATTTTTACTGGACCAGGATCTCGTGGAAAATCTATACAAGGGTTTAAAAGCAATCAATGTTCCTATTTTGACTGTAGCCTGATATAAAAATAAATGAATACATGTTGGTTTATCGGTTAAATGAGAACCTTGCTCTCTATTCATTAAAGATTAATTTAACTTACAGTCATCGCCAAACTGATCCTCAGCAAGCTGCTTAAAATGAGATGGCCTTATATCGCAATTCAGCGGCCAACAAATGGATCTTTTGCAATTTAAATCCGCCTGGATCTCTTAGTAATTTAAAATGTATTTAGTGAATACCATCACCAACTATAACAAATGCAGGATTATCCTGATTTTCAGTATGCTGACTTCCTGTCTTTTTAGTTTTAGTCAGAAAAAGGAGGTGGATAATTTTGACATCTTAAAAGCCAGTTTTATTTTACCCCAACCGCTGCCTGGAGGACATTATTCTTCTTCCATATCAGTTATTTATGTGGTTACTCCAAGGGACTGGACGGATGATGTAATAACCGCGCCTATGTTTTCTTACCAGGCAAAATATACTTTGCCAAAAGGATTTAACGTGCAGGCAGGTCTGACGAGCCTTTTTATTTCCAACCGTGTTTACCTGGGACCTTATTGGAATTATAAAATAAATGATAACTACATCGGACTGGGCTGGCAGGTAGCATGGAATTATGGAATTCTGAATCAATTTGGTTTTGCGACTACATTAACCGGATGGGAACAACAACCTTCCATAGCGGTGGGACATGCATTTAAAAGAACGGCTCTTACATTACGCGGAGATCTTTACTGGACAAACACCTTTTATGTGAGTGAAGGTGGACATACTATTCCATATAGTAACAGTTTTATAAATGGAGGCAGTCTTTCGGCAAGTTTTGAACAAAAATTATATAAGGACAGGGCTCTGTCAATCGGCCTGAAGATGGACTATGTTCAATATCATATTATTGCCTGGCCGGCTTTCCCTGTGAATGGTAAAAGGTATTGGGTACCCGAGTTCCAAATCGGGCTTAACTTATAATTTAAATTTAAAAAAATGCTTTTTCGAAACTCTTATAAATACCTGATCTTTCTTTTAATTTTCTTCTCCTGTTCTAAGAATCAGATCCTGCCTCAGCCGGATATAAGTCTCGGGAATGTCAGCTTCATTTCTGATACTTCTATGAAGAAAATGGAGGGCATATATACACTGAGTTCGGGCAGTGATGCACTGGGAACACAATTTGTTTGTAAAGCTTCAAAATACAGGGTTTCATTTTTCAGTAACGCAGGCGGTGTATTTATGATCCTGCAATACGGATTGGATCCAACAGATGGTTCTCTGAAGTTCTCAGGTTTCTGGAGGTTTTCTCAGGTCCCTACCCAGGGATTGATAAATTTTACACTTCCTAAAGCCGATGCCCTTGCTTTTCTGGCAACGGGAGATATCAGCAATCTTACAATACCCGGTACTGTTTATGATCCTGATAATCATTCCTCCCCTATCACTTTGAAGTTCTCTAAAGCTTTTTCTGCATATGCCAAATCGACTCCATTTGAAATTTATTCTCATCATGGCGTGCAGACAACTTCCAATCCGCCATTTGCACAAAATTCTATAAACGGCGTATTGAATGATGAAGACTATGGAGTAAATGGTTTGGAATTTGACGTACAGCTCACCCTGGACCAGGTTCCCATCATGATGCATGACGGGAATATTGATATTCGGTTGACACAGAAAAGCCCGATTTCCGGTGATTATAATCAGTATAGTTTTTCATTTCTGGAAGATTATATCCGTTTGGTAGACGGACAAAAAATTCCTTCTCTTGATCAGTGCCTTACTGCTTTCATCGATTCCACTACTATGAAATATTTCTGGATGGATATTAAAGGAGACGTGGGTATTTTCGAAGCCCTATTACCGGTTGTTCAAAAAGCTTATGCGCATGCTGCATCTGTTGGCAGGGAGGTGGTTATATATGCTGATATGCCTTCTACAACAGTAATCAGTCAATTCCAGTCTTACCCTGATTATCGAGCTTCTGGTTTGCCAACTATGTGCGAACTGACATATCAGGATGTGGTAGACAACGGATGCACCCGCTGGGGACCCAGATATTCAAGGGGTTTATTGTTGAGTGATGTGGCTACAGCGCACGCTGCCGGAATAAAAGTAATCAGCTGGACCCTGAACGAGAAATCTCTCATCGATAATTATATTCAAAACGGGCAGTTTGATGGTTTTATATCTGACTATCCATGCTATGTGGTGTATGATTTTTACACGATGAAGTAATTGATGAATTAAAATTTTGCCCATAATAACATATCATGCGAATAAAAACTTTTATAATAGTTGTTTCCACTTGTTTTATTGCCTGCCATGGTATGGCTCAAAATGGTGAAGGCGAAACCGCGCCTTACCATAAATTCGCGGTATATGCAGGTGTAGGCCCCAGTTATTTTTTCAATAACGTGATTATAGGCAAGAATCAGGTCAATTCATTCGGTTATGCATTTTCAGCCAGAGTGATGTGGGAACCCGAACATTCATTTTTAAGCCTGGGAATTGAAACTGGCTATTTTCGATTATATACGGCAAGCGGTACTTTAGTTGATTCTTCAAGTGGAATGCAATCCAATGTGCATGTTTCAAATTCCTCAATCCCAATACAGTTTGTTATTTCCATGAAATTTACAAAACAGCTGTATGCAGACTGGGCAATGGGACAATCAATAACATTTAACCAGGTTTCTGCTTCAGGAATTACAACCAATCATAATGCCAGTACCTGGTCACTTGCAGACTTTACGGCAACAGTAGGCTACCGGTTCATTAAAAAAACCAGGATTTCATATGCAGCTGAGCTCAAAGGTTTCTACTCATCCAGTTATGCCAACAGTACCATTGCGATAGTTTTTATAGTAGGTTACAAGTTATAAATTGTATTAACTAAGTTTACCTGAAAATAAAAAAAGGGAGATATCTCCCTTTTTCATTACATAGTAATGGTTAAATCTACCTGCTAAAATTTTTATTTGGTCATGCCTGGAGGAAAACTAGCCATGATTTTTTGAACGGCTGCATTTATTGCTTTCTCTGGATTGCTTGCCGGAGCTTCGATATCCTGATTACCAATTCCTTCCCAGATAAGTTTTTGGGTAGAAGCATTGGCTACTTCAATAATTAATGATCCGGCGGTATAATTCTGAACATTCACTGTGGTTGACATATTTCCACCACCCCATGCATAGGGCCGATAGCCACCACCGTAACCGTACGAATTTGCAACGATCTCTTTTTGATTCTTCATGATGCTGGTAATATTGACCAGCACATCTGGTGTTTCAGAAGGAGTAAATCCTTTCGCGATCATCTGAGCCTGAACGGCATTGATAACCCTTGTCTGATTAAATGCACTAAGCGCCTGATACTGCTGTTCGAGTTTTATAATCTTGAAAGTGTGGAACTGACTGAAATTTACTGTTTTATCATAGTCGTTCGTTACAGTCAATGTAGGACCGCAGGAAGTAAACAATATCAAAGAAGATAAAATGGCTGCTGACAGGTAAATCGATTTTTTCATAATAATAGTGTTTTGAAGAAGAATGCAACTAAAGTTAGTCAACCAGGACAATACCAACGCCTTTTTTAAATGTTTAACGGTAAAACATAGAACAAAATAAGGGTAAGCTTTTCATAGCAACTCTTGCGATGAATAAACTGGTTAAATTTGGCCATTTGACAGTCGTAAAGTTTCCAGACATATATTTTTTCAATAGTTTATCCTATCCGGGAACCATTTAATTTAACCGTTAAACGAAAAAAGCTGAATGAGGACCTCATTTTTGAAAGTCTTTTTCCTAATTGTATCCCTTTTAAGTGCTCTTTTAGTTTACGCCCAGGATTCATCAGTACAAAAACAGATCTGGCCTGAATTGGAAATCTACTACAGAATCAACGAAAGATTCAGATTATACTCGTTGATTTCAAGTACAAGATCGAATTCTGAATATACTGACGGTACAGCTGGTATTTATATTGATTATTTTGCCCTACCCTGGTTAAGAGGCAGGAATGAAACGGAGTTAAGTGATTCGTCTGTTGGATATTACTGGTGGTTCAGAATGGGATACTCTTATTCTGATGCTCCACCCAGTGACAAGAAAAAAGTAGTCAATATTTTTGAAACTGAAACTAATAATACTTTTTATTTGCCGGCTGCTATCATTCTTCAAACCCGAAACCGTCTTGACTGGCGCTGGGTAAACGGAGAATTCCAGCCCATTTACAGACCCAGGGTAAAGTTTGTTCGTAATTTGAAAACTGAATACCTGACTTTTAACGCTTACCTGTGGTCGGAATACTTTTTTTATTTAAATGATCATACACAGGACCGATTACGAATTTGTTTTGGCGTTGAAATCAAAGTGCTGAAATTTCTGGATTTTGAAACATATTATTTGCACCAGTTTCAGAATAAGCAATACGTAGCACCTTTAAATGCGATTGGATTGCAATTCAATTTGTATTTTAAATCAAAAAAATACACCGAACAATTAAATGCCAAAAGAAAAATGCCCTGAAGAATTCCGGATATTTTCAGACAGCTGATAAATTTTCTATTGAAGTTTTTTGGCGTAATTCGTATTAGAAATCATGAGTTTCATATTCTTGGCAGGAAGATCCAGTTCTCCGTCATTGATGGCAGTTAATCCGTTGCTGAAAGTTTTGTAATTAATCGTTCCGGCAATGGCGTCGCCATTTGTTATAGTGGATTTAAAACTCTGACTGATAAAAGCCAGCGTCCCTGTTGCCACATTCAAAATAAGCTGATCGTTGGGCTTATTTACATTACTTCCTGTTACAGTAATCGTAGTACCTGACTGAGAGATTCCGCCATTATCAAAAAAATCAACCATTTTCCCTTTGGACATATAAAGATACCCAGAGCTAACACGTAAGGCATCTTCCACATAAGTCTTTATTTCGTCAATTTTCTTTTTCGCAATATTTCCACGAATTCCCCCCGGAAGTGGTTTTGCCGGTGTGGAAGAAACTGCCGTTGTAACAATCTTCCCATCGGGTCCAACAGAAAGAGAACTTACGTTTGTAACTTTCAATTCTCCATCTGCAAAAATCTGTACCGTTCTTGTCCAAACATAACTTGCCAATTGCGCACGGTTCGCAGCTGCCGCTGCAGAAACCTGCAAACTCAGGGATGTTTTATTATTAGCCTGCGCAAATATGGTTTGAACTATTACAATAAGAAAACTGCAAAGAATAAATGTTTTTTTCATCTTATATAATTAAGGTTTAATATGGCGAAAACTGATTTCTGAATCTGTATTGAAAAGGACTGTGTTTAATGAAATTACATCCAATAAATCAAAACAATTCGTTTATCGGTTAAATGCAAAATCAAATTCTTGATTTACAGATTAATAGGGCTTAATTTTGAATAGTGTAATAACCGCTGAATATGCATAAATATTTTCTGCTTCCATTAATTTTAAAATTATCAATATCAACTGTTTTTGCTCAGACTCCTGCTAACTGGCCTAAGACTATTAATCGTAACGATACAATAATAAAAATATATCAGCCCCTTGTAGAAAGTTACATCGGAAATATCATCGTTGCCAGGGGCGCATTTTCAATTTTACTAAAAGGCAAAACAGATCCTGTTTTTGGAGCACTTTGGATAAATGGCACACTGCACACGGATCGCCAAAATCGAACGGCCGTTATTGACATAGTAAAAGTAAACGATGCAAAATTTGCCGGTGACTCCGTTGCATCCTATGTAACCAGACTTAAATCAATTTTGGAAACTGAAATTCCTAAATGGGATATGGTATTCTCGCTGGATCAACTGGAAGCTTCTATTGAAGAAAATGGAACCAATGGCCTGAATGCTACTGATAATTTGTCAGTCACGCCACCCAAGATAATTTATACCACAAAACCTTCAACGCTGGTGCTTATTGAAGGAGAACCAAAACTCAAAGAGAATAAGGAAATGGGTGTCGAACTGGTAATGAATACACCATTTACCATTGCTAAAATAAATAATCTGTTTTATCTGAATGGTTCAGGTAAATGGTATTCATCCAAAGACATTATCGGACCATGGAATTATACAAAATCCATTCCGAAGTCTTTGGAAAAATTAAATGAAGCCATTAAGGAAAGTGACAAAAAAGAAATGGATAAAGCAGCTGCAGACAGTGCCGCTAATACCATTCCCGATATCATCATGAGTACGGAGCCGGCAGAATTAATTCAATCAAACGGTGAGGCAGATTTTTCTCCCATTAAAGGCACAGGATTATTGTATATGACCAACACGAACAACGATGTGTTTATGAATATCGCGGATCAGCAATACTATGTACTATTATCCGGAAGATGGTACAAATCTACCAGTCTGAAAGGCCCCTGGGCGTACAACCCATCTGATAAATTACCAGGTGATTTTTCGAAAATACCCGTGGGTTCTGAGAAAGATGATGTTTTGTCAAGCGTGGCAGGAACTGATCAGGCACAGGACGCCGTGATGGATGCACAGATTCCACAAACAGCTAAAGTGGACAGAAAGACTGCCACTGCAAATGTCAGTTATGATGGGGATCCAAATTTTTTGGCTATTGAAGGAACTAATCTTCAATATGCCGTTAATACCAGTTCCACTGTTTTGTTAACTGGTAAAACATATTACTGTGTTGAAAACGGAATATGGTTTGAAGCCATCAGTCCGAAAGGCCCATGGACAGTTTCTGAATCGAGGCCTCCGGATATAAATAAGGTTCCGGCAACAGTGCCCGTTTATAATGTCAAATATGTTTACATATATGAAACAACTCCTCAGTATGTATATGTAGGTTACACGCCCGGTTATATGGGCTGTTATGTATATGGAGGAACTGTAATTTATGGAACAGGGTTTTATTATAATCCATGGTATGGACCTTATTATTATCCCAGACCGGTAACTTATGGTTTCAGCATGCGCTATAATCCCTATTATGGCTGGAGCGTGGGATTTCATTACAGTGCAGGCTGGTTTAATTATAGTGTATACAGGGGCGGATACCATGGTGGCTATTGGGGACCACCGATGTACAGACCGCCATATTATCGTCCTCCGGGGTATCCCCCATATTATCGTCCACCTTACTATCCAGGAGCTGGATACAGGCCTCCTGTTGCAACTCCATATCACAGAGGAGGTAATAATAACATAACGATCAATAATAATATCAATAATAATATTTACAGAAATAATAAAGCTGTAAGTACGAATGATGTAGTTCGTCCGATGCCATCTACAAAACCATCTACTATGCCGGCTACACGACCTACAACTGGTAATCCGAATAATAGCCTTCCAGCAACACAACCTGCAACGGGGAATCCTAATAACAGAGTACCAGCTACGCAGCCTTCCACACGCCCTGCTGTACCAAATAATAATATTCAGACGGACAAGCAGGGAAATGTATTTCAAAAAAATGGAAATAACTGGCAGCAAAGCAATGGAAATAGCTGGCAGAACGTGAATCAAAACCGTCAGGGGGAAATTAACAAGCTGAACCAGCAACAACAGATACAGGACAGAGGAAATACCAGGACAAACAATTTTAATCAATCAAGACAGTCAGCACCGAGTCAGCGGCCCGCGCAACAAAGAGCTGCACCATCTTCGGGAGGCGGCAGGAGATAATTTATAAAAAGTATTCAAATATTCATTTTCGACTAAACAAAATTTTTATGAGCCCTTCAAATTTCAATAATTCAAAAAAGATGTTGTCATGCCTTAGAATATACATCGTAATACTCTTCACATTAATTGTTTCGATACAAGGAAGAGCCCAGCAGGATTCAACTAATATCAAGAGAGAAAAGCAGTTAAAAAACGTTGCAAAATTGAATATCTCCAGCTGGATTTTATATTCAAATGGTGTTCAATTAGCATATGAAAGATTATTATCCAGCCATACCAGCGTCACTTTATTTGGAGGTTATATTACATTTCCAATGCCTACATTTATTGCCAACAGTTCGCTTAATTTTGACAAAGACAAAGTAAAAAGTGGTTATACCTTTGGATCAGAATTTCGTTTTTATCTTTCCAAAGAAAACAAATACGATGCACCTCATGGAGTTTACCTGGCTCCCTTTATAAGTTTTTATCACTTTAATAACCAACGGAATGGCCATGATTCGACAAATCAGGATCAGCTATCCTTGAATACTACAATGGATTTTTTAAATTTCGGCGGTGAACTCGGTTATCAGTTCGTAATAAAAAAGAGATTTACGGTAGATTGTGTCTTATTCGGTCCGGCTATCTCCAGTTATTATTTTAGTCTGCAATTGAATGGCAGCTCTTCTGGAGACCACAGTCAGGAGGTACAGGATATCCTGGATGCAATTAAGCAAAAGTATCCACTCATAAAAGAATTAACAAGTGGCGAAAAACTCAGCACAAGCGGAGTATCCAATTTCTGGAGCCTGGGATTCAGGTATGTCGTTCAGATCGGGTACAGATTTTAAATTTCTCTTTAATTGATCAGGCCTGGAAAGAAATTTTACAAATTCCCTTTCTTTAATTCTTTCACAGCATGATTTGCAGCCCTGGCGGTAATGGCCATAAAAGTCAGCGAGGGATTCTGATTACCCACTGACGTCATACAGGCACCATCCGTAACAAAAACATTTTTACATTTGTGCAGTTGATTCCATTTATTCAACATGGAAGTTGCCGGGTCCTTCCCCATTCGGATGCCTCCCATTTCATGTATATCCAATCCGGGCGCCTGCTTATTATCGTTCTGCACAATATTTTTACATCCGGCTGTTTCCAGTATTTCAGCGCCCTGGGTTAAAAAATCTTTCACCATCTTCTCATCATTTTCATCATATGCTACTGATGTAATTAATTGCGGTATACCCCACTCATCTTTAAGATCTTTACTTAGCCGCACATGATTCGTTTTTTTAGGTATTACTTCACCCTGCATGGACATATAAACGGACCAGTTCCCCGCTTCTGACATCGATTGTTTAAAATCTTCTCCGATACCAGTCTGAGAATTATCAATTCCGGTATTCCGATAAGCTCCCCAGAAAACAAGATAACCGCGTTGAAAATCTTCCTCCTGCTTATATACATTTCTAAAATTCGGCATCAATGGGGATACAGGTCTTCTGCCATAATAATATTCATCCGAAAACCCGTCAATGCCCGCTGAAATCGATCCCCGGTAATTTTGAAATGCAATATATCTTCCCAATATATCGTGATCATTTCCCAGGCCTTCCGGAAAACGGCGGGAAGTAGAATTCAATAAAATGAGGTTGCTGTTTAAACAGGCTGCATTTACAAAAATAACCCGTGCAAAATATTCAGTTATCTG
>Ga0206982_1026_pt1 | contig 54975 bp, 55 predicted proteins | sample Alteio_BWMinCont_18_FD_153493 | JGI IMG/M metagenome (GOLD analysis project Ga0206982, IMG submission 153493) | Enriched cells from forest soil in Barre Woods Harvard Forest LTER site, Petersham, Massachusetts, United States -... | ecosystem: Environmental > Terrestrial > Soil > Temperate forest >... | reverse complement strand
CTCAACTATGCCGATACAATGCCAGAGCCTGCCACTGACATAAATAAGTTCATTTCAGAAAACCTTGTTTACCCTGCAAGCGCTCAAGCCGCCAATATAGAAGGCAAAGTGGTGGTGAAATTTGTGGTCAACGAAGATGGCAGCATTACAAATGCTACTGTGGTAAAACCAGTAAACCCAGCGCTGGATAGTGCAGCAGTTAAAGTATTCAGCAATATGCCGTACTGGAAGCCCGGAAAGCAAGCTGGCCAGGCAGTTAAGGTGTATTATACAATGCCCATAGTATTTAAATTAGAAGACAGACCGGTAAACGCAAATGAATTCGAAGAAATATACACGTCAGTTGATCACATGCCGCTACCTACGGTAAATATTGATGAGTTCTTTCAAAGAAATATGATGTACCCATCCGATGCTAAAAAAAACCACATACAGGGTGTAGTTAATGTAATTTACATTGTAAACAAGGATGGCACAGTCAGTAATGCTTTTATTGAAAAATCTTTATGTGGAGCTTTAGATAGCGAGGCTATAAGGCTTGCAAAAATCCTCCCATATTTTGTACCTGGGCATGAAGGAGAAAAGGCTGTAAGAGTATATTACAAAGCGGCAGTAACGTTCGACATAAAAGCCGATTCACTCCAAAAATCCCTTAACTCGGTTTTTACAAATGTGGAAGAAATACCATCGCCAACTTTTAATATTAAAAAGTACTTAGCCTTAAACATGAACTATCCACTGACAGATTTAATCAAAAAAACTGAGGGTGGGGTTATGGTGGGATTTATAGTTAACGAAGATGGTGGGATTAGTAATGTAACAAAATTGATGTCTGTTGGAACTCAATTAATGAATACCGAAGCTATGCGGTTGGTACAGGAAATGCCTCATTGGAATCCAGGAAAAATTAATGGTAAAGCAGTAAAGGTATATTATATGTTGCCCGTCGTGTTTAGCTTAAAGCGCAGGCAGGAGCAATTTCATCCAATAAAGAAACTGGAAATGAAATATTAGATACCAAATATCTACAATTCCCTCTTGCATAAGATAAGCATTTTTATAACTTTACATCTCCTTAACAATAAAACATATAAGAGATGAAAAAACTATTATTGGGGATACCGGTTATGTGTGCGTTATTTTTAACGTCTTGCAACAAGAATATAGACGTGCCAAATGGGTATAGCATGAGCGTTATACCATACTATACGGCTTATACCAGCATAGATTCAGCACAGGCATATATCCGTGCTGATACATCTTCCGACTTAACCATACCTTGGACTAAAACACTGCCGCTCTACTCTGCAGGTGGCGTTCTAAGTGCAACTTTTTACAACCTGCAACCAGGCCTGTACAAAGTGTATATGACAGGTAAATCCAACACCGGCAAGTTCGTATCCGGCACAACTGTGGTAAATCTCATTTATAATAACGACGTTAATGTCGTTCTGCAATAGTTAAAATGATTTTGTTTAGAAAAGCCTTTAACCTTCCGGTTAGGGGCTTTTTAACTTTTATGTATTGTATGCGGTACTATTCTTGCAGTACAATACACAAATGCACTTTTTATGAAACGCACTACCCACCTGCCATTTTTCTTATTGATCTTATTAACATGCAGCGCTCTATTTTATACGCTTCCGGCCTACGCCCAGGATAATAGCATGAAAAAGGAGATACTGCGCTACATCAACCAGCATCGTACAGACATGGGTTTACATCCTCTAACAACCAATTCGATAATTGAAGATGAAGCTCTTACACATAGCAATAACATGGCTAAAGGCAGGATCCCGTTTGGTCACGATGGATTTGATGACCGCATGGGCCGTATCATGAAGCAGATTAAACCATCGCATGCAGCCGCAGAAAATGTAGCTGAGGGTGCTAGAACTGCCCGCGAAGTAGTAGATATATGGCTGCACAGCCCCGGACATCGTAAAAACATTGAGGGCAATTATACCCTCACCGGCATTGGTATTGCCACAGACAGAAACGGCAAACTTTTCTTCACCCAAATATTCATCCTCAACAAATAAGCTTACGCTAATTATCCAACCTTATCTCCATAAGTTTCGGCCAGTATTTACCAGTCACAAATATCCTGTTGGTAGCTGCATCATACGCAATACCATTCAGCACCTCCGGCCCTCTTTGCATCGATGGGTTTATAGGCGGTATTCCAGTTTTTGCGCGCAGATCGCTAAGGTCAGCTCGGGCTACTACCTTTCCTGTAGCAGTATCTATCTTCAGTATCAGATCGGTCTGCCATTGGTTGGCGTATAAACTCCCTTTTATAAGTTCCAGCTCATTTATATAATTCACTGGGCCATGTTCGTCTGTCACCGTAAGCTTCTTCACCTCTTGCCATGTTTTTGCATCCATGTAGTGTATTACGTTAGTACCATCGCTGTATATTAGGTATTTGGCATCATGGGTCATACCCCATCCTTCCCCGGTGTTGTAGCTAAACTGCCCGGTCAGTTTCAGTTTGGTAATATTGTATATAAAGCCTGTCGCTTCTTTGTAGGTTAGTTGGTACAGCTTACCATTCAGCAGCGTTAATCCTTCCCCAAAGTATTTCTTGTCCAATAGGGTCTTCTCCAGCACATTACCAGTTTTTAGATCTGTTTTGCGTACATCCGAAGCTCCATATTGTCCTGCACTTTCATAAAAACATCCATCTACATACTCCAACCCTTCAGTAAAACACGTCGGGTCATGCGGGTATATATTTATCAGTTGATAATTGATCACCTGTGGTAAGCTCACTGCATCATTATTTGAAGCGGTGGCTTTATCCTCATGGGTTGCTGTGTTACACCCTACTGATAAGGTATAGATTCCTGCCAGCAATAAAAGAATGGTACGTTTCATAGTTCGGTTTAGCATTTGCAAGTAACCACTAAAAACGCACTAAATAAAGTCCTGCTCCGCATCAATAGCCATATTTTTCTTTCCAGCATCTCCTCAGGTATTCTCTTAGGCGGTCCTCTGCGGCATTATGTGCAGGGTCATACAGTTTCGTGCCTTTTATTTCTTCAGGCAGGTACTCCTGGTCCACAAAGTTTCCGTCAAAGTCATGGGCATACTTATACCCTTTTCCGTAATCCAGTTTTTTCATCAGCCCGGTAGGGGCATTACGTATGGGCAACGGCACTGAGAGGTCTCCTGTCTTGCTTACCAAGCTTTGGGCAGCGTTTATTGCCATATATGCTGCATTGCTTTTGGGCGATGATGCCAGGTAAGTAACTGTCTGCGATAGTATAATGCGGCACTCCGGATAGCCTATCATTTCCACCGCTTGGAAACAGCTCGTAGCCAACAGCAGCGCATTCGGATTGGCATTACCTATATCCTCGCTGGCAAGTATCAGCATCCGCCGTGCTATAAATTTAGGATCTTCCCCACCCGCTATCATCCTGGCCAGCCAATATACCGCGCCATTGGGGTCACTGCCTCTTATAGATTTTATAAAGGCCGATATAATATCGTAATGCTGCTCTCCACTTTTATCGTACAATGCAGCTTTGGTTTGCACCACATCTTGCACCAGGTCATTAGTTATATTTTTTTCACCCTTTGGCAATGATGACACAACCAGTTCCAGCAGGTTAAGCAATTTGCGGGCATCGCCACCGCTAAGTTGCAGCAAGGCCTCCCATTCTTTAATGGTTACATCTTTCTCCTTCAACCACTCGTCTTTCTCCATCGCATGGTGCACAAGGGCCATCAGGTGATCTTCAGTTAGTGGTTTCAGTATATATACCTGGCATCTGCTCAGCAATGCACCTATCACTTCAAAAGACGGGTTTTCTGTTGTAGCGCCTATTAGTGTTATAATTCCTTTTTCAACAGCACCTAGCAGGCTGTCTTGCTGTGCTTTATTAAACCGGTGTATTTCATCTATAAACAACAATGCATGGCCCGCCTTGCGTGCAGTCTCTATTACGGCACGTACTTCCTTTACCCCACTGTCTATAGCGCTCAATGTAAAAATGGGTATAGATAGGGCATGGGCTATGATCTGTGCAAGGGTGGTCTTACCTACTCCCGGCGGCCCCCAGAATATAATGCTGTGGGCTTTATGGCTTTGTATCATTTGCTCCAGCACTTTTCCAAGCCCCACCAGGTGCTCCTGCCCTATAAATTCTTCCAGCGTATGGGGCCGCATGCGCTCTGCTAACGGTATATGTGATGATGCTGGCATTGTTCTATATTTGTAACGCTTAAATTCCTAATTTAGCTTATGCTACGCAAATTACTTATCATTGGCTGCCTTTTCTGCACACATCTTGCATTTGCTCAAAAGACAGTTCCTAATGCCAAACCACCATTCCAGAAGGCCGAATCAGTCGACGTTCCGGAACAAGCAATCGGGGCTCCGTTACCTCCTTTTATACTCATCAAAATGCCTAAGCCTGTTGCCGAAAAAACACACAGCAAACAGAAAAAACATACTTCCGAAGGTACCGAAACTCCTGCACTTGCTCCACCTAAACTCATTACCAATAAGGACGTAAAATACGATGCCAACCTGTTCATGATGTTCTTCAACCCTACTTGTGGCCATTGCGAGGATATGACTGAACTATTGGAAAAACACATCCAACTGTTCAATAAAACTAAAATTGTAATGGTAGCATCTCCTAATGCACGCCCATACATGCCCGAATTTGAAAAAGGTTATAATACCGATCAATATTCCACGTTAATTGTGGGTACCGATAGTCTCAACCTTATTGGCAAAATGTTTCTGTATCACTCCCTCCCACAGATCAATATTTATGATAAAAACAGAAAGTTGCTAAAAGTATTTAGCGGCGATACCCCGCTCGATTCTTTAAAACCATACATACAATAGGCATCAATCAAAATCATTATCACATTGATCCTGTTCAATCACAAACAATCGCACCTGCTCCCATATGTTTCGTAATCTATTTATCATTTGCTGCATTTTTATCGGCCACCAGGCATTTGCTCAGAATTCAAATGCAAACGTTTCCATACCACCCAAGTCCATCAAACCGTCACCCAATTTCGTTCCAGAACAGGCCATAGGTGCACCCTTACCTCCATTCATCTTGGTTTCAATGGCACAACCTGTCGTTTCAGGCAATACTGTGACCATCAATACAAAGCCTTCCAGCTATACTACCAATAAAGAAGTTCAATACGACGCCAACCTCTTTGTTATGTTTTTCAATCCCAATTGTGGCCACTGCGAGAATATGACCATGCTGCTTGAACAAAACATGTCGCTGTTTAAGAAAACAAAGGTCTTATTGGTCGCCGCGCCCAACCAGCGTCCATTGGTGCCAAACTTCCTGAAGGATTATAACATCAGCCAATACCCTTCCCTTGTTGTAGGCTTAGACAGCCTCAATCTCATTGGCAAATTATTCCTCTACAAATCTCTTCCGCAGATAAATATTTACGATAAAGAGCGTAAGCTGCTCAAGGTCTTCAGTGGCGATACCCCTATAGACTCCCTGAAACCTTACATACAGTAAATACTTTTTTGCCAAAACAAACCAAAAAACATGCGACATACGCATGTTTTTTGGTTTGTGCACTATGATATATATCATAAGGATATTCTATCCTCCAATTCATATAATCTTTTCAGTTTACGTTTTATATTCACCAGCTTTGTATGACCTCAAAAACTTTTGCTATGTCAAACGAAAAAAACAAGACGCATAAATTGACCACCGCTTCGGGCAGGCCTTATGCGGAAAATGAAAACACAATGAGCGCAGGGCATCGTGGTCCTCTGCTGCTACAGGATTTCATCTTGCACGAAAAGATGGCGCACTTCAACCGGGAACGCATACCGGAGCGTGTGGTACATGCAAAGGGTACTGGCGCTTTCGGCACGTTCACTGTCACTCACGATATATCTCAATACACCAAGGCCAAGATCTTCAATAAAATAGGCAAACAAACTAAGCTGCTTCTGCGCTTTAGCACTGTGGGTGGCGAAAAAGGCAGTGCCGATACAGAAAGGGATCCACGCGGCTTTGCTATAAAATTCTATACAGAAGATGGCAACTGGGATTTAGTAGGTAACAACACTCCCGTTTTCTTTATAAAAGACCCCAAGAAATTTGGCGACTTCATACATACGCAAAAAAGAGATCCGCGTACCAATTGCAAAAGCCCTGCCATGATGTGGGATTTCTGGAGTTTAAACCCCGAAAGCCTGCACCAGGTATTGATACTCATGAGCGATCGTGGCACCCCGCACGGCTATCGACATATGGACGGTTTTGGCAGCCATACATTCTCCATGATCAACGATAAAAATGAGTCCATTTGGGTGAAGTTCCACTTCAAAACATTACAGGGCATTAAAAATTTCACCAATGACGATGCCGCAGCTATGAAGGGTCAGGACCCGGATTTTGCACAGCGCGACCTAGTGGCTGCCATAGACAATAAAGACTTCCCCAAGTGGGCAATGAAAATACAGGTAATGACCAAAGAACAAGCAGAAAAAACGCCGTTCAATCCCTTCGATCTGTCAAAAGTTTGGCCGCATAGCGACTTCCCTTTGTTGGATGTAGGAACGCTAGAGTTAAATGAAGTACCTAAAAACTATTTCGCACAGGTAGAACAATCGGCATTTGCTCCAGCACACGTCGTAGATGGTATCAGCTACTCACCCGATAAAATGTTGCAGGGCCGCTTGCTTTCATACCCCGATGCCCACCGTTATCGCTTGGGTGTCAACTACGAGCAGATACCTGTAAATAAATGCCCATACGCAATAAACAACTACGAACGAGATGGCCATATGCGGATAGACGGTAATGGTGAAGATGCACCTAACTATTTCCCAAACAGCTTTGATGATATTTACCCTGATACATCATACAAAGAAGCCCCAATGCAGCTGGACAGCAATATAGCCGACTGGTACGATCGCAACGCTCCCGGCGATGATGATCATTATACACAACCGGGCTTATTGTTCACAAAGGCAATGAACGACTATGATCGTCATAACCTTGTAAGCAATATTGTAGGCGCCATGAGCGGTATAGAAGGCCCAAAGAAAGACCTCATTATTAACCGTCAGCTGTGCCACTTCTTCCGTGCTAACGCAAACCTGGGCATGGCTGTAGCAAAAGGCCTAGGCGTAGATATAGATACCATAATGGCGGAAATGAAACATACACAACCTGCCTAGTAAAACAATTAGTATTACTTATATAAAGAGCCCCGTAATTTGCATTACAGGGCTCTTTATATATCTCGTTGCAGATTCTTTTTTTACTCTATCACATCAGTTATCACATGCCCTATACAACCATTAGGCATCTGTATATGCAGGAAGGCCGCTAGTGTCGCGCTAATATCTGTCATATAAACTGTTTTATGGCTCGCCCCCTTCTTCACATGCCAGCCATACCACAATAATGGTATATGGGTGTCATAAGGTTGCCATGTACCATGTGTAGTTCCGGCAGTTGCATTGCCGGCCCCTTCATACCATCCCGGGTTCGGTATGATCCACATACTACCACTACGCATCTTGTTATAGCCATTCACAACCATGCTGCGTATGGGCTCAGGAACAGGGGTCTTGTCTATGTTTTCTATATCTATTACATATCCCACTTCCGGGCGCTTGTTTAGCCATTCTGTAATAGCAGCTTTTACTTTATCCCTGTCAATATTAGCTGTAGTCATCAATTTATTATTCAGATATAACTGATAGTTAAGGGCATTAGCTATAAGTGAATCCTTCCCGAATTTACCTTTTAGATATGCATTCATATCATCCAGCACCATGTTAGTTTTAAATATTCCAGATGGCACATCAAGGTCGCTCAGGTAAGTGGTATTATGTGCTGCACCATGGTCTGCACTCAAAAACAAGAGGTAATTTCCCTTTCCTACTTTGGCATCCAGGTAGTTAAGGTAGTCAGCTATCTCTTTATCCAGGCGCAGGTACATATCTTCTATCTCCATAGAGTTAGGTCCAAACTGGTGGCCTGCATAGTCAGGACTACTCAGGCTAATCGCCAAAAAGTCTGTAGCCTCACCATTTCCTAGATTTTCCCCCTGCATACAGGCTCTTGCCATTTGCAGCGTATATGCATTACCCGCCGGTATAGATTTTATCACCGCATAGCGGTTAGTATCAGCAAGGGTATCAAACACATGTGGAAAAACCGGTGTCTTTTCACTTTTAAATGGTTTCTCGTAGTTATTCGCATCTGTAGTACTTTGGTCGTAGCTGTTGGCATCATACAGCAGCTTCCAGTTCAGCTTGGTCAGGCTATCACCTACTTTTCTTTTATTAAATGCCTGTAGCCACGCTGGGTTTTGGTTGGGGTAATAGCTGCTCGTAGTAAAAGTACCGGTCTTATCACTATACCAGTAAGCTGCATTAGCCAGGTGGCCGGCAGGTAATATACTGCCCCTGTCTTTCAGTGCTATCCCATATACTCTCGATTTCAAATTGGTAGCCAGCCTCAGCTCATCCGTTATAGTCGTTGTCAGCAGTGTGCGCGGACTCATGCTGGGGGCATTACTTGCGTCACCGGTCAGGTGTACGGTATTGTCATCCACGCAATACATGGCTTCTCCGGTTATATTATCTATCCAGTTGTTAGCAGCAATACCATGTATAGATGGTACTGAGCCTGTATATATACAGGTATGTCCAGGTCCTGTATAAGATGGCATATACGGCAACATAGTATTTTCGCAGCTGAATCCATTATTTAACAGCCGTTTAAACCCACCTTCACCATAGCGGTTATAATACCTGTACAGGTAATCCCACCTCATTTGGTCTATTACAATACCCACCACCAGTTTGGGGCGGGCTATACCTTGCTGGTCTCTGTGCTTACATCCGGCAAGCACTCCAACAACCACTAAAAGCAGAATTAATATACGCTTCATTAAAATGTTAATTTGTGCAAATGTGCAAAATAAGTGCTTACACCTGTAGTTATATTTTCATTAATTTTGCAGCACTTTTAAAGGAGAAACAAACAACTATACGCATATGGACATTTTTGCCAAGTTCGAGAACAGGTTAGGACCTATTGGAGATTACGCCGAAAAATCACCCGGATACTTCGCTTTCCCAAAGCTGGAAGGCGAAATTGGTAACCGCATGAAATTTCGTGGGCAGGAAAAAATAATATGGAGTCTCAACAACTACCTCGGCCTGGCCAACCACCCAGAAGTACGCAAGGCCGATGCTGATGCCGCTGCTGAATACGGTATGGCAAGCCCAATGGGTGCCCGTATGATGAGTGGTAACAGCGATAACCACGATCTGCTTGAAAAACAACTCGCAGAATTTATTGGTAAAGAAGATGCTATGTTGGTTAACTACGGTTACCAGGGTGTAGTATCTGTGATCGATGCTCTTTGTGGTCGTCACGACGTTATTGTTTACGATGCTGAATCTCATGCATGTATCATAGATGGTATGCGCCTGGCCCCAAGCCAGCGCTTTGTATATAAGCACAACAATATTGAAGATCTGGCAAAGCAACTGCAACGTGCTACAGCTATAGTGCAAAAAACAGGCGGTGGTATATTGGTTATTACAGAAGGCGTATTTGGTATGTCAGGCAACCAGGGCAAGATCCGCGAGATTGCCGTACTGAAAGAAAAGTTTGAATTCCGCTTGCTGGTAGATGATGCACACGGTTTTGGAACCATGGGGAAAACAGGTGCAGGTATCGGTGATGAACAAAACTGCATTGAGGATATAGATATCTACTTCTCCACCTTCGCCAAGTCAATGGCAAGCATAGGCGGTTTCTTTGCTGCCGATAAAAAAATACTCACATTCCTGCGTTATAACATGCGCTCTCAGATATTTGCCAAGTCATTGCCTATGGCACTGGTAATGGGCAACCTGAAACGTTTAGAGCTGCTGAAAACAAAACCTGAGCTGCGCGAAAAACTGTGGCACAATGTAAAAAGGCTGCAGAACGGCTTTAAAGAAAGAGGGTTCGACTGTGGTACTACCAATACCCCGGTAACTCCTGTATTCCTGCAAGGCGGGCTATACGATGCCGTTCAGGTAACTTATGATCTACGGGAGAACTACAACATATTCTGCTCTGTAGTCGTTTACCCTGTAATACCTAAGGGCCAGATAGAACTCCGCATTATACCTACAGCAGTGCATACAGATGCTGATATAGATGAAACACTGGCTGCATTCTCCGCTGTAAGAGAAAAGCTCGAAAAGAAACTATATCCACAGGAAATGCCACAAGTAACAGAGGCAACTATATAACACTTGTAAAAAAGAAAAACGCCGCCATGCTTTCGCAGGCGGCGTTTTTTCTTACCAAAACAAGTATTAAATTTATACAAGGTCAAAGTCTTATAGTTAACATCGCTGTGTATGATAGAACACACATTCCGCACCATACCGCAATTAGAGACCGATAGGCTGATACTTAAAGAAATAAGCCATAGCGATGCCCACGGCGTATATCAGCTGTTTACAGATGAACGTGTAGTAAAAACATTTGGCTACCGCATGGGCAGGTCATTACCAGATGCCCACGATCTTATCGATCATTGGCGGAGAATATACGAAGCTGGCGAAGGGGTGCGTTGGGGTATGTACCTGAAACCATCCATGAAACTGATAGGCAACCTGGGTTTTAAAAATGTAACTGACAGTGCCCATGTAAGCGTGGGCTATGCACTACTCCCCTATTACTGGCGTACCGGCTTCACCTCCGAAGCTTTAGCTGCTATTATAGCCTACGCCTTCTCGGCAATGAACATCACAAAAATAGAAGCCAACGTACTCACGGTAAACACATCATCCATACTCCTGTTAAACAAGCTGGGTTTTACCCGTACAGCATACCTTAAACAAAACTATTTTTTCGACAATGCTTTCCACGATGTCTATGTGTACACTATCGATAATAAGCACAGCACTAGCATTTAAATTTTAGATTTGCATAAACACCCTCATGACCCCAACAACAAAGACATTCCTAAAATGGCTAACCTTCGGTATAGTCCTCCCAATTGCAATATTCATTGTACTTGCCGCTATTGTTGTAGTCACACATAAAGATACTCCCGAACAAATTCAGGCCAAACGCGATAAGTTTGTTGAAGACAGCACATCAGCTGCAACAAAAAACAGAAATTAAGCTAAAATCCCAACCAATGATCGCCGTCATTTTCCTAATCTAGCTAAAGTGCTAAATTTGAGATATGAACTCAGAAGAACCAAGGGTCGGATACTTTTTCATTATTGTTTTTTTTGTAGTACTTGTAGTTATTATAATTAGCCTTATTGCTTATTTGCAGCATCTGCACAGCTTCTAGCTCAATCTCCTACGTATTGCAACCCTGGAGGCTTCCCAGCATCTAGAGGCCTTCGCCTTGTGTTGCAGGGTGATTTATCTGCTCATCTATACTAGTCCTTTTTAAATACGGCGAGAATACTCTGTAATTTCTTCTTAACACCACTATACCTTGTTTCATACTTTATTGTATTAAGACAATTCCTGCACAAACAATCGTTGTAAGTATTGCTGATATAATCTTTCTCTGTGTCAGAAAAGGTGAGTCCATAACATTGGCATTGCGTAATATTACCGGGCTTACATTCAAAAGCTTCATTGCACCGGGGACAATATTTAGTTTCATGACAAGCCATCATCTATGTTTTCAGTTTTGTAAAAATAGCAAATGTAATGCAGCAGGTCACACAGTATCAATTAGAAAGCAATGTCAGTTATTTTTGTTACATCCCCCCTTTTTCAGAGTCCAATTCATTATAGGGCTCTAATAATAAATGGGAAAATTTATTCAAAATATTGTTCTGGAGAAACCTTACTAAAATATATAGTATGGCCATGGCGATCTATAAAACATGGAGGATTACCTTTTTGCATACGTGGATATAAGCCATCTGCAACTACACCATTTCCAAAAGGACAATCCCCATGTAGTGTTTTAATAATGATGATCTTATTTTCTACCAAAGCAATATCTAATTGATCCACCATGAGGGCATCTCTCCAATTGGACTTCCAACTATTTAGCGCTACCTTGCTATTACAATTTGATATATGATTCAAAGTTCACGCCGAAAGTTTATTAAAACTGTATCTCTTAGTTCGGCATTCGTTGCGTTGCGAGGCAATGTTTGGGCCGATACGGAAAAGACAATACGAAAGCCAATTGTAATAAGCACATGGTATAAACAGGGAGCCCGTGCCAATGCCAAAGCCTGGGAGGTATTGCTTGCCAATGGCAGGGCTTTGGATGCCGTAGAACAGGGTGTAAGGGTAACGGAAAGCGAAGTAAAAAATTGCTGTGTAGGGCTTGCAGCTAACCCTGACAGGGATGGCATAGTGACTCTGGATGCCAGTATAATGGATGAGTTTGCTAATTGCGGCAGTGTGGCGGCATTAGAACAAATTGACCATCCTATATCTGTGGCAAGACTGGTAATGGAAAAAACACCTCATGTACTGTTAGTAGGGCAAGGGGCGCAAAAGTTTGCGTTACAAAACGGGTTTACATTACAAGGACTTGAACTGTCGCCACGTGCCCGGAGGAAATACAATAAGTGGTTAGAAAAATCCGACTATCACCCTGTTATGAATATAGAAAAGGGGGACGAAGAGGGGCCTTCTGCCCCGGCTATTTTAGGAAGCGGCGAATATAATCATGATACTATAGGCATGATCGCATTGGATGCGCATGGCAACCTAAGTGGTGCCTGTACTACAAGCGGTATGGCATATAAAATGCGTGGGCGTGTGGGCGATTCGCCTATAATTGGTGCGGGTTTGTATGTTGATAATGAAGTAGGTGCTGCTACGGCTACCGGAACTGGTGAAGAAGTGATACGCATCTGTGGTTCGCACTTGGTTGTTGAGTTTATGAGGCAGGGGGATAGTCCCGAGATCGCCTGCAAAAAAGCAGTAGAACGTATCATAAAAAAAAGCAGCAAAGATCTGAAGGATCAACAGGTAGGCTTTTTAGCTATAAATAAATTTGGGGATTTTGGAGGTTATGCCCTTCATGACGAATTTGATTATGCAGTATATAGTGAACAGCATCGCAATGAGAAGTTCATGAGTAAATATATCATGCAGTGATATGAGCGCTTTATTAGAAATAGCAGCTAATTCATTTCAGTCTTGTATGGCGGCACAAGAAGGTGGGGCAGACAGGATAGAGCTTTTTGAGAATTTAGCAGAAGGCGGATGTACACCTTCTTATGGGATACTGGCTTTAGTAAAAGAAAAAATAAACATCCCGGTTTATGTAATGATACGCCCGAGGGGAGGGGATTTTATATATTCGAACGACGAATTTGAAATTATGAATCGTGATATAGTGATGTGTAAACAATTGGGATTCCCCGGGGCTGTATTTGGTATGCTTGATGCACAAGGTGGTATAGATGTGGCGAGGTGCAAAGACTTGTTATCAACTTGTGGAGATATGAAGGTTACGTTTCACAGGGCATTCGATAGGTCAAAAGATCAGTATGAAAACATGCGAAAATTGATCGATCTGGGTTTTGACCGGGTGCTTACCAGTGGAGGTGAACCAAACGTAGAAAAGGGGAAAGATGCAATTAAAAAACTTCAACGGGAATATGGTAAAGACATTGTGATCATGCCTGGATGTGGTGTAACATCTGTGAATGCAAGGGCAATAGTTGATTATTGCGATGTAAACGAGATACATGCTACTGCAAAAGCGCAAGTCTCGTCGGGTATGCAATACTCAAAGCTTTATTTTACTGATGAATGGTATGAGAGTAATATGCATGAGATAGAAGCTATTAAACGATCGTTGTTATAGCTACATAAGCAAATTCACCGCCCATCGGCTTTTATATCAGTGACCCGGTTTGTTTTTTTTCGAACCGGTTTGTTGACGACTTGAAAAGGTTAACTATTTAAGGAGGAAATTAATATTATGGTGCCCGATGTCACTAATAAATGATTTGTTGGTTCTTTATGGAACAACAACACCACTCACGGCCGTTCCATTTTCGTTTCGCAAATGAACCCAATACAATCCACTTGGTTTATCACGCAGGTCAATTTGTAGAGTACCTCTGGCTTCCTTATTAAATACGATCTGTCCGGTTTGGTTAACTATGTCAACGACAGTAGTAATATTGGCCAGGTCGATAGAAAATACGCCTTTGTTCGGATTGGGATAAATAACTGCTGCAAAGTTATGTGTAACATTGGAAACAGATGCCGGCACATCTATGCGAATACTGTCCATATGCACTTCAGTAAGTGGTCTGTCATTTGCATCAGTAGGCACTTTCCCGATGTTGTAAGCAACTGTAGTATCATTGTTTAGGATATTGCCAAACACGGTATATTTACCATTCAGGAAACTATTATTAACCAAGTTAAAATAAAACTGGCAGTCCCCTGTATTGGGAGTTCCTTCATTAGCCATAGCCAGCGACCACTTTACGTTTTTCAGTGTCGGAACAATTTCATCAGGAATAGTAGTACCTGTGCCACCATATCCGGTGCCCAGCGGATCACCTCCTTGTATTACAAAATTGTGAACCACACGATGAAATAAAAGGGTGTCATAAAATTTGCGACTGACCCTTGCTTTAAAGCTGTCCACGGTTATTGGGGTCAGCGTATCTGTCAGCACCACCTTAAAGTTTCCCAATGTCGTATAGAAGGTCACTACTGTTTGGGCATCAGCCTTAACAATGCCTGAAAGGCATAGGGTCAGCAAGCATATTCTGTAAAATTTTTTCATATTGTTTTGTTGTCAGAAAATGTAATATACAGAAAACCAGTAGGGTAATTTGCCTGGGCAAATGATTTAATATTTTTCTTTGTATGAAAACTACTAACGACGAAAGGTACCAGATAAGTAAAATTCGAGATTGTTCAAAAATGGGTCACTTGTTCGAATCCCTCGTGGGTCACTTGATTTATTAGTGAAAGAGGTCACACATTTAGTGAAACAAGATACTACAAAATGGCATAATTGCTATTGTTAGTGAAAGCCTTTATGACATAAAGAAAACCGCCTATAGTGGCGGTTTTCAAGGTATTTTAACCAAAAAAATGGTGACCCGGATTGGATTCGAACCAATGACCCTCAGCTTAGAAGGCTGATGCTCTATCCAGCTGAGCTACCGGGCCATGCTGGATATCAAAACGCTAACTTGCGTTGAGCGGCTGCAAAATTATAAAAAATACACTAAAGAATCGTTGTTACTTTTCAGGCTGTGTTCCAGATGGTGCTTCACCATCCTTTAGGTTCAGTATAGGTATAATATCTGGCTGGTATGCCCAATGGTCTTGCTCCCACTTAAAGCCATCGTATGCCCCGCTGGGCACATAAGTATATTTTCGGTTGGGGTCGTTTACCTGGCTTACCAATTTATCAAATATTACCATCTGGCGTTCTTCGTCCCAGTTCAGGCCCGCCTGCACTTCCTTCTTGTATTCCATCACAAAGCGGTTTACATACCTGTTCGGCGCTCCACTCGCTTTCACATTAAATATCTGAGCACCAAACACCGGCCCGTCTGCGGTCAACAACATCGGGTCCATAAATTTCTTATTACTTATGGGGTTGCCACTGTTTACACCAAACATAGTATATACTTTGCGGCCATCCACCTCGTGCGTTATTATTCGGTAGTACAGGGCGCCCAACCATTTACCACCGGTCAGTACACTATCCTCTGTACCCTTTTTCATCTCATCACTATAGTCTATCAGCGGAAAAAGCCTCAGTTGCGGGGCATTCATTTGTATGGCTCCATAATACCGGCGGCTCACCTCTGTAGGCGCTATATCCCAGTTAAATACCCTAAAAGCATTATCATCGGGCACCGTTATATTTATTTTCTCCTTCAGCTTATCAAAAGGATAGAGGTAAGATTTCTCAATTTTCAGAGTGCGTACCAGTTGCTTCACAAAACGCTCGCAGTAATCATACCGCGTATCGGGTATAAAAGCATTGTAGGCCGAATCTATGGTCACCAGCATACTATCTTCCATTATATGGAAGCGTTCCAGGTTCTCCCCGCTTATAGCAGGCACATTTGCTGCTGGCGCTGCCCCCTGTGCCGCTGCTCTGTCTGCCAGGCAAACAAACACAAGGCAACAAAAATAAAATACAACTTTCTTCAAACCTATATTGTTAACTCTTTTCAAATGCATGGTATTTAACCTAAATCAACACAAGATATTAAAAGTACGTTTTTACCATAAAACAATTTATTTTCGGGGCTTAAAATAACGTGCTTTTATGCATATCATTCAGCAGTTGCTCTTTATTCTTTGTTCCGGTATTGCAGTATTTTTCTTTGCCAAAAAGGTAGCAGAAATACGCCGCAACATAAACCTGGGTCGCGATGAGGACATAACAGACAACCCATCTGCAAGGTGGAAGAACATGATATTGCTGGCGTTAGGGCAAAAAAAAATGTTCAAACGCCCGGTAGCTGCCTTCCTCCATTTGGCAGTTTACGCCGGTTTCATTATCATCAACCTCGAGATACTTGAAATATTCCTCGATGGTATCCTCGGCAAGCACCGCTTGTTTGCCCCCATGCTGGGCAACCTTTACCCCTTCCTCATAGGTTTTTTTGAGGTTCTGGCAGTGTTGGTACTTACCGCATGTGTCATCTTCCTCATCCGCAGGAACATCCTGAAGCTACGCCGTCTCAATATGCCCGAGCTCAATGGCTGGCCAAAAAGCGATGCTAATATCATTCTCACTACAGAGATCATTCTCATGGGCTTGTTCCTCACCATGAATACGATAGACCTCGTATTGCAAAGCCGTGGTGTAGAGCATTACACACAAACAGCTTCATTCTGGATCACTGGCAATTTTACATGGCTGTACTCCAATCTTTCTACGGCTACATTAATAGGTATAGAGCGCACCTGCTGGTGGCTGCATATATTGGGTATCTTCCTGTTTCTCAATTATCTGCCTTTTTCAAAGCACTTGCACATTATACTTGCATTCCCCAATGCATATTACGGCAAACTAATACCCCAGGGCGAAATAAAGAACATGCCCGATATACAGAACGAAGTGCTGTACATGATGGAGCCCGACAAAGCGCCGCCTGCCACCGATGCGCAACCAGAACATCACCGCTTCGGGGCTAAAGATATTCAGGATTTGAGCTGGAAGAACCTGCTCGATGCCTATTCATGCACCGAGTGTGGGCGCTGCACAGCCGTATGCCCGGCCAACATGACAGGCAAAAAATTATCGCCCCGCAAAATAATGATGGATACCCGCGACCGTATGGAGGAAGTGGGCAAGAATATTGACGTAAATAAGACCTTCCAGGACGATGGCAAATCACTGCTCAACGACTATATAACAACCGAAGAATTGCGGGCTTGCACCACTTGTCAGGCCTGTGTCGAGGCCTGCCCGGTATCTATCGACCCCTTGTCTATCATCACCCAACTGCGCCGCAACCTGGTAATGGAAGACAGCAATGCCCCACAAGAATGGAACATGATGTTTGGCAACATAGAGAACAATATGGCCCCTTGGAAGTTTAGCCCTGATGATAGGGACAAATGGGTAGAGGAGTTAGCAGGATAAATATGTAGTAGCCCTGGACTTTAGGCCGGGGTATCAATAAAGATAAAAATTGGCTTCAGCCACATAACATTACAACGATCGATTTATGCAGGTAAGATCAATGGCGGAATACGCCGCAAGTGGAGAAACTCCCGAAGTGCTTTTTTGGGTGGGTTGTGCAGGTAGTTTCGACCAGCGCGCACAAAAAGTAACCAAAGCCTTTGCAACCATACTCGATAAGGTAGGCATTAAGTTCGCCATACTCGGCAAAGAAGAAATGTGTACCGGCGATCCCGCACGCCGTGCAGGTAACGAATTCCTGTTCCAGATGATGGCGTACAACAATATACATACGCTCAATGGCTACGGCATTAAAAAGGTGGTTACCATTTGCCCTCATTGTTTCAATATTTTCAAGAACGAATACCCTGCTCTTGGGGGTAATTACGAGGTCATGCACCACACTACTTTCCTGCAACAGTTGATAAACGATGGCCGTGTACGCATAAAAGAAGGTGGTGCGTTCAAAGGCAAGAAGATTACCTACCACGATAGCTGCTACCTGGGCCGTGGCAACAACATTTACGATGCCCCCCGCGAAGTATTAGCTGCGCTGGATATAGAACTGGTTGAAATGAAACGCTGCCGCAGTAACGGCATGTGCTGCGGTGCCGGCGGTGCACAAATGTTCAAGGAAGAAGAAGCTGGCACAACTCGCGTCAATTTTGAGCGCGCCAACCAGGCTATGGAAACCGGCGCAAGCATTGTAGCTGTTAATTGTCCATTCTGCACCACTATGCTCACAGATGGTATCAAGAATAAGGAAAAGGAAGACAGCGTGGCTGTAATGGATATTGCAGAGATGGTGGTAGCATCACTGGCCTGATCTTGTTTTCGCTTTTAGATATGAAAAAACAATAGGGCCGAGGTTATCCTCGCCCTATCTCTCATAGTTCAATCAATTTGGCATGCCAACATATAGTTTTCAGAATAACTAAGCGTACACAACGTTCTGCAACGAAAACATAAAAGGAGTAGATTCCGCACCGGGTCCACCACCAGTCATCACAATATCAGCGCTTTTGATCCCCAACAAACTTATCTCCGTATTTACGTTAGATAAAATAGCTGAATTCATCACATCTCCTTCCCCTATCTGCGAAACTACACCTATCCATATGGTAGGTTTAAATTCAAATACAGCCTTCTGGCCGGGTGCTATACTTGTTTTAGTAGCCAGCAAACGACCATCTTTGTAAATATTTGCATTTATTGCACCCATGTGTAGTCCATTCAGTACTTCAACTTCATTTACGCTGGCAGATGATTGATCGTTCAGTATCAATGTATCACCTGATGTTTGTTCCACAACACTAAATTGCTGTCCAAAGGAAGCAGTCAATTGGGGACTGAAATTGCCATAACTGTCACTCGCAGCAACCGTCATAGTTGATGGATAAACAAAGGGATGGTTCCAACCCTGTCCGCAATTTTGTATTACTGTCCATGCAACAGCAATTTCTTCGAAGCTAACAGCTACATTTTTCTGAAAAATAACGATATCTGAATTATTCCTATCGTTAGATTGATTGATAAAATTCAAGTGAATATCGGACATACTTATACAATTTTTATATTATTTTATTGATTTTTCTTACTCTTTTGAGCTTTCAGGTTTGCCACTCTTATATATTTTTTTGCCATAACACTACTTTCCCCGGGCAGGTAAATGAGATGTTGAAATATAGAAAAAACTAAGTGACATAGATGCCTGATTTTCTATATTCCAACATCCGTTATCCTTTATTTTGCAATACGCATTGGGCCTAAAAAAGCTCGCATTAATACTTTGTTTGGTATATAAGCATACTTCCTCCAGAGACCTATTTACCACAATCGCCCTTCTTAACAGGAACATTTTCAATATGGTGCGCACCGTTTCCATATTCAAAACCACCGCTACCTTCCCATGCATTATTGATGGCCATATGGGCAGTAAAATGCTCCAGTACTATTACCATACTAGGCGGGAAGCCCTGGCCATAGGTACCTTGCAGTGAAACAAGCTGCGTAACAGGAGTTATACCTGCACCAAATATTTTGCCCGTTACTTGTACTGTGATGTTTCCATTAGGTGGTGCTATCGCCTGTGTAATATGTACAACACCGGTAACACTATGCGTTGAAGGGGTTACTAATAAATTGAAGTGCATAATAGGTGCACCTTTCAGCTTTGTATCACCTAGTGTACCACACACCTGGTATGTGCCAATTATTGGATTTGTTTCTGTTGACATGTTATTGTTTTTTTGTAACTGGTTCCTACTCTATTTAAGGCTTTTCGGATACTGCCTTCGCTTTTTGTTGCCTCCGCGCTGACCTGTTTTTTAACGTGATTTGCAGCTTCACCTTCAAAAGCTTTTGATAACACAAAGATGAAACACTAAAAAATAATATAACAGATGATAAATACGCGATCTAAAAAACAGGTATTTATAACTGTTAGCTATAAACACGCACGTATTTCTATCTGTTTTACTGCAAAATCATAGTAGGTAATAGGTTATTTTGCATTCTATTTTTACCTTTCAAGAATTCTAAAAAATAATCGTTTAACAAATACACAAGCATTTAAACTTAAATTTTTACAAAATGAAGATCACATCCTTAAGCGTTGCTTTATTATCTGCTACTATTGCCATCTCTGCTTGCGGCAACAAACAAGCTGCTACTGGCCATTATGCCAATGCAGATAGTCTTTCTGCCCTGCTGTATCCGGTAGAAACCGCCCAGGCAGATATACGCTTTATCGACACGCTCTTTACGGCGTTTATTACTAAATATGATACCTCAGTCAAACATTACCCTTCACCCATCCAGGCGTTTACCATAAATTCAACAGATCTGTTCATGGCAATGGGCATACAGCAGCCCTATCCACAGGCGCAATACAATCATATACGTGTGTACCTGGGATACAATAAAGCAGCGCAGCAGTTTAGGTTATTTGTCGTTCCTGTCAATGCGGCTATCAACCCGCCAAGTCCTGATTCCACAGCAGGTACAGACATGTTTATCGATGTTGTAAATAATGTTCCTGTCATTAGTCTGACAGGTCATTCCGTCCTCGATCTTAATGCCCCATGCCCCAGCTTCTGCGATTGGCAAAGCAGGCTGATGCCAATACAAATGCAAAAGACAAAATCCAATAAATGATATCATTAAAGACTATAGTAATTCTATCGCATCTCCCTATACTGGCCACAGTTGTCCTTGCAGCTTTGCGGTATCGCCAACTCAGCAAGGCATTACAGGTATTTTCGTGGTTCATCTTTTTGTCGGGGGCTATTCAGTTCACTTCTTTGTGGCTTTGCCTGGTCAGCATCAATAACATGCCCTTGCTGCACATATACGTAGCAGCTGGGTTTCCTTGCCTGGCATGGTTCTACAAAACGGTATTGGGCAACTTTATAAACAGCAGGATAGTGTGGGGTGCGGCCCTGCTTTTCCTGCTGTTCAGTATCGTTAATTCCCTTTTTATACAGAACATATTTAGGTTCAATTCCAATGCCCTTGCCGTTGAGTCCATACTTATTATCATACTGGCGCTTTTTACGTTTATATTTTTCCTCAACCATACCATGATGGAACAAGGAATTCAGGATATAAAAAGCCTCACTTGGATCAACTCAGGCTTATTCATTTATTACCTATCGTGTCTCATGATATTCTATTTTGGCGATACCATCCTCTTCCGGTTCTCTAAAGATCTCAGCAGGCACACCTGGGTATATCATTCTTTTTTCTCAACAGTAATGTACATCTGTTTTTTTGCAGGCTTATGGAAACGGTCAAAGACTCCACGTTTATAGGTGCATTGTTGCCTCTTGTTGTTGTCATCTTCATTATTGCAGTAGGCGTAGTGCTGTTGTACCAGCATTTTCAAAAAAACCTGTTTATACAGAAGTTGAATCAGGAAACTCTTAAAAATATTCATCAGGGCGATCTGCTGCGGTCCAGCATTGAAGCACAGGAAGAAGAGCAAAAACGGATAGCGCATAATCTGCATGATGAATTGGGGGCCGTTCTTTCTATTATGCGCATGAACATCATAATGCTGGAGCAACAGGAACAAGAAATGCCTATTCCCATGCTCACAGGGCTGCAAAATGTAAGACGATTATGCGAATCCGCACTTGACAGCACCCGCAACATCAGCCATCGTCTCATGCCACCTCAGCTTGAAGCTTTTGGTTTAATAAAAACCCTTGAATCTGTGATCGGGCAAATAAACAATGCAAACAGCCTTTGCATTCATTTGGATGTACCTTCAAATCTACCTTTGTTTTCCCGGTCCATAAACCTGGGGTTATACCGCATCATTATGGAGCTCATTAATAACACCATCAAACATTCAGGTGCGGCAAAGGCAACTATAGATATACGCCTCGCAGATCAGCTTATTATTTGTCACTATTCAGACAATGGCATAGGATTCAGCAACGATCATATAAACAAGGGCCTTGGGCATAAAAGCATAGACGGACGGGTAAATGCGTTGAATGGCACACTTGATATCAGAGCCCTATCCGGCGTTGGATTTCATGCCGCCATTCAAATCCCAATACAAACATTGGTATTCGACGGGATGGAAACCATTTGCGAGTATCCTTTTTCAATAAAAGCTTGATTTTTACTTTAACAACAAAACAGAACAGCATATGAGCGATACGATACACGTTGGTCTGGTTGAAGATCAACTTCTTTTCAGAGAAGGAATGAAGGCCATACTCAATAATTGGGCCGACACCAGGGTAGTATTTGAATCTGCTGATGGCTATTCTGTAATAGACAAACTAGGGGAAAGCGCAATTATTCCAGATGTAATGCTGGTCGATTTGTCGCTTCCCTCATACCAGCAAAAGGACTTCAGCGGCCTGGATGTTACACGATGCCTGATACATGCATACCCCCAAATGAAGATATTGATTCTGTCAGTGCATCACGATGACAATTTCATCAACCAATTGATAGAAAACGGCGCACATGGGTACCTTGTAAAAGACTCTGACCCTAGGGAAGTTCATGAGGCTGTCGTAAGTGCGCACAACAAAGGTTCTTATATTAATGAGCGTTCACTAAAGGCCATACAGCGAAATATGGGTATGAAAACAAAACCCAGGAAAATGGCAGTGCAAATCACCAAACGCGAAGAGGAGATTTTACAACTTGTTTGTCAGCAACATACTGCTGAAGAGATCGCAGAGAAATTGTTCATTAGTGTAAAAACCGTTAACGGTCACCGTAATAATTTATTACAGAAAACAGGCTCCCGCAATGTTACAGGTCTGGTGCTGTATGCTATAAAAAACAGCATTATAACGTTGATGTAATTGCCTTATATACCGCAGGTCAATTAGATGTCTGTAGCGGTGGTTCCACCATTGCATCATCCCGTTGCTTGATCCTTTTCTTTTCATGGTAGTTCTGCTTGGCTTCATCTATAGAATGTGTCGAAAACACCTCCTTATTCTCTTTCGACAGGCACGATAACTCTGTATAAAATTTCTTCAGCACTGCCAGCTCTTCTTCTGTAAGGTCTTCTATATTCACCAGTCTGTTGCTTGCTGCGTTGTTCGATGCTATAAGTTCATTTAGCTTCAGGTGCAGGGCCACTGTATCTTTGTTCTGCGACTGTTGTATCAAAAATACCATCAGGAAAGTAACAATTGTTGTGCCTGTATTTATAACCAGTTGCCAGGTATCAGAAAAATGGAACAAAGGCCCGGTTACTGCCCATACAAACACCACGATGCATGCCGTTACAAATGCCCACGAGCTGCCAGCTACCTTAGTGATCTTCGCCGAAAACTTACTGAACACTCTTGAAGATTTTGAAATTTTATCGGTCGCCATTCCTGGTATATTTAATATTAGAAATATGATCTAGCTAAACTGTTTAAATTCCATGCCATAAGCATCCCAAAAAATTAAAACAGTAGCCTTTCTTCAATTATCCCAGTATCTGTGTTCGTAAACAAAATGCAATTCAGTAATTTTAACCAATGTTATTTTCCAATATTGTAGGCGAGCAAGGTGCAAAGAACGGACTGTTAAACATGTGGCACAATGGCAATATGCCTCACGCATTGCTTATAGCTGGCAGCGAGGGTACGGGCGGCCTACCACTGGCATTGGCGTTGGCTCAATACATTTTCTGTACCAACAAATCTGCTACCGACTCTTGTGGTCATTGCCCTTCTTGCAACAAAACTGCAAAACTGGAACATGCCGATCTGCACATGAGTTTCCCCACTATACCGCCCAAGCCCGGTACTAAGGCTATGAGCAGGTATTTCATCAAAGACTTCAGGGAGTTTATTATACAAGCGCCATACGGCACTACTTACGATTGGCTGCAGTTCATAAACGCTGAAAACAAACAGGGTAACATTACTGCCGAAGAGTGCCGGGAGATCATAGATACACTCAATCTCAAATCATACGAAGGCGATAAAAAGATACAGATCATCTGGCGGCCCGAGTACCTGGGCAAGGAGGGCAATATCCTCCTTAAACTTATAGAAGAACCACCTGCCGATACTATTATAATTTTAGTTGCAGAGAACCTCGAAGACATCCTGGCTACTATACTATCCCGCACGCAGCTCATCAGGCTGTCTCCTGTAAGCCCTGCAGATATTGCCTACACACTCGAAAGCAAAGGCCTGGCCGATACCCGCCGTGCAGCCCAGGTAGCACACTTAGCCAATGGCAGCTATACAGAAGCCCTGCGCATTGTAAAACACGCAGATAACGATCTGTTTCCCGATGTTAAGAATTGGTTCAATTCTTTATTCACAAACAACGGCGTAGCTATTGCAAAGTTTGCAGAAGACGGATCAAAAACCGGTCGGGAGCAGTTAAAAAACATGTTGCAATATGTAGTGCAGTTATTAGAACAAACTATGCGGGTTCGCTACATGCCTGCCGTAGAGCCAACGCTTGCTGATGAAGAAGCCCGTTTTGTAAAACGCCTCGCCGGGATGAATATTTCTTTCGAAGCCCTGGGCAAAATGGTGGAAGCTATTACCGATACTATATTCTATATAGAGCGCAACGCTCATTCCAAAACCCAGCTGCATACCCTGTCTATACGCTTGCAGTACATTATTCAAAACAAGTCTTTACCGGTACTGTAATTCATCTAATTAATATATAGTTGTAACGATCCATTGCGTATTCTACCTGTAAGCAGATTATGCAAAATTATTTGTCATAATGAACCGCTATCAGTTTTATTAAAATGCTTTCCCGACCCATACAGATACGTTTGAAAATCCCGAAGGGATGATATGATTATAGTCAGTTGTATAAATAATTGATCAACCCTGAAAGGGTGACATAATTCCACCGTTTTGTCATTTTTGATAACGGCTTATATCAAATTATCAAAGCCTCATTACAGACTCAAGAAAACAAAAAGACGCATTTAAAAAAAATGCGCCACTAGGGCGCATAATATCTGGTTCTTTAGATAATTTGTTCTCGTCACTTGTCACTTGCCTGTATCCGTCTTCCATTGCTGAAGCACAGAGCAAGTTTGGTAATCCGGGTCTATCCTCAAGTAGTAGGTAGGTAACTTGGTTATTACCCACTGCTGCATTTTCTGGGCTTTCTTCTGTTGCAGGGCTACATCCTGTATCTTGCTGTAATCGTCCTTAAGGTTGGCCTTGTGTGGCGCTGTACGGCTGCGCAGGTATATAATGCGGCAGCTCTTTTCGTGGGCTTCGTTAAAGAATATTTGCGGCTGTGCATATTGGCCGGGTTGCAGGCTGTCTATAGAAAGCACCATGGTCGGGTCAAGCTTATTGATCTCCAGCAAAGTATTGCCGGTCTGTGGGTCCGCTATCATACCGCCTGTGCGTTTCGATGCCTCATCTGTAGCATACTTACCCACAGCAAGCGGAAACGAAATAGTACCCGATACCAACTGCGACCTTACGCTATCAAGCTTCGCCAGAGTAGCCTTAAAATCACCCGATGTTACTTCACCTCGTATCAGTATATGCCGCAAATCGGCCTCATCACCTTTACGCTGTATCATTTGTATGATATGGTAACCAAATTTCGTCTTTATGATAGGTGATATTTCGCCGTTTTGCAATTTAAATGCTGCAGTAAGGAACTCCGGTGCAAATGCCCCCGTGCGGCTTACATCATCGTAACGGCCACCATTATCGCGGCTGCCAGGGTCATTGCTGTAAATACCGGCCAGCGTTTCAAAGCTCTTGCCTCCATTTACTATCTGGTTGCGTATATCTTCTATTTTAGTGTGGGCATATGCATCCAGTTCTGTGCTTACTGGTGGGTCAATAACTATTTGTCCTACTTCCACTGCCGCAGGATAAAAAGGAAGGCTATCCTTAGGTATCTTATTATAAAATGCTTCTACTTCAGCCGGGGTTATCTTTACATGCTGCATGATCTCACCCTGCATCTTTTCAGATACCATATCCTCACGTATAATATCCCTGTTGTCTTCTTTTAACTGGTACAATGTCTTCCCCGATGCCTGTTCCAGTTTCTCTTTCGATCCGTAAAGTTGTATAAAGTACCTAAGGCGGTTGTTCAGCTGCCCTTCCACTTCTTCATCACTAACCAGCACGCTATCCCTTTCGGCCTGCTCCATCAGCATTTTTTTCAGTATCATCTGCTGCAGCAATACACATTTTACGGTATCGCTGTACTGGGCAGGTTCCTGTTGCTTTATCTGGGCAGCTTGTATGTCAAGGTCCGATTGCAGTATGATGCGGTTGCGGCCCACAATAGCTACTATCTTATCAGCACTTACCTGTGCATGTACGGTAGCATGGCCGGCTAAAAACACCAGCATCACTGTCATTATATACAAACACTTATATGCAATGGATCTAAACTTCATGATATAAAAAACTACAAATATTTTGGGATATTGGGGCAAAAGTACTGTTTTTAAGTGCTAAGCACGTATGCACCAATTATTTTAACGTTTATTCTCCTTTTTTCTTTTTAGGAAATACCTCGTTCATCTTTTTATTATTGTAAAAATCGTTTGCTGCAGGTATAAGTTTGTGTTGGGCCTTCCAAAGTGTAAATTGCTGTATAGAACCCGCATGAAACTTATTCCACGAATCGTACAGTTGTTTATTTTCCGCCATACCAAACAACCATTCGTTATACACATCAAAGAATCCATTACGGGTCATATCGTCATAGTATGAAAATAACGTGAACGGGTATTTGTCTGCATAGGTCGAAAACCACTCCATTTCAAACCGTGTACGCAGCATCGTAAGGTTCTCAGTAGTCACCCCATCCAGCACTACAGGCGATAGGTGTATCAATGTAGTATATACGGCATCTTCAAAATTTGAAGGTTCGGCCTCCTTTACTTTTTTAAATTCCAGCACGGCTGCCCTGGGGGTATTATATAGCTTACGATAGGCATCCATAATAAGGGTCCGCGTCTCCTGTGCCCTTGGTGTCTGGCTTTCTATATTCACAAATATTTCGCCATATAGTATAGCCCATACAGGTTTATTAGTGGTCGCATACACGCGGGCAGCTTCATAGTAGTTTACATGATACGCAGGGTCTTTCTCTATGCCGTCCAGCCAGGTAGCCAGTGCGTGTGGGGCATCATTATTATTATCATAGTATTTCCCCAGGTCATGATAAAGCAACCCTGCATTCGGGAATTTATCAATACCTTTTTCTAAGGTCTTTTTTGCACTCTTGTCATCATTGGCAGCGGTTTCGCAGGCTGCCATTACCTGGAAGGTCTGTTCATCAGCTTCCTTTGTCTTTATAACAGACTCAAGGGTCTTGTGGGCATCGGTATAGTTACCGCTTAGATAATATGCTTTACCCAGATCACGAAAGAGCAGTGGGTTATCTGGTGCCAACGGTATAGCCTGCTGATAAACAATAATGGCTTGTTTCACGTTACCATTGGTCATGTACTCGCGTGCCTGGTTATACATCTGCTCCACTTCTGGCGATGGCCATGTTGACTGGGCTGTGCAGGTAACACTAACCCAGGACAATAAAAATATCAATACATGTTGGATGTACCTGCTCATAAGGGTGCAAATATAGGTCGTTACAAGCCAAGTGCTACGCTTCCAGTTCTTCTACAAGGTCTTTTTCTATTTTCAGGTTGTCTATAATAAACACCTGGCGTTGGGGCGTATTCTTGCCCATGTAGTATTCCAGCAGCTTTTGTATGTGGGCATCCTGGCTCAGCAACACAGGGTCCTTACGCATATCCTCCCCTATAAATTGGGCAAACTCTTCAGGCGATATTTCACCCAACCCTTTAAATCGGGTGATCTCTGGTTTAGTACCTAACGATGCTATAGCCTTCTGCCGCTCCTGGTCAGTATATCAGTACATTGTCTTTTGCTTGTTCCTTACCCTGAATAAAGGGGTTTGCAATATATAAATATGGCCTGCTCTCACCAGGTCAGGGAAAAACTGCAAGAAGAATGTCATCAGCAACAGACGTATGTGCAATCCATCCACATCAGCATCGGTAGCTACTATTATGTTTTCATACCGCAGGCCTTCCAACCCTTCTTCTATGTTCAGGGCATGTTGCAACAGGTTAAATTCTTCATTTTCATACACCACTTTCTTGGTCAGGCCAAAGCAGTTAAGCGGTTTACCTCGCAGGCTAAACACCGCTTGGGTCTCCACATTACGAGACTTGGTGATAGATCCACTTGCCGAGTCACCTTCGGTAATGAAGATGGTCGATTGCAGGCTTTTTTGTATAAACTCTTCTCGCGCTTTCACCGGTGGCTCGTCATTCAGATGAATGCGGCAATCACGAAGTTTTTTATTGTGGAGGTTCGCTTTCTTGGCGCGCTCGTTGGCCAGTTTACGGATACCCGATAATTCTTTGCGTTCCCTTTCGCTCTGCTCAATGCGTTTTTTCAGGGCGTCTGCAACTGCTGGATTTTTGTGCAGGTAATTATCCAACTCTTTAGCCAGGAATTCCAACACAAACGACTTCATCGATGGGCCATTCTCCCATACATACTGCGATCCTAGTTTTGTCTTGGTCTGCGATTCAAATACCGGCTCCTGCACCCTTACCGATACCGCCGCTACTATACTTTGGCGCACATCGCCGGCATCATAATCTTTCTTGTAAAAGTCACGTACCACCTTCACAAAGGCCTCGCGGAAAGCGCCCTGATGGGTGCCTCCTTGTGTGGTATGTTGTCCGTTTACGAAAGAATATATATCCTCACCATAATCACTATTATGGGTTACTGCGATCTCTATATCTTCCCCTTTCAGATGTATAACCGGATAACGCATATCATCAGGATTGGCCTTGCGGTTCAGCAGGTCCAAAAGCCCGTTGCGCGATAGGTAATTCCTTCCGTTATAATTTATGGTCAGCCCCGCATTCAGAAAGCAGTAGTTCCATATTAGGTTCTCTACATATTCTGATATGAAGTGGTAATTCTTAAAAACACTATCGTCTGGAGTAAAAATGATACGGGTACCATTGGCTTCCGTTGTATCAGTTTCTTTATGCTCGGTTACCAGTATGCCCTTGCTAAACTCAGCTACCTTAGCCCGCCCTTCCCTATAGGCAGCCACTGTAAATTGGCTGCTGAGTGCATTTACAGCTTTGGTACCTACCCCGTTCAGCCCTACCGATTTCTGGAAGGCTTTGCTATCGTACTTGGCGCCGGTATTTATTTTACTCACCACATCTACTACCTTACCCAGCGGTATCCCACGTCCAAAATCACGCACCGTAACAGAACCTTTTTCTATACGGATGTCCACACGCTTACCAAAACCCATGGTAAACTCATCTATACAGTTATCCATTGTCTCCTTCACTAGTATGTATATACCATCATCCATACTGCTGCCGTCTCCCAGCTTGCCTATATACATACCTGGGCGCAGGCGTATATGTTCCCGCCAGTCTAGCGACCGTATGCTGTCTTCGTTATATTGATTTAAAATCTCTGCCATTTTATCCGTCCGTATCAATCCCGATTAAAAAAAGAATTGACTTTGCAATTTATTGAAAATAGGCTGTATAGCCATGTTGATGTGGATATCTTTTAAAATAAACAACAGATCCGTTAAGCGCGATCGTGCCGAAATCCGCCAGTGGTAATCGCCTCACAAACAACAAAAAGGCCTCCCATAATAGAAGACCTATAAACAGACGTATGAAATAGAACTAACTTTTGAACCTGTAACCAAATGTTATGGCAGCATTACTCACACTATTTCCAAGCGTAGCGGTAGGCACCGTCACATTGGTATAAGGTGTAGCATAAGGTTGTTCAGCAATATTGTATTGTGTATGCATGTAAGATGCATCTATGAAAAAACGGTCGAACCGGAAACCAAATCCCCCAGACAATACCAATGAGCTGCCATCCACGCCGCTCGTCTTATAAGGGTTACCATAATACCCAACACCGGCACGCAGTAAAAATATAGGGGTCACCCGCACTTCAGCTCCTATACGGAAGTTTGATGCCGCCTTAAGGTTCTGCTGTATCTGTTGATTGGCATTGTCTTGCACTTCCTGGAGATTACCGTAATTAGGATCATTACCAAAGTTGAACCTTGCAGTACTGTAATCTACATATTCATAGTCTGCTGTCACGAAAGCATATTTGCCAATAAACCCGGTAGCACTCAATATACCGCGCCATGGTGTAGTAAGATGATAATCAAATGTATTTGTTGGCGGGTATAAACCTGAAGCAAGCGAAGGTGTATTGTTGATTAATGTTATAGTACTTTCATCATGCATACTGTAATAAGTAGGCGTATGTATTGCCCCACCTACCCTAAAATAATCTGTAAACTTATATATAACTCCAAACTTGCCATTGATGCCATTACCATTTGTAGTATATGTTTCATGCAGGTTGTAAGAAGTAAATGTTGACGGGTCTGGATTAAGCGCTGTTTCAGTATAGTCAGAAGTGATGGTGTGGTTGATGATAGGAATACCCAACGTAACACCAAGCATAAGCTTATCCTTGTAATTACCCCCCAGTGCAAAATCAATTTCGTTGGTGCTGCCGCGCTCCTGCACCATGCGGCTTTGGTTAATACCACTCTTCCACGGCACTCGCGTAGCGCCGGTATCATCCAACAATTCGCTATACCAGCCCAATGATGCGGCAGAGCCATCTATGCTGGTGTCACTAGGAAAACTTCGGAAATTAGCTGCATATATTTCGCTTTGGCTACTGCTATTAGGGCCACTGTTGTTACCATTGTACTGATAGTCACGGTTATAATCAGCCAGCTTGTTCACACCAATAGCGAAAGATACAGACTTCCAGTCCCTTTTTTCTGCACGCTGGCCTTTAGCCGCATGGGTAAACACCACTCCGGCATTACTAAAGCTAAAATGAGTATTGTTATCATTCATGCTGGTTCCCAGGTATTGGCCGTTAACATTGCCCACCTGCACATTTGGCGTAAACATCAATTCACTGCTTTTATACAAACCCAGGCCTGCGGGGTTCACGCTTACCGCGCTGAAGTCAGTACCAAGCGAACCTGAAGCATTACCATAACCCATAGAGCGTGCAGTACCTTGTGGTATAAGGTAAGAATAGCGCAGGGCATCAGTATAATCTTGTGCAGAGGCGCTAAAAACAACTGTACCCATCAATACTGCCACCAGGGAAAAACGTGATACAACCATAAAAAAATTTGTATTTGGACACTTATAAAAGGTAAATGTTTAACGGGATCAATTGTTAAGAATAATTCAAAAACCGTACCGTTTATTGCAAAAGAAGGCATAAAAAAACACCACGTTTTTTAGGCGTGGTGATATATTTAGAAAGTCAAAGTAATTACCTGCGTCCGCCGCCACCAGAGTGACCGCCACCACTAAAACCTCCAGATCGGCCGCCGCCACCGCCAAAACCACCAGAACGTGCTGCACCACCGCCCCCAAAGCTGCGGGCTGCGCCACCACCTCCGTTAAATCCACCTTGGCGCACTGCACCACCATTAAATCCGCCAGCCGGGCGTCCGCCTCCATTAAAACTTCTTTGAGCCTGTTGTCCTCCCTGGCTCTGGGCCATTTGCCTGTTGCCACCAAATGCATTTTGAAAGAATCCACCACGGCGTTGTCCCGAAGATTGTTGTGCCTGTTGCGCACCACGACCCGCCTGGGCTGCCTGCTGGTTTACACCCGCTGCTGCTGCCTGGCTGCGCACATTCGTCTGCGATTGTACTGATCCACCGCGGAACGATGAATTATTACCAACTGCAGTTCTTGCACTTTGCACCCTGCTTATTTCACCAATGCGCTGGCCTGCACCAATTGTTGCACTCCCAACGCCCCTGTTATTATATGCCTGCGAAAATCCTTGTGTACGTACAATGCCACCACGGTAGCCCACAGTATTTAAAGAGGTAACACGTGGTCCGTAACCTATATTCCTGGCGCCTGTATAACGGCCATATCCATTATAAATGCCCGCATAGTACCCATTCCAGAAACCGCCATAATAACCACCGTAGAAACCACAACCATATATAGGATAGTTCCAGCAACTGCCAAAAGCGCCATATCCGCACCATGAGTTATAACCCCATCCCCCTGTCCAGTAAGGACCAAAACCAAAGCCTATACCAAATGAAGGCCTGTACCATGGGTTATATCCCCAAAGCGGGTCCACCCAAAACGGGTCGTACCAGAATGGATTATAGAAAGTACTATAGTAACCTTCATTGTAATAAGGATTATCAAAACGGTTGATGTGTGTAGCATAGTAATTATCATTCTCATAATCTATGTACTGGTCTCCGCCGCTATTCTGGTCATTATAGCTTTGGTTGTTGTTTTGATTATTACCCTGGTTATTTTGGTTGTTGTTATCCTGGTTAAACCCATTGTTGTAGGTATTACCCGAATTACTATTTGAATTATTATTATTGTTATAATAACGCCCATCATTAGAACCCTGTGATTGCTGCTGTTGACCAGAGCCTGTTGGGTACCCATCATCATTGTTCGATTGGGCATAGGTGACCAGACCAGACCCCATCAACAAAATCGCCATCAACAAATGCCGTTTCATACTCTTTTTTTTTACGTAAAAATTGCTTAGTGAAATTAGTACTTTTGCCAGATACTAACAACTAATAAGACCACGAAAAGTGTGCCAAGTTTATTATGTCCAAGACTTTAACAAATAGAAGCGAAAATTACGCGCAATGGTATAATGATATTGTACTAAAAGGAGGCCTGGCCGACTATACGGCAGTAAAAGGATGCATGGTAATTAAACCTCATGGCTTTGCTTTATGGGAGAATATGCGCGATGCATTAGATAAAATGTTCAAAGATACCGGGCACCAGAACGCATACTTCCCGCTATTCATACCTAAAAGTTTCTTAAGCAAGGAAGCGGCTCACGTCGAGGGCTTTGCCAAAGAATGTGCAGTGGTAACCCATTACCGTCTTAAGAACGACCCTAATGGCAGCGGGGTAATAGTTGACCCCGACGCAAAGCTGGAAGAAGAACTTATTGTAAGGCCCACATCCGAAACCATCATATGGAGTACTTATAAAAACTGGATACAAAGCTACCGTGATTTGCCACTGCTTATAAACCAGTGGGCTAATGTAGTACGCTGGGAAATGCGTACCCGCCTTTTTCTGCGCACTACAGAGTTTTTATGGCAGGAAGGCCACACAGCACATGCTACCCGCGAGGAAGCTGTTGCCGAAACAAAGCAGATGCTCGAAGTATATGCCACTTTTGCAGAAGAGTTTATGGCCATGCCCGTAATACGCGGTGTAAAAACGGCCAATGAACGTTTTGCTGGCGCAGAAGACACCTACTGCATAGAAGCTATGATGCAAGACGGTAAAGCGCTGCAGGCAGGCACCAGCCACTTCCTGGGGCAAAACTTCGCAAAGGCGTTCGATGTTAAATTTACCGACAAGCAAAATAAACTAGATTATGTTTGGGCTACATCATGGGGGGTATCCACAAGGCTCATAGGTGCATTGGTAATGGCTCACAGCGATGATGACGGGCTTATACTACCTCCAAAACTTGCACCCCAGCAGGTGGTTATAGTACCTATCTATAAAGGCGAAGATACACGTGGCCCTATAGATGATAAGGTGCACGAAATAATGAAGCAACTGCGTGCTAAAGGCATACGCGTGAAGTACGACAATGACGACAACAATAGGCCGGGATGGAAGTTTGCAGAATATGAATTGAAAGGCATACCAGTACGTATAGCACTTGGAGCTAGAGACCTGGAAAATAACCAGGCAGAAGTTGCCCGCAGGGATACCAAAGTAAAGACCACATATAGCCTGGACGGTTTGGCTGATAATATTGAAACACTGCTCACCGACATCCAAAGCAACATGTATAAAACGGCGCTTGCTTTCCGCGACGATCACATAACCTCAGTAGATACATGGGAAGACTTTATGGAAGTTTTGGAAGGCAAGGGTGGTTTTGTTTCAGCCCACTGGGATGGCACCTCAGAAACCGAAGAAAAAATAAAAGAAATGAGCAAGGCCACCATACGCTGCATTCCGCTGGACAATAAACAGGAAGACGGCAAGTGCATACTTACCGGCAACCCTTCGGTTCAGAGGGTGTTATTTGCAAGGGCTTATTAAACACTATGCACTATGGATTACTTCGATAGGAATAAGGAAACGGAAACAGGAATATTCAAAATGGAAGTGGACACAACCGCTCAATCACATTTCCTCGAAATGGCCCGCTGGACAAAGTTTCTTGCTATTATGGGCTTTATATTTATGGGGCTGTTGATGATTGCTTGTTTTGTTGTGGGTCTCTTTCTTGCAAATAGCAATACCCCGGTTGCGGGGATAAACAGTACTATGTTTGCTACAATTTATCTGGTAGTAGCTGCCATTTATATCTATCCCATATACGCTCTATACAAGTACTCAACACAAATAAAAAAAGCCATCACAGCAGCCAACCAGGAATTGTTTAATAGCGCTATCAGCTATCTGAAAAGAATGTTCAAATATACTGGCATACTACTGGTTATTTTTATAGCTATCTATGGTATTGCCTTCATTGTAATGCTCGCTGGCAATGCTGACAATCTAAAACAGTCGCTTCAGTAATGTAGATTATACTTGTTTGGCGATCTTTTAAACTATGCCCTACCGATTTAATACCGGTAGGGCATAATTATTTTAAAGTATGGGATAGGATCTTGGGAGTATTCTACAGAAATTCGATATAAAAAACGCCTCTACTAAGTGAGGCGGCTTAATGATCTTTTCTGGGCATAATGAGGTCAGGTCGAATAAACCAACTTCTGCTTATTGTTCTGCAGGTGGTTCTTTACTTTGTACGATAACTTGAATAGCAAAGAGTTTTCGGTAAGAACAATAAGTTTTTTGTCAACGATTTTAAAAACAATAGCAACAGAATAAGATTCAATTTCACTCTTACTCTCTTCTATCACTTGCTCCCATACCTTAAAGATATTAAGGTTATTCACAAGGCTTTTAAAAACGGATCGCTCCACTGGTTTTCCTTCAACTTTGTAGTCAATTTTCATGTAGGTGGTTATTGGTTGGGAGAACTAAATTATAACTTTTTTTACTAATTGAGCAATATCTGTGCTCATATTACGTATTTATTTTGTTCGAATAATGGGGTTTTTGATTTTACTGCAACTATAAATTACCTATATCTCTATTACATGATCTATTAGGTCATCATAACTATGGTCACGCTTTACATATGCAGCTATATATACACAATAGATGTTTATACGCAAATTGTTAGCACGTGCATATTCAAGCGCATATTTTGCCAGCCTGGCGGCAATCCCCTTCCCGCTCATATCCTTTGGCACCTCTGTGTGCATAAAAGATATTTTACCCGGCGTAAGCCGGTAATCAACCAGCGCAGTTTCACCATTATCAAAGCTCATCTGGAATCTCGACTTTTCAACATTATTTACGATCTCAGTTTCATTTACCATAAAGTATGTTTTATTTTTTGAACAAAGATATTGCGCAGAATTATTTCCACCCTTTATCTTTACCCTCTTACTAACTTGTTTGAATGCCTTTTACATTTTCCCATCCGGCGGCTATAATACCGTTTCTTAATAAGAACAGGAATTACATTTCTGCTACAGGGCTTATCATAGGCAGTATAGCGCCAGATTTCGAATCATTCATTTTTTTGAATGAGAAGAAGATCTATGGGCATACCTGGCCGGGCGTCTTCTGGTTCGATCTGCCACTTGCTATCCTTCTGGCTATCGTTTATCATGTTGTTGTACGCGATGCACTCATCAAAAATCTTCCATGGGTTTTATATGAGCGGCTCCAGCGTTTTGAAGGCATCAACTGGATGAAGTACTTTAAAAAGCATTTTTTTGTAGTCATCATATCTATGCTCATCGGTATTTTTTCGCACTTGCTGCTCGATGCTTTTACCCATCTTAACCTACTCGACCCAGACGCTACCGATTCGCCCATATACCTGGGACATGTTCAGGTATATTTGTTGCTTCAATACACTTTATCTGTGGTGGGTTTAATATTGGCAGCTTATTACATATTAAAAATACCGGCTGTACCAGTTCAGAAATCCGGGCACAACCAGATGACTTTCAGGATTTCATGCGTCAAACATTCCCGCACCACCAAAATAACCTATTGGGTGCTGGTTATGATATTCACCTGCCTTACTATGATCACCGCCATATACTTTCTGGAGCGCGAAATGAATATCATTCTTTTCATAGACATCAGCATTGCAGGTGCATGTAGCGCACTTATAATAGTGCCCCTGGTGCAAAAACTGATCATACCCGCTAGTCATTAAACACACATCATGCACAAAGGCATAATTATCCATGTCACTATTGCTATGTAGTAAGCATATTATTTTGAGGTTAAGGAAAAGAAATATTGGAAGGGGTGGTAAAAAAATCGATTGGTTTAACTAATTTTAAAAGATATATAAAGGGATAATTCAGAATATTTATGGCAGCAACATCTACGCTTCCGAAGATCGTTATCATTGAAGACGATCCGGCGTTACAAATGGTTATATCAAGGTTTTTTGAAACCAGGTTCCAGGTCACTGTTTTTAATAATGGTATGGATGGCCTTGCCTATCTGCAGGAAGGCAACATACCGGATATTATAGTTTCAGATCTCAACACCCCACAGCTCAATGGTTATGAATTGATCAAACAGATCAAATCAAGTGGTTTCTTCAATGCAATACCCATCATGATACTATCAGGCGAAGAAAGTACTGAGAGTAGGATAAAATGCCTGGAAGCCGGTGCCGATGATTACCTTGTAAAACCCTTCAACCCACGCGAACTCGAAGCACGCATTAATGTAATACTTAAACGCAGCGGAAAAATATTTACAACCTCATAATTTTTCATGTATAACGCGCCAACAGCACCGTTGCCCAAAAGATTAGTGGCACTGATAAATGTGAGCCCCCCAAATTTCGATCTGATATCCTCATGTCAGTTGGGCGACATAGAACTGGTTAGCTTCAGTAACAGTGTTGAGTTCATTAACAACTGGGAGAAGCAAAAACTGGATATTATTGGCATTATTTCGGAAAGTGAAGTAATGGCACCGCTAGGCATACCTCAGCTCGAAAACTTAAAGAGCAAAAAAGTACCCAGCCTACCCTTCTTCCTTATTTGCAACCAGCTCAACGAGAACCTGACAAAAATTTGCCTGCATGCAGGCGTAACCGATGTTTTTAAAAACCCGATCAACAAAGCCGACATTGAAACCCGCGTAGCTTTTCTACTGGCCCATTGGGAAGTATTGAACAAACACAAGAGCCAGGAGAATACCAAAGCCTACAAAACACCACTCACAAAAAGGATATTTGACATTGTGTTTGCAGGTGGTGCCCTGCTCTTCCTGTCCCCATTCCTGCTCATCATCATTATTATAATGAAGCTGGAGTCAAAAGGGCCTGTGTTTTACTACTCACTACGGGTAGGTACCGGGTACAAGATCTTTAAGTTCTACAAGTTGCGGTCTATGTATGTAAATGCAGACAAACGCCTCAAGGAACTACAGCACCTCAACCAGTACAACAACAAAGACACAGGCACTGTAGAAGCCGTGCAGAACATACTCTGCGACGAATGCCTCCTGGCCGGCGACCGTTGCCGTCAACCGCTGTACTCCGACAATAACACATGGTGCGAAAAACAGTTCCAGACCACTAAAAAATCAAACAGCGGTTCTGCTTTCTTTAAGCTCAAAGACGACCCGCGCATCACCAAGGTAGGCAAGATACTGCGCAACACCAGTATTGATGAACTGCCGCAGCTCTGGAATGTTGTAATAGGCGACATGAGCATTGTAGGCAACAGGCCACTACCATTGTACGAGGCCGAACGGCTCACCACCGACAAGTATGCACCACGCTTTATGGCGCCCGCTGGCATTACCGGTCTATGGCAGGTAGAGAAGCGGGGCAAAGGCGAAATGAGCGAAGAAGAACGCCTGATGCTGGATAATGTATATGCCGAAAACCACAGCTTCTTAAACGACATCAAACTGATACTGAAAACCATACCCGCACTCTTCCAGAAAGAAAGCGTATAGTTTTTACGGTCACAAAGAAACATAAAACAGGCACAGGGACATAAAACCCGCAATGACCTGAACTTATTTTATCAATACCACAAAGCATTTTTCCATGAGGCCAATAGCCATGCCGGCATACATAAAGCAATTATGGGAAGCAGACAGCAGCAGGAACAATGAGTATATAGCCAGCATACGCCAGCAGTATGCTGCATTAAGCAAAGGCGGCACTGTGGAGCCCGAAGTATCAATAGTGATACCCGCATACAACGAGGAAGCCAACATACTGCGCACGCTCAGCTCCTTATGCAATAACATTACATACCGTGCAGTAGAGATAATAGTGGTCAACAATAACTCTAAAGACAATACTGAAGCGCTGGTTACCAGCTCCTCGGTGCCCTGCATACTGGAAGCTAAACAGGGCATAACCAATGCCCGCAACGCTGGGCTGGCAAAGGCACGGGGCAAGTACATACTCAATGCCGATGGCGACAGTATCTATCCCCGTCACTGGATAGAAGAAATGGTAGCGCCTATGGCCAACAATGCAGATGTAGCCGTTACCTACGGACGGTTTGCTTTTATACCTGTTGGCACTACAGGACGGCTCACTTACTTTTTTTACGAGTACATAGGCGATGCCCTGCGCTATCGCAACAAATATTTCAAAGAAGAAGCCGTGAATGCATATGGCTTCAATTCAGGGTTCAGGCGCGAGCAAGGCTTGCAGGTAGATGGGTTTAACCACCCTCCCGAAGCCAACGAAGATGGATGGCTGGCTATGAAGCTGCGCAGCGCAGGCTATGGCAAGCTATTTTATGTAACCAACATAAAAGCTCTGGTATGGACCACCGACCGCCGCATACAAATAGACGGCGGCCTTTACAAAGCAACTGTGCGCAGAATTAAGCGTGTGTTCTTTGGTGGGCCAAGGTAGCTAATGCTGCACAACTACTTTGTAATTACTGCTATTCCCAAATTCGTCTGTCACTAATACTATGTATATACCCGTTGGTATGTTATGTGTATTTACCTCCTCCGTATTTTTAGCATTAGCATTTGTATATAGTACTTCACCTATGCTGTTTATGAGGGCAATTTTATAGCTGTAACCCGCCAGTAGTTTTATGGATAATTGGTCCGTTGTAGGATTGGGATAGATTTGAACATTTTCTAAAGGACTTTTAATATTGGGTACGGCTAATCCCACATAACTACCACAGGAGGGGTTTCCTTTTTTGTGCACATATTCTAATGAATAAAAGTCGTTTGTATTAGCAGGATCGTTTTCGAAATCGTAATATAAAACGCCAAGTGTACCGCTGTAGCCAACATTAACAGGATAGCTACCCGTAAAGCCATTCAATACAGGCATTGCGCCAAACCCTAATTTGAACATATATGATCCACCAACCACCTCACCATAATTTACCTGTACCCCTGAATTTCCGATAACAATTCTATCGGATTCATACATGTACAGGTTACTTGTATAACACCATGATGCATCATCTGGGGTGTAGTAATAAAGGAAACCATGGTGGCGATAATCTTCCGGCATTAATTGCGAGGTGTCGAAAAATAAAGTTTTATCCACGTTGAACGTTATGTCATTAAAAGACATAGACCCTTCAAGTAAATTCATAACTCGTCTTTCCTTGTATTCCCATTCATGCACTTCGTATTCAATATGGTCTGTATAAATACCCTTCTTAAAAATCGTGTCTAAGAAGTGGGCTCTTTCCGGGTCAGTACCATAATATTGAGTTTCAAATACGTCACCAATATTAAAGTTATTCACTTCGTCCATTTGAGGATTGTAGAACTTGGTTTGGCTAAAGGTCAGGTTATAAATATCAGGACTTTTATTGGTACTCCTATCTGTATAATAATCAAATTTATCCATCCCGTTTAAATTATAAGCAACTCCAGGAAGGTGCATAGGAAACATATATAGATCGCAAACCTGTGCAAAACCGTGAGACTTACTAAGGATAATATTTAACCCATTAACGGGATCTGCTAAATTAATAATACCATTCTTATAGGCTGTAACCTTGATCGTCTTTATTGAATCCGTAATGCCCATTATAGTCATCACACCTTTAGAAACCATAGTAGCTGTATAATACCAATTAGTCGTGTCTTTGAATAGCACCCAGGTATCTCCAACATTGGCCTGTGTTTTTACAACAACTGTATCACCCCAATAATTATCAAATAGAAACGTGCCATCCGGAAGCTGAGTAACTTTTTTTCCCAGCCAACTACCACCAGTAGAGTCAAGACTTATATAAGGTGAGGTGGGCAGGTATACACCATAATTACCTCTTATTGAATGAAAAGGATAATAAATTGTGTTATTACCGACGTGGCTAACAGAATCAATATTCATGCATCGCAAGTACCCACCTGCTGAATACATACCAGTATCACTATTCACAAAATACTGCCGCACACCTGGTGTAAAACAACTGTAGTTTTGTGCGTGGGCGCTAAAACAACAAGAGAACAGCAGTAAGAACAAAAGCTTTTTCATGGAGTATATTTTAATGCTGCACGACTACCTTGTAATTGCTACTATGACCATATTCATCGGTTACCGATACCATGTATATGCCAGTGGATAAGTATTGTGTATTGATTACTTCGGTGTTCTTACTATCTGGATTACGGTATAAAGCCTGTCCTACGCTGTTGGTGAGGGTTATTTTAAAGATATGGCCAGCAGGCAGTTTTATGGATAGCTCGTCCGAGACAGGATTCGGAAATATTTTTATCCCTGCTAGCGGATTAATAATATTACTTACACCCAGGCTCAAATAATTGCCACAAGCGGGGTATCCTCTTTTATGGGCGTATATCAGGCTAAGTCCGGTTCCTACAATACTTGGGTCGGTGCACAATGAACTTTCTATTGTCCCAATTCCCAGTTTGTAAAACTGCTCAAAACCACAAAATTCACCGAATTCTACTTGAACAATATCACCTCGACCAGTTGCCGGATCGAAAGCATGTGATAAAAAATCCTTCCTGCTACCGTAAACGCTGCTGGTGTAGCACCAGCTATTGTCAAAAGGTATATAGTAATTTATACCAGAGGGGCTATAAAAATCTTCTGGCATAAACGCTTCTGGAACAAAACCCCGAGTTGTATCTACAGTGATCGTCGTGTTACTATGAATCAGCTTAGTTTGAAAAGTATGCGTTATTGCGTTATCATATGTGGAAACTTCGCTCCAACTATTGATGCCATATTCTATTACCAGGTTGGCGTATATCCCTTTATTGGCAATAGTGTCTATAGTGTATGCTTGCTCCGTAATGTCTGAATAAGAGCTATACTCAAACACATCTCCAACATTATAGTTGTCAATCTCTTCATGGGTTGGGATATGGTAGTCCACTAAATTGTAGGTTAAATTGTATCGGTTGGGTGAATAACTACCTATGAAAGTGCTATAGTTGCCTATACTTACATCTGTATAATAGTCAAACCCATACATGAGATTAGTAAAATATACCGTATCCGGTCGATGCATTGGAAACATATAAAGGTCGCAGACCTGGGCAAAACCATGGTTCTTGGTTATAATGATATTTAGATCGTTCAGCGGATCAGCAATATTGATGTTGCCATTTTTATAGGCAGTTATTTTAATGGTCTTTTCCGAATCGGGAACACCTAGTACGGTCATTATCCCTTTGGATGTCATGGTGGCTGTATAATACCAATAGGTGGTATCGTTATACAGCATCCAGGTATCGCCAACGTTGGCTTGTGTTCTTATCACAACGGTATCGCCCCAATAATTATCAAACAGGAAAGTACCATCAGCCTCTTGTATTACTTTCTTGCCCAGCCAGCTTCCACCGTTTGTATCCAGGCTAGGCAGATGGTAGCCATATGTACCTCTTACAGTATGAAATGGATAGTAAATGGTAGAAGTCCCTGACTGCCTTACAGAATCTATACGCATACCACGCAGGTAACCGCCTTTGTAATAAGCATCAGTATCGCTATTTACAAAAAATTGTTTTACGCCAAGCGTAAAACAATTATAGTTTTGCCCATAGGCAATAGAAGATATACAAAGGGATAAAAGTAGCAGAAGTTTTCTCATGGGGTTATATAGTATGGCAATACTAATATACCAAATAAAACAATGGATGGATATTATTTTTATAAACGCTGATACTCGCCATGTAGCTATTATACACGCGATACTATAGGTTGGATTACATGCCCTTATCATCAATAATGGCAGGGATGGGTTTACCCCACAGTTGTTCAAACCTGAAATTGCTTGATATTTTCAAATTTTGATCGGTTATTATTTGGGTAGAATTGTTTAGCCCGGCAAAACAGTAGCACTGCTGTCTGCACAAAGCTGCGTCGGCAGCAGCGGTAATCGCTGCCAACTGCCTTTTTCGAGCCGAAGGTCCTACTTTCTTTTGGACATGCAAAAGAAAGTAAGGAAATGCAGGACAAGGTTTGTGAGAAAAGAGGGTTCGAACAACCGTGGGTTTACCCCGCCCCTCTCCCTGCAGGAAAAACAATGTTTTACAACACAAAATCACTAATACCTCACACTCGCAATCTATACAGCCAAATAAAAAAAGCATGGTACCACACAAATGGTAGTAGCTCGTGCATTCACTATTGCGCCATGCATATTCAATTTTTCTGTTAATTCTAAATTAAAAACCTTTGTACTTAAAAACCTGTCAAACCCTTATCATGATAGACTATACACAACAACAGCAGCAAGCCAAAGAGCTATATCTCGGTTCCGGTTACACACAAAAGCAAATAGCAAACACCGTAGGTGTCACCGAGAAAACCATCTACCGGTGGATGAAAAAAGAAGAGTGGGACGGCCTTAAAAAACAAAGCTTTGCCGCCCCTGCCGTTATGGTCAACCACCTGTACAGCGAGGTCATCGAGTTACAAAACCGCATTGCCACGCGCGAAGAAGGGAATCGTTTCCCAACACATCAGGAAGCCGAGATCATACGCAAGCTCATCACCTGCATAGATAAGCTGGGTATCGCCCACTCCCAGGATACCAATAAGCAGATATTCATGAACTTTGCTACTTACATGCTGAAGGCCGATAATGACTTCTCCAAAAAGCTGGTCGAGTATGCTGAAACTTACCTCTGGCACTACAATAACTTCGGCTACAAACCTTATGAGTTTCTCCACGGTGTCGAGGTCCCGGTTGCAGATCCTGACTTAATAAAAGACGCACAGGAAGCGTTAGGTGAAACAGCGCCAGGAGTGGTTCCGCCCACTCCCGTGCCATCAGCAGTCAAAGAAGACGAGCCAAAGACAAGCTTCCCCGCTGGCAATAATCAACCAACCCATAGTACATCTGGGAATCCGGTAAAACAGAAAAAACTAAAGACTTGGACAAAATTGGGAAATGAATTTCCGCCCGCGCTCCACGATGGTAAAATACTCTGGCAGGGCAATGGCGAAGTGCTCGATTACAACCAGCACTGCTACCGTAAAATGACTTTAGAAGAAGCAGCAGAGTTCCGTGATCTCGGTTTCGATGTAGAATGGGAGGAAAATAACACACCTGAAAAATTGAGCGAGTACCAAAGCATGCCAACTGTCGGTTTTAAAATCGGACAGGACAAGCCAACCTCCCAATCCGCAGAAACCCTTACCCAGCAAGCATCTATACCTCCTCAACTCACAAATATACCTTGTCCGGTACCGGACACCACCAGACAGGTAATCGCCAGGCAACAATCCGAAATTGAATATATCATCCCCGAAGAACTAAAGAACACATGGCCGCACATACCACTACTTCCCGGCGGTGTCAAATGGATAGGCCGCGGCATGGTGTACGATGCCAGACTGAAAAGAAAACGCGAGATCCGTTTCGGTGAGTTGGATCAATTCCGTAGTTTAGGTTTCGACAGGCACAAACTGAAATATTAAATTACCGCCGCTTAGACTTCTCCCACACCGCACTTTGCGACTTAGAAATATACCTTTTAATACCGGCAGCCACTGCATAGTTCATCATGCAGAAGTAGTAGGGAATGAAGAATATCTTGACCTTTATTTGTTGCCGCTCCATGATCCAACCCAGCAAGGAAAGGGTATAAAAGAATACCTGCGCTGCAAACAGAGCTTCGTACAGCAGCTCATGTGTTTGGAAGGCTATAATGGCGTTCAGCACAAACGCAAGTATCATCAGGAAAGGCGTTACAGTCCACCGAAGCACACGGTGACTGATGTACTGGAAGGTAAGTGTAAAATTGCGGAAGGGGTTCAGTACTTTTTTTAATCGGACAATGCATTGTATGCCGCCCGCAGCTATTCTTATTTTGCGCTTCAGTTCTTCCTTCACATTGTCCGATCCTGTTTCTGTGGCACAGGCCAGGGGCTCATACACCACACGGTACCCGGCCTCTGCTATCAGCATAGATATCATAAAGTCGTCCAGTATGGTATCTGTCGGTATAGGTTCGTACAGTGCCGTGCGGTAGCTGATCAGTTCGCCCGCAGCGCCTACTATGCTGTATAATTCGGCATCCCAGGTTTTCAGTTTGCTTTCGTACTTCCAGTAGAAGCCCTCCCCGGCTGTGGCATCGGCAACGTCGTCTATCTTCACTCTTTTCTCGCCGCTAACTGCGCCAATTTTAGGATCGGCATAGTGGCGGCACAGCAGTAGCAACGCATCATGATTCAGGAAGGTATTAGCATCGGTAAGTACAACGATCTCAGATTTAACATAGTCCATTACCCGGTGTATGGCAGCCAGCTTGCCTTTGCGCGCAGCTTCGTGCATCAGTTTTATTTGCGGGTATTGGGCTACTATTTCCGGTGTACGGTCGCTGCTGCCATCGGTTACGAATATGATCTCCAGCTTATCAGCCGGGTAGGTCAATGCAAGGGTATCTTTTATTTTGTCGGCAATACAATCTTCCTCGTTGTAAGCCGATATAATGAGGGAGACCGTAGGCCAGTTGCCCTTATTATCGGGGATGGGCCTATTGCCCTTTATGAGTGCACGGAGCGTTACCAATATGTACAGCACAATACCATAACCAAAGAACGTATAGAAGACGATGAACAGGCTGAGCCAAAAAGTAAATACCATATCAGTTTTTTATTTTGAACCCTAACCGGGTGCTGTTTTTACCATGCGTTACATTCCACCAAATAGCCCTGAGCAATACAGGAATAAATGACCATTGCTTATCTTCAGCATATGCTAAGATATTACGGGTAGCCACCACACTAATAAAGTAGGGCCAGAATACCAACCTTGTACCTATGCCACAGTTGCGGCGTATGAACAAGATGCGGTTACGGTTCATGAAATATTCTTTGAGCGCACTTTTACCACCTACCGATACCGACTCTTTATGAAATATAAGCGCCTGCATGTTCACCCATATGGTGTATCCTGCTTTCTTAAAACGTTCTACCCAGTCCATCTCCTCGTAGTACAGGAAGTACACCTCGGGCATCAGGCCGGCTTTTTCCATAGCAGTCCTGCGTACCATCATAGCCGCGCCATGCACATACCCTGTTGGCCCCGTGAGGTCATCGTACTGGCCCTCGTCCATTTCCTGGTAGCCAATACACTTATTGCGACAGGTGTAGTAGTCCATAGGCGTAAAGCCAGCGTACTGCAGCATCTCGGGCTGATCAAAGTAGCGGATCTTGGGTGATACCATACCTATCTCCAGATGTTCATCGAGAGTGGCAACAAGCGTTTCTATAAGGTCGTTCGTTATTTCGGTATCGTTGTTAATAAGGAACAGGTAATCGCCCGTGGCTATTTTTAAACCTAAATTATTACCACCTGCAAAGCCCAGGTTCACATCGGATCGGATGAATTTTACAGCAGGATATTTTCCGATCCATATAGGTACGGGATTGTCCTTACTCCCGTTGTCCACCACTATAACTTCCAGATCTTTCCAGGTATTTTTAGCGGCGATGGATGCCAGCAAAGCCTCTGTAAGGTAGCTATGATTATAGTTTACAGTAACGATGGATACACGGCTCATACGGTTGCGTTTTGTTTTTTAGCTATCGTATCATCAATATAATCGAGTATGGCTGTATCTGCTCCAAACTTGCGCGCAAAGAGTTTGCCACTGGACATTATATTGTCCTTATCATCCATAGTAAGCAGTTTGGGGCTTGCACCGCCTGCACTCCAGTCTATATAGCGCAGGTTGTCGTTTACCATGCCTGCTTTAAAATGCGAATTGTGCAGGATCGTCTGAAAAATGATCTCATCGGGTGCCCAGGTGAGTTTGAAGAACCGTTCTACATTTTTATTATCAGCTAAAAACTGTATAATGTAGGCAGCGCATTCAAGCGGTATCGTAAACCATTGAGAACGGCCCACGGCTTCCATACCATTGGGCATAGAGCGTTTGGGCAATATTTTATTAATGAGTTGCTCCGCACGGTACTTACCTGCGAAGTTCATATTGGCGAGGTGGTACCTGGTAACACGTGGTATAGCCTCGTGCCATTCATTATGTACCGACAGGGTGTGCATGAAGGCTTTGCCTTTGTTGCGATCGAGAAAGGCATGTATGGCATTAGTGGGAGCTAATGGATAATCCTGGCCGCTGAGTAGGTTTATGCAGTCGTATTGGATACCGCTTGCAACAATCTCCGCAAAGCCATTAATAGTGGCCTGCACTATACTGTAACCACCCCAATACACCTTCTCCCGCCGTTGTACAAAATGTACATTGGGTAGTTCTTTAAGAGAAAGGAAGGGGGCAATGTCTGCCTTCCGATCGAGATGAATGTAGAAAGTGGCATTGGGATGCACCAAACGCCCTATCAACCGCTGCAACTGCGCAGGATTGGCATGACATAGTATGAGGTGCGCTATCTTCATTATGGAGCCAGTTTCTTTTTATTGGTGTATTGTTGCAGTAATATTTTTACCTCAGTATAGCCGGTTTTAAATATACCGCCAATACTGAAATCAAGATATTTTCTGAGGCGATAGTAGCCATACCCCACCCCTACCAGGAAAGGCAACAAGGTAGCGAGTGCCACACCATCCACATTGTGAAATATGTATATACCTGAAAAATCGCCGATGATGTTAGCAGCCAGCATGAGTAATACCTTGATGAAATTGGCCTTAGGCTGGTGCACAATATCGAGCGACACCCCAATGAACCTATCTATGGGATAGAACATAGCAAAGGTGAGGAAGATACGAAGGGCTGTAGCCGCCAGCACACCTTCGTGAGTGCCTATATACTTAGCACCGCTCAATATACCAACAGCCATAGGGGCTAGTGCTATACCTACCAGCGAAACAGGTATAAGGGCCATAGTAAGCATACCTGCATATTTCTGCATAATATTGGCCACATCTTTTATCCTGTTTTGGTTAAAAGCGGCAGACATCTCTGGCATACCTGTAGCCAGGAAGCTGGTAAGTGGTATCTCTATGATAGCCATTAGCCTCATAGGAATGCTGTACACTGCCAACGCCGCAGGCCCTAGCATAAAGGTGATGATGAAACTATCTGAACTGCGCAGCAGGTTGGTACTAATGGAAGTGCCCACGCTGTACTTTCCAAAATGATATACCTCCAGGATGCAGGCTTTTGACCTACTGAACAATGTGCGAAACCGTGTCCAACGGGCGGCGAAGCATACAACACTTGTAATGACACACCCGGCCAGGTTTGCCATCAATACAGTTTGCAGGTTGATATGCCCTGTAAAAATGAGGATGACAATGAACAATATTATGGAACCCTGATTGAGGACGCGCTGCATCAGCAGCTTACCAAACTGCTGATCGGCCCCCATTATCCATGAAGCAATACTTAGAGGGAGTGTAAACAAAAAAGTGATCCCAAACCACTTGATGCAAACAGCTATGGCTTCATTGTGTACAAAGCCTAAAAGGGAAAATGCAAGAATATTTATTCCGATGAGCACGGTTGTAATAACAATACCGAGGTACCATACAGACCCTATAACCTCCTTAGCTCGTTGGCCTTCTGTGCCTGCATAAAACTTGATGAGTGCAGTTGAAAGAAAGCCGGTCCTAAAGGTGTCTATCAAACCAAAAACTGTGAGGAAGAATACCCAGCACCCCATGTCGGCCAGCGATAAGTGCCGGTATAACAAGCCAGCCTGAACTACACCTACAACCGCCATGGAGCCAGTGCCCAACAGCGATAAAAAATGCCTGTTCCTAAATTTATCTAAAAAGCTCACTGGAGTATAATGGTTGTAATATGGTAATTGAATTGCCTAAAACTTAAGCTTCACCTTAGCGAGTATGTTTTTTATCTTCTTTATATACCGTGCAGATTCACCAATGGGTTTAGCATTCTTCCAGGCCGACATCTTCAGGTACTTATAAAACAACTCCTGGTATCCTGCATTGTAATTGTAAGATTTATAAATGGGCTTACGCTGCACAAAATGTATCAGGTAGGGCAGCTCGGCATCTATAGTAGAAAAATGGTTCCAGCGGCTATCTATCTCTTTCCATTTATTTGCAAAAATGATATTAAGCCCATACTGATCGGGATAGTTTACATACTTAATGTTATCGTGAATACACTGCAATACTTTGGCTGCAACGTTGTCTGCACGCCACTTGGGTATGTTTAGCAACATCATACCGGTATTGAAGTACTTGGTATTGCCGGGGAAACCGAGTTCTTTATAGTTAAATATACCACCCCATTCATTATCGTACTGCTGCACGCGGGGATCCATAACTGCACCAATGTAATTGTCGCCGATAGGTGTATCCCAGAGTTCAGTAATATCGCGCAGCACCACCATATCAGCATCCAGGTACAGTACCTTTTCTACATTCTGCGGCACAAAGTCGGGAATGAACAAACGCGAATAAACATTGAGCGGGAAGCTACTGTGATCGGCCGGCAGCTTGGTTCCCGCGGGTATCACGTCGCTTACACTTTTCCAATGTACCGTGGTTATTGCAGGGTCAACCGATGCTTCCAGTTTCTTTTTATTACGGCTGGTCACATTTTCTTCTACTACCCAAAGGTCCACACGAGTATGAGCATTCAAGTTTTGCTCTATAGATTTGATAAGAGCACCCAACAAAATAAAATAATGATCATCGCTTACTACTACAACCGTTATCGTATTGGTTCTCATAATCCTTTATATTTTACATAGCTGTCGCCCTTTTACCGGCTACAGCATTTATGGCCTTATATATCTCTCCTGCATTGCTTTCCCAGGTGTGCGACGAAGCAAAAGCAATACGTTCTTCTTGCAATTGCGGTGTGTTTTCTACCAGGGCTTTATTTATCAACTCAAGATAATCATCTTTGGTTACAGCAAGGTATGTGTGGCCCGAAAAAATACTCATTGCTTCTGTGGCTGTGGCAACTACCGGCTTTCCCATTGCCAGGTATTCATCTATCTTACGGGGGTAATTGCCTATGGTCACCGGGTTTACTAGTTGCGGGTTCAGGCATACATCAAATCCATTGATGTACTTAGGCAGTTCATCTGGCTTCTTTCCACCCAAAAAGTATATGTTCTTTATACCGTGCAGGCGGCTTGCTTTAAATTCTTCGTCTTCAGGCCCTACCAGCACTATGCTCCACTGGGGGCGTTGTTCTGCTATATAGGCAAGCAGCTCCATATCGAGCCGTATGCTCTGCAGCGCCCCGACATATCCAATTACGGGGCGGGGAATGTCTTTAACATCGGCAGGCAGGCTTCTATCTTTAAGTCCTGTAAATGCTTCCAGTTCACACCCCTGGCCCACGTAGTACGACTCCGGATTATACTGCCTACAATAAGAAGCCAGGTAAGTAGAATTGGCCACACAAACATCGCTCTTGGCTATAAGTTGTGGTTCTAACCCTACTCCATGATGCTTCCAGTAATCTACCGCTACCATGTTATCGCGAGAGTAATAGATGCTTATATCCGGTTTCAAAAAGTCTTTCAGATAGAAAGACCTGAACATATCATTATCATTAAACAAGATAATGTTGTGAAACCCCAGTTGCATAATAGCCTGCTGTATAGGACTAGCAAACCGCTTATTATTTATCTTATTGAATACCGAAAACAACCAATGACTTTTGATCCAGTTTATGGATTCTATCATCTGGTCGGGATAGAGGTTCCACAAATTATTTTGTATGGCTACTAACCCTTGTTCTTTATGCTGGATGACTGCAATTCTTTTTTGAACTTTGGGATCACCCTTTTTCTTCATCATTGTGATGCGGTCCAACGGTGAATTTATATATAGCACGCGGTTGTGCTTACTAAACTCTAGCGCCAGATTCTTACAATTACTTCCTATCTCCACATCCCATGGTTGCTGGCCCACAATCACTATGTCGCGCCCTTGTATCATAGCATTATTGCCCATGTTGTAGTTGCTGGTTTTGCTGGTCATCAATTCGTTTAATAACAACTATAAGTGCTGTAACAAGGTAAAAATATACGTTGGACGGGAACTGCACCAGTGCCTCCTGGGGGTAGTTGCCAATGTTAAAGGCAAATACAATAAGCACCATAGCCAGGCAAAACGATTTTAGCTGGGGATCTTTTATGCTATAGTAGTTATTAATGCCTACCCTGAGTATGGTAAACATGAGCATACAAAACAGGAAAAGCCCTATAGACCCAAGCTCTACTGCTACCCTTACATACCCACTATCTGGTGGAAAACTAGCCAGGAAAGAATATGGCGCAAAACGCTGGCCCCATTCGCCAGTAGCACCTAGTCCGCCACCAAGAGGATGACTCAATATATAAGGTTGTATGCGTTTCTGATTTATCTTTCGCACGTTGAAAGATGCATCGTTGGAAGGTTTAAATGCGGACTGGAAGCGCCCCAAGGTTTGGTTGCCTGTAGGCAGAAATATGAGCGTCGCCATAAGGCCGGCTCCGACAAGGAGCATTATGAGCACTTTCTTATTGTATTTCAGTATAGCCAACAGCAGCAGGCATACAGGTGGCAACACATCGGCACCGCGTGTACCGGAATACAGCATATTGAGCAGAAAAAACCCAATTAGAAAATAAAGCACCAATTTTTTCTTCAACGACAATGGGCCAGTGAGCAACCCTACACATAGCATACTGCTCACAACCATTGTATAAGAAAACACTACCGGATCTGAAAATATAGAGAACTTGCGCCAGGTACCACCTATAAACAGCAGTAAGGCAATATTAGGATCTGAGTGAAGATATGCTTCCTCGAACGGGAAAAAGCCAAAATGCTCTTGTTTAAATGCATATGCCGCACCAAAAAAAGCCAATCCCAGCCATAATTTAATGATCAGTTTTACATATGCCTTTGTACGAATGTTATACACAAAAATGAAGTACATAAACATCACCACCGCAACAGACCGCACCGTGTATACCCATGCCAGTCGCGACTCGGCTGTAGGATTTGCAAACTCCAACAGGTTGTAACTGATCCATACCAATATCCAAACGCTTATAGGCCCTTTAAATATTTTCCAATCAGGCTTTTGCTTTTGCCTTATCAGCAGCCCCAGTATAAAGAGGCCCTCCATGCCATCCATCAACGTACCTAAAGGGAAATTGACCCCCAACCGCAAAAACCACATAATGAGATATGCCATAGTAAGGTAGATGATCATACCTATGCGGGGATACATAACTATGGTGTAAACAGCAGGGAGTGCAATAACAACTATCATACAAAGCACGCCAAAAATGAAACCCAACTTTGCTATACCCAGCGCTACCAATAAAGACAATACAGTTAAGACAGTGATACCAACCGGATTGTTGAGCTTTTCTATAAGCACAAGCTGGCGGAGGTTTGCAAGCAGTTTTTTCCGCCAGCCCTCTTCCTTACGCTTTATTGGTATAATGATGTTATCCATTACAAAAAGAGCAGCTTGATGAAGAAATAGAAAACACCCAGGAATACAAAACCAATGGCCACCTTACGCGTCAGTTCTTCTATCCGTGCTTTTTTCTCTGCCGGAGTTTCTTTCGCCCTAACTGAAGGTTCTACTCTCATACAACACCCTTCTATTTTACATCGTTGATGGAACTATCATGATAGTGTTGGGTAGCAACCGATACCTTGTTGGCCTTCTTCACCTTAAGCAAGGAAAGCAGTTGGTAGAAAATAAACTTAGGGCTGCTGATAAGCGATCTTACAATACGCTTATCGGGCTTTGCATGTACAATGGCTATTGCAAACCCAACAACAAAACAAAGAAATGCTGCGAGCCATATGATGGCGCCGGTAGTACTTATGAAAATGTTGACCACCATAAATATCGCCGACAGGATAAGAAACATAAATAGAGGAGGCCGCAATAATGTGATCCCAAACAAGAACCGATTACGATCGAACCGGACAATGCCTGCGCCACACATTGAAAAGCCAAACTTAAAATACCTGAACCAAGTATTGATCCACCGTGCCCGCTGGTTCACCAACTGGTCTGACCGGGAAGTTTTTTCATCATATACTTCGGCCTTTTCTGTAAATGCAATGCGGTTGCCACGGCTCACTATTTCCCGTTGCAATACTTTGTCAAATCCGGCACCCGATATATCCAGATGCTCCAGGCACTCCCTGTAAAGCGCCGTGGTAAATGCCATACCTGAGCCAGCCAGAGTTGCAGATGAGCCAATGCCAAACAGCACCACGCCATCGTAAAAATGATAATAAATATCACGAGCCGCATCTATACAGGCATAGGTAGTATCCAGGTTCTTAGCCTTGCGCAATCCCTGCACAGCCCGATAGCCCTTATTAAATTCAGTATTCAGTTCATTCAGATACTCAGGCGCTACCAGGTTGTCAGAATCTATGATGGTTAGCCGTTCATGTGGCCGCTCAAAATGATTAATAGCATAGAAATGAGAACGGGTATTGCTAGCCAGTGTTTGTGGTGGGCGCAACACTACCACACGCGGATCCTCAAATACCAATGATGTTACATCGCACTTATCGGCCACTATATAAACGATGTAATTGGTATAGTTGAGTTTTAGTATAGAATCTACAACAGCCTTTAGTGTATCCGTCTGTTCGTAGGCAGTAACAATAATGGCATAGTCCGCTTCAGTATAGCCACGCAAAGCTGTGGGCTTACCACCGCTACGTAAAGTATAAAACAGGTATAGTACAAATGGTAAAACAAGATTGTACCCTATCAACACCTGTATTGCTATCCAAATGACCTCTAAGGCTGAAATGACCATTAAGTTATAGCATTTTTCATGAAAAAAGATTTCTTTTTTGAGACCTTCACCCGTTCGTTAGTCACCTTATTCAGCACCCACCCAGTAAACTTATTGTCAAGGGTTTTCAAGAAAGCAATTTGGTCTTCATCTACTCTTTTGATAGACCTGTTAGATTCAAATACACCTACTACCCTATCCACTACTTCTATCCACTCTTTAGCCATATTCATTTTTATGAGGTCAGGCGTTTCGATAATAATGATATCAAAATAATCTTTTAGTTCCAGCAGTTTCTGGCGTACTACCTGTTCATCATTGATCTCAAATATTGATACATCGTTTCCCCTGTTACCCAGCACATGTACCTCACCCTTATGCTCTGTCATAGCGAAAGACGCCTTACCTGTAAGATAATCTTCTATGAAGTACTTAGTATTGGTGATCTCTGTTATTGCGGGGTCATTAAAGTTGCCATCTATAACTAATACCCGTTTGTTTATCATCAGGTAAGCGCTTGCCAGGCTAATGGTAAAAAGCGTTTTACCCTCGTCTGGGCGTATGCTGGTAACTCCCAACAATCGGCCACCATACATTACCATATCCAGCTCAAACCTTATGGAACGCAATAAATTTTTAAATTCATCGCTAACAGGCTTTTGCGCAGTGTTGTCCCAAAGTTGTTTTACATCCAGGTGCGATGCCCTTATAAGTGGCAGATAGCCCAGCACGGGTATGTTTGTTTTATTTGCCAGCTCAGATGCAACCTTAATAGAGTCATCAAAGTAAAAGAGCACAAAAAGTATTACGATGTATATTACGAATGCAACAATCCCACTCAATATCACCAATACCATTTTCTTAGATGGCTGTAAGGTGCCCGGTGGGGCTATTTCTATCTGCTTGATCTTAGAAGTAGCATTTAGATCCATACTGGTCTGGTTGTACTTCTTCAGTATTTCTATATACTCCTGGCTGGCCACGCTTATGTCCTCTTCATAAGCTTGTATTACAGCTTCGTTGGGCACAAGCATATCAAATTTATGGTTCAGCTTTGTTATTTCCTGGTCCAGGCTTTGGGTACTATTCTTTGCCAGCTCCAGATCTACGCCTAGCTTTAATTTTTGTGCAACCAGATTATCTTTCGAAGTTAGTGGGTTCAGCATCACCTTGTCTGTCGATTGATTTATCTGGGCTGTGAGCCTGGATTTTGCAGAATCGAGCTTCTCTTTTATCTCCGGGTCAAAACCGCTTTGTATATACTGTCTGTTCAACTCTTCGGCTTGTTGTTGAGTAGCTATTATATCGAGGTTTATAGCCGTAAGTTTACTTTCTATGTATTGATGATTATTGGTGCTGAATCTTGAATCTATGTCATTAAGAGCACCTGTTGTAGATGCTATGTCTTTTTGAGTTATTTCTTTACGGGTTTCAAAATCGGCCATTTGCCCATATAGACTCTTTG
>Ga0206982_1025_pt1 | contig 55275 bp, 52 predicted proteins | sample Alteio_BWMinCont_18_FD_153493 | JGI IMG/M metagenome (GOLD analysis project Ga0206982, IMG submission 153493) | Enriched cells from forest soil in Barre Woods Harvard Forest LTER site, Petersham, Massachusetts, United States -... | ecosystem: Environmental > Terrestrial > Soil > Temperate forest >... | reverse complement strand
GAGCTTCAAACTCAAACTTGCTCCAGCGTTGGGTTTCGCGAGCCCACATCAGGGATTTTCCGCCTACCTGGTAACCCCTTATCCAGTCAAATGGTTTTTCCTGTATATATGGGTGCTCTTTATCCTTAACAAAAAAATGCTGGGCTGATTCGTCAAATGCATAACATTTACTGATAATGGGATTCTCCTTTTCAAGTTCAAGAGAAATTCTTCCGCGATGAATAAACTGCCATGGATGTTTGGTAGCTGTCGGGTAATCTTTTATGTGTTTAACATCTCTTCCCCGTTCCAATAAAAGTGTTTTAATCCCCGATTCACATAATTCCTTAGCCGCCCATCCCCCACTGATTCCGGATCCAATTACAATGGCATCGAAACTATTTGTAGCTGCTGTTTTGGAATTAATATAAGGACTGTCTGCCATAGTATATATCGTACCTGATATGAGTACAATTAGCAAATAAGTTCGGGTATATACATGTATTTATAAAATAATCTTTATGAAATCGGAATTCCCTTCATTCCTCGCTTCAATACATATTTTATCCTGAAAACAAAACGAGCGTTAAACTTTGCTAAATTTAAGTCTGATTAAAATGAACAAAAAGGATTTAAACAGGCGCGATTTTTTAAGGATGGGTGGAATGGGTATGCTTGGCGCATCCATTTTTAAACCAGCTATGAATGCTATTTACCACGAAAAGTGGAAAACTGCAAAATTGTCTGTACAATTATATACAGTAAGAAACCAGATCAGCACGGATATTCAGGGCACGCTGGCAAAAGTCCGGGGAATTGGGTTTGAATCGGTGGAGACAGCCTTCTGGCCCGAAACCATTAGCACCCAAAAAGCTGCAAAATATATTAAAGACGCAGGTCTCTCTGTTTCGTCGGCGCATATTGAACTTCCGATAGGCGATAAGAAACAAACCATGCTGGACACTGCTGCGGCATATAATTGTAAGAAAATGATCTGGCACGGATGGCCGGAAGACAAGCGGTACAGCAGTCTGCAGGGAACCATGGAACTCATTTCTATCTACAATGAAGCGGGAAAATTTGCAAAAGCAAATGGTCTGCAATTCGGGCTTCATAATCACTGGTGGGAATACCGAAACAAAATAGACGGGCGTTTCGTGTATGAAATATTGCTCGAAAATCTTGACACAGATATCTTTTTTGAAGTGGATACTTACTGGGTAAAAGTGGCTGGTCAGGATCCGGCGGCGATCATAAAGAAATTAGGAAATAGGGCTCCTTTGCTCCATATTAAAGACGGCCCTGCTAAATGGAATGATTTATTACCCCAGGATAATCCGGACCCAATGACCGCTGTAGGCAAAGGCACACAAAATTTCCCGGAGATCGTTAAAGCAGCCGATGGAAATACGGAGTGGATGGTGGTGGAAATGGATAAAACATCGGGCGATGTATTTGATGCTCTAAAGGAGAGCTATGATTATTTGATAAATAATAAACTGGCGCGGGTCAGGTAACTCATTTTACATGTACAGACTGGTGCTCTTACGACATGGAGAAAGCGAATGGAACAGAGAAAACAGATTCACCGGCTGGCAGGATGTTGACCTGAGCCCCAGGGGCGAGTTACAGGCTAAAGAGGCCGGGAAGATTTTATCCACGGCCGGATATATATTCGATCTGTGTTTTACTTCATTTTTGAAAAGAGCCATTAAGACCCTGCATATATCTTTGGATGAATTGAATCAGTTATGGATTCCCGAAATAAAAGCATGGGAATTAAATGAAAGACATTACGGCGCTTTGGAAGGACTTAATAAATCAGAGACTATGAAAGTCTATAGTGAGGAACAGGTTCATAATTGGCGAAGGGGTTTTAAATCCTGTCCCCCCCTTCTCAACAAAGACGATAAAAGATGTGTCACAAACGATGCAAAATATTTTTCGCTAAGCCCTCAGCAAATTCCATATGGTGAAAGCCTGGAAGAAATGATGCAGAAGAGAGTCATTCCTTACTGGACTGATCAGATTGCCCCCGTCATATTGCAGGGTCATAAAATAATTATTTCTGCACATGGTAATACATTGAGGGGGCTTGCTAAATATCTTGATCATATAAGCGATACCGAAATTGAAAAACTCGATATTCCTACAGGCGTTCCGCTGGTTTATGAACTGGATAGTAGTCTTCATCCGATTACACATTATTATTTAACATGAATTTTTAAATAAGTATATATGTCACAGGTAAAATGGGAAGGTGTGTACCCTGCATTACTTACGCCATTTAAAAAGGACGATACGATCGATTTCGATATGTTCAAATTGAATTTGGACGCGCAGGTTAATGCAGGCATAGACGGGATCGTGATCGGAGGATCACTGGGCGAAGCGAGTACACTGCTTAAAGAAGAATTAATAGAACTACTTCATTGTTCAAGACAGTATTTGCCTAAATCCATTCCTGTAATAGTAAATATTGCAGAGCAGGCAACTAAAGCAGCCATAAAATCAGCAGAAGATGCTGAAAAAAACGGGGCCGATGGTTTAATGCTTCTGCCACCTATGCGTTACAAAGCGGACGACCGGGAAACCAATGAGTATTTCAAAATAGTGGCAGGAAAAACATCGTTACCAATCATGATATATAATAATCCTTATGATTATAAGATCGAAGTAACACTAAAAATGTTTGAAGAGCTGGGCGGTATTTCAAATATACAGGCAGTGAAAGAATCCACCAGGGATGTATCGAATGTAACGAGAATGAAGAATCATTTCGGTGACCGATTCAAAATCCTCTGCGGAGTAGATACACTGGCATTGGAAGAACTGGCCCTTGGTGCAGATGGTTGGATTGCAGGCCTGGTGGATGCATTCCCCTCGGAAACAGTTGCCGTATATCGGCTGATGAAAGCAGGCAGATATCATGAGGCATTACATATTTACAGGTGGTTTCTTCCTGTGCTCGAATTGGATATCCAGGCAAAACTGGTGCATTATATCAAACTGGCTGCAACACAAACAGGCATTGGAACAGAATATATGCGCGCACCCAGGTTATTGCTTGAAGGTGAAGAAAGAAATAAAATACTGGCCATCATTAACAAAGCCATAGCAACAAGACCCTTACTTCCAGATTATTTAAATTTGTCAAAAAAGCAATATGCTGAAAGGGTATAATATCATTGGAGACTCGGAAATTGCAGAAGGTGAAGATTATTTGCAGGCATTCAATCCGACCCATCAGAAAAACCTGCCTGAGAAATTTTTCATTGCAACTGACCTGGTATTGGAGAGCGCAGTTGGCAAATCAGTCATTGCATTTGAATCATATAAAAATACAAGCGCCACTGAAAGAGCGGTTTTTCTGGAAACCATTGCTGATGAAATTGACAAAATCGGTAATGAATTGATTGAGCGTGCTAAAATGGAAACAGGTTTAACAGAACAAAGACTGACAAGTGAACGTGGAAGAACAACCGGGCAATTAAAATTATTTGCTGAATTATTACGGGAAGGATCATGGGTGGAAGCCGTCATTGATATAGCATTGCCCGACAGGAAACCATTTCCCCGAAACGATTTGCGCAAAATGAATATGGCCATCGGACCTGTAGCAGTATTTGGCGCCAGTAATTTTCCATTTGCATTTTCAACTGCCGGAGGTGATACTGCTTCTGCACTCGCAGCAGGAAATCCTGTAATTGTAAAAGCACATCCTTCTCATCTCGGAACCAATGAATTGATGGGAACAGCTATAAAAAAAGCTGCTGAAAAATGCCATATGCCCGATGGTGTGTTTTCATATGTTATTGGGGAAGGTATAAAAACCGGTTTACATCTGGTTAAAAGTCCGGGAATAAAAGCAGTAGGATTTACAGGATCCTATAAGGCAGGGATGACTATTTTTAAAGCTGCAACAAATGAGCGCGAAATACCCATACCGGTTTTTGCTGAAATGAGCAGTATCAATCCTGTTCTTATCCTGCCTTCCAAAACCAGGCAGGATGCAGATGCACTTGCAGTTCAGCTGGCTGGTTCCATATCATTGGGCGTAGGTCAGTTTTGTACAAATCCGGGATTGTTGTTTCTGATCTCAGATGAAAACTCCGAAAGATTTATAACGAAATTAAAAGAAGCCCTTGCAGCAATTCCGGAAGCACCCATGCTAAACACGGGTATTTGTAACAGCTATTATACGAACAGGAAGCTGATGTCAAAACAAAGAGGAATTACCGTGTTATTTATGGGTGAGGATGGCAGCCCGGAAAATATAGGATCAAGTGCATTATTTCTGGTGAATGCTGAGGAATTTGTTCAAAACAAGGAATTGCAAAATGAAATATTCGGGCCAGCATCCCTGATCATACAATGCAAGGATGATAATGCTTTAAGGCAGGCTATAAACGCATTAAACGGACAATTAACAGGAACGATAATGGGCGATGACAATGATATCGTCAAGTACGCGGATTGTATAGATATATTGAAAGGAAAGTCCGGCAGGCTTATATTTAACGGAGTTCCCACAGGCGTGGAAGTTTCTTATGCGATGGTGCATGGAGGTCCATTCCCCGCGACTACAGATGCAAGAAGTACTTCAGTAGGTGCAGATGCAATCAAACGCTTTCTAAGGCCTGTTTGTTTTCAGGACTGTCCTCCAAATTTATTACCTGATGCTTTGAAAAATGAAAACCCATTGCAAATCATGCGCAAGATTAATGGCCGGTTTACGAGAGAAAGCATTTAGGTTTTATTTCTATTGAATTATTATGTCTTCAAAAAAATTCTTCTGCATAGATGCACATACCTGTGGAAATCCCGTAAGACTTGTTTCAAGCGGCGGCCCTGTTTTGGTAGGAAATTCAATGAGTGAAAAGCGACAACATTTCTTAAAAGAATTCGACTGGATACGTAAAGGACTCATGTTTGAACCACGGGGTCATGATATGATGAGCGGAAGTATTTTATATCCGCCACATGATCCTGCCAATGATGTAGCTGTTTTATTTATAGAAACCAGCGGTTGTTTACCCATGTGCGGTCACGGTACCATTGGCACAATTACAATTGGCATTGAAGAAGGATTGATCACTCCGAAAACACCGGGATACGTTCGGATGGAAACCCCGGCAGGCCTTATTTCTGTAGATTATAAAACAGAAAATAATAAAGTAAAATCTGTAAAACTTACCAATGTCGTTTCCTATTTAGCATCTGTTGAACTAACGGCAGAATGCCCTGGATTAGGTGAACTGGTATTTGATGTTTCTTATGGTGGAAATTTTTATGCGATTGTTGAGGCACAGAAGAATTTCAAAGGACTGGAACATTACAGCGCCGATAAATTAATAAACTGGGCCAGGGAATTGAGAAAAAGTATAAATGAAAAATATGTATTCGTTCATCCGGAGGATCCAACCATACATGGATGTTCACATATATTATGGACTGGTGCAGTGATGGATAAAAATTCAACAGCGAGGAATGCAGTTTTTTATGGTGATAAAGCCATTGACCGAAGTCCCTGCGGAACGGGCACTTCAGCAAGAATGGCGCAATGGTATACTAAAGGAAAATTAAAAAAGGGAGATCTTTTTATCCATGAAAGTATTATCGGTTCAAAATTCATCGGAACTATTGAAGAGGAAACTACGATCGCTGGCAAACCAGCCATCAGGCCTGGCATTGAAGGCTGGGCGAGAATTTATGGTTACAATACGATCAGTATTGATGAAGAAGATGATCCCTATGCTTATGGTTTCCAGGTTTTGTAAAGAAATGTAAAACAAAATGAAGGCTGTCATCATTGGTGGAGGAATCATTGGATTATGTTCTGCTTATTATTTACAAAAAAGCGGATGGCAGGTCACCGTAGTTGAACGGGATGACCTGACGGATAATTGCTCATTTGGAAATGCGGGATTTATTGTACCAAGTCATATTACTCCGCTTGCATCACCCGGTATTATTTCAAAGGGGATCAGGTGGATGTTCAATAGCAAAAGCCCGTTTTATATAAAACCGGTGTTGACCAGAGAACTTTTAAATTGGGGAATAATATTTATCCGTCATGCCAATAAAAAAAATGTAGAACATGGGGCTCCTTATTTACGTGATCTGAGTTTGCTGGGTTCTCAATTATATGATGAAATGGCAAACCAGCCCGGATTTGATTTTGCTCTTGAACACAAAGGAGTAATGGTGTATTATAAAACGGAGAAATCTGCTGAAGAGGAAATACATCATGCTGCAATTGCAAGGTCCCTGGGTCTGGATGCGGAGGTTCTTTCAAAAGACCAGGTGCAGTCACTGGAGCCGAAAACTGAACTGGATATATTGGGCGCTGTACATTATCATTGCGATGCGCATTTATATCCGGTCAAACTAATGGAGCAATTGATTAAGAGTATAAGAAATAATGGCGGTACAATTCAAACCAATAGTGCCGTCACAGGAATGGATATTGCGAACGGAAAAATAAACAAAATTCATACGGAGAAGGATAACCTTGAAGCCGACTTATTTGTTGTTAGCGGTGGTTCCTGGTTGCCGGATCTCTGCAAAATGGCAGGAATACATATACCTCTTATGCCGGGAAAAGGTTATTCGATCACCAAAAAGAATCCTGAAGAAAAATTGAATATACCTGCTATTCTATGCGAAGCAAGAGTTGCTATTACTCCTATGAATGGGCATATGCGATATGGCGGTACAATGGAAATTGCTCCGGTAAATAAAGAAATAAATTTGAACCGGGTGCGGGGAATTGTTGAATCTGTGACGAAATATATTCCAGGAATTAAACTGGAGCTGCCGGACAAAAAAGATATATGGTATGGCTTTCGTCCCTGCTCAGCAGATGGCCTTCCCTACATCGGATTCAGTAAAAAAATAAAGAACATGATTATCGCTGGCGGACATTCTATGATGGGGCTTGGCCTCGGAACATCGACAGGACAGGTCGTTGCAGATTTAGCCAATGGTCGAACTCCTTCTGTAAAGATTGATGCGTTTGATCCGGAAAGATTTTCATGAAAGCCCGGGATCTCACTAACGGGCAAATGGAACCATAAATAGCTTTTTTAACCAGGCAATATGGAGGGTAGCTTTATATTTTGCTATTTCCGTTCTGGTATAAGTTCCATCAAGAATAGAAATGATATCTGATTTCAGCGTACTGATTATCTCGGAAGTACTGACACCTTTCCAATACTTAATGCGTATTTTTTCTACGTATTCCGGAGGAACTTCTGAAACCTTATCCAAAATCTCCTGCAAATAATTTCCAATTTCTGTTAAGTTGTCGGATTGCAGGATCTTAATATGCAGGTCTTTTATTCCCCGCATGAGTGAGTTTTGGATTTGGTTTTTCATATTCATGGTTAACGTATAAATTCCAAAAATGTTTTTCAGGAATTCATTCAATTTTTGAACCATTTTATTCTTATACGTCAATTCCGGATCCTGAATCCATCTCTTTTTACAAATTAACCAACCCTGTATATAGTGTATCGGTCACATCCTTACCATCTTCGGTTATAAATCCCAGATAGCCATGCACCGGTTTGCCTTTGAGCAGGGATACATCTAAAACACAAATACCTGCAGCCCTTGTTGCCAGGTTCAGATCATATTCCCAGTCATTCAGTTCTTCATTGTAAACAGCTGCAAATGCTTTGTCTGTTGATTTTGCCTTGCCCGTTCCGCTGTTATCTATCCAGCTGAATTCCAGTTTACTCTCAGGTAATGGAGCTGTTTTCGCTGACTCAACATTGGGCAGGTCGCCCCGGCCAAGCTTCACCATGCTATAATCAATCGAAATATCAGGATAAAAGCCCCTGGTTGCATTCATTACATTATAGGAAAATGCTTTGTTGTAACCGGTCATATTAACGACCAGGTGCCCAAAGGTTTGATTCAGCAGGGAGGTCAGCTGACCCAGAAAATCATTCATTAAGGCAAATTTCCTGCGCTGATGTAATTGCTTTGGAGTAAGAGGTTTTTTACTGCTGCTCGGCAGGCTACGTATAACGGCCTGATTATTGAGCACATAGCCCACAACAGGTCCGACCTTTCCTGAAAAAGGCCCATTGATACCATGTAATAGTTTTCCCACAGGGTGGATTTTTTAAATGATGAATAACTTGTTTGCAGGATTATCTTACAAGTAATGTACCCAATCCATATTTAAGGCAGTTTTTTACCGAATTTTCACCGGTTTTTTAACCCTATTCGCAGGAGTTCGTTCCGGCTTTCCGGGGCCTACCTCCCGGCAACCCCCCGGCAACCCCTGAGCAACCCCCGGGAAACCTGGGTCTTGACTATAAGTAATATGGCTTAGATAGCATTACCATCATTCGTTATGGTAAGTTCAACATTAACGGAGTGCTTATTTGTGAGTCGGGCAGAAATTAGGGTAAAAAAGCCTGATATTCTTCGGAAAATACCAGGTCCATTAACTTTGCTTAATTCGCTTGCATTCTTAAGACGAACAAGATTCAAATCAATAGCATAAGAACGTTCATTTATGAGATCCATTATTCTATGCTTTCCCTTATTAGTAAGTTCATATTTAAACGATCCAGGCTGGTGATCAAGAGCTGATTTTATAAATAATTCCTCTGTTTCCAGGGCCCTGAACCTGTTACTGTATTTGTGCCAATTGTCATCAAATAATTTATAGAATTCATCTATAGGAATTTTACAACTATTCCTTATGGCAATCAGTAACAATAATTCATCATGTTTAGCCTGCTCCATTATACCAATATACTCATTGGTTCTTTTAAATGCAACCCTTCAGTTGTTACTCATTTGTCATCATTTTTCCGAGATTGCAATAGATCCTTAGGCTCATTAAAGCCCTTTTTGACAGCGGTAATTTTGAGATATAATTCCCTATCAGGATGCAATTAAAGCCCTAAAACGCCTAAAATGGAGTCTCGCTTGAATAAATTCGTAAATCGTGCATCACTGTTCTCCAGGGAATTTTAAATCTGCTACATATATTGATTAATTTAATAGATAAATGCAGGATTTATTTCTCGCAGGCATCCAATAGTTTCCGGCTCACATAATCGCAAATACAATTTATCTGAACAGATATGATTTTTGACGTCTATAATATCGCATCACCTCTCCTTTCCAGGTATGTTCAATATATTTTATTTAATTATTCCAGCGACGCATCTTATTCAAGTCTCGTCACTTCTTTCGCCAATACAAATATTTGTCTGGGAATTATCAATGGAAAGAAGCTTGACAACAGAACGGACGAAGTAAAATATACAGAATATAAATCCGGTATTAACTCTTATATATCCGGCATGTATTTAAAGCCATACAAATTTGAGGCCGATGGCATATTGGATGAAATTTGTATTGACTTTACACCAATTGGGTATTATCGCTTTTTTAAGTTTCCGCTCAGGACATACATCTTTAATGAGGATATTCTCTCGGAAGCATTTGGAAAAGATGCGATAGAATTTTTTGAGTCTATTTTTAATATTTCGGATTTTCAAAAACGCGGACTACTGATTGAAGAATATTTGATGTCAAGAGTAATTCCCTGTGATACAATGTTCCTGGAACAATGCCTTTATAGTATACACCGGGTAAGTGGTGAAATCAAACTAAAAGAATTATCTGCTTACTTACAATGCTCAGAGAAGAAGATTATTCGGGCGTTTTTAGCCGCCTTCGACCTTACTCCCAAAGATTATATCCGGATAGTTAAATTCAGGAATGCACTGGCCAACCTAAACGGAAATCATGCAAAAAGTCTGACTTCTGTATGCTACGAAAGCAATTATTACGATCAGAGTCATTTTATCAGGGACTTTAAATTTTTTACAGAAAAGACCCCAAAAGAAATCAAAGAGGTTCTGCTGGATATTAAACAAAATGTAATTATTGGAATTGAGTGATATCTGTCCGTTTTTTACAATTTTATATCTCTTGTTTTTATCAATTTTAAGTAAAACTGTATGAATATAAAATTGAAATGGATAATCAGGGCTAATTCGTTAGCTTTTGTATTGATACTATTGGCAAGATCAGCATCAGGCCAAACGCCGTGGCTGGAAAATAAATATCCTGCTACACTATATTCTCCTAATGATTCTTTCGCTGTCAAATTCAGTTACACTTCAGACAAGTCTTATTTACAATTCAAAGACAAAGACACGGTGGATATGGGCGGGGACGGAGCAGCCGGTTTATTTGCCACGATCTATTACGGAAAGGATTCAGTTAATATACCTTATAATAATCTGCCATTTACTGAAGTGTATTGGATAAATCTTCAGTCTCCGAAGGCCAGAACTGTTTACAGGTTACATTTCAACAAAGTAACTGCCTCGTTTACCAAAAGATATATTCGTGAAAATACAAACAATACTCAATTTGAAATTCCGGAAGTTTATGAATTGGCTAATATAATTTGGACTATCTCTCCCAGTGGACAAAGAGCAAATAATCTGAATAAAGAAGGAAACTATTATAAAGAGGTAATGGCATATTTCAAGCCTTTTCTTAATCATCCTCTTTTTAAAAAACTTGATTTCACGGAGGATGATTATATGGATAAATATTATGATTTCAGGGAAAATAGCTTTTGTTACAGCTTTAATAACGATAAACTTGAGATAGTTGGTCCCTATTACTATGTGTCAGGAAATAATCCGGAAAATCATAACAGTCTCTTTAAAGAGTTGCTTTCTTTAACGGAGGACTTTGCGGAAAAATCAAACTTTAGAAAATTTTATAAAGACAACGAAGAATATTATAATACTCAGATTAAAGAAGAAGAAATAATAATGCCGGTAAAAAAGATGTGGTCCTGGCTTGAAAATCAATTCCCGGACAGATACAATTCCTACAAAGTAGTTTTCTCTCCTTTAATAAGTGCATCACACAGTACTCAAAAATTTGGCACATTTATAAACAATACATATTTCAGTGAAACGGTAATGTTTGTATCCGGGCCTGGTATTTTTGAGAACGACAAACGGATCACCGCTAAACAAAAAGAGGGTCTGGCCTCAGGTATTGTTTTTACAGAAATTGATCATAATTATGTGAATCCAATAAGTTATAAATTTAAGAGGATAATTGACAGTATTTTTTCCAGGCGCGATATATGGACATCTTCCGGAGGAGATACAAAATTCTATGATAATCCTATGGCAGTTTTTAATGAATATATGACACATGCTGTTTTCTGCTTGTATATACTTGACAATTACGATCAGACTGATGCTGATTTTATTATAAAAGTGAGAGAGTCATTAATGGTTAATGTTCGACATTATATTAAGTTTAAGGAATTTAACCAGACTCTAATCGACTTATATAAAAAAGACCGAAATACGAAGGTCTCGTTGTTGTATGATCAGATATTAAGATGGTGCAGAACTCAAATTTAATATCTGGACTTTGGATTTGCTTAACGTGAAGTCTTCCCGAAAAATCTGATAGTCGGGTTTTTAAATACTTTGCATATTAAAATCACCAGATTTTCTCAAATGATTTTTTATCGACAGATTTATTTATATCTATAAAGTATGATTTGTATTTGTTGGACAACATGAGCGGATCTTTCTTAAATAATTTCGATATCAGTGATATCGGAAAAAGGAAAACAAAAAAGACAATCGACAATAATATGTTTGGAACCACATAACTCAGCACAACAGTAAGTTTTATCCATAGCCAATCGATCTTCCTGCTTAAAAAAGGAGAAATTATACCTATCAGCCCTATAATAAGGGATGTGATGATGGCCCATTTCCAGTGAAACTTTAGGTAAATAAGCATAAAACCCACGACAATTACCAGTATCGTTGTTTTCGACTGATCTTTTTTCATGTTCTATAAAATTAAAAAAGCGTATAAATAAAAGGAGCTATTGCACTGGCGCCTCCAAATACAAGGATAAGTCCTAAGACAAGTAAAATTAATATTAACGGTATTAACCAGAATTTTTTACGTTCTCTTAGAAATTGAATAAGGTCTTTTATAAAATCCATTTATTTATTTTCTATTGATTGTTTTTAGAATTTAATGACCAGTCATTTTAATCCAGTTTGAATTTCTCCATCCATTTTTCTCTGTTTTCCCAGTCAGGCTGTTCCGTCTTCTTCAGAAATAAATCATTTATAATGAGGTAATCCATTTCCGTTCTCATAAAGCATTTATAAGCATCTTCAGGTGAACAAACGATAGGTTCACCCCGAACATTAAAGCTGGTATTTACGACTAATCCATATCCTGTTTTTTCTTTAAACGTATTGATAAGCTGCCAGTAGCGGGGATTGATTTCCTTATGTACCGTTTGGATTCTGGCTGAATAGTCAAGGTGGGTAATGGATTGTACATCGCTTCTTTCGTAATAAAGTCTGTCCCTCAGATCCATATCGTAATAATTATCGGGTAATTTTTTTCTCCTTTCCTTATTTACATCGGCAATCAGCAACATGTAGGGTGATACAGTTTCCAGATCAAAAAAATCTTTGGTGGATTCATAAAGAACCGATGGAGCAAAAGGCCTGAAGCCTTCCCGGTATTTTATTTTCAGATTTAATTTCTTCTGCATCCCGGTATTTCTTGCATCACCCAGGATACTCCTGTTTCCCAATGATCTTGGACCAAATTCCATTCTGCCCTGGAACCAGCCAATCACATTTCCCTTATCAAGCAAATCAGCAACCTGCAGACATAACTCTTCGAAGTTTTCAAATTTGTGAAAGGAGGCCTTATGTTTTTTTAAGGAAAAAATGACTTCTTTCTCGGAGAAATCAGGTCCCAGGTAAAATCCGTGTTCAGCAACGGGTTTATTCGAAGCAATTCTCGGCTGGTCGAAATACATATAGTGCGCCATTTCAGCGGCACCCAGGGCGCCACCAGCATCACCCGAAGCCGGCTGTATAAATAAATCTTTAAATAATTTTTCTTTAACCAGTTTCCCATTGGCTACACAATTAAGCGCAACACCGCCCGCCATACAAAGATTATCAGAACCAGTAATCCGTTTAGCCTCCTTTGCCATTTTCAATATTATTTCTTCCGTTACCTGTTGAATAGCCAGGGCCATATTGCAATGCCTCTGATCAATTATATCGTCGGCTGCAAGAACGGGAATTCCAAAAAGTTTCTCCCATTTATCGCCTTTAATCATCCTCAGTCCGGTGGCATAATTAAAATAATCCTGATTTACCCAAATGGATCCATCATCTTTTATGGAAACGAGGTGTTCTTTTATCAGTCTGTGGTACTCGCGGGTTTGATCAGATTCCGGGTTTCCGTAGGGTGCCAGTCCCATGAGTTTATATTCCCCTGAATTAACCCTGAATCCCAGGTAATATGTAAATGATGAATAGAGCAGACCGACGGAATGAGGAAATTTCATTTCCTTGAGCATGGTAATTCTATTGTCTTTTCCATGGCAGATGGAGGCAGTTGCCCATTCTCCCACACCGTCAATCGTAAGTATGGCAGACTCCTGAAAGGGTGAAGGATAAAAAGCACTTGCTGCATGTGAAAGATGGTGTTCAGAAAACAGCATCTTCAGTTTTTTCTTGTCATATTTCTGTGCTTCGGCGAGACCTTCATGAAGCAGTTTCTTCAGAAACATTTTTTCCTTTAACCATACTGGCATGGATTTTAAAAAGGAAATCAATCCCCTGGGAGCAAAAGCATAATATGTTTCAAGCAGTCTTTCAAACTTCAGCAGGGGCTTGTCATAAAAAACGACAGCATCCAGTTCATCGATGGTGTAACCGGATTCTTCGAGACAATATCTAACGGCATGAACGGGAAAATCAGGCGTATGTTTTTTTCGGGTGAATCTTTCCTCCTGTGCGGCGGCTATTATCTGACCATCAACCATCATTGCCGCAGCCGCATCGTGATAATATGCGGAAATCCCCAAAATTACTTTCATGACCTCTTTTTTCTTAGGTAAGGTATTAATAATGAAATTCTTATGAAACTACACTATTAATTAAAACCCCGGTTAAATTCATAGAGGGATTAAACCATCATTGATTTTCAATATTTTAGGCGTATAAAGAGGCAAACAAATGTCATTGGAACATTTATAGTTTTCATAGTGTACAATAAAAGTCACAATGTAAAATTCAATAATTGAGTATTTTTTTACACTATATAATAAAGTAAATCGGTTATTAATGTTTAGCCAGTATTAGCATGATTATTGAGCGATATCAGAATCAACATTTTTCTATGTCTGAGTCTGAGTTTAGTATTTTGGCATTGTCTGAAGTATATGAGCTTCTGGCTGCCTATACTAAGACTTATACTAAATTGATTACTTTAAATACATCGCCTTCCCCGGAGTTTTTATATACCAAAGAAATCATTCAGCGACTACAGCAGGAGATTCAAACCCGAACTGCAAATCCTGAGATTGAGACCGAAGGATTTAGTGAAGGACTGAAATCAGCTATTGCCTGATTGCAATCATTCTTATCCTTGCAATTTTTTTTGGGTTCGATTACCCAGGGGAAATAATACTGCGTGTTGGAATTATTTTTATGCAGCTCATCTATTCTGTTTTGTATAAATCTTATTTCGGGGAATAATTTTTTAGCATCAATAAATTTTACATCCTGCGCGAGCGCATCTTCAAACCTTTTATTTAATAAATCCAACTGATTTTACCGGCTCCAATGGCATCGATTTTGCAAGCCTATGCATAATAATCAGCAAGATGTTTGATCCGTATCTGTTTTTTTGCGTATGTACCTGCCGTTAAATTCTCACAAAAAGGATCTAGCGGATAATGGGCCAAAGACAGTAAAGCCTCACGGGTGACTGTGGGGCTTTATACTAATCATTTCATAAATTTTACAATAGCTAATGTACCGCTGAGGATCGCAATAAGTTGTACAATGCCTGTAAGAAACATGGCATTGTAGATATCAGTTTTTGACTGCTCAATTTTTAAATCTAAAGAGTGGATGTCCCTCTTTAAAATATGGATATCTTCTTTTGTTGCAAGTAAATGATTTTTGCCGGTTGCTTCCGATTCAACCACATCTCCAACCGCTTTCACGAAGGCGGCAGCTTTGTCCTCAGGCAAACGCAATTCTTTCCTGAAAAGATCATATAATCGTAGTTGATTCATACTCATTTCCACAAAAATAAAATTTAATTCAATCTAACCCGTCTGGTGATTATAAAAAGGGTTAAAAAACGGTATTTAGAGTGTATTTTACTTCGATTAAATGCTTAGTGGAGACGTAAGAGATCAGGGAACTATTTCATTTTTAATACAGCGTAATAGGGATGCTCGGGATTTACTACAAGCTCCTGTCTTTTGGGATGTACGAGCACATCCATTTCTTCCATAGCAATGGCACCTAATAAAGATTCACTGTCGCCCGGCAATACAAAAGCGCTGCAAACCGCCCGCCTGTTTGCAAACCGGACATCTATTGGTCCCACCACATCATACTCAACCACCTGGCCACTGGCAAGCTGAACTTTTCTTTTCTCGATAAAGCGTAATTCAAGTTGGGATTGAATCGTTTCATTGATGGCCATCATGTACGCTCCAGTGTCCACCAGCATGCTCAGTTGCATCCGTTTTACTTCTTCGGTGCCAATGAGATTCCTGCTGGCCATCGTAAGGTCCACACTATTTATTAACTCGATTTCTGCATATATTACTCCCATATGATTAAATGTTCATTTTCAAAAACGCGATTAGCCGATTGTTAAAAGTAGCTATTCATTTTATTTCTGTCAATACTACTTTCTGGCCGATTCGTTTCTCCTCGCGATCCGCGCATAAAGTCCCACCTCATTATTGAGAATCGGATATTACTCTTATTTGCAGCAGGCTTTTTTTTCAGTCTGAAGACGTATGAATATGTTCAAATGTGCACTATGGCCATGAAATATCGAACACGAATGTGTCAATGTATGAGTGAAGAAGGGGTCAACATACTCCCGAATGACAGTGGATAAATCAAAACTATGAAGATCAGGATGCTTGTTTTTGTAATGGATGGGCGGATCTGATTCCCATCTTCTTAGTTACGCAAGCCACTTTTTTGTGCTGTGTAGGCATTTTCAGCTCAGTCAATTTTTCTGTCAGAATTTTCAGGTTGTGAAAAATTACCTTAGTTTTTTCAAGGACATCTTTGTCGGTGAATGATTTGTCAAGCAATTTTGTGTAGCGTTTGATTTCAGCTTCCAGAGACAAAATCGCAACATCGGGTTTTTTGATGGGTTGCATAACTGATAAATTTAGCGTGACATAACAATTATCAGTTCAGAGTAGGGGAAAAGCGCCAGTTTCACGGGTCGGAAACCGTTAGAAAACATTAAAACTTTGTATTTAAGAAACCGGACTAAACACTGATAGGGTTGGAGACTTCATAATCAGGGCCACATGAATTAACCTATCTCTTTTGCTCGAATCTTTACTCATCCAGAAATATGCCAAAAATATACAGCGTTCATATTTTCTCACCCCACTGTCAACGGTTACCCCTAACCGATTATTAAGATTTTTGATGAAATGGGCTTCAAACGCGTCCTTATCAATTAGACGTGTTATTGAAGTGTTATTACTTAGTCCGCCAAGGAATTAACGTTGAAATGATAGCGGGTCTACTAGCGTTCGTAAGAAAAAAATACATTCCGATCCCTTTTGAAAATGAAAAACTACTCAGCTATCTTTAGAAAACTATCCAGATTATTGGAGGTTGAGACAGTGACATTCTTTTTATTCAATCAAGCTTAACAGAAATTTTTCCCAATAAACAAAAGGATCAATTTGAAACTCTCAAGAATAATTTAAAGAATAGAAATATATAATTTTGAATAATAAATTCTTAAACTAATAACTATGTTGCAAGGATTAATAATAAGTAAAATGGAACAGGATAATGCAACTATTGGGAAGGTTAGGCTTCTTAATCCTTCATTATATGAAATTTGGGAAATTGACTATGCAGATGGCTATCCCAGGTTTTATAATAACATTAGGAAAAATAATCTTTTTCCATTAGATCAAATATTATGCAGAGAACGTACAGTAGTAGTTTTAGAGACTGCTGCAAATGTTCCTGGTTTGTATATTTTTACTATGAAAGCTCCTGATATTATTGAGGAGTGGTTTAAAGGAAATTAGTGGATATAACTAACGGTAATAAATAAAGGGAAGCTTTTTATTCACATACTCGAATATTTGCTGAACACTCTACTTCTTTTAATGGAAAACTCTAATCGCGAATGGCCCGGAAATCGGGGAAGCATACAGAAGCACAATCCTTTTACACGTTTGATATTTCCGCAATCAATGAACTAAAGGCCATTCGACTTTCTCAATTGAACGAGTTGATCAACGATGCCAACGGTGGCCCAGGTGGAGGGAATCCATTTACGCTTGCATGGCCTGTATAAAATAGTTATTGTTAAATAGTAAAAAGGTCATGACCCATAAGGCAGTCCTTTTTAAAAGTTTTTGTTTATTGTGCAACCTCCTACTTTGTCTTAGGCAGGGAGGTTTTTTAAATCAACTTAGTCAGTAATTCTTCACCATATAGTGCAAAGAATAAATTTTGAAGTTGGTGAACTGATTCCAAATAAATAAACTCATTTCTTGCAGTATATATATACCATTTAAATACCAAGTCGTTTTCGTTTTCTATTTCCATATCGATACCAAAGCCCTTGACTGTATTATGATACCACCTATTTTGTGGCTCTGTTTTCAATGGATCAAAACTGCACAATTGCAGAATTTTGTCAGACAATGGAACTGGGTAAACGTCTTTTGGGTCAACTGCAAAACGATCTGTTGACGACTGCAGCATTAAATCCGTAGGCAGAATATTGAATATGGTATAATATTTATCCTCGCCAGGTAAGTTCCTAGAATGACTTATAATATTTCCTAGTCTTAGTTCCTTTGGATCTATCATACATGTAATTTAACCAAAAAACTTAATTCATCCAGGAGACAATTTTATGAAAAATAAATTCTTCATTTTATTCGGCTGGCAGTATTGGGTTTACCTTTTAGGCTATCTTTTATATCGTTTATCTGTTGTTGCAATTGCTGTACTTGTTGCTGTAGGACTCGGATTTCTGGTCTTTTATCTATAACGGACCAATAACTCCTATAAGCCAATATTAGCCCATTCCTGAGAAAGATGCCTTGAGTAGCATAATTGACATAAGGGTAAACCATTAGACGTTCTAGGGAACACACTTAATTCTATAGAAAAGCCCTTAGTTTGGTACAACACAAGAATAGAATTTAATCCGTTTCCCTAGAATTACTAAAAACAGGAAAATTAAATTATGAATAATCGAACACGCCATCATAGCAGCAAACCAAATGTTATGCACCTTTGTCAATCAAGTGAAAGATGTCTATCAAACTTTTTGTAAATCTTATACCATGTCACAGCGTTTGAAAAGATTTTTCTTTGAAATTCCTCGTAGTGCAAATTATCCAACAATATATACTCTACTTTCAAATCTTTGCCTTTTGCCAATTTAGGAACAGAAATGTCAAAGTTGATTTTTTGTAAAGGCAATAATATGTATGCGTTTAGATTATTGTTTTCGTTGTTTGGCAAATCGTCAAACAAAGTATCGTGTGCACAATAATTAAAACTAAATGACGCAGTTTGACTATTTTCTTTAAAAGGAACCAACTTTGGTGTTTCAAGATTAATGGGAAGCAGAGACGCCGAATATAAAATGCATACTGGATGAGTTGAGCCGTTAAAAATTAAAACACTGTAGTAATCGTCAATCGAGGCAGTATCTATTTTATTGATCTTAAAATAAATTGAATCGGACTTTTGAGAATAGCAAAATACAGGTATGGAAACGAGCAGGATAAAAGTGAATTTAAAAAGCATAATGAATTTGGAAAATTTGGAGGCAAACAACACTCAAATTTATGTTATAAGGCGCTGTATCTCAGAAAATATTGCTTTTGATAATGACCTGCCTAGTGTTATACTTTTCATATTGTCATTTGGACAATCTGCACTTTATCTCTAGGTATTTTTAATAGAAAAACCACCTTTTTACTGGAGGTTTTCCTTCTTAATTAAGTCCCCAAAAAGTCCCCTTTCTGTCCCCTTCCCTTCTAACCACTTATCACTCAATATCAGTTGTGACCCCGTCAGGATTATTTTTAAATGATCCATTTCGCATTGGCCTTAATCAAATCCGACCATTCCGCTTCGCGGAATGAGGCTTTTTCATTGCTCAGCTTTAACGAGCAAGCTCGCATCGCTTCGCAATAAAAAAGCCAACCAGACTTCGTCTGGTCGGCTTTGTGACCCCGTCAGGATTCAAACCTGAAACCTTTTGATCCGTAGTCAAATACTCTATTCAGTTGAGCTACGGGGCCATCCCGGCTGGAAAATCTTAGATTTCCCTGCGCTAAGGGCGGCAAATATACTTAAAAAATTTGAGCAAAAAACCTGCCTGTTCCCCGTCATGCGCCTGATATTTATTGTATTGTTGCTAACATTTTGTCCTTGATGAAATCAGGCATCGCCCCGGTTCCCCAAATCATTCGTAAAATCAATGTTCTGCCTTTGGCGGCAGTGATTTTCTTTACTGTCTCCGGAGGCCCTTATGGTCTTGAACCCCTTATCGGTTATGCAGGCAGTTATTCCATTCCCCTGTTGATACTTACGCCACTGATGTGGGATATTCCCATGATCCTTGTCGTGCTGGAACTTAACAGCATGATGCCCGTGGAAGGTGGTTATTACGAATGGGTGAAAAAAGGGCTGGGTATAAAATGGGCGTTCATGGAAGGTTGGTGGACATGGCTCTATTCATTTGTGGACCTTGCGATTTACCCGGTTTTATTTGTGGAATATGCCGCATTTTTTTTCCCGCAGGTTGAAATATATAAAATACCGGTATGCCTTGCAATCATCTGGATCATTGCATTTTTAAATATACGTGGTATTGTACTTGTCGGCAGAACAGCCATGATACTCATGGTAGCTGTCATGATCCCCTTTTTGATTTTATATTTCGAAGGTTTTAGAAGTCCGGTTTTCTCTATTCTTCATCCGCACACAGGAATGACTTCGCTCAGTCTCGCACTTTTTACTATTATGTGGAATTGCATCGGCTGGGATAATGCAACAACGTACGCTGGCGAGGTGAATCGTCCTGTACGTTCTTACCTGAAAGCGATTATCCTAGCCTTTACTGCCGTATATGTTTTTTATATTTCTTTTACCTATCTGGCACTTCATTCTGGTATTTCTGAATCTGTATTTACAGAAAAAGGAATTCCATATCTCGGAACGCTTATCGGAGGGCATTCCCTGGGTAGTGTGCTCTCCGTTGGGGGCATGGCAAGTGCAATAGGAATTTTTTGTGCAGTTATGCTTTCTGTCTCAAGAGTACCTGCTGTTATGGGCAAGGATGAAGTGTTGCCGAAAATATTTACCAGGCTGAATCAAAAATATCAAACCCCTTACATTTCCATTATCGCCTGTGCATGTATTATAAGCATTCTGATTCTGAGACCTCTTGCAGATCTTTTCATTATGGATATCTGCTTATATACTGCCGGAATATTGTTGGAATTTGCTGCATTGCTCAGCCTTCGAAAAAAAGCCGCCGATCTCGAAAGGCCCTTTAAGATTCCATTGAAAAAGAATGGTCTCCTAATTCTTTTCTTCCTTCCCATCCTGGTATTTTCTGTTGCGCTTATTGGAGTTTTGTTCGGAACCGAAGAGTACAGAAGTTCAGCTTTAATTGCTATACTGGCAATAAGCTCTGGTCCGGTGGTGTGGGGGTTGATTCGGAAGAAAGTAAAAATTAAAAAGTAAAAAGGAAAAATTCAAAAGTAAAAAAACTTTAGGCATATAATATTATGACTAACACATTTAGACTGAAGTTTCTGATTTTTTACTTTTTACTTTTTAATTTTTACTTTTTAATTTTTACTTTATTGCAAACCATGTCACCAACGGATCAATCCATTCCTTATGTCCTTTGTAAATAAATCCATGGCTTAGCCCCGTATGTAGTGTAATCTCTTTGTAACTTTTCACATGGCTCCGTTTATTAAAAATCAAGTAGCAGGTGCCATGCGGATCCGATGCTTCAATGATAGACAGAAAATGACCATACAATTCTGTGTTCAGGTAATACTTATAATCTTCGGGCCAACAGCCGCCCATAATGACATATTTCATTTTTTCGTCCTTAAGTTTTGAAGATACGCCCAGGGTGATGTTCCATCCTGAAGATGCGCCTACAACCAGCATTTTTTCTCTATTTATGCCGTCCTTCAACAGACTGTCTATTTGTTTCGATATTTTATTTACATATACGGAATCATCTATTCCTTTCTTTCTTATTTCACATATCACATAAAATCCCTGCTTTCTCAAAGAATCAAGAATATTGGAGTATTCGTATGGCCCCCACTCAGGGACTGATTGGTTAATAGCATTGTCTCCCAATTCAGTAACTACAGCTCCGTGGAGATAAAATAAATAATTTCCAGTTAGGTCAACTTTCGATGGAATGGATGAACCGATAGTCTGCCCAAAGGCATCTGCAGTAGTAGTCAGAAGCAACATCACCCAAAAAATATATTGAGCGGTTTTCTTCATTCAGTTTTTATAGTGATCTCTATACTTTTTTACTTTTGAATTTTTACTTTTTACTTTTCTAAAGCAAACGCTACATAGCTATCCCCGGATGATGTTTTCAATTTTCCACCACCGCAGGCAATCACCACGAATTGTTTTCCATTGATTTCATATACAGCAGGCGTAGCGAAACCCGAATTAGGAAGTGTGGATTCCCATAACAATGAACCTGTTCTTTTATTAAATGCCCTGATTTTCCTATCTTTTGTAGCTGCGATAAATAATAGTCCGCCAGCTGTAATAACCGGTCCTCCATAATTTTCTGTTCCCGTCTGAGGATGTCCGGCAAAAGCACTGTCATTACCCAATACTGTTTTCCATTTTACATCCCCAGTGTTTAAATCAATTGCAGTGAGGGTACCCCAGGGAGGAGATAAAGCGGGTAATCCTGATTTGCTAAGAAATTTATTATAGCCTGAAGGAGTATAGGGTACCTGTCTGAATTTTTCAAGTTCACTGAGTTCGTGGTGGAATGGTTTAACCAGATCTGATTTTATATTCAGCACATAGGCCGCGATCGCATCTTTCTCTTCTGATTTGAGAAAAGTAAATGCCGGCATCATCCTTCTTCCCGCATTTATAAATTGCACGAGCTGATCTTTATTCATTTTTTTATTTTCATCCAGTATGGATGGATAGTTTCCTGAACCCTTTCTGTCAGCACCATGGCATGACATGCAATGCTGAACAAATAATCTTTGTCCCGCGGCTCCGTTATTTTCATTCGCCTTTGCATTATTGTTTATCTCTATCATCTTAAGAATCCAGGCCATTTCGTTGGCATTAATATAAAGTGTGGCATCTGACGGGTCAACTGCAGGGCCACCCCACTCTGCTCCTCCGTCGAATCCGGGGAAAATGATGGTGCCTTCCCTGGATTCCGGTTTGAACATACTGCCTGTATGATATCCGGCAAGCTTAGCCTTAACATCTGCAAACTCCTCTGGTGACAAATAAGGATTCAGATCTTTTTCGGTGAATGACTGCCTTACGAAGGGAGCAGGTTTTTGAGGAATGGGCTGTGTGGGTGAAAGCTTTTCGCCCACGAGATTTGTTACCGTGTCTACAGGTGTTTCAACAATCGGAAACAAAGGTTCTCCATTTTCCCTGTTGAATAAAAACACAAACCCTGTTTTCGTGGTCTGTGCAACTGCTTCAATATCTTTTCCGTTGTGGTTTACCGTTAGTAATACAGGAGCAGAAGAAGGATCCCAGTCCCAGGTATCATGGTGTATATATTGAAAATGCCATATCCGTTTACCCGTATTGGCGTCTAATGCCAGCATGCAATCTGCAAAAAGATCAGCTCCTCTTTTTTTACCTCCATAAAAGTCCATGGATGCCGAACCAAGCGGAACATAGGCGATACCGGTTTTCTGATCGATGATCATTCCCATCCAGTTATTTGCTCCACCCGTCATCTTCCATGCGTTTTTATCTTCCCATGTTTCATAACCTGTTTCGCCAGGATAAGGTATGGTATGAAATATCCACTCCTGCTTCCCTGTTCTTACATTATATGCGCGAATATGTCCCGGAGCCGCGTCCATGGCCTCTGAAACCCTCGTGCCCGTCAGCACAAGATCTTTATAAACAGTAGGAGCCGATGTAGCTGTTACAAAAAGATCGCTGGCATCTACACCGAGTCCTTCACGAAGATCTACTTTGCCTTCAACACCAAATGTTTCTATGGCTTTCCCGGTTTTAGCGTTAACAGCACGGAGAAATGGTCCCGCCGTATAAAATAATCTTTCATCATCCGCACCATCCGTCCAGTGAGCGACGCCGCGGTTACTGTTTAGACCGAAATACATTCCCTTTCCTCCGGGAACACTGTCGAATGGTTTGTATTTCCATATTTCCTTTCCGGTCGCTGCGTCTACTGCAAATAGTTTCTGTTGTGGAGAAGTTCCAAAAAGGATTCCATTTATGATAATGGGGTTGCATTGAATTTGTGAATGAGCCGCCGTATCGGCATCTCCTGTATGATATGTCCATGCAACTTTAAGTTGCTGCACGTTGCTTGTGTCTATCTGATGCAGAGAGGAATATTTATTACCGGTAGGATTTCCGTTTACTGTTTTCCATTCTTTATAAGGATTTGGTTTGGTGGAGCAGGATGCTAATGCAAAAATAAATATTACAAGTATGGATGACGGATGACAGTTGACGGTTGACAGGATTTTATTCAACATCGATATGAATTTCATGCCAATTAAATTTTATGAAATTTATTCAATCTTTAATAATTCGAATTGATTATTTTTATTCCCCACAAATTCAACCGTCAACCGTCAACCGTCAACCGTCAACCGTCAACCGTCAACCGTCAACCGTCAACCGTCAACCGTCAACCGTCAACCGTCAACCGTCAACAGCAGAGATCAGAATAAAAGAATGCTGCCCTCCACGATAATTATTGTAAATAAGTATGCGCTTAATGGGTTTATTTGTGGCGGCTTTTTTAACCAGTAAAACCGGAACTTCGCCGGAATCAAAGATTTGAATAGCAAGCCAGGAAGCAAATGAAGATGCCGTGCAGTAGTCGCCGCAGAAATGTTTAAAGCGTGCAACCCGAACGGATTCACTCATAAAGGATTCTACGATATCATAAAATGGCGACAACCTTTCATCCCCGTCTTCCCCTGTCAGCAACAGATCAGGCCATTCTCCCTGCATAAAATTTTCTGAAAGAAATCTTTGAAGGGTCTTCAAAACGGTCAATGGATCACTGCTGTGAATTGTTTTTACAGAATTCAGCTCGGCACTAGCGTCCATCTGTTGATTATTCATCAAAACCATAAAAGCGCCTTCACCTGGAATGGTTCCTTTGGCTTTTGATTGAAAAAGCTGGGTATTTAAAATTGGTTCATCACGAAAGCATCCTGCATTCCGGTCGATATTATAATTATAGGCTGAGATTACATCCGTACTGCCCATGAGATATCGCGCAAACTTATTTTCTTTCAACAACATCATGGTATCCATCAAAGCATTTTCAAATGCGAGGCCCCTGTGCACATGAGTAATATTGTAGTTGTGATTTTTTGTAACAAGTGCAATCTGTGCTGCCCCGGCATTGGATGTGCTCTGTACAAAATTAGCCGGAGTGAGCAGGCCTTCATTATATTCAACGATCTGATTCAGAAATTTGATGCAGTCCTCCATTCCTCCATTGGCCGTTGCGATTACGATACCATCAGGTTGAGGAAATTTATCTAATATTGGAAGAGCGGCGCCCACGGCCATTCGCACGGACTTGCCCATCCTTCTCATGGCACCTGCTGGTATTCCCGGATAAGCAGGTTCAATTGCTTCCAGCAGATTATTTTTTGATTCCCTGATCTGTGAAAGATCCACTTCAGGAAAACTATTCTGGGGCGATATACAAACGGGTAAATGGAAATATGCCATGCATCAGGTTTTAGAAAAAATCAGTGTGCTGCAATTACCACCGAATCCAAAAGAATTCGACATGATATGCTTCATGGGTTGTTTAATAAATTGGCGAACCGGAATCAATCCTGTTTCAGGAATCGCGTTTAGAAATAATAAAGAAGGATATAGTTCCTGGTGAGTCAGGCTCAGAATGGAATATACAGCTTCTATAGCACCGGCAGCACCAAGCGTATGCCCGGTGAATGATTTGGTAGAGGAAAAAGGGGGCACTTTCTCAAATAACCTGATCATTGCCCTGCTTTCTGTTTCATCATTATTTTCTGTACCGGTTCCATGCGCATTGATATAACCGATCTCACTGGCATTCAGTCCGCTGGTTTCCAGCGCTTCTTTCATGGAAAGAAAAGGTCCCAGCCCATCCGGAGAAATGGAAGAAGGGTGGTAAGCATCGTTTTTATTTCCAAAGCCGGATAATATGGCGTATGTTTTCTTTCCTTTCAGGTCTTCTTCTTTTTCCAAAACAAGAAAAGCAGCTCCTTCTCCCAGATTCAACCCGCTGCGGTCACGGTCGAATGGTGTGCAGGGTTTTGAAGAAAGAATATTCAAAGCATTGAATCCGTTGATGGTAAATTTGGCCAGACTCTCCGCGCCGCCAACGATTACCCGTTTTGCAAATCCGTGACGGATCATGCGGGCTCCATACAAAATAGAATTTGCAGAAGAAGAACAGGCCGTGTTAATCGTACTTACTTCTCCGGAAATTCCAAAACGTTCCTGGATGGCCATCGACACCGACGCATAATCGTAAGAAGATAAATAAGGTGTGCCTCCGCCTTTTGCGTTTGCATCACTAAATAATTCGTCCGTAAGGCACATGCCACCAACTGTAGTTGCACCAACCAGGGCCGTATCAGCTGAAGAAATTTCTTCTTTTGACAACCCGCTGTCCTGTATGGCTTCTGCAGCAGCATGTAAGGCAAGCAGGGACGTTCGGGTAATGGAAGGATTTGGTTTACCGAAGATTTTTTTATTCAGATTTTCTGTAGAAAATTTTACTTCCGCAGCCGGGAGTTTACCTGCATAAGCAGTCTGGTAAAATTGGATTTTCCCAATTCCGCTGCGTGAATGTTGAAGAGAATCCCGGTTTTCTTCCACAGAATCCCCAATCGCACTGATCAGGCCCATGCCTGTAATAAAGATCCTGCTCAAATGAAGCGGTTTACTTGGTTCGGTGTTTTTCTATATAAGCTACCATTGTATTTATATCTGAAAGAATTTTTCTTCCTTCTTTCGGATCCTGAATATTGATTCCGTATTCGCGTGACAAAAGCACAATCAATTCAATGGAGTCAATGGAATCCAGCCCGAGACCTTCCCCGAATAATGGTTCATCATCTTTTATATCTTCGGGTTTCACGGTAGTCAGGTTCAGAAAATGTACAATCTGCTCCTTTAACTGCCGTTTTAAATCAGCTGCTTCCATTTTTATTTAAATTAAATTTTTCTTTTTTAACCCGAAAAGCGTGAATAGTTGAATAAGCGCAGTAATACCCAATAAAGATAGAATATTCATCCATATGTCCTTCAGTTTTCCCCCTTCAAGAAAGAGACCGTAGTAAGCTTCCAGCGCCCAGTGAAGTGGCGAAATGCCGAGAAATTTTTGAAGGTTAGCCGGCATTGCAAAAGAGGGAACCATCAAGCCACCCAGGGCGGCAAGAATCAATATCGAAATGGCGCCGAAACCATTGGATTGTTCCGCAGTATTTGCGAAGACTCCGACACATATTGCATAACTCACTGCACAATAACCGCAGACTATCGTCACGGTCAGAAGTCCCCAGATATCGCCCGGTAAGTTTAAAACCGGCAGTCCGATATAAGGAAATATTTTATTTCCAATCAGAAAAATGACTGCAGCCTGTAAAAGCGTAACCAACAGATAAACGAATTGTTTTGAGAACAACGCATTCATATAACTGGCGGGCAATGTTTTTAATCTAATAAAACTTCCGCTGTTTTTTTCTCTCACCATTACCCCACCAAGGGATATAACGATGAAGAACATAGCAAAAATAGTCCAGGCCGGTACATTGTGCTGGGATGCATTCGGAACAGTTCTATTTCCGCTGCTGGAAAGGGGAATCTCTGATATAGGAAATTGTCCAAATAAAATTTGGTTTTCAAGATCCTGTGGAATTTCTTTCTGGTTGACCGCCTCGTATAATTTTTTGACAATGGCTTCTCCCTGGATAACCTGGACGGCACTGTGCAATGCACCATCAACAGAATGGCGGAAGGAAGCCTGCATCACCGGATTATAATACATTTTCAATGAATCAGACAGTTCCTCCGGAGCTGAAGATTTTTCATTTATCGAATCCGGATCTTTCAGTGAGCGTGAAGCAATGTCTTCCGCTTTTTTCAGAATGTTTTTGGTGAAACCTTCAGGTATTACCAGGGCCACCAATGCATCCTTTGTATACATTCGTGATGAAATATGATTTTCAGTGACCACTGATTCTGATACCTGCAATTTAAATAAACCGATTTTACCGATCCCTTCGATCAGCTTAAGACTTAAACTATCCTTATCATTATTATAAATGACCAGTGAAATTTTATTATTGTTTACCAGTTCGAATGTGCTATTCTGTACACTGGTAATAACGACCACCATAAGAATGGGCATAAAAAACATCATGAAGAGCCCTACCCGGTCACGCAGGAGAATTTTAAAATCCTTGATAATTGTCGCCCTAAGTATATGCATATTAATCCCGGAAACTTTTACCCGTTAGTTCAAGAAATAATCCCTCCATCCCCTCATGCCCATGTTCTGTCAGCAGTTTTTCCAGACTATCGTGCGCAATAATTTTTCCATCATCGATCAGCGCAATTTTATTACATAATTCAGCTGCTTCTTCCAGTTGATGAGAAGTATAAATCAGCGTGGTTCCGGCCTCATTCTGTTTTTTCAGATAATTTATAATTGCATGCCGTGACTGAACGTCCACACCCACGGTCGGTTCATCCAGAAACAGAACCTTCGGTTCGTGCATGACACCAATGGCCAGATTAACTCTGCGCTTCATGCCACCTGAAAAAGTTTTCAGGACGCGATCCCCTACAGCAGTCAGACCAAGTATTTCGAGTAATTCATCGGTTCTAATCCTGATCTGTCTTTTGTTCATTCCATACCAGGCCCCGTAAAAGGCAAGATTTTCTCTTGGTGATAATTCAGTATAAAATGAAAAATCCTGGGGTACAAATCCGAAAATCTTATTGATATATTTAGGATGGTGCCTGATTTCGTGACCGAGCAGTTTAATACTTCCTGCAGGATATTTCAGGATACCTGTCATCAGGTTCATCAGCGTGGTTTTACCTGCACCATTCGGCCCGAATAGTCCGAATCTTTCACCCGCATTTATTCCCAGATTAAAATTTCTGAAAAAAACGCCTTCCCTCCCCGGATACTGGAATTCCAGGTCCTGAATGATGATGGCGTAACTGCTCATGCCGGCCACTTTATTTTTGATAGTGCAAGGAAAGCTTCTTTTTCAATATCTGCCGCTGTATTGAGATAATCGCTCATAACATTAAAGTCCGCCTGACTGCCAATCCTGCCTTTATAAATTCCTGCTGCCTGAACAGCTGCCGAGCGCCATACATCACCTGAACGGGTAAATTGTTTGGAGATGTCGATCAGTTCACCCAAAGGAATATATGCATAAGCTTCCTGTAAAAATGCTCCGTATATAAAACGAAATCCTCCGCCGCCTGTTCCGATTTCTTCCTGCATGCGTACCAGCTGGGCCAGGTAACTTCCTGCTTTTTGCGGTCCCAATTTGTCACGCCATTTCCTGATTCTTTTCGCGGTAAAACGTATTCCGTTTATTCCGGCTATGGGACCGGGAATATGCAACATCAGTCGTATGTTGCGTTTGATGCCTGTCTTGATTGCCTTTTTTACCTGCTCATCCGTTACTGCGTGTTTTACTTTAGGATAATATAACTGGCCTCTTGGAGCAAAAGCTCCTTTGGCAAAACGGACTCTTTCCAGTTCATAACTGCTCAGGGATGTTGCCATCTCCATCACCGGATCGCTGACCATGTAATTATCTTCTTCTTTTCCAAATACGATCAGGTTATGTGCATTGAAATGAAAGCGATATTCCTTGGGAAAATAAGTAAGATAATAAACACCTACCTGGCAGCCTACAGGCTGACCTGCGGCAAGACATTCCAATAATATTCTCTCGGCTTCCTGCTTGGATCTGAATTTTTTTCGCTCTACTTCGATACCCAGGGCCTTGCATGTTCTATTGAAAATCAGTCCCGGCTGTGTGCGAAAGGCGATCGCCGGACCGTTATTGATTTTCATAAAAGGAATATAGATAAAGAACAATCCCGAACCGATACCAAATGCAAGAGGTTCTGTAATCTGATTCACTCCGTGGTGACGAAGCAGGCTGGTTGTAACTCCATTTTCACAATGGGCCGCCTGCGTGTGCTTAAAGTCAAGCTTCATGTATATGCATAGTTTTTAAATCTTCAACCGAAACCTCGAATAAGGCAGCATATTTTTCAAGCTTTGATGCAGAAAGTTTTTCAAAAACGGCATATTTCAAATGTTTTTTTACCTGCCATTTCCAGAAACCAGTGTAAGCAGCTACGATAGGAATATCCATTACGCGATATTCCATGAAAAATAATATGGGACTGGCTTCTTTATTATTTACTTTTTGCCTGGCTGCTTCGATACGCTGCTGAACGTCTTTCCAGGCTACTTCCAGTGCAGAAGATTTTACTTCCCATCCATTGCTGAGGGCTGTGCCGTATTTACCTGATTCATCCACGGCATAGACCACTTCCCCGGTGATTTTTCCAAGGGCACCAAGGTCCTGGGGTATTTCTTCCTTTTTCATCTCGAATCATTTATCATGAATCGTTAATCGTGAATCGTGGATCGTGGATCGATAAACGATTTACCATCCACGATCAACGTTCTGCTTTCAGCGTTTCTAACATACCGTAAGCAGTGCGTACATATAAGAGAACCTCGAACTTTCCGGCACCAATAACAAAATCTTCTGTCCGGCTTTCAATTTACCACTTTTAAAAACCTCATCCACCATAAAATAAACGGAAGCAGCACCTACGTTTCCCAGGCTGCCCAGATTGATCACCCACTTTTCGTAGGGAATGGGCGTTTCATTCTTATTCAGCTGGTCAAAAATCTTTGTCCGGAAAAAGTCGCTGGACATATGGGGAAGAAAATAATCTACGTCTGCCGGATCAAGGCCCTTTTCTTTGAATAGTTTTGAAAGTTTAATACCACCAAGCGGAACTATATTTTCACTTAATAACTTTACATCCTGTTTAATACTCATGATGGATTTGGCCTGAATTTCTTCCGGAGTATAATCCAGATAGCCTTTAAGTCTTCCGGATTCCAGTTTTTCTCCGCCCATATACATGCAGGCTTCTTTGATATTGGCGTAGGAAACACCTTCTATCCATTCGATTTTCAAACTGAAACCGGTTTCGTTTTTTTTGTCGGACAACAAGAAGCTGGAAGCCCCATCTGATAACATCCATCTCAGGAATTCTTTTTCAAATCCGATATATGGGTTATCCTCCAATTCTTTGATTTTCTTAGCCTCCTCTTCAAATATCTCAGATTTAAGTGCAGCTGAAAAACGTTCGGAACCAGTAGCAACCGCCCGATGGGCATCACCAATTTTTACTGACATATATGCATACTTCAGGGCATGCATGCCGGCACAACAGACTCCGGAAGGTGAAACCACTTCTATAGATTCCGCTTCGGGCAGTTCTCCATGGACCATCACTGCGTGGGAGGGCATGATCTGATCTGGAGAAGATGTGCCGCAAACCAGCAGGTCAATCGACTTAATTTGTTTTTCATCATTGTCCAGCATTTTCCTGATCGCCAAAGCAGTCATTTCCGCATTGGTATGTGTTGGTTTCCCCTCTTTTGTCAGGGCATAAAACCGGTTCTTTATCCCGTTATTTCGAAGAACTATACGCTTTGATTTGGACGGACTTTTATTGATCAATCCAAGGAACTCTTCCATTTCGTCATTGGATATCGGTTCATTGGGAAAATATGTGGCCGATTTTGTAATATATACCTCTTTGAACTCCATCTTCATTGCCGGATTAATTCACACCTGAATAATATTGTTTTTGTCTATTAATTCGCCCGGATAGAAATGGTTTGAAAAAAATCGCATCTACCGTAAGGATAATCGGGGCTGCTATAAATAGCGCAATTAAAAGATAATATTTGAATGCAACAAGCCAGGCATCTTTTTTTTTGCGCCTGGAAATGAGCCCTGCCCAAACCTTAAATATCTTCCTTGCCTTGCTTTCAATAAACATTAAAGCATACTTCACAGGCACTGCGCCCTGCTTCACCATTTCTTCCTGGAATCCCTGCCAGTTTCCTTTTTCAAGATAAGGCATAGCAGCCTCTCCATAAGCTTTTGTATTTAAGATATCCTGCTCTGATACGCCGGGTATGGGAAAGAGATTTAGAAAACGTTCCTTCTTTGCTTTGAACATCCAGTAAAAGATTGTGACGAAACTTACAAAATTGTGATGACGGTCCACCAATGCAATATTACCAACCAGATGAGCGTCAAGATTTTTTAATACCGGTTTAATTTTCTCCATGGCACTTAGCCACATATTTCTTGCTCCTGTAATCGTAATTACAGGTGTATTTTTTGCCATTTCCCTGAATTTCGGATCAAATAAAATGGTATTGGAAGGAATACTGGGTGAAAGAAACCATGGCTGGTATCCCAGAATGATCAGGTCGTATTTTGATTCTTTAAATGAATAAGGCTGAAGTTTACCCGGAACCTGTAATACACAGTCGGGCATTACAGAAAAAAAGGATTTGCCGGTCCATGGAAACGGATATGGGTGTTCCGGGTAGATGTGTAGTTTTTCTACGGAAGCGCCTGCCCGGGTGAAAGGCATAGTAAAATGATCTATAATCTGTTCTAATTGGCCGGATTGCGAATAAAATACCGCTAAGACTTTTTTGCCCATTATAGGCTCGAAGTTAAGAAACCTCGAGCTTTAAAAACTTCGATTTTTTGCTATATCTGGCCATGATTTGCTGAAGCTCTTCCGGTAATGATTTATAAGATTTCTGTATGAATTCATTGTCTTTTTCCAGGTCATTTTTATAGCCAAGGATACCAGGAGCGTGTTCCTGTATGATAAGTCTCAGAAAGCGGAATTCAGCATCATCAGGATACTGTCTGATCTCAGCTTCCAACATTTTACGCCCTTCTTTGAAAAGACGGACTTTGATGGCAGGTGGTGCTACAAAACCTGCCTTTTTCATGAGCATGGCTCCAGTAAATGCATCCCTGATTTCAGTTGGTGCAGTTTGCAATTCCACCAATTGGGCATTCACCAGATTCTTGTCGTTCTCCTCCATGGCTTTGTAGTAAGCTGTTCTGTTGACATTTGAAAGTTGACAGTAGGCAGTTGACAGTTGACAGTTTAGGGTTGACGGTTGACGGTTGACGGATGACAGATGATGGTTGACGGATGACCGTGTGGAAGCACTAAGAAATCCACTTAGCAAGAAAGATATTGCACTGAGAATAAAATGTTTCATAATAGAAAGTCAGAAAAAATGCAACATGGTCATCCGTCAACCATCATCTGTCATCCGTCAACCGTCAACCGTCAACTAAATGCGTTTATCAACAAACCTCACCGCCTTCCTTGCTTCTCCGGGGAATTGAAGTTTTTGTATTTCTTCCGCATTCACATAGTGTATATGAGGAGTTACACGCAACTTTGCCTGCAAATAAGCCCTGATACGGTGATCAGATTCTTCGGTTTGTTTGATTGGCAGGAGGTGTAGCAATACTTCATCGGTTCCGATATCATTTGAAAATACTTCTGCTACATAATCTGCAATATCCTCCATCCCAGCCAGCAAATCGAAAAGTGCAGGTGCAAATAAAGTTGTTCCCTTGAATTTGATCATTTGTTTTTTTCTTCCGATTACCGGAGAAAGTCTCAAAGTATGCCGGCCACAGATACAGGGTTCTTCATGTGCAATGCAAATGTCTCCTGTTTTATACCTTAATAGCGGCATACCTTCCACCCCCAATGTGCTGATGGTTACCTCCCCTGCTTCGCCTTTTTGCACCGGTTGGCCCTGTTCATTCAAAATTTCAATAATAACCAGGTCGGGCTGATGATGACCGCCTTTACCTGCTTCACATTCCGTAAAAGCCGTTTGCATTTCAGTGGAAGCATAAGTGGAAAATAGTTGCAGGTCCCAGTTGTCCTTGATTTTCTTTCCTAACACATTTAGAGAAAAGTCAGTCTGCCGGATATTTTCTCCAATGCAAATAGCTTTTTTAACGGATGAACCGGTCAGATCGAGTTTATGATCCAAAGCAAATTGAATCAGTTTTAAAATAAAGGAAGGTACCGCTACCAAAACCGTTGGCTTAAGACGAAAAATGGTTTCCCATTGAAGAGATGGTACGCCCGGACCGACACGGATGATACCGGCTCCCAGTTTTCGGATTCCGGAATAATAAGCCATGCCAGCCATGAACTGTCGGTCCAGCGTTAGCATTAATTGAAAAATATCTTCCGGCACGCTGCATGCGCAGGTGAAGGACATAAATTCATTGTATGAAAGTCTTTGCAGGTCTTTTTCAGTAAGTGCAATGGTAACTGGCGCACCCAGGGTCCCCGAGGTAGAAGTATATTCAATTACGGAAGACCCTGGAACGCAAAGAAATTCGTCATTATATAATTGCAGTTCTTCCTTCCCTGTCATGGGAAGCAAACTCAGATCTTCCAGATGCCTGATTTTATCAGGATCAATTTTATATTGCTTGAAGATCTTTTGATAATAAGGTGAATGGGATTTTAAATAAACCAGAAGTTCGCACATTTTCTTTTCCTGGATACTGCGGATCTCTGCCTGGTCCGGGAATTTTATATGGGAAGAATTATTCATGATTCCAGGATAACGAAGGCTGTTGCCATGGTTTTTAAATGAGACAGAGAAACATGAATGATTTGTATTCCAAGACGCGAAAGTTCTTTTTCGGTCTGTCCGGTTATTCGTAAAACAGGTTTCCCATTCTCCCGATTGACCACTTCAATTTCATTGAATGATAGCCCATTGCCCCACCCGCTGCCGAGTGCTTTCATAAATGCTTCCTTTGCAGCAAAGCGTGCTGCATAATGTTCATAAGGTGAGGCTTTGGAATTGCAATATTTTATTTCATCCTTCGAAAAAACGAGTTCACGGAAACCGGAGTCCTTTCCAACACTGTTGGCTATTCGTTCTACTTCGATAATGTCGATGCCGATTCCGATGATCATAGAATACAAGTATGGGAGTATGGGAGTATGGGAGTATGGGAGTTAAAATTCACTATTAACTTTTTCATATCTTAGTTTTTATGTTTTAATATATTCATTTATTTATCAGCACTCCCATACTCCCATACTCCCATACTCCCATACTCAACGTAGTCGCTCCTCACATTTCACAATCTGCCCGCGAATTTCGTTTTCTTCGGTTTTTGTTGCAATTTCTTTTGAAAGCGCCATCCGATAATATTGTTCCGCAGTTTTAAAAAACTTCTTCTTAAACATCTCATTCCCTGCCAGCTGGTATGACTGGTAAAAATTTGGATTGCTTAATATCAGGCTGTCAGGATTCACCTCTATTCCCTCACTTATTTCTTTTTTATATCTGCGAAAATCCAGGAAAAGCCGGTATTGATTTGTAAATAGAAAGCTATCAGCAGGAATGCTCAGGCTATTATCCGAAATTTCCTGGTTTGTTTTCATCCCATTCAGTGAAAATACTTTATTCAGGTCGTAACAGACGTATTCTCCGAGTTGCCATGGTCCCGTAGAAACCCAAACCCGTTTCTTCTGGGGTTCAAATATGATGGAATGATGTGCAATCATCTGGTTGATTGCTTTTTCATTACCAAGACCAATATCTGTGTTTTCCATACCCTTGCGGTCTCTTAAAATTCTGACCGTTTGTTCCAATGTATTTTTATTTGTCGCATCTAGCAGTTCTTTTACTCTGTGATAACGATAATCAGATGCGCTTTGCCTTATTTGAATCCTATTAGATTTCAATCCGCCCAGTTCCCTGCTTTGAAAATGATTTGCACAAATGATTTCGTTTTTCCCCGGATCATACAGACCAACAGAATCGGGTGTTTTTTCAATGATGACAGCTCTTCCGTCAGGAGCCGATCCGATAAGGAAGGATTCAGAAACGAACATTTTACGTTTTTTTGCAATGTCCATTGCTTCAGAAATATTTCCGGCGTATTGCAAAATTTCACGCGCTACCAGGGATACCGGCGTGGCTGAACCGGAAGGTATATCCGATTTAGCTGCGTTGATGGTTACCGTTAGTCCCTTTTCATTCATTCCTGAAACTACTCCGATGAATCCGGCCCAGGTAACAGACATAAACTTATATCCGTCTGCCGGGCTTTCAAAGGAGACGATTTTGTTTTCAGAGAAATGATCTCCTACATAAAAATCAAAATTTCTTCCGATGATCATTGTACTGTCGGCCGATCTGGATCCCCATGTTCCAAAGGAAGTACAGCCTACAAGTGCAAGGTTTTGTAAAGCATGGCCGATATCATGAGCAGCATGATAATTAAGTATCCGCTGATAATTATTGCCGATATAATCATATTTTTCCGAGGCAGAAGTTGAAATTCCAAATATCTCTTCCTTGTCTTCTTCAGTAACATATTTGTCCAGATCGCGGTTAAACCATCCTATTACATATTTTAAAAAATGGCGGTAAAATCGGGAAGGAACCATCCGGTTGATCTGATCATTGAAATAGTCTTCCTGAAGACGGATCAGTTCTTCAGTCAGTTTACCATTTACGACACCCCTTTCGAATGGCTGTCCTTCCACATACAATTCGTAGAGCCCCGATTTACTTTTCCTGAACCAGTTATTTTTTAAAGTAAATAATCCGGAGTCAGGTTCAGATCGTTTCCAGCTAAGAGCTGTTTTATCTGAAATGGCAGGTGGATTGGTTTTGGATACGATCAGCAGATAAATGAAGGCAAATATTATGATCAGTGCTATCACTCCGAAAATTCTTCCAAGTATTTTTATTATTTTTTTAGGCTCAGGCATTTCTTATTTTTTCAATAAAATCATTCTTGCCCATCAGGGCAATTGATGTAATCATTCCGCTAATCGCCGTTCCAAGAATTCCGTGCAGATTCAGGTATTGCCCTGTCAGGAAAAGGTTCGGTATCCTGGTTTTCGGAGAAATAAGCGTTCCCAGCGGGTTCTGGTAATCCTTGGCAGTGCCGTAAAGGTTGCCGTCTTCATTCCCAATATAATCCCGGAAAGTGAGTGGCGTTGATGTATAAGAATGCAGAATTGATTTTCGTAATCCGGGAAATCGCTCTTCCACTTTGTTCAAAAGTTGTTCTGCTTTTTTATTTTTGAATGCTTCGTATGATGGTCCCCTGTTTTGTTTTAAAGAAACTGTATTGAAACTCGAGGCCCAGGGACGAACTTCATCATACCGCATATATGCAAAAATAGTCATCCCTGTGGCAAATTCCTTTTTAGCACCTGCTGTGAGATAAATCGCATATCCCAGTGGCCAATTGTCCTCATCATAGTTTTCCATTTCCCAGACCGAATTCGTTTTATGGTAATAATAGTTGTGTTTGAAATATGGATAAGCACCCTTCTTAAATACAATGTTTAGAATAAATGAAGAAACAGTGGTCTTCATGGCTTCCACTCTGTTTCTTGTAGCTGGACGAATCAGTTCTGTATCCAACAGCCGGTAAGTTCCTGCAGGTGTGGTATTCGAAATAAAATATTTCGCTCTGATCAGAGATCCATCACTTAGCCGCACGCCTGTTATCAGTCCGTTTTCAGTTTCCAGTTTTTTCACTTCCCTGTTTTTTATAACCAGCCCACCGGCTTCTGAAATATTTTTAGCGAGAATTTTTGCAATCTGTGAACCACCATCCAGGCATCGCCAGGCAGATTCCATATAACTATTTACAGTAAGTGCATGAATATAAAAAGGAGTTGTTTCTCCCGATCCGGCGTACAACATATTATTCCCCGCTAAAACCGCGCGCAACTTCTCATTTTTTGTAATGGATTCAATAAACTGTCTGGCGGAGAGTTTCATAACTTCCTGTTTCTTTTCTCCATCTTCTTCCAAATGCAAACGGTAAAGGGGGAACCTTTCGCAGATTTCCAGGACAGTACTGGTGTATTTCCGGATCGCTGTTTCCTCTTCAGGAAAATTCCGTATCATCTCTTTCTCAAAAACATCATATCCCTGCATGATAGGGTATTCCTTTTCTTCTCCATCCAGCAGAATCCGGTCGAATGCAGGATCCATTCTTTCCAGTTTCAGTTTATCCATCAGGCCCAGCCATTTGAATATCTGGTAGAGATTTTGTCCCTTATCGAGCGCACCGATATAATGTACACCTGAATCAAATATCACTTTATCCCGAACATAAATCTGGAGGCAGCCACCCAGTTGTTTATTTTTTTCCACCATACAAACGGAATATCCTTCTTTTGAAAGAATATTTCCGCAGACTAGCCCACCCATTCCTGTTCCTATTATCAGAACATCAAACTTTTTCATAGGATTTTAAAGGATGGGTGATTACAAAAAGCTGGTTTGAAGTATGATCCGATTGATGCATGGATCTGCAGTGCATTCCTTGCCTGAGGGCCATTTCCTGAATACTTTTACCAGAAATAAAATGCAAAGGATGTCCGGCCGTTTTATTGAATGATAAAATCCTGGTAGAAAATAATTCGGTGAGCCTGGTTCGCTTATGTTTTTTTTCCAGGTCACGATTCCCATCCCGTATGAGTAATACTCCGTTATTCCGCAGGGCGTTCATACATTTTTGTAAAAGGGATTCCTGCTGATCAGGTTGCAAATAATGTAAAACATCAGAAAGGATAATAGCATCAGCCGCCCCTGGCTGGATTTTATTTATATCGGCATTAAAAAATCTTATATTTTCATTCCGGCTAAAACAATGATTCGCTACAGCGATTTTTTCTTCATCATAATCATATCCAAAGATTTCGCGTCCACTCGCCGCAAATTGAAGCATATAGCTCATAAATCCATATCCGCATCCGATATCGAGGATTCGTCCATTTCGCGGAAGCAAGTCATGAAAAGTTTTGTAGTCTTTTTCCAAACGGATCTTGACGCGTAAATACCATTCCAACACAGGTCCTTTATAAATGTAATTATAGATCAGTTTCTCCCTGAAATAGCGGGGTTGTTCAAGTTCTTCTTTGAGTTTAGCATATTGCTGTCTGAAATATCTTCCCATGTATTTAGCTCTTTCGGTATAATCTACACCGAAAAAAAGATCTCCTGTTTTTACTCTTGGCAGATATTTTATTGTGATAAAACCATCTTTCAATAGAAAATCTCCCTTCGACATAGTATATCCTGTACCATGTATCAGAACCGGCAGTATATCGAGATCTAATTTTTCAGCGATAAAAAATGCGCCTTTGTGAAACCTTCTTATGTGCTCATCCGGAGACCTTGTCCCTTCCGGGAAAATGCCAATGGAATAGCCTGCTTTTACCTGTTCTTCCAGGTATTCTGTACTATTTTCAATGCCCCGGGCCACCGGATAATATCCAGCCATTCTGACCAGCCATCCAAATAAAGGTGAATTCCAGACCCAGTTATTGGTAAGTAAAATAACCTTAGGATACAACATAGTCATGATAAGTATATCCAGGAAAGACTGGTGATTGGCAATGAATACAACAGGCTTAGAGAAATTTTCGTGCAGAGGATTTATTATTTTCTTTTTTACATTCCCCATGATATATATAACCGACCAGGTATAGGCTGAAAGTATCCTGTGGTAAATATATTTTGACCCCGATTTTGCAAATGGATTTAGTTTCACAAGAATTAATCCGATGACTGTTACGAGAAAACTTCCGAAAGCGAAATAACTCAGTGAGAAAACAGATTTGAATAATCCCGCAGCCGTCCATGGAAATCGTCCGTCCCGGATACGGTTACGGATAAGAAAGTCGAAGAAAAAAGGAATCAGCACCTGTGCAACCAGTACAACACTCAATATTCCGGTTATTGAAATAAGCGCTAAGGATCGCAATGCCGGATGTTTTGCAAATATCAAAACACCAAGTCCGGCAAGTGTTGTAATGGCGGAAAGAACAATGGACGATTTATAACTTGATAAATTTTTTTTGCCGGTTTTATATTCCTGCAATAATCCATCCATAATGAATAGGCTATAATCATCACCCAGTCCGAAGATGAGGGCAGATAAAATAATATTCACGATATTGAATTGGAGCCCTGCAAGTCCCATTATTCCAAGGATCCAGATAAAAGCAATAACCATTGGAATAAAAGAAACCAGTGAAAGTTCAATCCTGCCATAGGTTAGCAGGAGTACTCCTAAGACGAGCAGGGATACCATCCATCCGATCTGGTTGAAATCTGCAGTAACTACATCCAGTAGTTTTGAAGTAAAATATTGCCTGTCTGTTACTGTGACATCCGGCACGGAAGAGAAATCCTGGTAAATCAGTTTTTTATCTTCTGGTTCAGTTTTCAATAAAGTGATCAGCGAGATATTTCCAGGTTTTTCAATGATATAATCATTTGCAAATCCATTTCTGAGCATATTTGTCCCGGCCGAATCCAGTGGCTGGTAAATCTCATCAAGCATCTGATTAAAGGGTTGGAATGCTGACTCCCGAAAACCCAGCGGTCCGCCTGCAATTTTTAAATGACTTATTAATTCTGATTTTCTTTTAGCATTCCAGTATGTATTCCAATATCGGATTCTTTCTTTCTGCAAAGAATCAGAAATAAGCAGGTGAAAAATAACAGAAGATTTTTTGATCAGTTTTTTTTGTTGAAGTGCTGTAATTTTATCATTAACGGATTGCTGTTTGTTTAATGCAGATTCCAGATTATCTCCCTCTGTTATAATATAGATGGAACGCAGACTGTAATCGTTGATTTTATTCAGTGTGGATTCAGCCATTTTTAATTTTTCAGGCATATAATTCATATGCATCATATCCTGGTCAAAACCTACCCTGTTCACAAAAAAGGCAAACACGACCGTCATGATAAAAATCATTCCGACTAACCATTTATTTTTTTCCGGATGATAATTTGCCAGCCGAAGGATCCAGGAATCCCGTTCCGAAGTTTTAAACTCATTATTTTTTGATTGCGGATTAATAATTAAATGTGGTAGAAAAATCAGGGAGCTTAATGAAGCGCCAATAAGACTGAATGCGGCAAATAATCCCAGATCCTTTAAGATTTCTGATTGTACAAACTGGAGACAAAAAAACCCTCCGATCGTTGTGAGTCCTCCGATGGTTAGCGGAAAAGCAAGATCATCCAGGACTGCGCGCATATCTCTCCTGTGGCGAAAATGATTATAAACGTGCAATGAATAATTTATTGCAATGCCAAGAACGATGGATCCACCTGCCAGGGCAATTACAGAAATAGTTCCTTTTATCCAGTACATAATACTCAGAGAAAATAAAGCGCCAAGGATTACAGGCAGCAGTATAAGTAGGGGGGCTCTTCTCTTTTTAAAATACCAGCTGATAAATAAAATCAGAAATACAGAGGTAATTCCAATAGTAAGGATAGAATCCATTCTTAGCTGGTTAGCATTCCCCGCAGCTACAGCAGCTCCTCCAAAATAATTTGTTTCCACTGTGGAAAATCCACCAGCCTGTAGTCCTGAAATGATTTTATCAATTCCCTTCAGCAGCTGGCTATTCTTGCCTGTATTGCCGGCAGGATAGGACGGATTGACAAAGAGCAGCATGTACCGTCCGTCTTTACTAATTATATGACCATCATACAAATCGAAATTTTCATCGTACTGGATCTGCCGGATTTTTTTTAGTGCCGGATTTGCGATGCCGAGGGGATCCCTGCTTATAAAAGATTTCATAAGAAAACCAGCAGGTGAAGACAGGGTTTGAATGTCCCGCGATAAAATTTCTTTAATGCGTTCCTGGTTATCCAGACTGTCAAAATAAATATAATCTTCCCGCTCAAGAAAAACCGGTAAATGGCTGTTTATCAAATCCATTAACTTGGGAACCAGGCTGTCATTTACACGTTCTTCAATAGAACGAATGTATTCAGGGTATTTTATCCGAAGCCCCGATGCAAATGAATCTGAAAAACCAGCCAGTGTCCCGGGGGAAATCCTGCTGCTGTCCTTCATGGAAACCATCAGCACGAGTTTATCGGCGAAACGGGCGTTACGGAACAATTCATTCAATTTCTCGGACTGGCGGTCTTTTGGAAGAATCTTAGAGATATCTTCTTCCGGTTTAATTTTCAAAGCAAAAAAACCGGTCAGGAGGAATAAACCAATGAATACCGCAAAAAAAACTTTCCGGTGAACTGCAAAATAATGGTAGATGTAAAGAAAAGGTTTTGCCATTGCTAAAGAACAACACGGTTTTTCCTACTGAATAATTTGAGCAAACTAAAGCTAATCAGTCCGGCGACCAATCCAGCTATTATTGCCAGGCTGATACTGCCTGCAAGGTATTGTTTGAAATAATACCAGTTATCCCGGATCGCTGATAAACTGAGGGATTTACTAAGAGAAATTGGCAGGTCCTTCCCTGGCATCCAGAAAGCCCCAAAACTGTAACTGGTGTAGAGAATAATCGGTATCATTGGCGGGATACTGATATTGGCAAACAGGATGACAAGCCCTTTATTCAATCGTAATAAAACTGCAATAAAAATGGCGATTATCAATTGAAAGCCCCAAACAGGCAGGATTCCCATAAAAATTCCGAATCCCACGGAAACTGATTTCTTTGTATCAGACTGGCCCGGATCAAAAAGTTCATTAACCAATACCTCCTTCCATTTCTTTTTCACGAATAAACGTCTTAAGAGGTCACGGGGTTTAATATAGATAAAACTAATGAAGACGAGTATTGTGTTGAGTATACTTATCCTTGTGAAATCAATAAAAGGTCTGAAATGGGAAACCCTTTCTTCCGGCGGGGCATAATAAACTGAAACGGGAACAGAAATTACCGGAATACCTTTCCAGGCGGCACGGACGATGACTTCGATTTCGAATTCAAAACGGCGCGTAATAAAAGTCATGGATTGTAAACGGGATACGGGATAAAGTCTGAAACCTGACTGTGTATCCGGCAATTCTATACCGGTTTCCACGCGATACCAGAAATTTGAAAACTTATGCCCGAAACTGCTTTTAGCAGGAATGGAGTGCTGGGCCATGTTCCTCGCGCCAATGATAAGCGATCCAGGGTTATTTTCAAGAGTCTTCAGAAAAGCGGGGATATCTTTGGCAAAATGCTGGCCGTCGGAATCTATGGAAATGGCGTAATCAAATCCTTTTTCAACTGCCATACGAAATCCCTGTCGTAATGCGTAGCCTTTGCCTCTGTTAGGGAAATATGATATGGATTGAATGCCGGGAAACTGAAAAAGTATTTTGCCTGTCTCATCCGTTGAGCCATCATTCACTACAATAATAAATGCATTAAAAGAATGTAAGTCATCAAGCAGAATAGCCAGGGTCTTTGCATTGTTGAATGTAGGTACGATGATACAGACCTTCAATCGTTCAAATATATGATGTTGTGATTCCATGTTTTAAGCCTAAAGCTTAAAGCCTAAGGCATTTGAGGTGCTAGTTAATGATTAATGGTTAAATATTATAACCATAAATTCAGCTATCAAATTAAAAAACTTGAGACTTTAAGTTTTAGGCTTTGGGCTTTAGGCTTTAAGCTATAGGCTTAATAAATGGTATAACGGGCTGAAAACCCAAAATCAGGGAAATAAAAATTTTCGTAATTATAGTATTGAGGAGAGGCAATGCGGAAAGTAGGCCTGATGTCTATGGAAACATCCAGCGGGATTCTTGCGAATTTATAATCCCCGCCTCCGGTTGGAAATAATCCCAATCCTATTCCACTATAACCGCTGTTGCCGGAAAAAGTATTGTTTAATGTGAAACCACCGCCTACAAACCATTGCAAGCCCGGAACTGCAGATATTGGAACATGGTATTGGTAAGATGCTGAAACAGATAAAATGGTTACATCACCATTATCTAAAGCACAACATCCGGTCTGATAATTTGTTGACGGTTTTACACCCAGGTTAAATTCCAGGGCTCCGGGGCCATTTGAAATAAAAGTTTTGAGGGACAATGAAATCAGATCTGAATAACCAGTGCCAAGTCTTAATCCTATTGCGGTATGATAAGTCGTTTGTGAAAAAGAAGGATTTAAATAAATTATGGCCAGGCTTAAAATAATAAGCGGTCTTTTCATTTCTTATGTTTTTGATATTTGTCCCGGTATCCTGATCCGGTTTCCATGAACAGTATCCGGATTTTGAAAAAGTATTATTCAGGTAGAATTCCTTTTATCGGGGATGTATTTTATAGACCAAAGTTATGAAAAGTCCTGAATCTTCACCGATTTAAGCCGTATCTGCCGGGAAAGTATAGAACTGAAGTAAGGTTGTTATTCTATATATTTTTGCACCATACTGTTTATAAAAACGAAAGTCCTGAACGTATTCAGGACTCTCTATTTATCCCTATCCTAAGACCAATGCTTGCAACTACATTGTACAGTTCAAATAATCTGCCAGAGAAAATATGATTTGAATTGAGCGTTTTAATATTATCAATGTAGATTTTATTTCCCAATAATGCTTGTTTGTAGACCTTGTTGCTAAGGATTTCAGGAACTGTATATCATTTTATAGACTTCAGAAATATCCATATCCTGTAAATAAGGATAAAGCTCTCCTGCATCTTCAAAACTCCGGATGCAAATATAAAAACACCGGGTTTTATGATAGTAGATTTCTACATAAAAATCATTTACCTGGTAAAGGCTGATTCTGAAACAGCCGTCTTCTCTTTCAGCCAGATATACGCCTTCTGTGGCCAGCACCTGAGTCTTGGTCATGCCATCCATAAAATTGAATTCACTTATATGCATAAAGCAGTTTTTTGCGTTCTAGTCCCAGGTTTCAATAAAATGATTCAAATCACATACCGATATTCCAAAAATGGGATGGCGCAGGATATAAAAACACTAAAACCAGCGAAAATGGACGAGCCTGTCCTTACCCTTACCCATGCGGAGCTTCTCAGAGCCGATAAAGACTACGAAAAAGCGGCTCAGGCAGTTAATCTTACTTATGTAAGGGATAATATGCCAGGATTCCTCCGTTTCCGGAAAGGGAAGGGCTTTACATATATATTCGAAGGCAAAACCCTGAAGGACCGTCCAACACTGAAACGGATTAAAAAACTGGCTATTCCGCCGGCCTGGACAGATGTCTGGATCTGTCCTCTGGAAAATGGTCATATCCAGGCGACCGGGCTGGATATCCGGAAAAGAAAGCAATACCGTTATCACAGCCTGTGGGCCCATGTAAGGAGTGAAACAAAATTTCACCGGCTATATGAATTCGGTAAATTATTGCCACGCCTACGTGCACAATTGGAAAATGATCTGCAGATCCGGGAATTAAACCAGGAAAAAGTATTAGCAACAGTCATCAGTCTGATGGAAAGAACTTATATCCGGATCGGAAATACCAACTATGAAAAATTATACGGTTCATACGGACTGACCACGCTAAAAGGCAAACATGTTTCGATCACGGGTGATCGTATGCGCTTTGCATTCAGGGGTAAAAAAGGCATTCAGCATGATATAACACTGAAAAATAAAAAACTGGCAAGAACTGTAGAGCAATGCCGCGATATTCCCGGTAAGGAACTATTTCAATATTACGACGAAGATGGAAATCGCAGGATCATCGAATCAGGCATGGTGAATGAATATATTAAAAAATCTACCGGTAAGGATTTTAGTGCAAAGGACTTCAGGACCTGGGCCGGTTCTGTGCATGCATTGGAAACCCTTTTTTCACTGGACGAGGTAGAAACCGAAGCTGAAAGAAAGAAAAACATTGTAGCTGTACTTGATTCCGTAAGTAAAAAACTGGGGAATTCAAGGTCTATTTGTAAAAAATATTATGTACATCCCGGCCTTCTCCGGTTATATGAAGAAAATAATTTTTCACGCTATACGCGTTCTCTTGATCAGATTGAAAACCCCGAAGAAAGTTCAGGCCTGACCGCTTCGGAGAAAGTGTTGCTGAAAATACTTAAGGAAACTTAACAGTATGGGAGTATGGGAGTATGGGAATGAAAAATATTGGACGATTAGACTAACGAAAGTTATTAAAATATAAAAATGAAGGTTCTTAATTGAGATTTTTGTTATTGAGTGATTCATTCCCATACTCCCATACTCCCATACTTTCCTCAGACTTTCTCGAACTTGAGTATAAAGTTAGACCCCTGGTCCAAACTGGATTGCACGTCAATTGTCGCTTTGTGCGATTGAATGATGTTCAGGGTTGTAGCAAGTCCCAGCCCCAGCCCGTTTCTCTTGACGGTAAAATATGGTTCAAATAAATGCGGCAGTAGATCTTTGCTGATGCCCTTACCGTTGTCTTTAATGGAAACAAGGTGATGGCCGTTCTGACTTGTCACAGAAATATCCAAAACACCATTGTTTTCATTCATTGCTTCGATGGCATTTATAATGATATTTGTAAATGCTATTTTTAATTTCATCGGGTCTGCTAAAATATAAGCAGGTTCATCCGGATAAATAACCTTCCAGTTTACTTTTTTGAGTGTGATCCTGTCGATTATTGTGGAGATCGATTCGTCCAGAATATTCTGAAGTGCCTTTTTTTCGCGGATATTTTCCGGAGGAAGTGAAGAGGATAATAAAAGTTCAGAAATCAGGTCATTAATACGTTTAGAATTCCTGCGGATGATATCCGTATAAACCATGCCGGATTCAGGAATATTTTCCTGGATCAGCTGTTCTACAGATAAATTAATATTATTCAATGGGTTTCTGACTTCATGCGCTAAAGCACGCACAAGGCGGTTTGCAGCGCCCATTTTTTCAATCTGAAGGGTTGCTTTTTCAGCTTTTTTCAGATTTGTAATATCGTGTATAATACCCTGTATGTATAGATTATCATCCGCATCCATTTCCATGGAAAGAGACAAAATGGATTGCAGTATTTCCCGGTTCCTGTTGATCAGTTGTACTTCAACATCTTCCACGTTTCCTTCTGAATGCAGCAAATTGTTAATTTCCAGGGCCTGATCCGTATTGACAAAAAAATGATTGAGGTTCAGCTCCATTAATTCATCCCTGGAATAGCCCAGCATCTCAGAAGTTATATAGTTTACATCTTTAAATACAAGGAATTCATCGGTTAGAAAAACTGCATCTTTTGATCTTTCGAAAATGCTCCTGAATTTCCTTTCATTCGCCCGCAGGATTTTCATTGCTGATGCCCTTTCTAGGGAATACCGTATGCATCTTTCCAGTTTTTCTGTATTCAGTTCAAGTTTTACCAGGTAATCATATGCTCCTGCCTGCATTGCTTCCATGTCAATTTTCTGATTGCCCATACCAGTCAGCAGGATGAGTGGTTGTTCGCAATTTTGCTCAATCGCTTCTTTCATCAGCTCCAGTCCCGTTTTTCCACCCAGATAATAATCAATAAAATAAATATCGTATTTGGCCTCAATAATCGCATCCAGCGCATCCTTATAACGATAACACCAGTCAATGACAAATTTCCTGCCTCTTATTTTTTGAATAAACTGGCTGGTGAGAAAATAATCCTCTTCATCATCATCAACGACCAGAACTTTTATAGGTATATTTTCGGCAGACATGGCAGGGTTCAATATGGCAGCTATTGTTTGACTCGGATTTAAGCTCATTTAATGATTTTTCATTTCTTCGTAAAGAGTCATTTTGTTATATAAAGTTTTCCTGTCTATTTTAAGTAACTGTGCAGCCTTACTCTTATTATAATTGGATTCTTTTAAGGCTTGCAGAATCATTTCATATTCTGCATCAATACTTGCTTCTTTCAGAGAGCTTTCACTTAAATTCATTTTCCCGTTCCAATTGGCTTTTGTTTCCTGTGCTGCCGGAGAACCCGGGTTGAAAGTTCCAGCTGCAGGTTGTTCCGCGAATTGCAGTTTACTATAGTTTGAGATTTCAAACGGAAGGGTTCTCGCTTCAATAAATTCGCCTTCTGTGAGCAGGGTTGCGCGTTTAATAACATTTTTCAGTTCGCGCAGGTTACCATACCAGACATATTTTTTAAATATCTCTTCAACATCTGCATCAAAGCCCTTTACGTCTTTGCCCAATTCCTCATTGGTTGTACGAAGAAAATGACTGGCAAAAAGCATAATATCATCCCTGCGTTCACGCAATGGAGGTATTTCAATGGAGAATTCATTAAAACGATGATAAAGATCTTCACGGAATTTTCCAGTGCGGGTTGCATTCCATAATAACTCATTACTGGCTATCAGGATTCGTACATCCAGATCAATATCTTTGGTTCCGCCCACCCTTCTCATTTTTCTTTCCTGGACAACACGTAAAAGGGAGACCTGAACATCATAAGGAAGATTGGTTACTTCATCAAGGAAAATCGTTCCTCCATTAGCCAGTTCAAAACAACCAATCTTCTGGTTTAGCGCCCCGGTAAATGAGCCTTTTTCATGCCCAAACAATTCGCTGGCCGCGAGTTCTTTTGAAAGTGCTCCGCAATCAATTGCAATAAATGTTTTGCTACTTCGCTTGCTTCGTTTATGGATTTCAAAAGCAATGGATTCCTTTCCACTTCCGGTTTCTCCATAAATTATAACACTATAACTGGTCGGGGCCACAAGGGCTACCTGTTTTAAAATTTTCCTGAAAGCTTCCGTATCACCATAAATGTATTTTCCTGAAAAAGTTATTCCTGAATTTTCGGGTTCTGGTTTTTCAATTACTTCCGGTTTGGATTTAACAACCGGGTAGTTACCATTTTCACTAAATTCAATTGCCTGCTGGATAGTATGTATAATTTCATCAGGCAGCAGGGGTTTGGTGATATAATCATAAGCGCCCATTTTCATAACCTTAACCGCTGTACGCATATCACTATAACCCGTAATAATTATTACCGGTAAATCAGCATATTTATTTTTAATACTCGTAAGCATTTCCATGGCATCCATATCGCCCAACCGGTAATCACACATAACCAGTTTTGGCTGATTTCCGTCGAGCCATGCCAGGGCTTTTTTGCCAGTATACATTTCTATCACTTCATAGCCCCTGCGGGTAAGGAAACGATTCAGTAATAAACAAATGTCTCTGTCATCATCGATTACAAGGATCTTTTTCATAAACTTCAAATTATTGATTCAAAAAGCTTTTAAATAAAATTTTAAAAGAATAATGCCCTCATCTGCGCCACAGGTATATTAAGTTGATCCCTGTATTTGGCGATCGTTCTGCGTGCCACTTCATATCCTTTTTCTGAAAGGATATCGGCCAGCTGCTGATCAGTATAAGGCTTCTTTTTATCTTCTTTTTGGACCAGTTCTTCTACTATCCTCTGAATCACTTTATTGCTGGTAACAGTTCCTTCTTTATTTGACAATCCTTCGGTAAATAAATCCTTGAGCAGGATCATTCCAAATGGCGTGTCCGCATATTTATTACACGTAATTCTTGAAACGGTTGATATATCCAGGCCTACGATTTCTGCAATATTCTTTAGTACCATAGGTTTTAACTGCATGGTATCCCCAAATTTGAAATATCCATTTTGAAAATGGACTATTGCACGGATTACTTTGAGCATATTGGATTCGCGCTCACGGATGGCTTTAATGAACCATTGGGCTGAAGCCAGTTTGTTACGTAAATACAATCTTGTTCCTCTGTCTGACGATTTATCATTATCCATTTGCTGCACAGTTTCAGCCCACACCTGGTTTACATGCAAGGTGGCAGATCGTTGCTTTGCGAGGGATGCTATTACTTCATCTCCTTCAACAGTTACTATGAAATCGGGAAATACTCTGTTGTTTATATGTGTAGAATTGATGGTGCCACTGATGGGTCTGGATTTCAGGGAGGCCAGCAACTGCAGCACTTCTTTAACTTCCCCATTCCGCATCTTCATATCCCTCCTGATTTTTTCAATATTACAGGCATGTAAATCGGTGAAGTGATCCCGGACTAATTCTATCGCTGAAAAATAACTGCTCGAATTACAATTCATTTTATTCAGCTGGATAAGAAAAAATTCTCCGGTGTTTCTTGAACCACATCCCGGTGGATCAAGATCCTGTATAATTTTCAATACTGGTTCCAATTCCACGGCCTGAACCCATATATTTTGCTTAAATGAAATTTCTTCTGCAATGGATTCCAGGTCATATGTCAGAAATCCGCTTTCATCCAAAGAGTCTATAATAAAATCGGCCAGTTTATACCTGTTTTCATCCAGATCTGTGAACCGGTATTGTTTTTTTATTTCCTGCCTGAAATCGGGGACTTCCGCTATCTGACGGTCAGGCATTTTATCCTGAGGTAAATAATTTTCATATTCTGTTTTATAATCCGGAATATCATCATAGCCATATTCTTCCCAATTCTGAAAGTCCTGTACAGTTTCTTTATTAAATTTATCATTAAGAGAATCGTCCGGATTCGTGCTTTCTTCCAGTGCTGGATTTTCGTTGATTTCATCTTCAATTCTCTGTTCGAGAGAGAGTGAATCCAGGTGCAAAAGGTTAAGCAGCGCTATATGATGAGGAAGTATTTTATGCTGTAGTTTTTGCGACTGAAGCTGGTTAAGCATGCAATTGTCTTTAGTTAGCCTTTTGAAATCAAAAAAAACACCAGAAATTCTGTGCTTAATTTAACGTTTTTCTGCTGAATAACCCAGAATTAGGGGGAATTAATTCCCCAGACTGTGGAAAATATGTTAGCTCCGGAAATGCATGATGGATCAGGCTTAAAGTTCGGGGTATCTTAAAGTGGTTAACTTTGTGTAATTTATAAATATGAACTCCCAGGATACGATCAAAACGCTCATAGATAAGTCGAAAGATTATCTGGAAACAAAAATTGAGCTGACTAAGCTGAAAACCATCGATAAATCAGCAGATGTTCTGTCTGCCGTGGTTGTAATCGTTTCCATGATTTTTATAGGGTCACTTGTTATTATTTTGATAAGTATCGGGCTTTCACTTTTTTTGGGCAGGCTGTTGGGTGCCTATCATTACGGGTTTTTTGTGATGGGAGGTTTTTATGCCATCGTATTGCTGGTGATTTTTATTCAAAGGGAAAAATGGATTAAAACCCCAATTTCCAACGGGCTTATCAATAAAATGCTGAAGTAGTTCCAATGAAAAAACAAATTAAGAACTCGGATGACCTCGAAATAGCAATTGCCGAACTGGAACTGAAAGCCGAAGCCCAGAAAAAAGATATTGAGGAAACATTTTCAATTGTTACAGAAAATCTTAAACCCCTGAATTTAGTCAGGAATGGTGTACGTTCCGTCTTTTCACCGGAACACAGGGAAGATCTTGTCAATGCATTAATCGGTCTGGGCACAGGTATTCTAAGTAGGAAATTATTACTTGGAAGAGCTAAAGGCATATTTGGCAAAACTGCAGGCAAGGCGGTAGAATGGGGAATTGCCGGGCTGGTTTCAAATAATGCCGAAAAAATCAAAGAAAAAGCAGGTGCATTGATTGATAAAATATTTAGAAAAAAAACCGGTTCAAATCATACACCTGATTCTCCTCGAAAAAAAATTACTCCCTAGTTACTGTCAGAAGTACTAAATATTTTTTCCAGCCGGTGTGTAAGATTTGAAATAGGTCCTTCCATTTTACCAGTTCTGTCGTCCAGATTATTGTTTTGCAATATAGTTCCCAGTTCCAATGAAGGAGGCAAATACAAAAGGATATCAGACTTATTTCTGGAAATGAAATTTCTTATTGAATTTTCATTTGCCCCTTCGCCAATTCTTTCCTTGACAACGCGCATGGATTCGGAGGCGATATGCTCCAGTTGCTGGACACTGTGTTTATCCTGGATTTTGGAATAATCTATTATTTTCTTTGTAACGATATCTGTATTCTTTCCAAAAATCCTTTCCATCTTTTTTCCTTCCTCTGTATCCAATATCCCTATATCAGCATTTTCTTCAAGGCAATTAAAAATTCCCAGTAAAATGGCAGGAATGCCTGCCTGCGCAAGCGCACTATTGCCCATCTCTGATTCCTGACCGGCTATTTCCTGTGTATTGGGATCAATTTTTTTCAATGTCATAAATCCCAGGTTCTTTTGAACTGTTTCAATGATATTCATAAATTAACTTTTAAGTCGTAAAGAATATTTTCTAAATAAAAATTGCCCATCCGGAGACGGGCAATTTCTCCTTGGAAGAATGTCTCAGGCCCTTCTGATTACTCCAAGTATCAAGGCTATAATCGCTATAACCAATAATATATGGATCAACCCACCCGCACTATATACAAAGAACCCCAAGATCCACCCGATAATTAAAACAACTGCGATGAGATACAATAAACTCGTCATAAAATTAATTGTAGGTTGAATAATGTTATAATAGTGGAATGCAATTTCATGCCAGACTCATAATGAAGCCAATTCAGCGTTGTGTTTTTAACAATCTCTCCAATATCCCATTTTCATGTAGATGAATTTCTACACATATAATTCAGCAAATTGAAATAATTTTATAAACAGTTGGTATATTTGGATACTACAAAAAACGATACTGCTATATTCCTCGTAAATCATCAGATGGAAAACCTGTCCAGTCCCATTAAAAGTGTACTCATCATAGATGACGAAACAGATTTTTGCCTGCTGATGAAAAATTATTTTGTCAGAAGGAATTTCGAAGTTTATATTTTTCATACACTGGAAGAAGGCATGAAAAGTCTTGAGAAGATCAAACCGGATATTATATTTCTGGATAATAATTTACCCGACGGATTGGGATGGGAAAAAACAGAATTTATCAGGCAAAATTTTCCAAATACCCGTATCAACCTGATCAGTGCTTATCAATATGATCATAGCATTTCTGATAAATTAACTTCTGTCAGGATTTGGGAAAAACCCATTAGTCTTAATGATCTGAATAAGTACCTTAACTAAGCTTAAAGCCTAAAGCCCAAAGCCTAAAACTTCTTTTTGGAACTCTGATGTTCTTTCTTAATTATTTCTTATTCTTTGATATTATTAAGAATAGGCTTTAGGCTTTAGGCTTTGAGCTTTAGGCTTTGAGCTTTAGGCTTTGAGCTTTAGGCTTTGAGCTTTAAGCTTTAATCATTACGCTTTGCTGAACCTGAACCGGAAGATATATTTTCACTTCATGCTTGACACCATCATTCACAAGCAACAAATCATTGGCTTCTAGCTCGGCCCCGTCCATCTTAAGTTTCAAATGATCCACTGATTCATTTCTTTCAAATTTCAAATGATATTCAGTATCAGAAAATCTGTATTGAATATCAAAAGAATTCCAGTTATCCGGAATGCAGGGTTTAATGATAAGACGGTTCCCGATTCTTTTTAATCCAAAAAAAGATTCTGCCAGAAGTTGGTACATCCATCCTGCTGATCCTGTGTACCATGTCCAGCCACCCATTCCCTGATGATTTTCCACTGCGTATACATCGGCTGCTATGACATAAGGTTCTGTTTTATATTTTTTAATACCGAAAGATGTTGAACTATGATTTATAGGATTGATCATTTGTATTAAATCGTATGTGCGTTGCTTATCTTCCAAAGCAGCAGCCGCCATGATCAGCCAGATCGCTGCATGTGTATACTGCCCACCGTTTTCCCGGACACCCGGCAGGTATCCCCTGATATAACCGGGATTTGGTACGGCCAGATTGAACGGTGGATCGAATAACTGGATAAGGGATTGTTCTTTTTTTACCAGACTGGTATATACAGCATTCATGGCGGTTCTGCTGCGAACTGTGTTTCCTGCACCTGATAATACTGACCAGCTTTGGGGAATCGAATCAATTTTACACTCCGTATTACTGGCTGAACCCAAAGGTGTTCCGTCATCAAAAAAAGCACGCAGATACCAGTTACCGTCCCAGGAATTCAATTCAATATTCTTCCTGAGCTGAAAGGATTCTTTCTTGCAACGATCCGCAAATTCAAGATCCTTTTTCGAATGCGCTAATTCCTGAAAACGTTCAAGCACATCATATAAGAAGAAAGCAAGCCAGACACTTTCGCCCCTGCCTTCATTTCCAACTTTATCCATTCCATCATTCCAGTCTCCAGAACCCATCAATGGTAATCCGTGTGCACCGAAACGTAATCCATGTTGAATGGAAAGCAAACAGTGGTCATAAATACTGGCTGACTGCTCGGAAATGCCCGGCAGTTCATAATAGGAATCTTCACCAGGATTCAGGAGCCTGCCAACAATAAATCTAACTTTTTCATCTAAAATGCTTTCATCACCGGTTTGTTTAACATACCGCGATACCACATAAGGAAGCCATAAATAATCATCCGAACAGGTAGTACGTACACCCCGTCCCATCGGTGGATGCCACCAATGCTGGACATCTCCTTCACGGAATTGTCTGGAAGCGCTCAATAGTATTTGCTGTTTCACCAGATCGGGCCGGTTATGTAACAGGGACAAAACATCCTGAAGCTGATCCCGGAATCCATAGGCACCACCGGATTGATAAAAGCCGCTTCTTCCCCAGATACGTGATCCAAGGGTTTGATAATTCAACCAGCCGTTAAATAAAAAGTTTATTGAAGGGTCCGGTGAATTAACCTGTATTACAGAAAGCGATTTCTTCCAGGATTCTTTAACCCGTGACAGGGCAGTTTCAGCTGCAGGAATTCCTTTAGATATTTTTATTGTTTGTAAAACACTGAACAGGTCTTTGCCTGCACCAAGTCGGAAGACAAGCGTCCTTTGCTCTGAATCAGTCAGGTCCATTACAGACTGTAAAACACCACAGGCATCCATAGCCGCGCCCACCCTGCCGGAAAGTTTGGCTTTCCCCATTGCATCCGGATTTTTATATGTACCGTTTCTCCCAATAAATTCTGTACGGTCACTTGTATATGTTTTATTGGAGTCGTCCACGTCAAAGAAACTGATATAGTTTCCGAATTCACTGTTATATGCATTGGAGCCAAGGAGGGCACCGCTATCAGGATTTACTTCAGTCACTATCTGCATGGCAGTTTTTGACCTGATATCTCCCAGCACCCATTCAACATATCCGGTTACTGATAATTTTCGCAGGCGCCCGGATGTATTTTTAATTTTAAAATATATGTATTTAACGGGTTCATCCGGATCTACAAAAACAGTCATGGATGAAAAGATTCCATCTTCTGCAAAATGAAATTCGCTGTAGCCAAAACCATGAATGCAATGATAATTCGATTTAACAGGGTTTGGCAAGAGGGAAGGCGACCAATATTTTCCACTTTCTTCATCCCTGATATAAAACGCCTCTCCGCATAAATCAGAAATGGAATCATTATTCCAGGGAGTAATCCTGTATTCATGGGCATTTTCCATCCATGTATAGGACTGTCCGCTTTCTGAGATGACCGTACCAAATGATGGATTTGCAAGTATATTACACCAGGGTGCAGGCGTTGGATTTCCTGCGCCTGTAATAATATGATATGCTGAACCGTCTTTTGAAAATCCGCCTATCCCATTAAAATTTACAAGATCTTTCGGGAATTCCACCTCAGAGTCCTGTGATGCATAGAATTTTGTTGGTGTAAAATATGGTATAACGGGTTTTACTTTGCTTCGCCGTTTAACCTGTTCTTCCAATGTACCCAGGCTATCGGACAATATGATCCGGGAAACTGCCTGAAATAAAATCCTGTCTTCCTGTGAAACCTGTTCGCCGGATCTTATAAATATGCCGCCGGGTTTGTCTTTCACATCACTGATAATACCAGGCGAAATCAGGCTGAACAATTCATTTTGCAATGACTGACGGTAGCCTCCATAATCTTCATTCCAAATAACCAGGTCAACCATCAGGCCTTTCAATCGCCAATACGCATG